>Ga0210378_10000157_pt1 | contig 31876 bp, 27 predicted proteins | sample PLM1_60_b1redo_FD_155465 | JGI IMG/M metagenome (GOLD analysis project Ga0210378, IMG submission 155465) | Groundwater sediment microbial communities from an aquifer in East River, Colorado, USA - PLM1_60_b1 redo | ecosystem: Environmental > Terrestrial > Soil > Riparian zone | place: USA: East... | reverse complement strand
CGCCGAACTCGCGCCCCTACTGCGGATCATCGAGAACCTCGTCACCGAACTCGCCGGCCCCGAGCAACCCTGGAACCTCCGCATCGTCGGCTCCCTCGACCTGCTCCCCGCACAGACCGCGCACGTCCTCAAAGAAGCCGCCGAACGCACCGACGACCGGCCCGGACCGTTCGTCAACATCGCCGTCGGGTACGGCGGCCGCCGCGAGATCGCCGAGGCCGTCCGTTCGCTCCTCCACGACCATGCCAGCCGCGGCACCACTATCGAAGAACTCGCCGAGATCCTCGACGTCGACCACATCGCCGAGCACCTCTACACCAAGGGCCAGCCTGACCCGGATCTCGTCATCCGTACCTCCGGCGAGCAGCGCCTGTCCGGTTTCCTCCTCTGGCAGAGCGCGCACTCCGAGTTCTACTTCTGCGACGCGTACTGGCCCGACTTCCGCCGCACCGACTTCCTGCGGGCATTGCGCGACTACGCCGCCCGCCACCGTCGCTACGGAAACTAACCAGCGCTTTCGCTTGGCGTTCATCGGGTTGCCCACCCCCGTCAAACGGACTTGCGGGACTTCCGTGCCTTCAACGGGCGCTCGTAGCCACGGAAGTCCCGCAAGTCCGTTTCGCGAGGTGAGGCCCTAAATATCACGGATGCGTAGACGGCGCGTGACTGCGGTGTAACTTGATGTTCACACGGTTTCCGAGTCCGATTCGTGTGTTCAGCCGGCCTAGCTGGGGGTATCCGGTTACCGTTGTTTGTGGTGAGGGCAACCGCTCCTCACTCGGGAGGCCCTGACGTGCGGTGTATTTCTCGCGTTTCACGTCGTGATGAGGGCCGGCACCCGGCCCTGCGGGGCGGGTACCGGAAGCCCTCGAGCCAGCGGGTGTCAGGGTGCCCACTCGCGGGAGCAGGCCATGTCCGAACGACGTTCTTCGTCCCGGTCCGGTGGGTCTGACACCTCCGGCCCAGCCCGACCAGCCCGGCGGAGCCGGGCGCGAACCCGCTCCGAGGAGACACCGAGCGGTCGCACGTACGTCCTGGACACCTCGGTGCTCCTCTCCGACCCCGGCGCACTCGCCCGCTTCGGCGAACACGAAGTGGTGCTGCCGCTGGTGGTAGTCGGGGAACTGGAGGGCAAACGGCATCACCCTGAGCTCGGCTGGTTCGCCCGGCAGTGCCTGCGGGTCCTCGACGACCTGCGCGTCACCCACGGCAGGCTCGACGTACCGGTGCCGGTCAACGAGTCCGGTGGCCTGCTGCGGGTGGAGTTGAACCACTCCGACCCCAGCGCGCTGCCGCACGGGTTCCGGGCCGACCACAACGACAGCCGCATCCTGGCGGTGGCGCTCAACCTCGCCGCCGATGGGCGGGAGGTCGTGCTGGTCACCAAGGACATGCCGATGCGGGTCAAGGCGTCCGCGGTCGGGTTGACCGCCGACGAGTACCGCCCCGACATCGTCACGGTGGCCGACCGCCCATGGACGGGCATGGTCGAGTTGGACGTTACGGACGAGCAGATGGCCCAGCTCTACGGCGAGGAGAGCATCGAACTCGAAGGCGCCGCCGAACTGCCGTGCCACACCGGGCTGGTCCTGCTGTCCGGGCGCGGATCGGCGCTGGGCCGGGTCCGCCCGGACAAGACCGTCCGGCTGGTCCGCGGCGACCGGGACGCCTTCGGGCTGCACGGCCGTTCGGCGGAGCAACGGGTCGCGCTCGACCTGCTCCTCGACGACGAACTGGGCATCGTCTCGCTCGGTGGTCGCGCCGGCACCGGCAAGTCGGCGCTCGCGCTCTGCGCCGGCCTGGAAGCGGTGATGGAGCGCCGCAAGCACAAGAAGGTGGTCGTCTTCCGGCCCCTGTACGCCGTCGGCGGCCAGGAGTTGGGATACCTCCCCGGCACCGAGGCGGAGAAGATGTCGCCGTGGGGCCAGGCCGTCTTCGACACGCTCGGCGCCGTCGTGAACGAGCAGGTCATCGAGGAAGTGCTCGACCGTGGCCTGATCGAGGTACTGCCGCTCACTCACATCCGAGGCCGGTCCTTGCACGACGCCTTCGTCATCGTCGACGAGGCGCAGTCACTGGAACGCGGCGTCCTGCTCACCGTGCTCTCGCGGATCGGGCAGGGTTCGCGCGTCGTGCTCACCCACGATGTCGCGCAGCGGGACAACCTGCGCGTCGGCCGGCATGACGGTGTGGCCGCGGTGATCGAGGCGTTGAAGGGCCACCCGCTCTTCGCCCATGTCACGCTCACACGGTCGGAGCGGTCGCCGATCGCCGCGCTGGTCACCGAGATGCTGGAGGACATGCCGCTGTAGTACGGCTGCTTTCCCTTGATGAATTTCCCTTGATGAAGGTGCCCTTCATGCGGCGACACACCCATGAAGGGCACCTTCATCACGTCGGGTGCTGGCGGTGCCGGCCTGTCTGGCAGCATCAGCGTGCATGACCGTCGACATCCTGTTGCTCTCCGATCCCGCCGTGGCAGCAGTGCCCGTCGCAGACAACCAGGAGCCGCTGGTCGACCTCCGGGACGTCGGCGAGCTCCGGCTGGACACGCGGAAGCACGACGCCGACGGCGCGTACGCGCTGGCCCGGTCGGGTGTGGCTGCCCGGCTCCTCGCCGCGCAGGCCGCGCTGCCGGACGGGCTGCGGCTACTCGTCGTCGAGTGCTACCGGCCGCCGGCCCTGCAGGTGCGGTACTTCTCCGAGTACCGCACCGGTCTCGCGGCGGCCACGCCCGGCGCCGACGACGCCACCCTCGACACTCTCGCCAGCCGGTACATCTCGCCGGTGGCCGTCGCCCCGCACTGCACCGGCGGCGCCGTCGATCTGACCCTGTGCACGGAGGCCGGGTACGAGCTGGATCTGGGTACCGAGGTGAACGCGAGTCCCGAGGAGAGCGACGGCGGCTGCTACACCGCCGCGCCGGCCGTCGGGGGACGCGCCCGCGAGCTGCGGGACGCGCTGGTCACCGCGATGGTCGACGCCGGCTTCGTCAACTACCCCACCGAGTGGTGGCACTACTCGGTAGGTGAGCGGTACTGGGCCGCTGTGACGGGCGCCACAAACGCCTATTACGGACCTGCTGATCCGCCCTATGCGGACCTTAAATCTCCCGCTGCGCCGTCACCCGTGGACTAGTTTGTCGTTCTTTATGGTGTTATGACCAGGTTGAAACCCCGGCCGATCTCCGGAATGGTGTCACCTCGACCATGGCTGATATCTGGTTAGAGGAATACGTACCCCGGCGTGCGAGCCGAGGTCGACCGAGTGGGCGAGTCCCCGGTCGGCAGCGCACGCCGTTCCGTGGTCGGTGGGGTACGAGGCGCATGTGCTGTCCGAACGTGGACGTCGCATGCACGACGAAGGGAAATACCGCGTGAGCCGGGCCTGGATCCGGGGATCGAACGTGGGCGTACGGATTTTCGCCGTTGGTGTGCTGGTGCTGGGCCTCGCTGCGGGTCTCACCGCAGGGTTCCTCAAGCACCGCGGAGACGACTCCCTGGAGGTGCGGCCCGAGGCCCGTGCCGTCCAGGACGTCACGGCGAACTTCCAGGCGCCCCCTGTTGACACGAACCAGCCGCAGGCCGTCCCGGCCGGTGGTCAGACTGCAAAGGTCCGCGCCGAATTGGCGGCGCAGGCGAAGGCCAGGGCGATCGCCCAAGCCAAGGCCGATGCCGCGCGGAAGGCCGCCAAGGCCAAGGCCGACGCCGCCCGCAAGGCTGCCGCCGAGCGCGCGTCCCGGTCGGCCGGCGAGACCGGCACGAGTGGCGGCGAGGCGCCGCCGATCCCGGTGGACTGCAAGACCTACACCGGCAACCGCGCGACCGGCTGCGCGCTTCTCTCGTGGGCCGGCTTCGGCACCGAGCAGATGAGCTGCCTCGACCCGCTGTGGACGAAGGAGAGCGGCTGGAACCACAAGGCGCTGAACTCCGGTTCTGGCGCCTACGGCATTCCGCAGGCGCTCCCCGGCAGCAAGATGGCGTCCATCGCCGACGATTGGCGGACCAACCCGGTGACCCAGATCAAGTGGGGGCTGAACTACATCAAGGGCCGCTACAGCGACCCGTGTGGCGCCTGGGCGCACTCCAAGAACACCGGCTGGTACTGAGCTCGACCAGCTTGATCGATGCCGGGCGGCCGAACGGCCGCCCGGCATCGTCGCGTTTTGGCCTGAACAGAGCGCTGCTGTCACAACTGGAAGAAATGCGCTAGTAACCGGCTATTGCCCAAATTTCTCATGTATCGCTACTCTTCGCCGCAACTGGTGCACCGGGCGCCAGATGTATGGGGAGGAGCCCACCCATGACTCATACCTGGACACGACTGTTACGCCCGCTCGGCATAGCCGCGCTCGGCGCCGCGATGGCGATCGCCGCAATGGCGACGCCGGTACAGGCAAAGACCGGACCAAGTGGTGATCCGCAGCAGGTCGTCGGAGGTGAGCAAGCGACCAAGGGCGAGTTCCCGTGGGTCGTGCGCCTCTCTATGGGCTGCGGCGGCACGCTGATCACCAGCCGCGTGGTCCTCACCGCTGCGCACTGCGTCGGCCGGACGGGTCCGACCAGGAGCATCACCGCGACCATCGGCGTCACGGACCTGCAGGACAGCAGCGCGGTCAAGATCCGCTCGACGTACGTCTACCGCGCACCGGGCTTCACCGACGTCGAGGCCGGCAAGGACTGGGCGCTGATCAAGCTGGCCACTGCCGCCACCGTGCCGACGCTGCCGGTCGCGAGCGGTACGGCGTTTGACAACGGCACGTTCACGATCATGGGCTGGGGCTCCACCCGCGAGGGCGGCGGCCAGAGCCGGTACCTGCTCAAGGCTCAGGTGCCGTTCGTCAACGACACCATCTGCGGTGCCCAGTACCGCAACGCCGGCTACGGCTTCGTCAACTCGGACATGATCTGCGCCGGTTACATGCAGGGCGGCGTTGACACGTGCCAGGGTGACAGCGGCGGCCCGATGGTGCGTCGTGACACCACTGGTGCCTGGCGCCAGATCGGCATCGTGAGCTGGGGCGAGGGTTGCGCCCGGCCGAACTTCGCCGGGGTCTACTCCCAGGTGTCCACGTTCGCCTCGGCCATCAACAGCGCGACGAACTCGCTGCCGTAACCACCGGCTGCGGTTGGATCGTGCCCTGGGAGGGCGCGATCCAACCGCACGGTCAGTTCTGGGGCCGGGTCATCGCGAGCACGTCGAGTGCGGCGTCCAGCTGTTCCTCGGTCAGCGTGCCCCGGTCTAGGTGCCCGCGCTCGATCACGACCTGCCGGATCGTCTTCCGCTCGGCCAGGGCCTGCTTGGCGATCCTCGCCGCCTCCTCGTACCCGAGATAGCGGTTGAGCGGGGTGACGATCGACGGCGAGGACTCCGCGTACTCCCTGCAACGTTCGACGTTGGCGGTGATCCCGTCCACGCACCGCTCGGCCAGCAGCCGGCTGACGTTGGCCAGCAGGCGGATCGACTCCAGCAGGTTCCGCGCCAGCATCGGCAGCATCACGTTCAGCTCGAAGTTGCCCGCCGCGCCGCCGAACGCCACCGCCGCGTCGTTCCCGATCACCTGCGCGCAGACCTGGCACACCGCCTCGGGGATGACCGGGTTCACCTTGCCCGGCATGATCGACGAGCCGGGTTGCAGATCCGGCAGCGCGATCTCGGCCAGGCCGGCGCGCGGGCCGGACCCCATCCAGCGCAGGTCGTTGGCGATCTTCGTCAGCCCGACGGCGATCGTCCGGAGCTGCCCGGATGCCTCGACCAGCGCGTCGCGCGCGCCCTGGGCCTCGAAGTGGTTCCGCGCTTCGGTGAGGGGCAGGCCGGTGGTTTTCGCCAGCTCGGCGATGACCTGGGCGGCGAAACCGGGCGGGGTGTTGATCCCGGTGCCGACGGCGGTGCCGCCCAGTGGTAGCTCGGCGAGGCGCGGAAGGCTCGCCGTGACGCGCTCGAGGCCCAACTCGACCTGAGCCGCGTACCCGCCGAACTCCTGGCCGAGCGTGACCGGCGTGGCGTCCATCAGGTGCGTGCGGCCTGCCTTCACGATCTCGGCGAACTCGTGCTCCTTGCCGCGGAGGCTGGTGGCGAGCTGGGTCAGCGCGGGGATCAGGTCGTTGGTCACTGCGCTGGTCGCGGCCGTGTGGATGCTCGACGGGAAGACGTCGTTGGACGACTGCGACGCGTTGACGTGGTCGTTCGGGTGAACGTCACGGCCGAGCCGCTCCGACGCCAGCGTGGCGAGCACCTCGTTGGTGTTCATGTTGCTCGACGTGCCCGACCCGGTCTGGAAGACGTCGATCGGGAAGTGGTCGTCCCACTTGCCCTCGGCTACCTCCGTCGCGGCGGACGCGATCGCCTCGGCCATGTCCGGTTCGATCACACCGAGGCGGGCGTTGACGGCGGCGGCAGCGGCCTTGATCCGGGCCAGCGCCTCGATGTGGGCACGCTCCAGGCGCCCGCCCGAGATCGGGAAGTTCTCCACGGCCCGCTGGGTCTGCGCCCGCCACTTGGCGTCCGCCGGCACCCGGACCTCACCCATCGTGTCGTGCTCAACGCGGTACTCGGTCATACCGCCATCTTGCTCCGCCGCGGGGGTGCCCGCCCGTCGCCGGAGCTAATCGGACTTGCGGTGTATTCGTGGCTACGGGCGCCCGTTGAAGGCACGCGTGCCCCGCAAGTCCGGTTCGCTGGCGGGCGGTGGTTCGCCGCGGGCGGTGGTTCGCTGGCGGGCGGTGGTTCGCTGGCGGGCGGCCGCGGCCGGGAGTTAGCGGCGGCCGGCCGCGGTCGTCGGGTTAGCGGCGGCCGATGGTGAGGGTCGGGACGGACGTGCTGGCGAAGAAGTCGTTGCCCTTGTCGTCGACCACGATGAACGCGGGGAAGTCCTCGACCTCGATCCGCCAGACTGCCTCCATGCCCAGCTCGGCGTACTCCAGCACCTCGACGCGCTTGATGCACTCCTGCGCGAGCCGCGCCGCCGGTCCGCCGATCGAGCCGAGGTAGAAGCCGCCGTGCGCCTGGCACGCGTCGGTGACCTGCTTGGACCGGTTCCCCTTGGCCAGCATGACCTGCGACCCGCCGGCGGCCTGGAACTGCTCCACATAGGAGTCCATCCGGCCGGCGGTGGTGGGGCCGAACGACCCGGACGCGTAGCCCTCGGGCGTCTTCGCCGGCCCGGCGTAGTAGACCGCGTGGTCGCGGAGGTACTGGGGCATCGGCTCGCCGGCGTCGAGGCGTTCCTTGATCTTGGCGTGCGCGATATCCCTGGCGACGACCAAAGGCCCGGTGAGCGAGAGCCGGGTCTTCACCGGGTACTTGGACAGCTCCGCGCGGATCTCGTCCATCGGCCGGTTCAGGTCGATCTGGACGACGTCACTGTCGAGATCGTCCTCGGTCGTCTCCGGCAGGTACCGGGCCGGATCGCGTTCGAGCTGTTCCAGGAAAATGCCGTCAGCGGTGATCTTGCCGAGCGCCTGCCGGTCGGCCGAGCACGAGACGGCGATCGCTACCGGGCAGGACGCGCCGTGCCGGGGCAGCCGCACTACGCGGACGTCGTGGCAGAAGTACTTGCCGCCGAACTGGGCACCGATCCCGAACTGGCGGGTCAGCTCCAGTACCTGCTGCTCCAGCTCGATGTCACGGAAGCCGTGCGCGAGCGGGGAGCCGATGATCGGCAGGTTGTCGAGGTAGTGCGCGGAGGCGTACTTGGCCGTCTTGAGTGCGAACTCGGCGCTGGTGCCGCCGACGACGATGGCCAGGTGGTACGGCGGGCAGGCCGCGGTGCCGAGCGAGCGGAGCTTCTCCTCCAGGAACTGGAGCATGCGCGTCGGGTTCAGGACGGCCTTGGTCTCCTGGTACAGAAAGGACTTGTTGGCGCTGCCGCCGCCCTTGGCCATGAACAGGAACTTGTAAGCGTCCCCGTCGGTCGCGTACAGCTCGATCTGCGCCGGCAGGTTGGTGCCGGTGTTCTTCTCGTCCCACATGGTCAGCGGGGCGAGTTGGGAGTACCGCAGGTTGAGCTTGGTGTACGCGTCAAAGACGCCCCGGGCGATGGCCGCCTCGTCGGCGCCCGCCGTGAGCACCTGCTGGCCGCGCTTGCCCATCACGATCGCCGTGCCGGTGTCCTGGCACATCGGCAGCACGCCGGCCGCCGCGATGTTGGCGTTCTTGAGCAGGTCGAGGGCGACGAACTTGTCGTTCGGCGAGGCCTCGGGGTCGTCCAGGATGCTGCGGAGTTGCCGTAGGTGCGCCGGGCGGAGGAAGTGGGCGATGTCGTGCATCGCCTCGCTCGTCAGCGTGGTGAGCGCCTCGGGCTCGACCTGGAGGAACGTGCGCCCGGCCGCTTCGAAGGTCGAGACACCGTCGGCGGTGATCAGCCGATACTCGGTGTCGTCGGGGCCGAGCGGGAGCAGGTCGGAGTAGGCGAACTCGGGCATCGGTTCCTCACACGTCCTCGGGTGGTGCGACCAGCGTAGAGGCCTGGCGGAGGAGGCGCTGTGAGCTACCCCTCGGGGCTGTAGCGGCGGGCGGTGGCGTCTTCTTCGGCGAGCAGCCGGAGCGCGGTCAGGGCCGACTCGAACACGGCGATCCCCACGGTGACCTGCACCACGATCTCCGAACGTGGGGCGTCCGGTCCGGGAAGGCTCGCGATCTCGCCGGCGGCCAACTCCTGGGCGACCTTCGCGTACGGCTCGAAGCAGTCAGTGAGGACCGGCTCGCCGCTGAGCGTCCGCAGGCCGTGCAGCACCTCCGCGAGCCGGTTGCGAGCCGGTGCGTCAGGCGCGATCTGCCAGCCGAGGCCGTCGAGATAGGCGTCGACATCGTCCCGGGCCTGCTGCCAGGTGGGATCCTCGCGGGGCTGGGCGCTCACCATCGCGTACTGCACCTCTTGGAGCAGCTTCGGGATCGCGATGCTCTCGTCGGCGACGGCCGCCAGCACGTCCTTCACGGCGGCGATACTCAGCCCGCCGACCTCGATGAGCACCCGGACCAGCCGGAGCCGCTGCAGGTGTTCCTCGCTGTACCGGGCCTGGTTCGGGCTGGTCAGCTCGCCGGCCGGTACCAGCCCCTCGCGCAGGTAGTACTTCACCGTCGGGATCGGGACCCCGCTCATCCGGCTCAGATCGGAGATGCGCATGCGATGTCCCTTGCGATGGCGAGTAGGTAGTGCCACTATCCATAACAGGAAGTGCCGCTATCCATAATACGCTTCAGGAGGTGGCCGTCATGGCCAAGGTTGTTCCCGCACGGATGAGCGCCGCTCTGGACGGCGAGTTCGTCGTCTTCCTGATCGGCATGCGCATCAACAAGCTCTGGAAACTGCACCGCTGGATCCCGGTCGCCGCCGCGATGGGGCCGATGCTCGCCGCGCTCGCCAGGCACCCGGAGTTGGGCATGCTCGGGTACCGGATGACGATCGGCTGGCGCGGGCCCACGCTGATCCAGTACTGGCGCAGTTCCGAGTTGCTGCAGAAGTTCGCCCGGGACTCCAACAACCCGCACCTGGAGCCGTGGCGGAAGTTCAATCGGGCGGTCGGCACCAGTGGCGACGTCGGCGTCTGGCACGAGACGTTCGTGGTGGCGCCCGGTGCGCACGAGGCCATCTACGCCAACATGCCCCGGATCGGCCTCGCCGCGGCGGGTGAGCACGTGCCCGTTGCCCGTCGCGGCGACCGTGCGGCGGATCGCCTGAAGCGGTGAGGTGGCGGCGCGTTCGACCCGTCCGGCCGGCTGGTCGACAGCGCGTCGAGATCCGGCTGCAGTACGTGTGGATACGCCGATAACCGTTGGCCCAAGGGTGTAACACTGGAATGGATAACTTCGAGCGGTGAGGAGCGAGACGGTGACGCGATACAGCACCCCGTGGCGAGCCGTCGTCGCAAGGCGTCCCGTCCATCCCACCTAGGCTCTGTGCGCTTTCCCGAGCCGCCCGGTGGATCTCCTTCCACCGGGCGGCTTCCTTTTTGATCCAGGAGAAGCTGATGTCGTACACCACCCTGCTCGGCACGCGAGCGCCGGTCCGTATGTGGACCGACCCCACGTTCGTGGAGGAGCAGGCGCTGAAGCAGGTCCGCAACATCGGGGCGCTGCCGTGGGTCCACGGCGTCGCCGTCATGCCCGACGTGCACTACGGCAAGGGCGCGACGGTCGGATCGGTGATCGCGATGCGCGACGCGGTGTCGCCGGCGGCGGTCGGGGTGGACATCGGTTGCGGCATGTCCGCGGTCCGTACGTCGCTCACGGCGGCCGACCTGCCGGACGATCTCGCTGGCCTGCGTGGCCGCATCGAGGACGCCATCCCGGTCGGTTTCCGTTCGCACGACAACCCGGTCAACCACGCCCGGGTTCACGGAATCGGTGGTTGGGGTCCGTTCTGGGACGGGTTCCGTGCGCTGGACAGCTCGGTGGCGCAGCTGCGCGAGCGGGCCGGCAAGCAGATGGGGACGCTCGGCGGCGGTAACCACTTCATCGAGGTCTGCCTCGACGACGCGGGCCAGGTCTGGCTGATGCTGCACTCCGGATCGCGGAACATCGGCAAGGAGCTGGCCGAGCGGCACATGGCCGTTGCCCGGAAGCTGCCGCACAACGCCGACCTGCCCGACCGGGACCTCGCGGTGTTCCTCACCGGCACGCCGGAGATGGATGCCTACCGGCGTGACCTGTACTGGGCGCAGGAGTACGCGGCGCGCAATCGGGCCACGATGGTCGCGCTGCTCTGCCAGGTCGTGCGGGACGCGCTGCCCGGGGCCGACGTGCGGTTCGAGCCGGCGATCTCCTGCCACCACAACTACGTGGCGGAGGAGACGTACGACGGCGTGGACGTGCTGGTGACGCGGAAGGGCGCGATCCGGGCAGGCTCCGGCGACCTCGGGATCATCCCCGGCTCGATGGGTACCGGTTCCTACATCGTCCGTGGCCTCGGCAACCCGGACGCGTTCAACTCCGCCTCGCACGGAGCGGGTCGCAAGATGAGCCGGACCAAGGCGAAGAAGACATTCACCACGGCCGACCTCGCCACGCAGACCGCAGGCGTGGAGTGCCGGAAGGACGTTGGCGTGGTCGACGAGATCCCGGGTGCCTACAAGGACCTGGAGTCGGTGATCAAGCAGCAGGCGGACCTGGTCGAGGTGGTCCACCACCTCAAGCAGGTCATCTGTGTGAAGGGATAGCGGCCGACGGTCGTTGGGAAACAGAGCCCGGAAAGGGGGCATCGTTATGAGGACGAAGAACAGGTCAGGGCGGGCGCCCGCCGGGCGCACGGGGCGGCCCGTGCACGCGTCGTCGCGGCTGCGGCGGGTCGAGCTGGGCTGCGGCCACGGCTGGGTGCGGGACGCGGTCGCCGGCGCCGGCGAGTGGATCTGGTGTGACCAGTGCGCCGACTGGGCGCGGGTCCAGCGCGTCGAGGACTGATCAGCACACGAGCGCGAGGGCCGGGATCCCGCAACGGATTCCGGCCCTCGTCGTCGCTCCGTCGCCAGGCTTCCCCAAATACCTGTACTGCCGGCCCCCGTCGGAACCGCCGGATCTACTGTCTACATCGCACAGAACGCGGAGGGTGTTACGCCCCCAGTTGGGCGAGAAACCCGGCCAGCTCCGCGGCGTTCGGCGGGTTGGCGCCGGGGCGCGTGCAGTTGAACGCCGCTGCGGCGGCGGCCCGGGCGACGATCGGCCGGAGCTGGTCGGCGTCGAGCGCGTCCAGCTTGGCCGTACCGGCGGCACCCAGAAGGCCTGCGGCATCCAGACCGTGCAGCAGCGCACCCGCGAACGTGTCGCCGGCACCGACCGTGTCCGCGATCGTGACCTGGGGTGCCGGCACCGCGACGGTCGCTGACCGGGCGAGCGCCAGCGCGCCGTCCGCACCCTGGGTCACCACGACGAGCGCTGGGCCGAGACCGAGCCACTGCTGCGCCGCGTCCTCGATGGAGGTTCGCGGGTAGAGGTGGGCCAGGTCCTCGTCGCTCGCCTTCACGACGTGTGCGAGCCCGACGAGCCGCTCCACCCTGGACCGCGCCTGGCTGAGGTCACCGTCCGGTCCGGCGACGATCGCGGGGCGGACGTTCGGGTCGAGGCTGATCGTCACCTGACCGCGTTCCCGCTCGGCGCGCAGCAGAGCCTCGATCGCCGACGCGCCAGGCTCCAAGAACGCCGCCAGCGAGCCGACGTGTACGGCCGTGACGTCGTCGCCGAGCGGATCGGGCAGCTCGCCCGCGCGCCACTGCCAGTCGGCGGTGCCGGTGAGCCAGAAGTCGTACGTCGCCCGCCGCTCGTCGTCGAACGTCACCACGGCCAGCGACGACGGCTCGGCCGCCTCGACCAGGTACCGGTCGTCGACGCCGTCCGCCGCCAGCCTGGCCCGGATCCGGGCGCCGAAGACGTCACGGCTGACCCGCGCGATCAGCGCCGTCTCGACGCCGAGCCGGGCCGCGGCCACCGCCACGTTCGCCGGACTGCCCCCGACGTACGCGCCATAGGTCGGGACGTCGCCCGCAGCGGCCGGTACGAGGTCGATGATGTTCTCGCCGACGACCGTGAGCACGCGCGTCAGCCCCGGTGCCCGAAGTCGACCAGGGAGTAGTCGCGCAGCTTGGTCAAGGAGTGCCAGCTGTCGATCTGGCGGATCGTGCCGCTCTTCGACCGCATCACCAGCGACTGCGTGCTGGCCCCGCCGGAGCGGTAGTGGACGCCACGGAGCAGGTCGCCGTCGGTGACGCCGGTGGCGCAGAAGAACACGTTGTCGCCGCGGACCAGGTCGTTCGTGGTGAGTACCTGGTCGAGGTCGAGGCCGGCGTCGAGGGCGCGCTGCCGCTCGTCGTCGGTCTGCGGCCACAACTTCGCCTGGATCTCTCCGCCGAGACACTTCATGGCACAGGCGGCGATGATCCCTTCGGGCGTGCCGCCGATGCCGAGCAGCATGTCGACGCCCGTCTTCTCACGGGCCGCGCTGATCGCGCCGGCCACGTCACCGTCGCTGATGAAGTGGATCCGGGCGCCGGCCTCGCGGACCTCGCGCACCAGGCCTTCGTGGCGCGTCCGGTCCAGGATGCAGACCGTGACGTCCTCGACGCCGGTGTGCTTGGCCTTGGCGACGCGGCGGATGTTCTCGGCGACCGGCGCGGTGATGTCGACCATTCCCGCGGCGTCTGGCCCGACCGCGATCTTCTCCATATAGAAGACCGCCGACGGGTCGTACATGGCCCCCCGCTCCGCAACGGCGAGCACCGCGATCGCGTTCGGCATTCCCTTGGCCATCAGCGTGGTGCCGTCGATCGGGTCGACCGCGACATCGCATTCGGCGCCGCTGCCGTCGCCGACCTCCTCGCCGTTGTAGAGCATCGGCGCGTTGTCCTTCTCGCCCTCGCCGATCACCACAACGCCCTGCATCGAGACGCTGTTGATCAGCTTGCGCATCGCGTCGACGGCCGCGCCATCGCCACCGTTCTTGTCGCCACGGCCGACCCAGCGGCCGGCGGCCATCGCAGCGGCCTCGGTGACGCGGACCAACTCCAGAGCGAGGTTGCGGTCGGGCGCCTCTCCCTGGGGCGGGGGCGTGCGGTGCGCGTTGTCGTCGATGCTGGTCGGGTGGGCCATCGGTCCTCCTCGGCGCGGCGGGGTGCTCCATCGCATCCTGACAGGTTCGCGATCGGAGCGGGGCGGCGCGGTGGCCGCACCCGCGGGTAAAGCCGTTGAACCGATGTACGACCATGGTGGGGTGAGCACCGCCGACCCCACCCCGCCTGCGGGGTCACCGGATCAGGACGAAACGGACACCACGGCTGGCGCGCCTGCCGTGCCTGCCGCACCCGCCGTGCCTGCCGCACCGCCTGTGCGGCAATGGCGCCCCGCGCGCGACATCCTGCTCTCGCTCGGCCTGCTGATCGTGCCGCTCCTGGTGTTGATGGCCCTGTGCCAGCCGTCGGGGAACGACATCGCCACCGTGGACCCGAGCGGCACGTACCGGGCGGCGCGCGCCGAGGCGAAGTTCCCCGTGCTGACCCCCACCGACCTGTCGGACGGGTACCGGGCGACCAACGCGGCGCTGAACCGCCTCGAGGGCGGTGCGGTGACCGTCCGGGTGAGCTATCTCACGCCGTCGGAGAAGTACCTCCAGCTCGTCCAGAGCGATGTCGACTCGGAGAAACTGATCCTCGCCGAACTCGGCGCCGGCAAGATCCAGGGCACCGCCGACGTGCGCGGCGTCGCCTGGCAGCAGTACGGCGGGCGGCGACCGGGGGAGACGGCGCTGGTGCTGCTCGGCCCGAAGGCGACAGTCATGGTCACCGGCGACGCCTCGGTCGGCGACATGCGGGCGTTCGCGGCCACGCTGCGCTGATCGGGGTTCGTTATCCTCGCCGGCACCTGCGCACCCGGCTTCGAGGTCGGGCGGCGCCGAAGGCAGGGCGGCAGCCGGAACGATCGGTGGCCGGGACTAAGCGGTCGCCGCGTTGAGCGGTGGCCGGGGCAGAGCGGTAGCCGGACCGAGCGCCGGCCCATCACGGGAGGTCTTTCTGTTGGTTACCGGCGTCCGCCGATCCGACGCTCGTATGCGCTGGCGTGACCGGCTGAGCCCGTGGCGGGGGTGGCGGTCGACCGCCCGATTACGCCGGACGGCCACCGACGTGTTCGGCTGGTCAACGCTGCGTCCCGGCCAGGTCGACGCGATGCGCGCTGTGCTCGCCGGGCGCGACACCCTCGTCGTGATGCCGACCGGCGCCGGGAAGTCGGCGATCTACCAGGTGCCGGCGCTGCTGCTCGAGGGTCCGACTGTCGTGGTCTCCCCGCTCATCGCCCTGCAGCGTGACCAGGTGGCCGGCTTACGCCGAACCGACGCGCCCGACGCCGTCGCCGTCAACTCGGCGCAGGGGGAGCGGAAGAGCGAAGCGGCGCTGGACGCCGTCGTCGCCGGCCACGCCGAGTTCCTGTTCCTCTCGCCCGAGCAGCTGACCAACCCGGACGTGCTCGCGCAGGTCAAGGCCGCCCGCCCGTCGTTGTTCGTCGTGGACGAGGCGCACTGCGTCTCGGCGTGGGGGCACGATTTCCGTCCGGACTACCTGCGCCTCGGCGACGTGATCGAGCGGCTCGGCCACCCCACCGTCCTCGCGCTCACCGCCACCGCCGCACCGCCCATCCGCGAGGACATCGTCGCCCGGCTCCGGATGCGTCGCGCTAACGTGCTGGTGCGGGGCTTCAACCGGCCCAACCTGCGGCTCGCCGCGCGGCAGTTCACCGGCGACGAGGAGAAGCGGCGGGCCGTGATCGAGCACGTCGCCGCGGAACCGGGCTGCGGGCTGCTGTACGTGGCCACCCGTAAGGACGCCGAGCGGTACGCGTCTGAGCTGGTGGCGCGGGGCCGGCGCGCGGCCGCCTACCACGCGGGCGCCCGCAAGGCCGAGCGCGAGAAGGTGCATGAGCAGTTCCTCGCCGGCGACCTGGATACGGTCGTCGCCACGTCGGCGTTCGGCATGGGGATCGACAAGCCGGATGTGCGGTACGTCGTCCACGCCGCGATCCCCGAGTCGCTCGACGCGTACTACCAGGCGATCGGTCGGGCCGGCCGCGACGGCGAACCGGCCGACATCATGCTGTTCTACCGCGCCGAGGATCTGGCGTTGCCGCGGTTCTTCGCCGCCGGCCGTCCGGACGAGGGATCGCTGTTCGCGGTGGTGCGGATCCTGCACGACCGTCGCCAGCCGGTGCCGGCCGGCGAGCTGGCCGAAGCCACCGGGCTGTCCGCGACGAAGCTCACCCGGCTGGTCAACCTCCTCGAACAGGCAGGTGCGGTGGCGGTCGGGAAGGATGGGCGGATCAGGTACCGGGCGGACGGGCCGGCGCCCGCGCGGGCCGTGGACGCCGCGCTGGAGCTGGCCGACGCGCGGCAGCGGGTGGACCGGTCGCGCATCGAGATGATCCGCGGCTACGCCGAGACGACCGGCTGCCGGCGGCAGTTCCTGCTCGGGTACTTCGGGGAAGAGTTGGCGCGGCCGTGCGGCAACTGCGACACCTGCGCCGCTGGCACCGAACCAGCTGTCATGGAACGCGCTGCGGGGCCGAGGTACCGCGTGAACGCGCAGGTCGAGCACGAGCAATGGGGGCCGGGTGTGGTGATGCGGGTCGAGGACGACCGGCTCACCGTCCTGTTCGACCAGGTCGGCTACAAGACGCTCTCGCTCGACGCGATCAAGGCGCAGAGTCTGCTGAGGCCAGCGAAGCGCCGCTGACCCGTCGCTAGTCGATCAGCCGGCGCCGCATCTGCCTGACCGCGAGCAGCCACATGAACGCGGCGAAGATCGACAGCACCGCGACGTGCCACAGATCGGCGAGCGGCTTGAGCCCGAATGCGGCGTGCCGCACCAGCTCGACGCAGTGGTACAGCGGGTTGAACTGGGCCAGGACGTTCGCCCAGCTCGGCAGCTCCTCGATCGGGAAGAACGTGCCCGCGACGAGGAAGAGTGGGGTGAGTACGGCTGAGATTATGTAGTTAAACGAGTCAATGCTGGGCATGACCGCGCTGATCCAGATGCCGAAGAGGCCGAATCCCAGCCCGGTGAGGAAGCCGATCAGCGGCACCAGGAGCATGCCCAGGCTCGGATCCAGGCCGAACGCCATCGCGACGAGCAGTGGCGCGCACCCGTACACCCCGGACTTGCCGGCGATCCACAACGCTTCACCGGTGACCAGCTCGTGCGTGTCGACGGGCGCGGCGAGCATCGCGTCGTACGTGCGCTGGAAATGCCGGCGGATGAAGCTCTGGAACATCCCCGCGAACGCCGAGCTGAACAGCACCGCGGTGGCCACGACGCCGGTGCCCAGGAACTCGATGTACGGGACGCCGGTGACGACGGGGACCAGCGCGCCGAAGCCGACGCCGAACGCGAGCAGGTAGATGGTGGGTTCGACGATGGACGAGAACGTGGTGGACGGCCAGTACCGCTTGAAGATCGTGAGGTCGTGGGTGAGCACCCCCGCGATAGCCGACGGCTCGATGAACCGCAGCTTCGGCTTGGCGCCATTCTGCTGGACGGCCGTCATCCGACTACCTCTCCCGTGAGCGCGACGAAGACGTCTTCGAGGTTGGCCGCGCGGCGGAGGCCGTCGCCGAGTTCGTCGGTGAGCGAGGGCGGCATGTCCTCGGCGCGGAGTACCGAGATGCTCGGGCCGGTGCGCCGGGTGGGCATGCCCGCTGCCTGCGCGAGCCGTTCGACCACGACCAGCCGCTCGGGCGGGCCGTAGTACTCGGCGGCGGTCTTGCCGGCGTGTTCGGTGAGGAGGGCCACCGGGGCACCGCGCGCGATGATCTTGCCGTGGTTCATCACCGCGACGTCATCAGCGAGGCGCTCAGCCTCCTCGATGTAGTGCGTGGACATGAGGACTGTGGTGCCCGCCGTGCGTAGCCCGTCGATGAGTGACCACAGCTCCTGGCGGATCTGCGGATCGAGGCCGACGGTCGGCTCGTCGAGCAGCACCAGCCGTGGCTGGTGGACCAGGCCCCGCGCGATCAGCAGCCGGCGGCGCATCCCGCCGGATAATCCCTCGGTCCTAGCGTTGGCACGGTCGGTGAGCTGGGCGATGCCGAGGGCGCGATCGACGGCGGCACGGCGCTCGCGGGCCGGCACCCGGTAGAGGCGGGCGAACACAGCGAGGTTCTGCTCGGCGGTCAGCTCGGCGTCGAGGTTGTCGAGCTGCGGCACCACGCCCATGAGCGCGCGGGCGTGCTTGGACTCGGCCGGGATGCGGTAGCCGAGCACCTGAATCTCGCCGGAGTCGGCGATGGACTGGCCGGTCAGCATGCGCATTGTGGTGGACTTGCCGGCGCCGTTCGGGCCGAGCAGCCCCAGGCACGTTCCCGGCGCGATGTCGAGGTCCAGCCCGTCGACAGCGGTGATCTCGCCGTACCGCTTCACGACGCCGGTCAGGCTGAGGGCGGGTTGCTGGGACACGTCGTCACCCTACGAGCCGGCACCGACAATCTGCGCACCGTTTTCGGACGGCCCAGTCCACCAGGAAAGCGCCTTTGCCCGTTTCGTGAGGAGCCGGACGGCGACGTCACGCGGGTGCTCGCCCCTTAGCCGTTAGAGCTCGTTTCGTCGGCGGCGCGGGCGGCATTGAGCCTTGCCCGCGCCCCGTCCAGCCAGGACTGGCACAGGTCGGCGAGCTTCTCGCCCCGCTCCCACAGCGCGAGCGACTCTTCGAGGGTGATGCCGCCGGCCTCGAGCTTCTGGACCACCTCGCCCAGTTCGGCGCGGGCCTCCTCGTAGCTGAGCTCGGCCTGCGCCGCGTTCTTTGCCATGGCGTTCAGCCTAGGTCACGGCTCATCCCAGAAACCGACCTCGGCCGGGATCTCGCCCTCCGCCAACCGCACCCGCACCTGGTCGCCGGGGTCGACGTCGGCCGGCCGGCGCACCACCACCCCGTCCTCGCGCTGCACCACCGCGTACCCACGGTCGAGTGTGGCCTGCGGCGACAGCGCCGTGACCCGGGCGCGGGTATGCGACAGCTCGCCCGTCGCCGCGTCCAGACGGTGAGCGAGGCAGCGGCGGGACCGGTCGAGAAGCCCGTTCACCTCGTTCGCGCGAGCGTCGATCATCACCTCGGGGCGGGCCATGACCGGACGGCTGCGCGCCCCGTCGAGCCACTGCTGCTCGCGATCGAGCCGGCCGACGATGCACCGCAGCAGGCGGTCGCGGGCGACGCCGATCCGGTGGGTCTCCTCGGCGAGATCCGGGACGACACGCTTGGCGGCGTCGGTCGGCGTCGAGCAGCGGACGTCGGCGACGAAGTCCAGCAGCGGCGTGTCCGGTTCGTGCCCGATCGCGCTGACCACTGGCGTACGGCAGGCGAACACCGCACGGCACAGCCCTTCGTCGCTGAACGGCAGTAGATCCTCGGCGCTGCCGCCGCCGCGCGCGATGACGATGACGTCCACGTCCGGATCGGCGTCCAGATCGCGCAGCGCCCCGATCATCTGCGGTACCGCGCTGGCCCCCTGAACAGCCACGTTGCGGACGGCGAACTGCACGGCCGGCCAACGGCGGCGCGCGTTCTCCAGGACGTCCCGCTCGGCGGCGCTGGCCCGGCCAGTGATGAGCCCGACGGTGCTCGGTAGGAACGGGAGCCGCCGCTTGCGTTCGGCGGCGAAGAGGCCCTCCGCGCCGAGCGCCGCCTTGAGCCGTTCGAGCCGGGCGAGCAGCTCGCCGATCCCGACCGGCCGGAACTCGGTCGCCCGCAACGAGAGGCTGCCACGGGCGGGGTAGAACTCGGGCTTGGCGTGGACGATCACCCGTGCGCCCTCGGTGAGCGGCGGCTGCGCGTCGTCGAAGACCTGGCGCCAGCACGTCACCGGCAGGCTGATGTCGGCGGCCGGATCACGCAGCGTGAGGAAGACGGTGTTCGTCCCGGGCCGTCGGGAGAGCTGGGCGACCTGCCCCTCGACCCATACGTCGCCGAGGCGGGCGATCCAGCCGGCGATCTTCTGACTCACCACCCGCACCGGCCACGGCTCGTCGGGGGTGGACCGGGGCGATCCGGCGGGCGCGCGGTCAGTGGGCTGGCTCACGCCATGTGAGCCTAGGGGGTGCCGCCGCCTACGATGGGAGTATGTCTGCCGCCAAGCGTGTCCTGCTCGCCAAGCCCCGGGGCTACTGCGCCGGCGTCGACCGCGCGGTGATCACCGTCGAGAAGGCGCTCGAGCTGTACGGCGCCCCTGTTTACGTGCGCAAGGAGATCGTGCACAACAAGCACGTGGTCCAGACGCTCCAGGCGCGCGGGGCGATCTTCGTCGAGGAGACGGAGGAGGTGCCCGAGGGCGCCACGATCGTCTTCTCCGCCCACGGCGTGGCGCCGGTGGTGCACGAGGAGGCCGCCGCCCGCAACCTCAAGGCGATCGACGCCACGTGCCCGCTGGTCACCAAGGTGCACATGGAGGCGCGGCGGTTCGCCGAGGACGACTACGACATCCTGCTCATCGGCCACGAGGGCCACGAGGAGGTCATCGGCACCACCGGCGAGGCACCCGACCATATCCATCTCGTGGACGGCTCGGACGACGTCGACAAGATCACCGTCCGTGACGAGTCGAAGGTCGTGTGGCTCTCCCAGACCACGCTGTCCGTCGACGAGACGATGGAGACCGTCGGGCGGCTCGGCCAGCGATTCCCGCTGCTGCAGTCGCCGCCGAGCGACGACATCTGCTACGCCACCCAGAACCGTCAGGAGGCGGTGAAGGAGATCGGCGCCGAGTGTGACCTGGTGCTCGTGGTCGGCTCGAAGAACTCGTCGAACTCGGTGCGGCTGGTCGAGGTGGCGCTCGGTGCGGGCGCTAAGGCGTCTTACCTGATCGACTTCGCCAGCGAAATCGAGGAGGCGTGGCTCGACGGCGTGACCACCGTGGGCCTGACCTCGGGCGCATCCGTGCCGGAGGAGCTGATCGCCGAGGTGCTGGCGTTCCTCGCCGACCGTGGCTACGCCGACGTGGAGGAGATCGTCTCCGCGCAGGAGAAGCTCATCTTCTCGCTGCCGCAGGAGCTCAAGCGCGACATGCGCGCCGCCGACGCCGCTCGCGCCGCCGGCCAGGGCTGACCCGCGGCGGACGCCGCCAGTCGTTGCCGCCCCCCACTCCCTGCCGCGCGGCGCAAGGCCCCACTCTCTGCCGCCCGGCGCAAGGCGTCCCGCGTGGCGGCCGGAGCTGTCCATTGTAGAAAGCTCGGGGAAAGTTACGTCTCAATGTGAATCGAGACGTAACTTTCCCCGAGTGGTCCATTTGGTGGGCGCCGCGCCGCCAACAACCGCTCAGGGTGCGGCGTGGCGCTCGTCGATCGCGATCAGGGCCTCGGTCTCGGACGCGATCAGCTCGGGCGCCTGGAGCTGCCGCCCCACCACCTCCACCTGCCGCGGCGTCTCCAGCTCGTCGGTCGTGACGTGCAGGTCGGCGAACTTACGCGCGGTGACCAGCACCCGCCCCTCCAGCGAGCCGATCGCCTCGTTGTACCGCGACACGGCCGTGTTGAGCGAGGAGCCGAGCTTGCCGAGGTGACCGCCCATCGTGGCGATGCGGCTGTGCAGCTCCCGGCCCAGCGCGTGGACCTGCGCCGCGTTGGCGGCGAGTGCCTCCTGCCGCCACGTGTAGGCGATCGTCCGCAGCAGGGCGATCAGCGTGGACGGGGTCGCCAGCACGACGTTGCGGCCGAACGCGTGCTCTAGCAGCATCGGCTCCCGCTGCAATGCGGCGTCCAGGAAGGTGTCGGCGGGGACGAACAGCACCACGAACTCCGGCGACGGATCGAACCGCTCCCAGTACGCCTTGCTGCCGAGCGCGTCGACGTGCGACCGCAGGTGACGGGCGTGCGCGTCGAGCCGGCTGCTGCGGTGGCGCTCGTCGCGGGACTCCATGGCCTCCAGGTACGCCGAGAACGGCACTTTCGCGTCGACGACCACGTTCTTGCCGCCCGCCAGCGTGACAACCATGTCGGGGCGGAGCATGCCGTCGGCGGTCACCGAGGTGGCCTGCTCGACGAAGTCGCAGTGCTCGACCATGCCGGACACCTCGACGATCCGGCGGAGCTGGTGCTCGCCCCACCGCCCCCGTACCTGCGGGGCGCGCAGGGCGGCCACGAGCTGGCTCGTCTCGACGCGGAGCTGCTCGGATGTCTGGTGCATGTGCTGGACCTGCTGGCGCAGCGTGGCGTACGCCTCCACCCGGTCGCGCTCGACCCCGTCGACCTGGGCCTCGACCTTCGCCAGGCTTTCCCGGATCGGCGCGACGAGCTGGGCGAACGCGGAGTTGTTGTGGGCGATCGACTCGTGGGAGAGGGCGCGCAGCGACTGCTCCAGCCGCTGCTCGCCCACGCGGGCGGCGTCGAGCGTGGCGCGCAGCCCGGCGACCTCGGTGGCGAGCCGGGCCCGGGCGGCGTACCAGCCGATCAGCGCCCCGGCGGCGAGGCAGAGCAGCGCCACGACGGCGATCGCGAGTGCGTCCATAGGTAGATCCTGGCAACGGCGTCCGACAGTTCCCACCACCGCCACGCCCGGGAAGCAGCTGGTCCTGGAAAGATGACACGGTCTGGTAACCGGACCGATACAGCTATTGACAACGTTGTCTTCTGGTGGAAGAACTACGAGCCAGTAATCAACGGTGTGTGATGGCTCATCGGTCATCCACACCCACCACGGAGGTATCAATGCGTTCGCCGGCCCACCCGATGAGGCTCCCCAGTGGGGAGTTCGCGGCCGCGATCCGGGAGGAGGCGCGATGACAGCCCGCCGCCCCACCCTCAAGGACGTCGCCGAGCGCGCCCGAGTCAGCCTCAAGACCACATCAAGGGTGCTGAACGGGGAGAAGTCCGTCCGTCCCGAGACCGAGCAGCGGGTCCGCGACGCCATGGCTGAGCTGGGTTTTCGCCCGAACGACTTCGCGCGGCGGCTGCGCCTCGGCGCGGACAGTTCCAGCATCGGCCTCGTCATCGAGGACCTGAGCAACCCGTTCTACTCGGGCATCGCGCACGCCATCGAGCAGCGCGCCCACGAGCGTTCGCTGCTCCTCGTGATCGGCAGCAGCCAGCGCGACCCCGAGACTGAACGCCGCCTGGTGCTGGCGCTCTCCCAGCGCCGGGTCAGCGGCCTGATCGTCGTCCCGGCTGGCCACGACCACGCGCACCTCTCCGCCGAGCTGGACCGTGGCCTGCAGATCGTCTGTGTCGACCGGCCCGCGGAAGGCGTCGCCGCGGACGTTGTCGTCGCCGACAACGAGGGTGGCGCGCGGCTCGCCGTCACCCACCTGATCCGCCAGGGGCACCGCCGGATCAGCTACCTCGGTGACGACGCCAAGCTCTACACGAGCATCCAGCGGCGCGCTGGCTACCAGGCGGCGCTGACCCTGCACGGCGCCGACGACGACCCGGCCCTGGCACGCACTGGCCTGCCGGACGCCACCGCCGCCGAGCACGCCGCCCGTGAGCTGCTCACCGGCCCGACCCCGCCGACCGCGTTCTTCACCGGCAACAACCTGCTGACGATCGGCGCCCTGCACGCGTTGCGCTCGCTGGGCCGTACGGACGTCGCGGTGGTCGGTTTCGACGACTTCGAGGCGGCTGACCTGGTGGTTCCGGGGGTGACCGTGGTGCGCCACGACGCCGCCGACCTGGGCCGGCTCGCCGCTGATCGGCTCTTCGCGCGGCTCGACGGCGATCGTAGCGACCCCGCCGTGAAGATGCTGCCCGTCCACCTGATCACCCGAGGGTCTGGAGAGATCACACCGTGAAGCCCGTTGTCCTGCCCCATCACCAGCTTCGGTGTTTCTACCGGGGCGGCGAGAACATCGCCGACCTGCGTGGCACCGACGGCCGGGACTGGTATCCGGAGGAGTGGCTGGCGTCGACGACGCCACGCTTCGGCGAGACCGTGGATGGCCTGTCCGCACTGCCGGACGGCCAGCTCCTCCGGGACGCCATCGCGGCCGATCCCGACGCCTGGTTGGGGGCAGAGCACGTGGCCGCGTACGGCGCGGACCCTGCGGTGCTGGTGAAGTTGCTGGACGCCGGCGAGCGGCTGCCGGTGCACGTCCACCCGGACCGCGAGTTCGCGCGGCGCCACCTGGACTGCCCCTACGGCAAGACCGAGGCCTGGGTGGTCATCAAGGTCGAGGGCGAGGGTCCGCATGTGTACCTGGGGTTCCGCGAGGATGTCGAGGCTCAGGCGTTGCGGAAGCTTGTGGACACGCAGGACTCCCAGGGCTTTCTGGACCTGATGCACAAGCTGCCGGTGGCCGTCGGCGACACGATCGTGGTGCCCAGCGGCACGCCGCACGCCACTGGCGCCGGAGTGTTCGTGGTGGAGCTGCAGGAGCCGTCCGACTTCTCGATCCTGCTGGAGCACGCGCCGTTTGATATCGATGGCACCAACAAGGGCCACCTCGGGATCGGCTTCGACCTGGCGCTGGAGGCCGTGAACCGGTCCGCGGTCGACGCCGTCGAGATCGACACCTGGCGCGGTTTCGTCGACCTGGACAGCACCGGTAACGCACCGCAGAAGACGCTCGCCGACATCGCCGACCCGTACTTCCGCGCCGACCTGGTGCGGCCGGGCCCACCCCGCTCCCGGCCGCTCGGGCCCGAGCCCAGCGCGACGGTGCCGGCCGGGTTCGGCGTCGTGGTTGTACTCGACGGGTCAGGGGAACTGACCGGAAGCAAATCGGGGGAATCGATCCAGGTCACGGCCGGAGATGTGCTGGCTGTGCCGCACGCCGCCGGCGACGTGACCGTGACCGGTGGCCTCGGCGCGGTGTGGAGCCGCCCGCCGGCCCCCGACCAGGCAGGAGTGGGCAGATGAGGGAGCGAAGCGAGCGAATCATGGATACGGCCGACCTGAAGCCTCATGGGCGCCGCGAGCGAAGCGAGGGGCGCGCATGAGTGCAGTACAGCCGGTGCTCGAGGCGCGCGGGCTGACCAAGACCTACGGCCACGTGCAGGCTCTGCGTGGCGCTGATTTCAGCGTCAACCCGGGCGAGATCGTCGCGCTCATCGGGGACAACGGCGCCGGTAAGAGCACGCTGGTCAAGATGCTGTCGGGCGCGATCCAGCCGGACGGCGGCGAGATCCTCGTGGACGGCACGCCGGTGCACCTGCCCACGCCGATCGCGGCACGGGCGCACGGCATCGAGACGGTCTACCAGGATCTGGCGCTCGCCCTCGATCTGACGCCGGCCGCCAACCTCTACCTGGGGCGGGAGCTCACCGTCGGCGGCCCGATCGGCCGGTTCTTCGGGTTCCTGGACAACAAGAAGATGCGGGAGGAGGCGCGCAAGTCGTTCTCCAGCCTCGGGTCGATCGTCCAGTCGGTCGACGTGCCGGTGCGTTCGCTCTCCGGCGGCCAACTCCAGAGCGTCGCGGTTGGTCGCTCCGCCGCCTGGGCGAACCGGGTGGTCTTCATGGACGAGCCGACGGCCGCGCTCGGAGTCGTACAGACCGCCAAGGTGCTCGAACTCATCCGCAACGTGGCTGCCAAGGGCATCGCGGTCGTCCTGATCAGCCACAACATGCCGCAGGTGCTGGAGGTGGCGGACCGGGTGGAGGTGCTCCGGCTGGGTCGCCGTACGGCCAAGTTCAAGGCGGACGAAACCGACGTCGAACAGCTGGTCGCGGCCCTCACCGGTGCGTTCACCAACGAGCCCGTCACCGTGGGAGAGGAGCAGGCCCGATGACCGGTCAGACACCGGCGGGCACCGACGAGGCCCCCGCCAAGAAGCCGCACGACGACATCGCTGTCATTACGCCCGATCCGGCGCTCGCCGCCGTGGAGCGCGTCGCCGACGAGGCCGTCGAGCCCGTTCCGTCGGCGCTCCAGCGGTTGGTCCGGTCGTCGTCGATCTGGACGGCCGGCGTGCTGGCGCTGTTCATCGTTGTCTTCTCGATCCTCATGCCAACGTCGTTCGCCTCCGCGGACAACGCGACGACCATCCTCTCGAACGCGTCGATCCTGCTGGTCCTGGCCGTCGGGATGACGTTCGTGATCATCACCAGCGGCATCGACCTGTCCGTCGGCGCCGTGCTGGTGCTGTCCGCGGTGGTCGCCGGGCAGCAGATGGCGAAGGTCGGCGAGTCCGGCACCGCAGTGGTCGTCACCGCGCTGGTCGTCGCCGTCGCCGTCGGACTGTTCGTCGGTGCGGTCAACGGCGTGCTGGTGGCGTACGCGAAGGTCCCGCCGCTGATCGTCACCCTGGGCATGCTCGGGATTGCCCTCGGCACCGCGCGGATCCTGACCAAGGGCATCGACGTCCGGACCAGCGCGATGGAGAACATCGACACTCCCCAGGGCGCGGTCTTCGGTATCCGGCTCATCGTGCTCATCGCTCTGGGCGTGCTGATCGTCGGCGGGGTGCTCCTGCACCTCACGCGGTTCGGCCGCTACACCTACGCGATCGGATCGAACGCCGAAGCGGCGCGGCGGTCCGGCGTCAACGTCCAGTTGCACCTGGTCAAGATCTACGCGCTGTCCGGCCTGCTCGCTGGCTTCGCTGGCTTCCTCTCGCTCGCCAAGTTCGGCACCAGTGGCCTCAGCGGTCACGAGTCCGACAGCCTGGGCGCCATCGCCGCCGTCGTGCTGGGCGGCACCAGCCTCTTCGGCGGCATCGGCACCATCGTCGGCACCCTCATCGGTGTCTTCATCCCGGCCATTCTCGCGAACGGCTTCGTGCTCCTCGACATCCAGGCGTATTGGCAGCAGGTCGCTGTCGGTGTCGTCCTGGTCGCGGCGGTCTGGTTCGACCAGTACAAGCGCCGGTCCCGGAATCGTTCCTGACCACCCTCTGCAGTACCACCCTCTGCAGTACCACCCTCTGCAGTACCACCCTCTGCAGTACCACCCTCTGCAGTACCACCCTCTGCAGTACCACCCTCTGCAGTACCAACCCCTGCATACCACCCCCAACAAGGAGGAACCTGTGAAGCGCAGGCTGGCAGTCGCCATCGGAGTACCTGCCCTGCTGCTCGCCGCGACGGCGTGCGGCGCCGGCGAGTCGTCAAGCACGGCCGACGGCAAAGAGAAGATCACCCTGATCCTCGGGCAGGCGGGCGAGCCGTTCTACATCTCGATGGACTGCGGCGCCAAGCAGGCCGCCAAGGACCTGAAGGTTGACCTGGACACCCAGGGCCCGACCGCGTTCGACGCGACCCTGCAGAACCCGATCATCGACACGGTCGTCCAGAAGAAGCCCGGTGCCATCCTCATCGCGCCGAACGACGACAAGGCGTCGGTCAACCCGCTGAAGGCCGCGCAGGACAAGGGGATCAAGACGATCCTTGTCGACACGATCGTCGGTGACGAGTCGATCGGCCTCTCCCGGATCTCCTCCGACAACGAGGCCGGTGGCGTCGCCGCCGCGCAGGAGCTGGCCAAGCAGATCGGCGACAAGGGTTCCGTGCTGTTCATCGGCACGAAGCCCGGTGTCTCCTCGGTCGACGCCCGCCAGCGCGGGTTCGAGAAGGAGATCAAGAACCACTCGGGTATCAAGTTGCTGCCGGCCCAGTTCTCCAACAACGAGCTGGCCAAGGCGAACCAGGTCGTCACGGACACCCTGACCGCCAACAAGGACCTGGCCGGCATCTTCGCGGCCAGCCTGACCACGGCGGACGGCGCGGCTGCCGGTCTGAAGAGCACCGGCAAGCAGGGGCAGGTCAAGATCGTCGGCTTCGACGCCGGCCCGCAGCAGGTCAAGCAGCTCACCGACGGTTCCGTCCAGGCGCTGGTCGTCCAGAAGCCGTACGACATGGGCTACAAGGGCGTCGAGTTCGCGCTGAAGGCCATCAAGGGCGAGACGGTCGAGAAGCAGGTCGCCACGGACTTCGTGGTCGCGACCAAGGAGAACGTCAGCACCCCGGAGATCTCGAAGTACCTGTACAAGGAGTCCTGCTAGTTCATGCTGAGCGGGTGGCACCGGGTCTCCGGTGCCACCCGCTTCGTCATGCCAGGCTGTCGGCCCACTGGCGGTGCAGCCCGGCATACCGGCCGTCGGTGTCGACCAGCTCGGCGGGGCTGCCGTCCTCGACGATCCGTCCGGCGTCCAGCACGAGCACCCGATCGGCGATCTCCACAGTGGACAGCCGGTGGGCGATGATGATCGCCGTACGGTCGGCGAGGATGGTCCGCAGCGCGCGCTGCACGAGCCGCTCGCTCGGGATGTCCAGCGATGACGTGGCCTCGTCAAGGATCAGCACCGCCGGATCGGCGAGGAACGCCCGCGCGAACGCCACCAGCTGGCGCTGGCCCGCCGACAGCCGGCCGCCACGCTTCCGGATGTTGGTGTCGTACCCGTCCGGCAACGCCCGGATGAACGTGTCCGCACCGATCGCCGCCGCGGCCGCCGCGATCTCGTCCCGGCCGGCGTCGGGCCGGCCGAACGCGATGTTGTCGGCGACCGTCCCGGAGAAGAGGAAGTTCTCCTGGGTGACCATGACGACCGCGCGGCGCAGATCCGACTCGGACAGGTCGCGCAGGTCCACCCCGTCCAGGCGGACAGTGCCGCTCACCGGGTCGTAGAAGCGAGCGACCAGCCGGGCCAGCGTGGTCTTGCCCGCGCCGGTAGAACCCACCAGCGCGACGGTCTGACCAGCCGGAACGTGCAGGTCGAGGGCCGGCAGTACCGGCCGGTCGTCGAGGTAACCGAAGCGCACCGCCTCGACGTCGAGCCGACCGGCCGCTCGCGGCAGAGGCTCCGGCCGCGACGGCTCCGGGACGCTCGGCCGCTCCTCCAGTACGCCGGACAGCTTCTCCAGCGCGGCCGTGGCCGACTGCAGCGCGTTGTAGAACATCGACAGTTCCTGCATCGGCTCGAAGAACCGCCGCAGGTAGAGGAGGAACGCGGCGAGCACGCCCACCTCGGCGTCGCCGCGCACCACCCGGTAGCCGCCGTAGGTGAGGACCAGCGCGATCGTCACGTTGCCGATCAGATGGATCCCCGGCGCGAAGATCGCTACCAGCCGGGTCGCCGCCTGGTGCGCCAGCCGGTTCTCGTCGTTCAGCTCCCCGAACAGCTCGTCGTTGCGCTGCTCCCGCCGGAACGCCTGCACAGCACGGATGCCGCCCAGCGACTCGACGAAGTGGACGATCACCAGCGCCACGGCGTCGCGGGTGCGCCGGTACGCGCGGGCGGAGTTGCCGCGGAACCAGGCCGAGAGCCACAGCAGCAGCGGGAAGCTGGCGAGGGCGACCAGCGCCATCCGCCAGTCGAGGAACAGCAGCACGAGCGCGATCGAGACGACATTCAGCGCGGCGATCACCAGATCGTCGAGGCCGCCGTCGACCAGTTCGCCGATCGCGTCCACGTCGGAGGTGAGCCGCGAGATGACCCGCCCCGACGTGTACTTCTCGTGGAACGCCAGCGACAGGCGCTGGAAGTGGTCGTACACCCGGCGCCGCAGGTCGAGCAGGACCGCCTGCCCGATCCGGCCCGAGGCGACCAGGAACCCGCGCTTGCTCAGGTACTCCGCGAGCGACGCCACGGCGAACGCCACCGTGACTCCGATCAGCGCGGCGACGTCGCCATCGGCCACCACCGGCGGGATGCCCCGGTCGATACCGACCATGACCAGGTACGGACCAGCGAGCCCGGCCGCGTTCTGGAGCAGCAGCAGCGCCACCGCCCACCCGATCAGCTTCCGGTGCGGGCGCAGCAGGACACGGAGGAGCCGCCGGCTACGGGTGCGCAGCCGGATCGTCGATTCGGCGGTCAGCTCGTCGGCTTCCTCGGCGGCAACCCCCCGCCATTCCTGTGCGGTCATCGTCCTTCCTTCGTTCGCGCCTCTCCTCTGCTCACCGGGCACTCACCTCCTCGGCAACCGCGGAAAGCACTTCGCGGTAGGACGGCACGGTGGTCATCAGTTCTGAGTGGGTGCCGATCGCCGTGATCGTGCCGCCCTCCAGCAGCGCGACCCGGTCGGCGAGCGCCACCGTGGACGGCCGGTGCACGACCAGCAGCGCCGTCGTGCCGGTGAGGACCCGGGCGAGCGCCTCCTCGACCAGGGCCTCGGTGTGCACGTCGAGTGCGGAGAGCGGGTCGTCGAGCACCAGCACCCGCGGCCGTCCCAGTACGGCGCGGGCCAGCGCGAGCCGCTGCCGCTGACCGCCGGAAAGCGAGAGGCCCTGCTCGCCGATCCGGGTGTCCAGGCCCCACGGGAGGTCGTGGACGAACTCGGCCTGCGCGATCCGCAGCGCCTCGGCGACCTCGTCGTCCGACGCGTCCGGGCGGCCCAGCGTCAGGTTCTCGCGCACGCTCGCGGAGAACAGGGTCGGATCCTCGAACGCGGTGGAGACCAGCCGGCGCAACGAGTCCAGTCGCAGGTCGCGGATGTCGCGGCCGTCGAGCGTGATCCGCCCGGCGGTGACGTCGTAGAGGCGCGGCACCAGCGCAGTCAGGGTCGTCTTGCCGGACCCGGTGACCCCGACCAGCGCCACTGTCTCACCCGGCGTTATGTCCAGGTCGATGTCGTGCAGCACCGTACGTTCGGCGCCCGGGTAGCCGAAGTCAACACCCTCGAACCGCAGGTGGCTTCCCCGGGCCACCAGCGGCGTCGCGCCAGCGGCGTCGCGGTCAAGCGGCCCGGAATCGGCCAGCCCGTCGTGCACATCGATCGCGCCGGCCCTGTCCATGATGGACGGTTTGGTGTCCAGCACCTCGTAGAGCCGGTCCGCGGCCGTCGCCGCCTCCTGGCCGACGGTGAGCAGCCAGCCGAGCGAGTCGACCGGCCACACCAGCATCAGCATCAGCGCGACGAACGCGACCAGGCTGCCGATCGTCAGGTCGCCGCGCGCCACCGCAAGCGAGCCGACCAGCAGGATCGTGGCCAGCAGCACGTTCGGCACGATGTCGAACAGCGACCAGAACTTGCCGACCAGCCGTGCCTTGCCGACGGCCGTGTCGTGCAGTGCGGTGGCGCCGGCGTCAAACTTTGCCGACACGTACCGGCGCCGACCGAACGACTTGATCGCCCGGATCCCGACGGCCGACTCCTCGACGAACGTGGCCACGTCGTCCTGCTGGTCCTGCATCCGCCGGCTCATCACCAGGTACCGCTTCTCGAACGCGCGTGAGATCAGCCCGAGCGGGATCGCGCCGAGGGTGACCAGCACGCCCAGCGGCCAGTACAGGCTGATGAGCAGGCCGGACACCGTGACGTAGGTGGCGAAGTTGATCAGCAGGAAGATGACGCCGAAGGACAGGAACCGCCGCATGACGCCGAGGTCGCTGAACGCCCGGGACACGAGTTGCCCGGTCTGCCAACGGTCGTGGAACGATACGGGCAGCCGTTGCAGGTGCGCGTAGAGGTCGTTGCGGATCTGGGTTTCGAGGCCGGTCGCGGCCGTGGCGTGTATCCAGCGGCGCAGGAACGCCATGAACGCCTCGGCGACGCCCAGCGCCAGCGCCAGCAGGCCGAGGAGCGGAAGGCCGGCGGCGTCCCCCGCCGCCACCGGCCCGTCCACTACCCGTTGGGTCACCAGCGGTACGACGATGCTTGCCCCGACGCCGAGTCCGGCGAACGCCACCATCAGCACCATCTGGGTGGCGTACGGCCGGAGGTAACTCCGGATCCGCCACAAATTGGCCAGAGGGTGCCGAGGCGGCGTGGTATCTGGGGGCATAGTTCGACGGTAACCGGGGGCCCCAAAGCATTTTCGGGCGCGCGAAGTGGCCGTGGTTTTCCGGGCTATAGCCCGGAAAACCACGGCCACTTCAAGAGCGTCAGGCGCGGCGGCGGTCCAGGCGGCGCGCGTCGGGCCAGCGGACTTCGGTGGCCCAGCCGGCCAGTTCGAACCAGCGGATCAGCCGCGCCGACGAGTCGATCTGGCCGCGCTCGACGCCGTGCCGGGCGCACTTCGGGTCGGCGTGGTGCAGGTTGTGCCACGACTCGCCCATCGAGAAGATCGCCAGCGGCCAGAAGTTGGTGGCCTTGTCCCGGGTGCTGAACGGCCGGTCGCCGATGATGTGGCAGATCGAGTTCACCGACCAGGTGACGTGGTGGACGAGGAAGATCCGCACGAAGCCGCCCCACAGCAGCGCGGTGAGCGCACCTTCGACGCTCATCGTGAGCAGCCCGCCGAGCAGCGCCGGCACGGCCAGCGAGGCGAGCGCTAGCAGCGGGAACGCGCGATGAATCCGCACGATGTCCTTGTCGGCGACCAGATCGGGCGCCCAGCGTCGGGTCGAGGCCTGCTCCCGCTCGAAGAGCCAGCCAACGTGAGCGTGGAGGAAGCCGCGGAGCAGGCCGGTCACGCTCTCCCCGTACCGCCATGGCGAGTGCGGGTCGCCCTCGGCGTCGGCGTAGGCGTGGTGCTTGCGGTGATCGGCGACCCAGCGGATCACCGGGCCCTGCAGCGCCATCGAGCCGGCGATCGCCAGCGTGATCCGTAA
>Ga0210378_10000156_pt1 | contig 31938 bp, 39 predicted proteins | sample PLM1_60_b1redo_FD_155465 | JGI IMG/M metagenome (GOLD analysis project Ga0210378, IMG submission 155465) | Groundwater sediment microbial communities from an aquifer in East River, Colorado, USA - PLM1_60_b1 redo | ecosystem: Environmental > Terrestrial > Soil > Riparian zone | place: USA: East... | reverse complement strand
CTCCGAAGCCAGCTACCTCCAAGCTGTGTGGGCCAGTGACGAGGCCGCCTGGACGGTGGGCGCCTACGACCTCTTGGGGAAGGTCCTGACCCTCACCGAGTACTGGAACGGGACCGCCTGGGCGGTCATGGATTCTCCCAACGGCTCCGAGAACACCAACGCCCTGTTCGGGGTATGGGCCGCTTCTCCGGACCGCGTCTTCGCCGTGGGGAACATCCTCCGCCCCGACCTGCTCAACGACCCCCTGGCCATGATGTACTGCTGATCGGGCGGCTCCTCTGTATCGGAGGCCCACGGACTCCATGGGTCGCTGGGCTCATCTCTTTAGGCCTGCCGCCGTCAGGGAGGCCCCGTTATTGTGGCCGGGTGAAAACTCCGCGGGATGGCCGGGACCGTGGGTTGGCGGTGTGCCGCCTCAGGGCGGAAGGATCAGTGCAGGATCAAGAGCTGGGAGATGCCCCTAACCCAGTTGGGCCGCGCCGGCGTCGCCTGGATGGTTTCGTTCCTCGCGTCCTCCCACGGGCCTTGAGCGGCGGTGACCACCACGAGGCCCGATTGTCGGCTCATGATCGTCTCCAAGCCCGTGGGGGGAGTCAAGGAGCCGGCGGTGAGGTGGGCCCACCAGATCCCTATCAACAGGCCAGAATCGACGGGCGCTTGGGGTTTCGGGAGGGTCAGGGCCTGGCAACCACCGCTTTCGCATTCGGGGTTCGGGACGTTCTGGGCCATGCCTCTGCACACCGCGTCGCTGGCGAGCTGGCACGAAGGCCACCCCGCGGCCGCAGCCAGGCTCTTCGCGCCACGGTACGCAAGGATGAACCCGCTCCACTGCTGTATGGGGCGCAGGCCGAAGCTCCATGCATAGCTCTTGGGCTCACCGTCCGTGGCCACGCGCCAATACGACCCCATGTGGACGACCTGGTCGATTTTTTCCCAGCCTTGCGGCGGCTCGATGGGGTGGTTCGGCTGCGTGTACAGGCCAAGGACCGAGGCGACGAGCAGGTCACCTGGATGGACTCCATCCGGTACCGCGATCGAGATGCTCTGAGGCGAGTGCCCCGTTGGGGTCTCAGCGAATGAAACCCCGATCAGTTCGATGCCAGCCGGGCTCTGCGCACTCGAACTGACGACCTGGGGCCGCGAGCCGCCGCAGGCCGCCAAAAGGAGAGCCAAGCCAGCGCTCATGGCGCTCTTCCTCGTCAGCGATGAGACGTTGTGCACTTCGCGTATCTCCTCTTTCGCGCGCCCCACGGTTGGCTTAAGCCTGCCAGGGTGCTCGGCGCCGGTCGATCTGCCTTCTAAGGATAGTGCCACCCGGTGGTCTTGCCGCCCGCGGCCCCAATCGGAATGCAATCATCGCGGAATCCTCATCGCGTCAGGATGGCGCGCTCCTGCTTCGGGTTCTCCGAGATGCGCAGGGGCCCGCCCGCCGCGGTTGTCGGGCTACAGGAGCTGGCCGATGACCTTTCCCTTCGGGTAGAAGCGACGCTGCTCCTCCCATTGAAGGAGGAAGAGGTCGCTCAGTGGATAGCAGAGCCTCCCAGTCAGTGTTGGGGAATCGATTCGATCGTAAACCTCGAAGTAGACGCGCCTCGCTCCATGCCGCCACGCGGCCAAGAAGAACGGAAACGCCACTCCGGCCCCGCACGACACCACCACGTCGGGGCGATGCCTCCTGACCGCCTGGAACGCGAGTCTCAGATTGCGGAAGAGGTTGGGGAGATTCCGCGTGGTCGGGTGGTGGGCCCAGATGACCTCCTCATCGGCCAGCAGGGTGAGGCTGTCCGTCTTGCGGAAGGTGACCCACACGCGCTCGTGCTTCTCCCACCAAGGCCGGAGCCGGTAGAGCTGGATGAGATGCCCTCCAGCCGATCCAATCAGCATGAGCCGCAATCGCTGGGGGCCGTCGCTGCTCATCGAAGGGTCGCTGGGTCGCAGGCGGCCTCGTATTCGGATGCGTTTTCGGAGCGCATGGCGACCAGGGAGCCCGCCTCTGGAGGGGCTACCGCTGATCTCGGGGTATTTCGAGGACGGGCTGTTCGCGTCCGACCCGGCCGTTCTCGTTCAACTCGTGGGTATCCCCGCCGTACTGGCCATATCGGCCGCCGTAGCCGTAGCGATATGCACCGTAGTACCCGCCGTAGTAACGGTAGGCCGTGGCCTTGGCCGGATCGAAGTTGTTCAGGATCGACCCGATGAGGGTGGCCCCCACCTGCTCGAGCTGCTCACGAGAGTGGGCGACCGCGCCGCGGGACGTGCGGTCGGCATCGGCCACGAAAAGCATGCCATCGGCCAGCGGGGCCAGTGCGAGGGCATCCGCCACGAGCAACAGCGGCGCGGTATCAATGACGACGAAGTCGGCCACTTCGCGCAGGCCGGCGAGTACCTCACCCATCTGCTCGGACTGGAGCAGCTCGGCTGGTCGGCCCGGGACGGGGCCGGACGGAAGCACCTTGAGATTCTCTACGCCGGGATCGAGGATGGCTTCCCACGGCTGCGCCTCGTTGGCCAGCACCGACGACAGCCCGATGTTATTCGGCAGGTTGAAGAACCGATGCAGACGCGGCTTGCGAAGGTCAGCGGAGACAAGGACGACTCGCCGGCCGGCGTCGGCCAGCACGAGAGCCAGGTTTGCCGCCGTCATGGTCTTGCCTTCGCCGGCGCCTGGGCTGCACACCATCAGCACTTTGAGTCTGCGCTGGGCAGAGATAAACGAGATGCTGGTCCTGAGGGTCCGGTAAGCCTCGGCCACGGCGCTCTTCGGTTGCTCCCTAGCTATCAGCCTGGCCTCCTGCTTGTTCCGCCATCCCGGAACCCTAGGAATCACCGCGAGAACGGGCACCCCAAGATTCCTCTCTAGGTCGGCCCGCCCGCGCAGGCCATCGTCCAGACGCTCTCGGAGTAAGGCCAGGGCAACGCCGACCGCGAGGCCAATGAGCAGGCCGAAGAGCCCGATCACCGGCACGTTCGGGCTGACCGGATCGATGGGAAGCCCGGCGGGCAGCATAAGCTGAGGCGGATTCAGTCGGGATGGGTCGAGATTCTGCAGCGCCAGGGTGATGTTGTTCAGCTGCTGCTGGGCTGCGTCTCTCTTGGCGCTCAGATCCTGGATCTTTTGGTTGATGGCCAGGATGACGGTCGGCTGCTCGCCGTTGTTCGCGGCGGTGATCGCGTCTGCGGTAGCCCCGCCGATCCTTTGGTTGTACGTCGAGATCTGCTCGCTCAGATGGTCCTGATCGTCGAGCAGCGGAGCCCGGAGCTGGTCGAGCTGGCTCTGTGCCTGGGCGGTCCGCTCATAGATGTATGCGAGCCCGAACGCCTGCGCGTAGATCTGGGCGGACCTCCGACTGGCGCTGTTGAATGCGATGGCCATTACCGTGGAGGACTGCGTTGAGGTGACGTGAAGGCTGTGCTGGAGGCTCCGGTCGAGCTCGATGCCCTCGAGCGCTGGCGCGGAGCAGATCGTGACCAGATCCGGTTGCGAGCTGGGGTCAGACCGGAACCCGGCGTCCTCCACGATAAGTTGTGCGCACTTCGTGACAAGGTCGGAGGTGACGAAGGCCTGCTCGGTCTCCATCTGGGGGGCCGTCACGCCCTGCCCCTGGGCTTGAAAGACCGTGGTGGCGTTCACCCGGGCGGAGGACTCGTAGATCGGTGTCTGTTGGCGTGCGTACAACAATGCGGCCAACACTGCCACTAACGTCACCACGATGACCGACCACTTTCTACGGCGAAGTACGATGAAGTACTCGCCCAGCCAGATAGTGTCGTCGGGGCGGAGGGATTCGATAGTGTCCATATGGCGGCCCCGCATTATAGCCCAGGGCGTACGGAACGTCACCAACTCAGTCGAAATGCACCCTTGTGGTCTCCAGGCCGGCGATGCCTGGAATGGTCGGCCAAAAGTGGGATGGACATGCCTCCCGGGTGACCCTATGCTTACCACCCACCCATTGCGGATTAGAGATTTGGATAGGCATGGCAGACTCGACTGTGGAAACTGATGCTCTCTTGTTCCCCAGCAGGGCCGCAGATGCCGGCGGGGCCGTGTCGACCCAGCGTCGGTACCGCCGGTTCTCTCTATGGATTGCCCTGACGGATGCATTGGCCCTGGAGGCGGCGATCATCCTCGCTCGTTTCATCCGGTTCGGATTCCAGCCCGTCACAAGCCGTCTGACGATTCTGCTCCTCGTGGCCCCCCTCGTTTGGGGGCCGATCTTCGCCGCCTCGGGTCTCTACTCACTCACCCGTTTCTCCCCGGCCGAGGAGTTTCGCCGAGTGATCCAGGCGAGCGCCATCGCGCTCGTCGTGAAGCTGCTCATCGATGCATCTCAGGGCCAGCCCGTGCTCGACGCGCTGGGTGGGGGCTGGCTGGCGGTCACGTGGATCCTGGCTCTGCTCGGGACGCTGACCGCCCGCCAGATCTGGCACAAGCATCTGGGTCGCCTCCGGGCGAAGGGCGAGCTGTCCTACAGGACGGCCATCGTCGGCGCGAACCGGGAGGCCCGCCATATCGCCCAATCCCTCCAGACCCGCTTTCTCGGCTACCTACCGGTGGGACTGATCCGGATAGGCGCGGCGGGGGCAGAGGAGGAGGAGGGAGATTTCCCGGTCCTCGGCTCCGCCGAGGAGCTATCGGACGTCATTCGAGGATATGGCATCGAGTGCGTGTTTGTGGCTTCCACCGCGGTTTATCCGGAGATCATGAAACGGCTGACGAAGCTGCTCCGACGCCACCACGTGGAGGTCCGAATCTCCGCAAACCTGGCCCACGTACTCTCGTCGCGTCTCACGATCCAACCGGTTGGCGATCTCCTGGTCCTATCTCTGCGGCCGGTTCAGCTGACCGGACTCCAGGCGGTCGCAAAGCGCACGTTCGATCTCATCGTGGGGGGCTTCCTGTTCCTGCTGTCAACCCCCCTTTGGCTGGTGAGCGCGGTCGCCATCAAGGTCTCTTCACTCGGCCCGGTCTTCTACCCTCAGGAGCGGGTGGGACAGAACGGGCGGGTGTTCACGATGTACAAGTTCCGCACGATGGGCCGGGGGGCCGACCAACTGCTACCCGAGCTCTTGAAGAAGAATGAGTTCACCGGTGGCGTGCTGTTCAAGCTCCGCAACGATCCGAGGGTGACCCGGGTGGGGCGGTGGCTTCGCCGTTACAGCCTCGACGAGCTGCCGCAGCTCGTGAACGTGCTGAAGGGCGACATGAGCCTGGTGGGACCTCGTCCGGCGCTTCCGAACGAGGTGGCCACCTACGAGGACTGGCACCGGGACCGCCTGGAGGTCCGGCCGGGCATAACGGGCTTGTGGCAGGTGGGTGGCCGCAGCGAGCTGTCGTTCGACGACTACGTGCGCCTGGATCTCTTCTACATCGAGAACTGGTCCGTGACCTACGACCTGTTCATCCTGGGAAAGACGATCCCGGCGGTGTTGCTGCCGAAGGGCGCCTTCTGACCCCGCCCTGATGCCCGAACGGGTGGACCTCCACGGCGTCGGGATCTACGGAGTGCATCTCATCGCGCTCACCCTCCACCGCGACGAGCGCGGCTTCGTGGCCGAGCATTTTCGGCGGTCGTGGATCCCGGGTATGCGCGGGCCGGTCCAGATGAACCTCTCTCGATCCGGCCCGAACGTCCTGCGAGGACTCCACTTCCATCGTCTGCAAGCCGACTACTGGACCGTGCTCGAGGGGAGCGCCTTCATCGGCCTGTACGACCTCCGGCGCGGCTCGCCCACACAGGGCCAGGGAGTCGGGTTCGAGGTGGCGGCGGCCGACCCCCGGTGCGTGTTCATCCCCAAGGGCGTGGCCCACGGCTTCTACACTTCGGGCGGTCTGCTGCTCCACTACCTGGTGGACGAGTACTACACGGGCGGCGACGAGTATGGGGTGGCATGGGACGATCCGGGCCTTGGTATCGGTTGGCCGGCGAGGGATCCCGTACTCTCCGATCGCGACCGGGCGAACCCTTCCCTGGATGACGTCCTGGTGGACCCGCCCGCATACGAGGGGTGACGGCCCCTGCCCTGGGCCATCCTTGTAGCCTTCCGGCGGCTAGTCTAAGGTCGGGAGGGGCCGCCCGCGCCGCGCCCGGTGTGCCGGCGCGACCCGGAAGGGAGCCGAATGAAGAAGGTGCTGGTGGTGGGCGGGGCCGGCTACGTCGGCTGTGTCCTGATCGAGGAGCTCCTGGCCAAGGGCTACTCGGTCCGTGTGCTGGACCGCCTGTTCTTCGGCAGGGAACCGGCCCGATCGTTCCTGGACCGGGTCGAGCTCGTCGTCGAGGACATGCGGGACTTCAATGACGCCCACGTCCGGGATTGCGGCGCGGTCATCAACATCGGGGGGCTCTCCAACGATCCAACAGCCGAGTTCAATCCCAGGGCCAACGAGGAGATGAACACCCACGCGTCCATCCGGCTGGCCGAGGTGGCGAAACGGGCCGGGGTACCTCGGGTGATCTTTGCCAGCACGTGCTCGATCTACGACCGGGGCGTGGGAGAGGAGGTCCGGGACCTCCTGCTGGACGAGGAGTCACCCGTGGAGCCGCGGGCTGCTTACGCCACGTCCAAGCTGGCCGCAGAGCGGGCCATGCTGCCGATGGCCGATGCCGACTTCGCCCCGGTGGCTTTTCGCCAGGGCACGGCGTTCGGTTTCTCACCCAGGATGCGATATGACCTCGTGGTGAATACGTTCGTGAAGGATGCCCTCTCCAGCGGAATCATGCGCGTGTTCTACGGCGGCGAGATGTGGCGGCCGCTGATAGATGTGAAGGACGTGGCCCGGGCGTACGTGATGGCGCTGGAGTGCGACGCCGACCTGATTCGGGGGCAGGTGTTCAACCTTGCATCCGGGAACTTCCGTATCTCGGAGCTGGCTCTGAGGACGCAGCGGGCCCTGCGCTCCCTGGGGGTCCCGGCGGAGCTCGACGTCGACTATTCGTACCGCCTGGTCCGGAGCTATCGGGCATCCTCGGAGAAGGCTCTCCGCGTGCTGGGATTCACACCTCGTGTGACGCCGGACGAGTCGATCGCGAACATGGTGGCTCAGATCCGGCGGCGTGGCTACACCGACTTCTCTCACCCGCGCTACTACAACATCGAGTGGATGAAGCTCCTGGAGGAGACGGTCGACACCGTGTCCCGGCAGGGTTATGTCCTGTCGAAGCCAGGGTGGAAGGACCGGCGGGAGGAAGGCGAGCTCGCTGCCGAGGGCGTCACCCCCCTCCGCTCGGATAGGGCCCGGCCGGCGGGGTAGTCGCCGGATGCGGCTCGTGGTCTTCGGGGGATGGGGACAACTCGGCTCGGATCTGTTCTCCGTCGCGGCACGGCGCCACGACCTGGTTCGTCCCACTCACGCCGAGGTTGACGTCACGGACGCCAGGGCCGTGGCCCGAGCGGTGCGGGATGCTCGCCCCGACGCGGTGATCGACGCAGCGGCGTTCCACCAAACCCAGCGGTGCGAGGAGGAGCCCGAACGGGCCTTCGCGGTGAACGCCACTGGCGCGCTGCACGTGGCGCGAGCAGCCCGAGCCGCGGGAGCCAGATGCGTGTTCGTGAGCACCGACTACGTGTTCGACGGGGAGAACCCCCACGGGTATGCGGAGGACGACCCGATGGGGCCGATCAACGTGTACGGAGCCACCAAGGTGGCGGGGGAGTTGTTGGCGCGGATCGGATGCCGGGATTCCTTGGTGGTGCGTGGCTCCGGCATGTTCGGACATGCCGGGAGCTCCGGCAAGGGAGGGAACTTCGTGGAGAAGATGCTGGCGAGTGCGTCCGCCGGCCACCCGCTTACCGTCGTGGAGGACCAGGTCTTCGCCCCTACTTCCACCCACGACCTGGCCGAGCGGCTGGTGGCGCTGCTCGAAGTCGGTGCCCCAGCAGGGAACTACCATTTGGTGAACGAAGGCACGTGCTCTTGGTACTCGTTCGCCGCGAAGGTTCTGGAGCTGGCTGGCATCGAGGCCAGCATCACGCCTCGGTCCACGGGCGATCAGGAGGTGAGGCGGCCACGTTGGTCGGTGCTGCGGGACACGAAGACCGTGAAGCTGGGCCTGCCGCCGGCGCGGCCATGGGAGGAGGCGCTTCGCTGGTACCTCGACACTCGCCCGGCCCGGCAGGCGGCCTCTGCCTGCGGGGAGCACCGGCATTGAGCCTGTCCGGCGGCGGCCCGTCCCCCGATCCGCCCAGATCGCTGATCTCCCGCCTCCGTGAGAAGCAGGTCCTGACTGAGCGGATCGAGCTGCTCGAGCAAGCCCCGCTGTTCTCGGTGCTCCACCCGAACGACCTGGCCACCTTGACGTCCAAGTTCCACCTGGTTCGCTACGGCAGAGCCGACGTGATCTTCCGGGAAGGCGAACCGGCGGAGCGGCTCTTCCTGATCGACTCAGGGACGGTGAAGCTCTCCATCTCGTCACCCTCGGGGCATGAGCTGCTGATCGGCGTGTTGGGACGGGGCCAGATCTTCGGCGAGCTCGAAGTGATCGACCGGGGGCCCCGGGCCATGGACGCCAGGGCCATGGACACCTCGCGCGTGTACGCACTCGACTCGGATATGTTCTGGACCTTGCTGGAGAACCGGCCGGCGCTGGCCCGGCGACTTCTCGAGCTGATGGCCCGCCGTCTTCGCCGGGCCGACCAGACCAGCCAGGACCTGGTGTTCTTCGATGCCCCGACCCGGCTGGCCCGTAAGCTCCTGCAGCTCGCCGAAGAGCATGGCGAGCCGGAGGACGGCGAAGCGGTCCGGGTGACCGTCCGGGTGACCCAGGAGGAGCTCGCCCAGATGATCGGGGTTACCAGGGAGAGCGCGAACCGGCTTGTCTCGTCGTTCGCCGGGCGAGGATGGATCGACTGGAACGACGGCTACCCCGTCCTGCTCCATCCGGAGGCGCTGATCCGCCGGGCTCGCTGATCCTTGTGCGGGGTGCGGTCCATCCGGCCTTGCCGCCGGCCGGCTGACGTGACCTGGCGCACGTCGCCGGAATGCTCCAGAACACGGGCGTCTTGTGACGTGTTCCCTTCCGCTCGGTAGGGCGTGTCCGGAGAATAGGTGGGTCATTCGGCGATCGCTTTGCCGTTGGTCTCGCAAGCATGTCGCGGGACGGAGCCATGGATGCGGCGCCGGTCCGGACCGGGAAAGGTGTGAAGTGAGCGAACGCAACTATGACGCGGAAGTGATCATTATCGGGGGTGGGCCAGGGGGATCGGCTCTGGGCACGTTCCTTGCCCGGGATGGCATCAAGACAATGATCATTGAGAAGGATATCCATCCACGCGATCACGTGGGTGAGTCACTTACGCCCTCCACCAACCTGATCTTCGACCAGCTCGGCTTCCTCGGCAAGATGAACGACGCTGGGTTCATCCACAAACCAGGCACCGGATGGAACGCTCCCCGCTCCCCGCTGTGGAAGTTCATCGAGATCTGGCTCTTCGAGTTCCCGATCCCGAACGCCCCGCAGCCCTACACGTACAACGTCGAGCGTGACGTCATGGACACGATGATGCTGCGCCACGCGCACGAGAATGGTGCCAAGGTCCTCGAGGGCGTCTCCGTCCAGAGGGTGCTGTTCGAGGACGGCCGGGCTGTCGGCGTGCGCGCCAAGGTCGCTGACGGCTGGGAGCGCGATCTTTACGCCAAGGTGATAGTGGACGCCACCGGCCGCCGGTGCCTCCTGGCCAACCAGCTCAAGATGAAGAAGAAGGACGCGAGCTTCAATCAGTTCTGCATCTACTCGTGGTTCGAGGGCGTGAAGGAACCCCCCAAGCGGTATGAGGGGTTCACCCTCTTCTACTTCATCGGGCTCAACCAGGCGTGGTCTTGGCACATCCCGCTGCGGAACGGCAGGGCGTCCATGGGCGTGGTTGTCGACAAAGAGGACTTCCAGAAGAGCGGCGTGAGCCACGAGGACTTCTTCTACAGCTTGGTCAAGCGGAACCGGACATTCACCCATGCAATGCAGGACGCCGAGAGGGTCCGACCTTGGTGGATCGAGGGCGATTACTCATACAAGATCGACCAGTTCTCGGGGCCGGGATGGCTCCTGATCGGGGACGCCCTGAGGTTCGTGGATCCGATCTTCTCCTCGGGCGTAGACGTGGCGCTGTTCTCCTCCCTCTATGCCTACGAGACCATCAAGCAGGCGTGGGGCTCCGGCGACGAGGCGAAGGCCTTCGGCGAGTACCAGAGCCGGGTGGAGACCGGAGTGGAGATCTGGTACGAGCTCATTTCAATGTTCTACAAGCTCCAGAACCTGGTGAGCCGCTACGCCACGAGCCCCCGGTGGCGCGAGCAGATCGTACGGGTGCTCCAAGGCAACCCCTACATCCCGGAGACACAGGAGCGGGCCCGCAAGCTGCTCGACTCGATGCAAGCCGCGTACACGGCGGTGCTGTCCGATCCCCGCAATCTCTTGCGACCGTGGGCGATGGACCCGGATAGGGACGGCACGATCACGTGCCCGACCTGCCTGGGTGTCGCGGACTACGTCTCCGAGGAAGAGGCATACGTCTGCCGGAGATGTGGAGCCCGGCGAGAAGCACCACCCTCTCAGGCGTTCCTCGAGAGGACGCTCACCAAGACGTAGAGAACGGCAGGACGAATCCGTCCCGCAAGGGCAGAAGGGAAGCTATCAATGGCGGCTGAGGAGCGAATGTCCACGCCGATGCCATGCTGACGTCCGTCATCCACCCGCTGCCTCCCCATCCTGCGGGCGCGGATGCGACGGCATTCTTCCTGCTGGACGTACTGCTGATCGTGGTGCTTGCGCGATTGCTCGGGGGCTTGGCGAACCGGCTCCGACAGCCCCGAGCGGTCGGGGAGATAGTGGCCGGCATCCTCCTGGGCCCCACCCTGATCGGGCGGGATCTTTCCCTCTTCCTCACCCCCAGCGAGGTCCGGCCAGCCCTGTCGGCGATAGCGACCCTGGCGCTCGTGCTGTTCATGTTCCTCGTGGGTCTGGAGTTCGAGAGTTCGGCCGTCCGAGGCCGTGAGGGCCAGGCGACGGCTCTTGGTCTGCTCTCGGTCGCGGCCCCGGCGGGCGTCGGCTTCCTAGTGGCAGCGGGCATGCACGATTCCAGGTTCGCCGGGCCCACGGGCGGCTCTGCACTGGCATTTGGTCTGTTCATCGGGGCGTGCCTGTCGGTGACCGCGCTGCCGGTGATAGCCCACGTCTTGCTCGAGCGGGGCGAGCTCAACAGTCGCGTTGGTGGCGTCGGCCTGGCCGCTTCCGCTGTGGCCTCGGTCGCGATGTTCGCCTACGTCGCGCTTGCCAGTACCGTCATAGACAGACACGGTTACGGACCGTTCCTGGTGAAGCTCGCGTTGATCGCCGTTGCCGGTGTGGCCGCCCGATTCCTAGCACGACCGGTGGCCCGGCATCTTCTGAGGCCGAACCGCATGGCGACTGGAGGCCTCTCCCCGGATGGGATGGCCATCGTATTCGGCGGCCTGATCCTGTCGGCCATCGTTGCCGACCGACTCGGGATCAGCGCACTGGTGGGAGGGTTCGTCTGGGGCCTTCTGATGCCAGCCGATGCCGGCCTGCGTCGACGGCTCGCCGACCGCTTGAGGGACGTCGCCGCCGTCTTGCTGCTGCCCGTGTTCTTCGCTTATGCCGGGCTGTCGACAGATCTTCGTTTGCTTACACCAAGCGTGTTGCCGGTGCTGGCCCTCGTCCTCGTGGCGGCCGTCGCCTCGAAGCTCCTCGCGGCGCTTCCGGCACGGCTCTATGGGATGAGCTGGAGGGAGACCGGAGTGCTGGGGGCCCTGATGAACACGCGCGGGCTCGTGCTCCTGGTGGTCGGATTGATCGGCCTGGATCTTGGCGTGATCACTCAGGCCACCTACACGATCATGGTGGTCGTGGCGCTTGCCACGAACCTGATGACCGGCCCGCTCCTCGACGCTCTGTCGCAGGCGTCCATCCAGATCCCGCGGCAGCGGACCGACCCTGTTGCCGAGCGCGCCACAGTGCCCAACTGATGCTCGCCAGGAAACCGCGGCGGAGTCGAGGGTGCCGAGGGTTATCATGCGGCCATCGCCAGAGAACGCCGGACCGCCGGCCCTCCCCAGGTATCGTGGACGTTCATCACGACCCACGGGCTCGTACTGTTGGCCATCGCGCAGAACCCGCTGATCAGGCTGCGCGACATCGCCGATCGGGTGGAGATCACAGAGCGAGCGGTCCAGCGTATCGTCGCCGACCTCATCGAGGCCGGCTACATGTCGCGCACGCGTATTGGGCGCCGGAACGTATACGAGGTGCACGGGGAAGTGCATCTTCCTCACCCGACGACGCGGCATCAGGAAGTAGGGGCATTGATGGCCACGCTCATGTCAGGTTCCCCTCCAGAATCCGGCCGGAAGACCTTGCCCAGAACGCGCTGATTCCTCTAAACTCCGGATACTGCGTTCACGATTCACATTGCCTGAATGATTTAGCTGTAGTACGAAGTCATGCCCGCCGATAAGCGGCTCAAAGATCAGGGGGAGCGATCGATGGCCATTACTGTTCCCAGGAAGAACAAGGTGACCGGGATCGAATACCAGCATCCCGGAGCATTCTGGTTCGGTGTCGCCGCCGTCACGGTCGGCGTCGTCATGCACCTGCCGTTCTACTGGTCCGCTCGGAACACGACTCCTCTCCCTTACACGCTGGTAGGGAGGAAGCCCGACGCATCCATGTGGTTCGGCATGCTCCTGATTTTCGTGGGGCTGGCGGCTACGGCCTACGGGCTTTTCCCGCGCCTGTCGGAGGTGAGCCGCGGCTTCGTCTCCAAGATCAAGGTCAGGGCGATGGACGAGGCGAAGATCAAGCCCGCGCACGTCGGTCTCCTCCTGGTAATGGCCGCTGCGATCACGATCGACGTGATGAAGCCGACCACACTCGCGTTCATAGCTCCCGGGGCCGCCAAGGAGTATGGGCTGAAGGGACCGCTCAATCCGACCGCGCATGCGCTACCGATCGCCCTCTACCCCCTGTTTGGGATCTCGGGCACGGTGTGCGGCTCGTTTCTATGGGGCTGGTTCGGAGACAAGATCGGCAGGAGAGCCTCCATCCTCCTTGCCGCGATCATCTTCGTCGCGGTGGCGGTCTGCGGCGCTATGCCCGTCTTCTGGGCGAATCTGGTGGTCTGCTTCATCATGGGCCTGGGCGTCGGGGGAATGCTCCCGATCGCCTTCTCGCTGATGGCCGAGACGATCCCCGCCCGCCATCGAGGATGGTTGATGGTGCTGATCGGAGGCGATGTCGCCGGCGCCTACATCATCACCAGCTGGATCGCATCCACCATTGCGGCCCCCGACAGGTACGGCTGGCGCATGCTCTGGTGGATCAGCCTGCCCACCGGCCTGATCCTGATGTTGCTCAACCGATTCATCCCTGAGTCTCCCCGTTTCCTGCTCCAGCACGGGCGTGAAGCTGAAGCTCGGGTGATCATGGAGAGGTACGGGGCTGTGGTTGTCGAGGGAGACGACTCTCTCCTCAGGGTGGAGGAGCACGTCCGGAGCCGGTTCGCCCAGCTCTTCAGCAGGGAGTTCGTCGGCCTCTCGGTGATCCTCCTCCTGCTCGGCCTGGGCATCGGGATCGTGCAGTACGGGTTCCAGCAGTGGATCCCGTCGAACCTGGCCAAGCTGGGTTTCAAGGACGTCACGGCGGCCAAGATCCTGCGGGACTCGGCGCTCATCGGCTTCCCGCTCAACTTCCCGATCGCCTGGCTCTACGGGTTCTGGAGCGCGAAGAAAACGATCCTGCTTATGTGCTTCACGACCCTGTCGGCCCTGATCGGCTTCGCCTTGGCCTCTCATGGCAGTCTGGTCCATGTGACGGACGGAGTCGCACATCAGACGACGCTCCTGTACGTACTCTTGATCGTTCCGATCTGGGGAATCAGCTCGCTGACCGCCGTTGTCATCGCTTACGCATCCGAGGTGTTCCCGACCAAGGTCCGCGCGCGGGGCTCCGGCCTGGCTGCCGGCGCCACCAAATTCGGCGGCGTGATGATCCTGGCGGTCGTGGCGGCGGCCATCGCGGCTCCATCGATCCGGGCCACCGCGGTATACGGAGCGATCCCTCTCATCCTGGCGATCGTCGCCATGATCGTTTTCGGCGTCGAGACCAAGAAGAAGCAGCTTGAGCGGATAACGGCCGAGGAGCTGCACGAGGAAGTGGGACCGCTAGCGCCAGTCGGTCCGGTGGCTCTGGAACCCAAGGGATGACCTGAAGGAGGCACTGGAATGAAAGTGGATGCCCTGGAAGCTGGCGGGTCATCCCGCCTGTCTTTGCGGGCCGCCGGTCCCGTATGGGCGAGCCTGGCGGCCCTTGGAGGCATCGCCTGGGTGGTGACCGTTGGTCAGGCGCGTGACATGGGGGTGGGGCCGGGAACGATGGACATGACGTTCCCGTTCTTCCTCGCCATGTGGGCGGGGATGATGGCCGCCATGATGCTCCCTGCCATAGGCGTTCAGGCGGCGGGCGAGCTGGCGCCCGCCACGTCTTCAGCCACCGCGATTCGAATCCCGCGAGGGCTCGCCTTCGGCATCGGCTTCCTCGTGCCCTGGGCTGCCTATGGGGCGCTCGCTTTCGCTGCGCTCGTGGGAACGGGCCGGTTGGCCGATTCATCGCCCGGCGCGGCGAAATGGCTTGGGGTGGCGATGCTCGCCGCCGCGGGCATCTACCAGCTCTCACCGTGGAAGCTCCGGGCCTTGAGGCATTGCAGGATGGCCATGCACACTGGCGCACGGACCTGGCTGTCCTCCGGCCTGGCAGCAGGCGTCCGCGACGGTGGTATATGCGTCGGCTGTTGCTGGGCGCTCATGGCCACTCTGTTCGCCGTCGGCGTCATGAACCTGCTCGCGATGGCCGGGCTGGCCGCGGTCATCTTCGCCGAGAAGATACTTCCCCGCCCCAGGCTGATCGCGGGCCTGGCGGGGGTGGCCTTCCTCGGTCTGGCCGTCGCCGCCGCAGTCCACCCGTCGATCCTGTCTGGGCTCACCGGCTCCGAAATGGCAATGGCCGTCGAAGGGATGTGAAATGAAGCTCGCGGTCGGCGGGATGACCTGCCCGACGTGCGAGACTAGCCTCGAGCGGGCGATCGGCATACTCCCGGGCGTAGGGTCCGTTCACGCCGACCACCGATCCGGTTCGGTGCAGGTGGAGTTCGAAGGCACCCCAGTGGGTGCAGAGTAGTTCCATGAGCGCGCGGCCCGTCTTGGAGCGTGAGGTCATCCTCGATATCGAGGGGATGACCTGCGCGTCATGCGTCGACCGCCTAGAACGGGTGCTGGGCCGCCAGCCGTCGGTCAGCGAGGCCAGGGTGAGCCTGGCCACGCGCACCGCGGCCATACGATGCGCCCTGCCAGACCCGGCTCCACTTATCCACGCGCTCGCGAAGGCCGGTTATCACGCGCGAGTGCACGAGCTCCGAGGCAGCGTTAGAGACGAGATCCGCGACTATCGTCGTCGGCTGGCCGTGGCCGCCTTCTGCTCCTTCGACGTCCTGGTCTTCTCGTTAGTCGCGGCACCGGGGTCGCGGGCCAGCGCCCTGGCGGCTTGGCTCTTCGCGACACCGGTCCAGTTCTACGGGGGTTGGCCTTTCCTGAAGGCAGCAGCCAGGGCCGCCCGAAAGGGCGTTTACACGATGGACACGCTGGTGGCCGCGGGATCGCTCGCCGCATACGGGTACAGCATTGGAGCGGTCCTGGGCGGGGCTCACCACGCCTACTTCGACACCGCCGCGATGATCGTCACCCTGATCCTCCTGGGCAGGTTCCTTGAGGCAACCGCCCGGGGCAAGGCCGGCGACGCCGCCCGCGTGCTGCTGGAGCGGCAGGCGAAGCAGGCCACCCTGCTCGAGGGCCGAGTTGAGCGACAGGTGCCCATCCAGGACCTGCGGGTGGGCGATGTGGTCGTGGTCCGGCCCGGGGAGAAGATCCCGGCCGACGGAAGGGTCAGGGCTGGCAGATCGTCGGTCGACCTATCCCTGCTGACAGGCGAGTCCCTCCCGGTTGACGTGGGGCCGGGAGAGGAGGTCGTCGGGGCCTCCCTGAACGGCCAGGGCCGGCTCGAGGTGGAGCTGACCCGGGTGGGCGCCGACACAAGGTTCGCCCAGATCCTCAGATTGCTCGAGGTGACTCAGGCCTCTAAGGCCCCGGTCCAGCGGCTGGCCGACCGGATCGCGGCTGCGTTCGTCCCGCGGGTCCTGATGCTGGCCACGGGTGTGTTCCTGCTTCTGGCGTTCTTCGGCTCGGGTGGGCTCGGCGGGGCGTTGCTCCGGGCGGCAGCCGTGGTGCTGGTGGCGTGCCCGTGCTCACTTGGTCTGGCGACGCCAGTGGCGATCATGGCTGGGAGCGGCCGGGCGGCGGAGCTGGGGATCCTGTTCAAGGGAGGGGAAGTGTTCGAGGCCGCTCGCCGGATCGACACCATCCTCATAGACAAGACGGGGACGCTCACAGAGGGCGCGATGAGCGTGTCGGAGATCGTGCCCGTTGGCGTGAGCGAAGATGAGGTGCTGGCGTTCGCGGCCGCCGTCGAGCGCGGGTCGGAGCATCCCATCGCGAGGGCCGTCGTCGAGGCTGCGGGGCGCGCTGGGATCGAAATCCCGGAGGCTACGGATCATCGCGCAGTGCCGGGCGCAGGGATCGCGGCGCTCGTTGCAGGTTCGGAACTGCGAGTGGGGCGGCCGGAGGGGCTTCCACCGGAATTGGAGGCAAGGGCCGAAGAGCTGGCGGCCCGAGGGCTGACGACGTTCGCTGTATGGCGAGGAGGCGAACCCCTAGGCCTGATAGGGGTCTTCGACGCGGTGAAAGAGGGAGCCGCCGAAGCGGTGAGCCGGCTTCGCCGCCGGGGATGGGACGTCGCAGTGGTGAGCGGCGACAGGCGCGCCGCCGTGGAGGCCGTCGCGCGCGAGGTGGGGGTCGATCGCGCCGTCGCGGAGGTCTTCCCGGAGGGAAAGATCGAGGAGGTGCGCCGCCTCCAGGCGGCCGGGAAACGCGTCGCCTTCGTCGGGGACGGGGTGAACGACGCGCCGGCCCTTGCCCAGGCGGATCTCGGCATCGCGCTGGGGACCGGCACGGACGTGGCCATGGAAGCCGGCGATGTGCTGATCATGGGGGGTGACCTCCGGCTCGTGGGGCATGCCCTCGAGCTCGCGAGGAGGACATTCTGGGTGATAGCCCAGAACCTCAGCTGGGGCTTCGCCTACAACGTCCTAATGATCCCCCTGACCGTTGCTGGCAGGGTGACTCCCACGGTAGCCGCAGGCGCGATGGCGGGGTCGAGCGCCACCGTGGTGTTCAACGCGCTCCGCCTCTTGGGCTACGGACCCCGCCGCAAAGAGCCCGCGCCGACGCCTGAGGCGCTCGGCGCGCCCGGGGCGACCGAGCCGCCGGCAGCCGTCCTCAGCACCTCCCAGCCTTTCGAATCGGCGTACGCGGTGGAGACGGAGGTACTGCCGGCGGAGGCCACTCCGGCTCCCCAGGAGGCACCTCCCAAGCTCTCCAGGTTCGCGAAGGAGGAGGCAAAGAGGATCTCCAGCGCCCTCGGCCGTCTATTCGAGAAACAGTGGGAGATCTAGCTGGTCTGCTCGCGAGCCGCGCCGATGACGGGCTCTATGTGGCAGTGGCAGGATCGATCGCCGCAGTTCTCGTCCCAGGCGACGCCCGGGTCCCACACGAGATCGGGCTGGTCCTTCGCCCGGTAGAAGGTGCACCCACAGTGGGGGCACGTGTCTGCCAGGAGCTCGTGGAAGTCGCCTTCCTCGTCGCGGCGCCTGGGCAGTTCGAGGTCGGGGTCGGTCGCCATCGAAGGGCCTCCTATGGTCTCGGGGATTCTTTCACTTGCCAATGTGTCCCGTCACGCGCTGGGCCTGGCAGCGCGTTACAGCAGGTGGGGGCCTTTGACACTGCCCACCCGTACTCGGTAGCATTCAGGGTCGTGGTCCGGTGGTCGGGCCGCTTGCAGCGCGTCTTGTGAAGACCCCGAAGGGAGCGCCGCGCTAGTTGCTCCCTGGGCCCAGGCGACAGCCGGGCCTTGCGATCAGACTCGTCAGGGGCGAGGACAACGAGAGCAAGAGTGCAGACGAGAGAGCTATGCCGACCGTACAGCAGCTTGTCAGGAATGGGCGACGCCGCCCGCGGAGCAAGACGAAGAGCCCCGCGCTCCGGGGCTCTCCACAGCGCCGCGGCGTCTGCACGCGCGTCTACACGACGACGCCCAAGAAGCCCAACTCCGCGCTCCGGAAGGTCGCGCGCGTCCGACTGACGACCGGCATAGAGGTCACCGCCTACATCCCTGGTATCGGCCACAACCTGCAGGAGCACTCGATCGTGCTTGTCAGGGCCGGCCGCGTGCGGGACCTGCCGGGCGTCAGATACAAGGTGATCCGCGCGGCGCTCGACACCGCCGGGGTTCGTGACCGCAAGAAGGCACGTTCCAAGTACGGCGCCAAGGCCGCCAGCTAGGGGAGCGACGATGCCTAGAAAGGGAGCTGCGGCCAAGCGCGGGACATTGCCAGACCCGATCTATCAGAACCAGCTGGTCACACAGCTGATTAACAAGATCCTGCTCTCGGGCAAGAAGGCGCTCGCCGAGCGCATCGTCTACCGAGCCCTCGAGATCATCAGCGAGCGCACGGCGAACGATCCGGTGATCACGCTGAAGAAGGCCGTGGATAACGCACGGCCCCTGCTGGAGACCAGGTCTAGGCGGGTGGGTGGGGCTTCCTACCAGGTCCCGGTGGAAGTGCGGCCGGGTCGAGGGACCACCCTGGCTCTTCGGTGGCTGGTGAACTACTCGCGAGCTCGGCGCGAGCACTCGATGGCCGAGCGGCTGGTGGGCGAGATCATGGACGCGGCAGGCGGACAGGGAGCGTCTGTCAAGCGGCGCGAGGACATGCACAAGATGGCCGAGGCGAACAAGGCGTTCGCACACTACAGATGGTGATCGAGCAGGGGGTCGAACCCTAGGTCATGGGCACCCCAGCGAGGAAGCTGAACGAAATGGCGCAGGTGACGAAGGAGACGGCGCGACGCACACCCGGAGGGGTCGGCAAGGCCCTGGTCATCCGGGAGTATCCGCTCGTCCGGACCAGGAATATCGGGATCATGGCCCATATCGACGCGGGCAAGACCACCACGACCGAGAGGATCCTGTACTACACGGGCAAGTCGTACAAAGTCGGGGAGGTCCACGAGGGCACCGCCCAGATGGATTGGATGGTCCAGGAACGCGAGCGCGGCATAACTATCACCTCTGCGGCCACCACGTGTATGTGGAAGAACCACTGGATCAACATCATCGACACCCCCGGCCACGTGGACTTCACGGTCGAGGTTGAACGGTCCCTAAGGGTGCTGGACGGCGCCATAGCGGTCTTCGACGCTGTGGCGGGCGTCGAGCCTCAGAGCGAGACCGTGTGGCGCCAGGCCGACCGCTACCACGTGCCCCGTATCTGCTTTGTGAACAAGATGGACCGCGTCGGCGCCGACTTCGGGCGGACCGTCCAGATGATCCAGGAGCGATTGCACGCGGTGCCGCTCGTCGTTCAGCTGCCCTGGGGCGTCGAGTCGTCCTTCGTGGGCGTTGTGGACCTGATCGAGATGAAGGCCCTGCGGTGGTCGGAAGGCATGGGCGAGGAGTGGGAGACGGTGGAGATCCCCGCGGCGCTCCTTCCGCAGGCCCAGGATTGGCGGCACCGTCTATTCGAGCAGCTCGCGGATCACGACGAGGCCTTGTTCGAGAAGTACGTGCACGGGCAGGAGCCCGCCGAAGCCGAGCTGAAGCGAGCCGTACGCAAAGCCACGCTCGAGGCGATGGGCACCCCGGTGCTGTGCGGTTCCGCCTTCAAGAACAAGGCGATCCAGCCGCTCCTGGACGCGGTGGTGGCCTACCTGCCTTCGCCCGTCGACGTACCGCCCCTCGTGGGAATCGCGCCCAAGACCCATGAAGAGGTCGTCCGAGCACCCAGCGACCAGGAGCCGTTCTCAGCGCTCGCGTTCAAGATCATGTCCGATGCCTACGTCGGCCGGCTCACGTACGTGCGCGTCTACTCGGGCACGCTGCGGACGGGAGCGCACGTCGAGAACTCCAGCAAGGATCGCAAGGAGCGTGTCGGGCGCATCCTGCAGATGCACGCCAACCACAGAGAGGACATGGATGCGGCCTTCACTGGCGACATCGTCGCCCTGGTGGGGCTGAAGCACACAACCACAGGCGACACCCTTTGCAACCCGGCCAACCCGGTGATCCTCGAGTCGATGACCTTCCCGATACCAGTCGTCTCGGTGGCGATCGAGCCCAAGACGAAGGCCGACCAGGACAAGTTGACGAACGCGCTGGCCAAGCTGGCGGATGAGGACCCCACGTTCATCGTTCGGTTCAACGATGAGACCGGCCAGACCCTGATCTCGGGCATGGGGGAGCTGCACCTGGAGATCCTGGTCGACCGCCTCACGCGAGAGTTCAATGTGGGGGCTAACGTCGGCAAGCCGCAGGTGGCCTACCGCGAGACGATACGCAAGGCTGTCCACAAGGTCGTGGCGCGCTACATCCGCCAGACTGGAGGTCACGGCCAGTACGGCCACGTGGTCATCGACCTGGAGCCGACCGGCCCCGGCGGTGGGTACGAGTTCGTGAACAAGGTCATCGGCGGGACCATCCCGCGCGAGTACATTCCAGCGGTGGACGATGGCATCCAGGACGCGATGGAGTCGGGGGTCCTGGCGGGCTACCCGGTGGTGGACATCCGCGCCACTCTGATCGACGGGTCGTACCATGAGGTCGACTCTTCCGAGATCGCGTTCAAGATCGCCGGGCAGATGGCTTTCCGAGACGCTGCCCGCAAGGCCGACCCAGTGCTCCTGGAGCCGGTGATGTCCTTCGAGATCCTCGTCCCCGAGGAGTTCATGGGCGAGGTGCTCGGGGATGTGACGGCCCGCCGAGGGCGGATCGAACATATCGACGAGCGGTCCGGGATGCGGGCGATCCGCGTGCTGGTGCCGCTCGCGGAGCTGTTCGGCTACGCGACGGACCTGAGGTCAAGGACCCAGGGGCGCGCGTCGCACACGCCCATGCAGCTGCACGCGTACCAGGAGGTTCCCGTGCAGATCTCCAAGGAGATCGTGGCCAGAGTTAGGGGCGAGTAGCCCGAGAAGGAGAAAGGGAGATGGCGAAGAAGAAGTTCGAGAGGACCAAGCCGCACGTCAACATCGGGACGATCGGCCACATCGACCACGGCAAGACCACGCTCACCGCTGCCATCACGAAGGTGCTGGCGGAGAAGGGGCTGGCCGACTTCACGCCGTTCGACCAGATCGACAAGGCGCCCGAGGAGAAAGAGCGCGGCATCACCATCGCGATAGCGCACGTGGAGTACCAGACCGACAACAGGCACTACGCCCACGTGGACTGTCCCGGCCACGCCGACTACATCAAGAACATGATCACCGGCGCAGCTCAGATGGACGGCGCGATCCTGGTCGTCTCGGCGGCAGATGGCCCGATGCCGCAGACGCGCGAGCACGTCCTGCTGGCCCGCCAGGTCGGGGTGCCCTACATCGTGGTCTTCCTGAACAAGGCCGACATGGTGGACGACCCGGAGCTCCTGGACCTGGTCGAGCTGGAGGTCCGTGAGTTGCTGACCTCTTACGAGTTCCCCGGCGACGAAGTGCCGGTCATCATCGGTTCGGCACTCAAGGCTCTCGAGGGCGACCCCGAGTGGACTAGCAAGATCCTCGAGCTCATGGATGCCTGCGACAACTACGTCCCTCAGCCCGAGCGGGACGTCGATAAGCCCTTCCTGATGCCGATCGAGGACATCTTCTCGATCACGGGACGTGGGACCGTGGCAACGGGGCGCGTCGAGCGCGGCGTGCTCACCAAGATGTCCGAGGTCGAGATCGTCGGCATCCGTCCCACCAGGAAGACCGTCGCCACGGACCTGGAGATGTTTCGCAAGCTGCTGGACGATGTACAGGCCGGCGACAACGTGGGCGTGCTGCTCCGCGGAGTTGACAAGGACGACATCGAGCGAGGGCAGGTGCTCGCGAAGCCAGGCTCGATCACGCCGCATACGGAGTTTGAGGCTCAGGTGTACATCCTGTCGAAGGAAGAGGGGGGGCGGCACACGCCGTTCTTCGGCAACTACCGTCCCCAGTTCTACTTCCGCACCACCGACGTGACTGGGACCATCAAGCTGGCGGAGGGGACCGAGATGGTCATGCCGGGAGACAACACGGCCATGACCGTCGAGCTCATCAGCCCGATCGCAATGGAAGAGGGACTCCGGTTCGCGATCCGTGAAGGCGGCCGCACCGTGGGTGCAGGAAGGGTGACCAAGATCCTCAAGTGAGCTGCTACACGCGCCACCTCGAAGATCTACCGCCCGCCGCACCGTCGGCGGTCGACAAGCGCGCCCTCGACAAGGCGGTCCGCCAGGTGCTGGGCATGGCCGACGCCGACTGCCCCGAGGTATGGACAGAGTTCAAGGCGCGTCGTGAGCGGCCGGCCTTCATAAGCGCCGTGCTCGAGGCACGTAGCCCCGGTCAGGGTGGGAACTGATGGCCGCGCCGCGAATCCGGATCAAGCTGCGTGGCTACGACCACGAGATCCTGGACGCCGCGGCGAGGGACATCGTCGACCACGTGGTTCGGACCGGGGCGAAGGTCGTGGGACCGGTTCCGCTTCCGACGGAGCGCAACCTCTACACGGTGATCCGATCGCCCCACCGGCACAAGGACAGCCGTGAGCATTTCCAGATGCTCACCCACAAACGGCTCATCGACATCATGGACGCCACCTCCAAGACGGTGCAGGAGCTGCAACGCCTGAACCTCTCGGCCGGCGTCGACATCGAGATCAAGCTGTAAGGGGCGGAGATGGGGGCGACCAAGGGCATCCTCGGGACCAAGCTAGGGATGACGCAGATCTTCACGGAAGACTCAAGGGCGGTGCCCGTGACGGTCATCCAGGCCGGCCCGTGTCTGGTCACACAGGTGAGGACGAAGGATCGCGACGGCTACGAGGCCGTCCAGCTCGCGTTCGCCGAGGCTCGCCGGGGGAGGGTCGACAAGCCCATGGGCGGTCACTTCAAGGCCGCCGGGGTCAAGCCGGCTCGATACGTCGTTGAGCTACGGACCGAGTCTGCCTCCGATTACACCCTTGGCCAGGAGATCACGGTCGGAATATTCCAACCCGGCGAGCACGCCGACGTTGTCGGCGTCTCGAAGGGAAAGGGGTTCTCCGGGCCGATGAAGCGGCACGGTTTCCGAGGCATGGGGGCGTCGCACGGTACGGAGCGCAAGCACCGTTCGCCCGGCGCGATCGGCGCATGCGCCACTCCCTCACGCGTATTCAAGGGGACCAAGATGGCCGGCCAGATGGGCAACGAGCGCGTGACGATCCTGAACCTGGAGGTCGTGGAGTCCGACCCCGAGCGCAACCTGCTTCTGCTGCGGGGCGCGGTCCCCGGGGCGACAGGGAGCCTCTTGATGGTGCGTTCGAGCGTGAAGACCGGCGAGATCAGAAAGCATCACCGCTGATGGCCACCATAGAGGTACGAGACGTGCGCGGAGAGGTTCTGGCGGAGCGCGAGTTGCCCGCCGACCTGTTCGACGCGCCTGTCAACACGGTCGTCATGCACCAGGTCGTCGTGGCGGGCATGGCCGCCAGGCGGGCCGGCACACACGATACGAAAACCAGAGCCGAGGTGTCGGGCGGGGGGAAGAAGCCCTGGCGCCAAAAAGGTACCGGCAGGGCTCGCCACGGCTCGATCCGGTCGCCGATCTGGACTGGCGGCGGCGTCGCTCACGGTCCGAAGCCCCGTGACCACTCTGTTCGGGTCAACAAGAAAGTTCGCCGCGCGTCGCTGCGCTCCGCACTCTCCGACGCGCTGCAGAGCGGGAAGCTGGCCGTGGTGGATGGGCTTTCGTTCGATGCCCCCCGAACAAAGGACGCCGTCGCCGTGCTCGAGGCGCTTGGACTCGAGGGGAAGGTCCTGATCGTAATCGGGCGGCCGGACGACTCCACGGAGAAGTCCTTCCAGAACCTGGCGAGAGTCAAGCTCGACTATCCAGGCAATCTATCGACGTTCGACGTGCTCTACGCCGACCGGGTCCTGTTCACGAGCGAGGCCCTAAACGTCCTGTCCGGCGAGGAGTGGGAGCGGCCAGAGGAGGCCGGTGCCCGGGAAGATCTGGAAACGGATGAGACCGAGGCTGAGTCATGAAGAGTCCACGTGACATCGTCATCCGGCCGATAGTCTCGGAGAAGTCCTACACAAGCCTGGAGCGGAACGCGTACACGTTCCTAGTCGCCGGCGAAGCAAGCAAGACCGAGATCAAAGAGGCCATCCAGAGCATCTGGAACGTCCGGGTTCTCGGCGTGAACACCATGAACCGACGGGGCAAGGTGAAGCGCACCCGGCTGGGGACCGGCAGGCGTCCCGACCAGAAGCGAGCCGTCGTCACCTTGGCCCCAGACGACAAGATCGAGATCTTCGAAGCGAAGGGTCCCTAGATGCCGGTTCGCAAATACAAGCCGACGACGCCCGGTCGAAGGGGCGCAAGCGTTTCGGACTTCTCCGATCTCACGCGGGGCAAGCCCGAGAAGTCGCTCACAAAGGCGCTTCCGAAGAAGGCCGGGAGGAATGTCCACGGGCGCGTCACCGCCCGTCACCAGGGTGGCGGGCACAAGCGTCAATACCGCGTGATCGACTTCCGCCGCGACAAGGATGGGGTGCCCGCCAAGGTTGCGCAGATCGAATACGACCCGAACAGGTCAGCACGGATCGCGCTGCTGCACTACAAGGACGGCGAGAAGCGCTACATCCTGGCTCCCAAGGGATTGGAGGTCGGTGAGAGCCTGGTGTCCGGCGCCGGTGCTGATATTCGCCCGGGCAACGCCCTGCCGCTCGCGAGCATCCCGGTCGGGACCGTCGTGCACGCGGTGGAGCTGAAGCCCGGGGCCGGCGCGAAGATGGCTCGCTCGGCCGGGACGGGTGTTCAGCTCCTGGCGAAAGAGGCTGGATTCGCCACCCTGCGGATGCCTTCCGGAGAGATCCGGCTGGTGGATGCAAAGTGCAGGGCCACAGTCGGTGAGGTCGGGAACCCCGAGCACGAGCTCGTATCCTGGGGTAAGGCCGGGCGCAACCGCTGGCTCGGCAGGCGCCCCGGCGTTCGCGGCGTGGCGATGAACCCGGTCGACCACCCGCTCGGCGGGGGCGAGGGAAAGTCCAGCGGGGGGCGCCACCCGACAAGCCCATGGGGCAAGCCGGAGGGCCGGACCCGAAAGCCCAAACCGTCGGACAAGCTGATAGTTCGCCGGCGCGGGAAGAGAAGGGGGTAGCCACCATGCCGCGTTCCATCAAGAAGGGGCCGTTCGTGGATGATCACCTCATGGTCAAGGTGGTCGAGATGAACCGCCGTGGCGACAAGCGCGTCATCAAGACCTGGTCGCGGCGTTCGACCGTAGTGCCCGAGATGGTCGGGCACACGATCGCCGTCCACGATGGCAGGAAGCACGTCCCGGTGTTCATTACCGAGTCGATGGTCGGGCACAAGCTCGGTGAGTTCGCACTTACGCGGACGTTCCGGACGCACGGCCACCACACCGAGCGCAGCTCGGCGCTCAAGTAGGCGAACAGGAAAACAGTGGAAGCTAAGGCCAGCGCGAAGTACGTGAGGATTGCGCCGAGAAAGATGCGGCGGTCGATCGACCTCATCCGGGGGCGGCACGTGGACGACGCCCGCCGGATCCTTCGGCTATCGGCACTCGGCCCGAACCGCACGCTGATCAAGGTGCTGGAGTCAGCTGTGGCCAACGCCGAGCAGAAGCAGGCCATCCCAGAGAACCTGGTCGTCTCGCGCGCCTGGGTGGACGAGGGGCCGACGCTCCGGCGCTTCCGCCCGCGGGCCTACGGCCGGGCCAACCGGATCCGCAAACGAACCAGCCACGTCACGGTCGTGGTCGAGAGCTTTGAAGAGGTGAGCGGTGGGGCACAAGGTTAATCCGTACGGATTTCGGCTGGGTGTGATCTACCCGTGGAAGTCCAAGTGGTACGCGCGCAAGGAATATTCGCAGTTCCTGCACGAGGATGTCCGGATTCGTCAGTACATCACGACCAAGTTGACCAGAGCCGGCATCTCCAGCGTCGACATCGAGCGCAAAGGCGACCAGATCCAGGTGTTCATCCGAACTGCCCGGCCGGGCATCGTGATAGGCCGCAAGGGCGCGGAGGTGGACCGCATCCGCAAGGACGTGGAGAAGATGACCGCGAAGCGCGTCGATGTGAAGGTCGAGGACATGAACCAGTCGGCAAGCGAGCTGCGGCCTGAGACCGATGCCGCGCTCCTCGCGCAAGGGACTGCCGAACAGCTGGTGGGCCGTGTGTCCTTCCGCCGGGCGATGCGACGCACAGTGCAGACCGCGATGAAATCTGGCGCGCTCGGCGTCCGCGTGCAATGTTCCGGCCGCCTGGGGGGCGCTGAGATGTCCAGGCGCGAGTGGTACCGCGAGGGCCGGGTCCCCCTCCATACGTTGCGCGCCAAGATCGACTACGGAACCGCAATCGCCAAGACCACGTTCGGAGTCATTGGCGTGAAAGTTTGGGTCTACCACGGCGACGAGATACCGGCGGAGGAGAAGAAGACGGAGCTGGCAAGGGCCAGGGCCCTGGCCGGCGTGCCCATCTCCGGTTCCGGAGCGGCTTCCAGGGGAGCCCTGATCACCGACGTGAGGGAGATCGAGGAGGGCGTTCCGGCACCTCCCGCCGAACCTCGGGAAGTGCGCGAAGAGGTACCCCGCCCTGCCGGCGGCGCACGCCCGAGCGGAGGCGCCCGCCCCGCAGGCGCACGCCGTCCGTCAGCGGGAAAGCCGGGCGTCAAGCCCAGGGGAGGACGGCCATAGATGCTCCAGCCCAAGCGCGTCAAACACCGGAAGCAGCACCGCGGCCGAAGGCGCGGCCAGGCGAAGGGCGGTACCGAAGTGCACTTCGGCGACTACGGCCTGCTCGCGCTCGAACCGGGCTGGCTCACCAACCGGCAGATCGAGGCCGCGCGCGTGGCCATGACCCGGCACATCCGCCGAGGTGGAAAGGTGTGGATCAACATCTTCCCCGACAAACCGGTGACCAAGAAGCCCGCTGAGACCCGCATGGGCTCCGGCAAGGGGAACCCAGAGGGCTGGGTCGCGGTGGTCAAGCCCGGCCGCGTCATGTTCGAGCTGTCGGGTGTCGGCGAGCCGATGGCCCGTGAGGCGATGGCCCGGGCTGCCCACAAGCTGCCGATACGATCCAAGTTCATCGTCCGGGTTGGAGCCGAGGCATGAAGGCCCTCGAGCTGCGCGAGCTGCCCGACGACGAGCTCCTTGCCCGCCTGGAAGGCCAGAAGGAGGAGCTCTTCAACCTTCGCTTCCAGTCGGCGACGGGCCAGCTCGACAACCCCATGCGTATCAAGCGCGTCCGCCACGACGTCGCCCGCATCCTAACGGTGCTCCGCACCCGTCACCTGGAGGAGGAGCTCGAGGCGCGCGTGGCGGCGGCAGATCGCGCGGCCCTGGAGGAGCGGCGTGACGCGATCGCCCGAGGCGAGCTCAAGGGGAGGTCGATCGGCGACATGGCGGAAGAGACGCTGATCGAGGAGGAGGCGGCCGCTGGTGCCTCGGCCATGCCCGATGAGGAGGAGGAAGAGTGAGCGGGGGGGCTGATACCAAGCGAGTCGCGCGAAAGGTTCGCACCGGCGTCGTTGTGTCGAGCGCCATGGAGAAGACCGTGGTCGTCCGGATCTCCTCTCAGATGCGCCACCCCCTGTACGGCAAGACGGTTCGGCGCTCGACCAAGCTCAAAGCTCACGACGATTCGTTCGAGGCAAGGGCCGGAGACAGCGTGCGGATCATGGAGACTCGCCCGCTCTCCAAGAGCAAGCGGTGGCGAGTGATCGAGATCATCGAGAGGGCGAAGTAGCGAACACATGATCCAGCAGGAGACGAGATGCCGCGTGGCTGACAACACCGGGGCCAAAGAGGTCCTTTGCATCCGCGTCCTTGGCGGTTCCGGCCGCAGGTACGCGAGCCTCGGCGACGTCATCGTGGGCTCGGTTAAGGACGCCCTCCCCGGGGGTGGCGTCAAGAAAGGCGAGGTGGTGCAGGCTGTGGTTGTTCGCACCGCAAAGGAGCGCCGGCGCCCGGACGGCTCCTACATAAAGTTCGACGACAACGCAGTGGTGCTGATCAACGAGCAGCGCAACCCTCGTGGCACCCGTATCTTCGGACCGGTCGCCCGCGAACTGCGGGAGAAGAGGTTCATGAAGATCATCTCGCTTGCGCCGGAGGTTCTCTAAGACATGCCCACCGTCGACATCCGAAAGAACGACGAGGTACAAGTGATCGCGGGCAAGGATCGTGGCCGCCGCGGCCGTGTCGTGAACGTGCTACCGGACAAGAACCGGATCATGGTCGAGGGTATCGCGCGCGCGAAGAAGCACACTCGCACGGCAGGCAAGCGCTCCAAGGGCGGGAGCCAGCTCCAGCAGGGCGGGATCATCGACACGGAGCTTTTCATCGACCTGTCGAACGTGCAGCTCGTGTGCCGTTCTTGCGGCAAGCCCACACGGATCGGACACAGGTGGGAGGGCGACGTGAAGGCACGAATCTGTCGCCGGTGCGAGGCGGAGACTTGAGAGGGGCGACCATGGCGGAGACCTCGACACCCACGCGGACGACCCCTGGTCCTCCGCCGCGCCTGCACGAGCGCTACCGGCAGCAGGTGGTCCCTGCCCTCCAGCGAGAGCTGGGCATCGCCAACGCCCTCCGCGTGCCGCGCCTGGAGAAGATCGTCGTGAACATGGGGGTGGGCGACGCCATCCGGGACGCCAAGCTTCTCGACGCGGCCGCCCAGGATCTGGCGCTGATCACGGGGCAGAAGCCGGCCATCACCCGGGCCCGCAAGTCGATCGCGAACTTCAAGCTGCGCGAAGGTATGTCGATCGGCGCCAAGGTGACTCTGCGTGGCGCCAGGATGTGGGAGTTCCTGGACCGTCTGCTTGCCACCGCGCTTCCAAGGATCCGCGACTTCCGCGGGCTGAATCCTGATGCGTTCGACGGTAGTGGAAATTACACACTGGGGGTAACCGAGCAGCTGATCTTTCCCGAGATCGACTACGACAAGGTGGTCAAGATACGAGGTATGGACATCACGATCGTGACAACGGCGCCGGATGACGACGAGGGAAGGGCCCTGCTCAGAGAGCTAGGGTTCCCCTTCGCCGGGATGACGGCCGTCGGGGCCTGAGGAAGAGGACTAAGACTATGGCGAAGAAGGCGCTGGTCGAAAAGCAGAGGCGGGCGGGACGGAAGTTCCGGGCTCGCGCCTACACGCGGTGCGCGCGATGCGGACGCCCGCGAGCCGTGTTCCGTCGGTTCCTCTTGTGCCGCATCTGTTTCCGAGAGCTGGCCCACCAGGGCGAGATCCCCGGCGTGACGAAGGCATCGTGGTGATCCGATGACCATGACCGATCCCGTCGCCGACATGCTCACTCGGATCCGAAACGCCAACATGGCGCAGAAGGACGAAGTGAGCATCCCCAGCTCTTCCCTGAAGGAGCGCATCGCCGAGATCCTGGCTCGCGAGGGCTACGTCGCGGAAGCCACCGCGGAGGGAGAGGGCAAGGGACGCATCATCAAGATCCAGCTCAAGTACAGCCCGACCCGTGAGCGGACTATCAACGGCTTGAAGCGCGTGTCCAAGCCCGGCCGGCGAGTCTACGCGGGCCGTGACGAACTCCCGCGGGTGTTGGGCGGGCTCGGCATCGCTATCCTTTCTACGTCCCAGGGCATCCTCACCGACCGACAGGCCAAGAAGCAAAAAGTCGGTGGCGAGGTCCTTGCCTACGTCTGGTAGCCCGAGAAGCAGGAGTCGACGAAGCGCATGTCTCGAATCGGAAAGCAGCCGATCGTGGTACCCGGTGAGGTCGAAGTCGCCGTCGATGGAACGACGGTCTCGGTCAAGGGCCCCCGCGGCTCGCTCGAGCAAACGTTCCATCCGGACATGCTGATCCGGCTGGAGGACAGCACGCTTCGCGTCGAGCGACCCAGCGACGAACGCCTCCACCGCTCCCTGCATGGGCTGACCCGGACCTTGGTGGCGAACATGGTCGAGGGCGTCACGAAGGGGTACGAGAAGCGACTGGAGATAGTAGGGGTCGGTTATCGGGCCGTGTTGAAGGGTGCCGACCTGGAGCTGGCGCTCGGTTTCTCGCATCCCGTGGCCGTTCTCGCGCCGCCGGGGATCGAGTTCGAGGTACCGGCAACGAACCGGATCGTGGTCCGCGGGATCGACAAACAGCTTGTGGGCGAGGTCGCCGCGAAGATCCGGAAGATCCGCAAGCCAGAGCCTTACAAGGGCAAGGGGATCCGGTACGAGGGCGAGCACGTCCGCAAGAAGGCTGGCAAGGCCGCGAAGGGCGCCGCATGATGCGCGCGGACCTCAAGCGCCAGGCCAGGGTCAGGCGGCATCGCCGTGTCCGGCGCAAGGTCTCCGGGACGGCCGAGCGCCCGCGCCTGGCGGTATACCGGTCGAACAGGCACATCTATGCGCAGCTGGTCGACGACCGAGCCGCTATGACTCTGGCCCACGCCTCCGATGTGGGGCTGGCCCAGGGTGACAAGACCTCCAGGGCAAAGGAGGTCGGCAAGCAGCTTGCGGAGCGGGCTCGGGCGGCTGGATTGGAGCACGCCGTGTTCGATCGAGGTGGCCGGATGTACCACGGGCGAGTGAGATCGCTCGCCGAGGGCGCGCGAGAGGGAGGGCTGCAGATTTGAGGCGGTACGACCAGATGGCCGAACGGAGCCCGTTCGAAGAGCGGGTCGTATCGATCAATCGCGTGGCGAAGGTGGCCAAGGGTGGCCGCAGGTTCAGCTTCACCGCTCTTGTCGTGGTGGGCGACGGCAATGGGCGGGTCGGTGTGGGCTACGGCAAGGCGAAAGAGGTCCCCGCGGCCATCCAGAAGGGCGTTGAGGAAGCGAAGAAGGCGATGTTCGAGGTACCCATGATGAACACAACGATCCCGCACGAGGTCACGGGCGAGGATGGAGCGGGAATGGTCATGCTCAAGCCCGCCGCGCCGGGCGCCGGGGTCATCGCCGGCGGTCCGGTGCGCGCCGTCGTCGAGGCGGCCGGGATCAAGGACATCCTGACCAAGTCGCTCGGCTCCGGTAACCCGATCAACATCGTGCACGCCACGATCGCCGGGCTGCGGTCCCTCAAGCGGCCGGAGGAGATTGCCCGACTACGAGGCCGTGAGGCACATCAGGTCGCCCCCCGGGCGATGGTCGAAGGCGTGGTCGAGGCCCAGCTTGCAATGGCTGCCAAGCGAGCCGAGTCGGATACGGAGTCAGCCGATGCCTAAGCTTCGCGTAACTCAGGTCCGAAGCGTGATCAACCGGCCGAAGGACCAGAAGGCAACCATGCGCGCGCTCGGCCTGCATCGGATCAGGGACTCCGTGGAAAAGGACGACCGTCCCGAGGTACGAGGGATGATCGCCAAGGTCGGGCATCTCGTTCGAGTGCAAGAGGTTGAAGGATGAAGCTCCATCACCTTCGCCCGGCCGAGGGGGCCACTCGCGATCGGAAGCGCAAGGGTCGCGGGAAGGCCGCCGGCCAGGGCAAGACGGCCGGCCGCGGAACCAAGGGCTACAAGGCCCGTCACCCGAAACGGTTGGGTTTCGAGGGCGGCCAGACACCGCTTCAGCGGCGGATCCCCAAATTGAAGGGCTTCTCCAACCCGAATCGCGTGGAGTGGGCGGTCGTCAACGTCCAGCGCCTTGGGGCCGCGTTCGACGCCGGTTCGCAGGTCACTCCCGAGACGCTCCGGGAGCGTGGTCTGGTCCGAGCGGGTCGACCCGTCAAGGTGCTCGGGCAGGGTCCGCTGGACCGCGCGCTCACGGTTAAGGC
>Ga0210378_10000155_pt1 | contig 32158 bp, 28 predicted proteins | sample PLM1_60_b1redo_FD_155465 | JGI IMG/M metagenome (GOLD analysis project Ga0210378, IMG submission 155465) | Groundwater sediment microbial communities from an aquifer in East River, Colorado, USA - PLM1_60_b1 redo | ecosystem: Environmental > Terrestrial > Soil > Riparian zone | place: USA: East... | reverse complement strand
GATCTGGAGTCGTGGTGGTCTCCGACCAGCCGACGACCTGGCCGCGCTCGTTGAGTGTATGGCCATTGCTGTTGTTCCCCCCCAGCGTGCCGAGGTCACTCATCACGCCCTTTTCTTGCTTGTCGTCTTCCGAATCTCCTGTGCGTCCCTGCCTTCGTCGCTGTTCCCAGAGGAAGGCCCGCCTGATCAGTGATCCGGTGTTCGGATCGACAGAAGGAGTTTCCGCCCAACCGGCGATCTGAGGCTTCGCGTTGATGCCGATGGCGAGGCTGTTGTTGCCTCCCAGCGTACCGAGGTCGTGCATCACCCCGGCTTGCCAGAGGAAGGCACGACAGACCATGTGGGTCCCGAAACCGCAGAAGTCTTTCCCCAGTGGGTCTGGGTTGGAGGTTTCCGCCAGGCCAACCACTTGGCCGCGCGAATTGGGGTTGTAAGCGAGGCTGTTGTTGCCTCCCAGAGTACCGAGATCCCTCATTACGCCGTCTTGCCAGAGGAAGGCGTGAAAGGCTGTATCGCCCGGCAGGTTGGCCCCTCCGGTCACCTGGCTCTTCTCATTGACGCCAAAGGCGATGCTAAAGGACCCGCCCAGCGTGCCCAGGTCCCTCACGGTGTAGTGGGTTTGTGCGACGGCCGCATTGGGGAGTAGAAGAAGCATTGGCAGGCTGATTCCAATCTTCCAACGTTTCCTGAACCCGGTGTTATTTGCGGTTTTCATTTCGGTCCTCCTTGTATCGCTGAACTCGCAAGGGGAAGCACCGTGCATCGACGCTCTCCTGCGGTGATTCTTGTTTCTTTGTGCGGGCGCCATCCTTCTCGTGCAACCTGTCTCTTGGGTGTACTTGCCCTATGACCGATAGGCGTTTCTATCCGGCAGCCGCTCCGGAAGTGCGTCGGAGGTGGGGCAGAGCGGCTGTTTCGCGACGGGCGACTCTCCTGGTGAAAGGCTACCCGACCCGCCAAGACTCCCCACGACCGGCTTCAGGGCCACACTTGATCGACCGTGCCCAAATAGACTCGCTACCCTAAACGCGCAAACGCCAGCCCAACGGGATCACGGGGTTTCGGGTGGTAAGCCTCTCGGCCTATCCTTATAGCCGTTACCGTGGGACCGCCATGACTGAAGCGCCGCCCGACGCCGTCACCCGCCTGCTGATCGAGTGGAGCGATGGAGACGAGGAGGCGCTAAAGCGGCTGATGCCGCTCGTCTATGACGAGCTGCGGAGGGTGGCCAGCCGCCATCTCCGCCACGAGCGTCGGGACCACACGCTGCAGCCGACCGCGCTCGTCCACGAGGCCTATCTGAAGCTGATCGATCAGCGCAGCGTGCGCTGGCAGAACCGGGCTCACTTCTTCGGCGTGGCCTCTCACCTCATCCGCCGGATCGTGGTGGACCACGCCCGCCGCCGCCGCGCCGCCAAGCGGGGCGGCGGTATTCGGACGGTCTGGCCCGCGGCGGCCAGGCCAGCGGTCGAGCGCAACGTCGACGTGCTTGCGCTCGACGCCGCCCTTGCCCGGCTCGGTGGCCTGGATCCGCAGCAAGCCCGCGTCGTCGAGCTCCGCTTCTTCGGTGGGCTCGACGTCCAGGAGACGGCCGAGGTGCTAGGAATTTCCACGGCCACGGTCAAGCGGGACTGGCGGACGGCCAAGGCCTGGCTCTACCACGAGCTGGAGGAGCGTGAGTGACGCCCGAACGCTGGCAGCGGGTCAAGGCGCTTCTCGATGGGGCGCTCGAGCAGCCGTCTGAACAGCGGGACGCCTTCCTGAGCGCGGCCTGTGCCGGCGACGCCACGCTCAGGAAGGAAGTCGAGTCTTTGGTTGCCAGCGGCGACCGGGCGCAGGACTTCCTCGAGGCGCCCATGCCGGCCAGCTACGGCTCGCCGGTCCGCCACCTGCCCGAGCGCGTCGGATCCTACCGGCTGCTGAGCGAGATCGCCCATGGAGGGATGGGTGTGGTCTACCTGGCCGAGCGGACGGACGACTACCGCAAGCGGGTGGCTGTCAAACTGCTGCGCAGCGAGATTGGCTCCGAGTCCGTGGTCCGCCGGTTCCGCCAGGAGCGTCAGATCCTGGCTGGGCTCGACCATCCGGATATCGCGCGACTGCTCGACGGGGGCACGACCGAGGATGGAGTGCCCTACTTCGTGATGGAGCACGTCGAGGGAACGCCTATCGACCAGTACTGCGACTCGCGCGGGCTCTCCGTCCGGGAACGGCTGGGCCTGTTCCGGACGGCCTGTTCGGCGGTCTCCTACGCGCATCGCCAACAGGTGGTCCACCGCGACCTCAAGCCGGGCAACATCCTGGTGACGGCGGACGGCATCCCCAAGCTGCTGGACTTCGGCATCGCCAAGGTGCTGGCTCCCGGCTCGGCCGAGACCGACGCGACAACCGGGCTACGTCTGATGACGCCGGAGTACGCCAGCCCCGAGCAGGTGCGCGGCAACCCGATCACCGTCGCGACCGACGTCTACGCCCTGGGGGTTCTCCTGTACCGGCTGCTCACCGGCTGCAGCCCCTACCAGGTGAACGCGGAGCTCTCGCACGAGTTGGCCCGCGCCATCTGCGAGCAGGAACCTCAGCCTCCCGGCACCCGCGTGGGCCGCCGGGACGGACGCCGCGTGGCCCGCGACCTGGACGCCATCACGCTCAAGGCGCTGCGCAAGGAGCCGCACCAGCGGTACGCATCGGTCGACGAGCTGTCCGACGACGTTCGGCGCCACCTCGAAGGCCAGCCGGTGACCGCCCGCCGCGGCGCCCTGACCTACCAGGCGGGGAAGTTCGTGCGCAGGAAAGCGGCCGCCATGGGGGCAGGCTCGGCCATAGCCGTGCTGGCCGTTGCCGTCGGCTTACTGACCCTGCGGCTGATCGAGCGGCATCCTGGCCTGGCACCGCCGGGCCGCATCGGCTCGCTGGCGGTCCTGCCCCTGGACAATGTCTCCGGCGACCCCGAGCAGGAGTACCTGGCGGATGGGATGACAGAGGCGTTGATCAGCCACCTCTCGAAGATCGGCTCGCTGCGCGTGATCTCGCGGACCTCGGTGATGCGGTACAAAGGAACCCGCAAGCCCCTCCCGGAGATCGCCCGCGAGCTGGCCGTGCAGGCGGTGGTGCAGGGCTCGGTGGAGCGCTCGACCGACCGGGTTCGGATCAACGTGCAGCTCATCGACGCGCCCACTGACCGGCACCTGTGGAGCGAACGGTACGAACGCGCGCTCCGCGACGTGTTGACCTTGCAGGGCGAGATCGCCGCCGCCGTCTCTCGCGAGGTGCGGGTGGCGCTCCCTCCAGCGGAGCAGGCGCGTCTGGGGCGCGCGCGGCCGGTGGACCCCTGGGCGCACGAGCTGTACCTCAAGGGCCGGTACTTCTGGAACAGGCAGACGCCCGAGGCGCTGCAGTTGGCCCTGAAGCATTACCAGGAGGCAGTCCGCGCAGATCCGGCCTATGCCGCCGCGTACGGCGGCATGGCGGGTACGTATGGACTCCTCGGCACGAGCCCTCAGGGAGCGCTTGACGCTCGCGAGGCCATGATGAAGGCGCGGGAGGCCGCGCTGAAAGCACTGGCGCTCGACCAAGACCTGGCTGAGGCGCACCTGACGCTCGGCTGGGTGCTCTTCCGGCACGACTGGAACTGGGAGGGGGCGGAGTGGGAATTCAGGCGCGCCATCCAGCTCGACCCGGGCAACTCCCTCCCTCATCAGCGCTATTCGATCTTTCTCGACACCATGGGCCGCCATGAGGAGGCGTTTGCCGAGGCTGAGCGCGCGATCGAGCTCGATCCGCTGTCACCGCTGATCCTTTGGAACAAGGCCATCGCGCTCTTCGCCGCCCGCCGGTTCGACGAGGTCTTGGCGCAGAGCCAGCGGGTGTTGGAGCTGGACCCCTCGTACATGGAGGCCCACCGGGTCATCGGAGAGCACTACGCGTACAGAGGCAAGGTGCGGGAAGCGGCGGGGGCGCTCGATCGGGGGGGTATGGCCAGTCGGCCGTGGGTGCTTGCCTGTCTCGGCGTTGCTCACGCCAACGCCGGTCAGCGGAAGGAGGCCCGCGGCGTCCTCGAGCAGCTACGAACCGCATCTACGAGCCGTTACGTCCCACCGGTCGCTTTCGTGATCCTCCACGCCGCGCTCGGCGAGAACGATGCCGCGTTTGAGTGGCTCGACCGAGCCTACGCCGAGCGCTCGGACTTCATGGTCTGGCTCAAGGTGCATGCGGCCTTCGACCCCCTGCGCGCGGATCCGCGCTTCGGGGCCATGCTGCGGCGTGTCGGCTTTCCGCCGGACCCGGCGCGGCGAGCGCAATAGAGCCATCCGCGATGGAGACCCGCGCCTAGCCGGGGGCCAGCTCGCCGCGTTTTCCCCGGACGGCTCCGAGGGATGGTCGGTCACCGTTCAGGGCGCCATTAGGGGCATCGGTATCGCTGATGATGTGCCCTATGTCGGGACTCAGAAGGGCACGCTGTATGCCTATCGCCCATTAGACCTTCCGAAGCGCTGAGGTCGGGTTCGGCCGGCCCTCAGAGGCCTTGACAACTAATCAATTGAGTAGTTGAATATGGCGCATGAGGCATCGTGAGTTTAAGGACCGCCTGTACGAGGAGCTGGGCCGCATCGCCAAGGGTATCGACAGTCCTCGCCGGCTCGAGCTCATCGACCTGCTTGCCCAGGGCGAGCGGTCGGTGGAGGACCTGGCGTCCGAAGCAGCGCTTTCGATAGCCAACACCTCCCAGCATCTACAGGTCCTCCGGCGGGCTCGGCTCGTGGAGACGCGCAAGCAGGGGCTGCGCGTCTATTACCGCCTCGGCCACCCGGAGGTCTACGACGTGGCCCGGGCCGTACGTGGGCTCGCGAAAGCGCGTCTCGCCGAGCTGAATCAGCTCGTCCAGACGTACCTGGAATCGCGCGACAAGCTGGAGCCCGTTCCCCGCGAGGAACTGCTGCGGCGGGTCCGGGCGGGCCGTGCGGTGGTCATCGACGTTCGTCCCCTCGCGGAGTACCGGGCCGGACACATTCCTGGTGCTCTATCGATCCCCTTGGAAGAGTTGGAGACGCGGCTGGGCGAGCTGCCCGCCCGCAAGGAGGTCGTCGCCTACTGCCGAGGGCCCTACTGCGTCATGGCCTACGAGGCGGTCGCCCGGCTTCGCGCGCGCGGCCGGCGTGCCCGCCGTCTCACCGATGGGTTTCCCGAATGGAGGGCGTCGGGCCTGCCCGTGCAGGCCTCAGCCTGAGAGGAAGGAAATGATATTCAGGCCGTTTTTCGACTTCGAGCGCGGCTGCGCGGCGTACCTGTTCGGCTGCGGAGGGCAGGGGCTCTGCGCGGTGGTCGACGCCCGGCAGCCGGAGGTCGACGACTACATCACGTTCGCGCGAGACAAGGGGATGCGGATCACGCATGTGTTCGACACCCACGTTCACGCGGACCACCTGTCGGCTGGGCCGAGCCTGGCGGAGCGAGTCGGAGCGGAATACTGCCTGCACCGGAGCGCGGATGTACGCAGGCGGTTCACGCCGCTCGAAGACGGACAGGAGATCGGGCTCGGCAACACGCGCGTCCGGGTGCTGCACACGCCCGGGCACACTCCGGAGAGCATCTCGCTCGTCGTGACCGACCTGCGCCGTGGTCCGGCACCGTGGTTCGTGATCACGGGTGACACGCTCTTCTCCGGGGCCGTCGGCCGGCCGGACCTCCCGGGCGAGGCACGCGAGAACGCCTCGCGCTTGTACGGAAGCCTTCACCTGAAGCTCCTCACGTTGCCTGACGAGGTCGAGGTTTACCGGCCCACTTCGGGGGGTCGGTGTGCGGGGCGGGACTGAGCGGCAAGCCGTCGAGCACGATCGGTTTCGAGAGACGGTTCAACCAGGCGCTGGCCCTCGACCGCGATGCCTTCATCGACACGATGGCCGTGGTATCGCCGAAGCCAAGCGACTCGGACCGCATCCTGGAGTTCAATCGGGGCAATCTGCCGGCATGACGGTTCCGGGCGCGGCTTCGCCCCGCCTGGGTCTCGCCGCGAATTGGCGCCAGTTCTCGGTCCTAGTGCTGGTCAACGCCTTCGTCGGCGCGATGGTCGGCCTCGAGCGCAGCATCCTGCCGGCACTAGCCGAGCAAGAGTTCCATCTGGCCGCTCGGGCCGCCATCCTGTCCTTCATCGCCGTCTTCGGCGTCGTGAAGGGCCTCACCAACTACTTCGCGGGGCGGCTGTCGGACAAGCTCGGGCGGAAGCCGATCCTCGTCACAGGCTGGCTGATCGCAGCGCCGGTGCCGTTCCTCCTCATGTGGGCGCCGTCCTGGACTTGGGTCCTCTTCGCGAACGTCCTGCTGGGGGCGAGCCAGGGTCTCACGTGGTCGACCACGGTCATCATGAAAATCGACCTGGCCGGTCCCGAACGCCGCGGGCTCGCCATGGGTCTCAACGAGTGCGCAGGTTACCTGGCGGTCTCTCTGGCCGCGCTCGCGACGGGTTACGTCGCAGCTTCCTACGGCCTGCGGCCGTGGCCCTTCGCGCTGGGGATCGGGTTCGTCCTAGCGGGGTTCCTTCTCTCGCTGTTCGTGGTTCGCGAGACTCGCCATCACGCGCGGCGTGAAGCCCTTGACGCGCCGGCGGGCCAGCCCGACCGACTGTCACCGGCCCAGGTCTTCGCGCGGACTTCGCTACTGGACCGAGATCTCTCCGCCATCAGCCAGACCGGACTCGTGAACAACCTGAACGACGGCATGGCATGGGGACTCTTCCCGCTCGTCTTCGCCGCCGCTGGTCTCGGCCTGCGGGATATCGCCCTTCTTGCCGCGATCTATCCAGCCATCTGGGGCGTAGGACAGCTCGTCACGGGTGGCCTCTCGGACCGGGTCGGCCGCAAGTGGCTCATCGTGTCCGGCATGTGGGTGCAGGCCGCGGGGATCGCTTTGATCGCGCTCGCGGCCAGCCATGCGGCGTTCGTCGTGGGAAGCGCTCTGCTCGGCGCAGGCACGGCCATGGTCTATCCGACTCTCCTCGCCGCGATCGGCGACGTGGCTCACCCGTCGTGGCGCGCCTCTGCCACGGGCGTCTATCGCCTGTGGCGCGACCTGGGCTACGCGGCCGGCGCGCTCGTGTCCGGGGTCACCGCCGACATGCTCGGCGCGCGATCCGCCGTCGGCCTCGTGGGCGCGTTGACCTTCGCCTCAGGGATGGTCGTGGCTGTGCGCATGCGAGAGACCCGCCGAACCCGGGCGGCTGAGCTGGCGTTCCCCTCCGACACAGGTGCTCCTCATCAGACGGTTCCGAGGCCCAGCACGAGTGGCCGCTCGTAGCTGATCCGGTCACCGAACTTCTGCCGAAACTCGGCTCCGGCGCGCTCGAGGAATCCTCGCCACGCCGCGTCGCCCAGGACGTGGTGGCCGAACCGCCCGCCCGAGCTCAACTCGCGATCCGCGAGGTACTCTTCGACCGAACAGTCGTGAGAGAGGGCGATCACCTCCACGCGAGCGGCGCTGAAGCCCGCCTCCAGGAGCGCCGCACGCACGTTCTCCGGAGACGAGAAGCGGCCTTCCGAGGGCGCCACTTGCTCGACCGTGCGCTGGACCGAGCCGTCCCCGACGGCGCCTGCGAGCAAACTGCTCCATGCGGCGGCATAAGGGTCGGAGGACGGTCCCCAGCTCGACATCGCGAAGGCGCCAGGCCTCGCCAGGACGCGAAGGACCTCCGTGAGAGCCCGGCGATACTCCGCGAGGTGTGAGAGCACGCAGTTGGCCGTGGCCAGGTCGAAGGTTGCATCCCGGAACGGAAGCCGGCCGGCGTCTGCAGCCAGGAGCCGGAGCTGAGGCACGCGGCGACGCGCCTGGATCAGCATTTGGAGAGACAGATCGCAGCCTACGATGGCACGTAGCCACTTCAGCTTGTCACCGAGAGCCAAGGCGATCGCGCCCGTTCCGGTGCCCAGGTCGAGCAGGCGCGCGCCTTCGACCGGGGGCGCCAGCGCCAGCAGGTGGCGCGCCACTGTTCCGAAGCGAGGAGCCCAGACGCGTTCGTAGGCTTCGGCAATCGTGTCGTACGAGCGCCAGTCGGTCATCGGCCCCCGAAGGTTCAGCGAGGATCGAGGTGAGCATTGTCGTCGTGGGGAATCGCGGTACCCCACCAACAGTGTGTCCACGACTTTGGGAACCCGGCGAGGTATGCCGTCTCCATTTGCTCGATCCGGAAGCCGCTCTGCTCGATGAGAGACGGAATGTCCCGTGTGACATGACAGCCTTCGAACAGCCAGTGGGGAATCGGCTCCGACCACTCCTGCCAGCGGCGTACTCGAGGGTCGGGAGACAGCCCGTGCTCGAAGAAAATGAGTTCGCCGCCTGGCTTCAAGACCCGCCAGACACCTCGAAGCGCCTCGACAACGCCCGGAATCGTGCAGAGCGTGAAGGTGCTGAGAACCGTGTCGACGGTACTGTCCTCCAGGGGAATCCGCTCGCCCGGGAGGTCCAGGAATTCGACATCCAGCTCCGTACGGCGCCGTTGTCGCTCGGCAAGCCGAATCATCCCGGGGTTGGGCTCGAGGGCATACACCTTGCTGATCCTTGCGGGGTCGTAGTGAACGAAGTTGACGCCCGGACCCACGCCGATCTCAAGGACTTTCCCCCGAGCCAAGCGGACGATTCGCTGCCGAACCTCCCGAATGGGCTTCGGATCGCCCAGGAGGCTTACGAGACGCGGGTAGACGTGATCTCGATAGAAGGCCACGGCTGCCTCTTACCGGCGCCGCGATGCACATCTTCGTAGCGCGCGGTACGAATCCGATAGTTCACTCCGGCAGGCCAGCACGGCGCATGAGGTCGCGATAGCGCGGATCGCCGCGCCACGGTTCGTAGATCGGGTCTATGGCCAGGTACGCGATGCCGTTCGAGCGCTCTGCGAAGGCCTTCTCCATCCAATCGAAGCCGTGGGCACTGTCCCCCAGAGTGAGGTAGATGCCGGCGATGCTGGCTGGCGAGACGTAGCGGTGTGCTGACAGCGCCAGCAACTCGTCGAGCAACGCCTTGGCCTCGGCTCGCCGGCCGGACCCCCCGTACGCCTGGGCCAGCCAAGCCAAGCTCGAGGGGCTGCGCCGGCTCAGGGCGACCGCGGTCTCGGCCTCCCGCGTCGCGTCCTCGAAGCGCCCGAGTCGCAGGTATGCGTCGCCCAGTCGCCAATGGGCCTGCACGTAACTGGGGTCGAGCGAGAGCGCCTTGCGGTATTCCTCGACTGCTTCCGGGAGCCGTCTCGCGTAGTACAGTGTCCATCCGACATTCGTGAGGACAATCATCGAAAGAGGGTCCAGCTCTTCCGCCTTGCGGACCTCAGCGACGGCCTCGTCGAGACGCTTCCGACAGATGAGGAAGTTGGCATACCAGATGTGCCCCAGCGCGTAGCTGGGGTTGAGCTCGAGCGCCCGGCGCAGCTCACGCTCGGCCTCGGCCCACTGCCAGTCGTAGTGCTTGACGTAGCCGAGCGTAGCGTGCGCCTCCGCCAGGTCAGGGTCGATCTGGAGGGCCCGGATGGCGGCCTCGGCCGCCCGCGGCCGCATCACCGAAGGCGGTTCGGAGCCGAGCAGCACCGTTCCGAGTTGGTTATAGGAGTCGGCGAGGGCAGCGTAGGCCGGAGCGTAGGTCGGATCGGCCCGGACTGCGGCGTCGAAGTGCTCGATAGCCGTCCGCAGAGATTCCTCGGTGCGCTTGCTCCAGTAATAACGCCCCTTCAGGTACACCTCATAGGCTTCCGGGTCCACCGTACGCACCAGGTTCAAGTGGGCCTCGTCCCGCGGGGTGAGCCGGGCCCTCAGACCGCCCGCGATCTCCCGCACCGTCTCGCGCTTGAGCAGCAGGATCTCGCGCACGCTGCCCTCGTAGGTCAGGGCCCGGAGTTGACGGTCGGTCGCCGCCTCGACCAGCCGGGCGGTGATCCGCACGCGGTTGCTTTCCCTCGCCATCGATCCCTCGACGACCGCGTCGACGCCGAGCTCCCGGCCGATCTGCGGAATCGTCTTGTTCGTACCCCGGTAGCTCATGGCGGTGGTGCGGGAGGTCACGCGCAGCGAGCTGATCGTGCCGAGGTCCGCGATCAATGCCTCCGTGAGACCGTCCGAGAGGTAGTCCTGAGCGGGGTCTCCGGAAGTGTTCGCGAGCGGCAGCACCACCAGAGATCGGATCTCGCCGCCGGACAGCCTCATCAAGCGCTGCCATCGGGGGCTGACCGCCAGACCTGCCAGCAGGAGCAAGCCAATCATCAGGAACGCGCGTGCGCGCCAGCCCTGCGGACACCATGCGGGCAGCGATCCCGCCAGGCGCGCTCCGAGTGTTTGGCGGCCCAAGCGGGCTGCTTCCAAGGCCCCGTGCAGCTCGACCGCCGTCGCATAGCGCGCCGCCGGGTCTTTCTGCAGGCACTTTCGGACCACGGCGACAAGGCCAGCAGGCATGCGCGACGGCAGTGGCCGCGGCGGGCCGCTCAGGATCACCGAGCTGAGCTCAAACGGCGTCTGGCCGGCGAAGGGCCGCTCGCCGGTGAGCATCTCGTGCAGGACGACCCCGATTGCCCACACGTCGCTTCGCGCGTCGGCGCGCTCGCCACGCAGGATCTCGGGCGCCATGTAGCTGAGCGTGCCGGCGATCATGCCCGGCATAGTCCAGGACGAGGTCTCGACTGCTGCGCCGGAGACGCTGTCGCCCAGCCGGCGCGCCAGGCCGAAGTCGAGCACTTTGACGCGGCCTTCCGGCGTGACCATCACGTTCGCGCTCTTGAGGTCGCGGTGCACGATGCCATGCTCGTGGGCCTCAGCGAGCGCACCGGTCATCTGAAGTGCATACCCGAGCGCTCCTTCGACCGGCAACCCATCTTCAGGGATCGCCTCGGCGAGCGGGCGTCCCCTGACGTGCTCCATGACGATATAGGCGTGGCCCTCCGCCTCCCCGATCTCGTACACGACGCAGATGTTCGGATGGTTCAGACCCGAGGCGTGCTCCGCTTCACGCCAGAGACGTGCCTGGGCGCGCGGGTCGCTGCTCGGCAGCAGCTTGATGGCCACCGTGCGCTTGAGGCGCCGGTCGTAGGCCTCATAGACCTCGCCCATTCCGCCCACGCCGAGTCGGCCACGGACCTCGTAGTGACCGATGACTCGCCCCGTCAGCGGGAGCCGGGAGGGCTCAACGGCCGTTCCGACCGCAGGCGTTTCGAGGAAGTCGTCGGCCCGCGCGTGGGCGTCCAGCAGTCGCTCCAGGGCGGCGCGTGCCTCGGCATCGTCTCCGCACGCCTCGGCGAGGAAGGCCGCCCGCTCGTCGGCGGGCCGCTCCAGTGCGTCGTGGAACAGCTCCTTCACGCGCTGCCAACGCTCAGGCGTCATGGCGGGACTGATGGGTTAATTCTGCCTCAGCCGGTCGAACAGCCAGGCTCGGGCGAGCGTCCAGTCGCGCTTCACCGTGGCGACCGACACCCCGAGGACCTCGGCCGCCTCCTCCAGCGTCAGGCCGCCGAAGTAACGCAATTCCACTACCCTAGCTTGTCGGACGTCGAGGGCGGACAGCTCGGAGAGTGCCTCGTCGAGCCGCACGAGGTCCACCGCGCGCTCGACAACGGGCTGTGCAGCCTCGCTCAAAGCCACTCGGATGGCGTCGCGCTTGGCCGCGCGCCGCCGCCGAGCGTGGTCGACGAGGATCCGGCGCATGAGGTTGGACGCCACCCCGAAGAACTGTGATCGGCTGCGCCAGTGGCCCTGGAGGCCGACAAGCCTCAAGTAGGCCTCGTGGACAAGCGCCGTGGGTTGCAGGGTGTGCCCGGGCCGCTCCCGGCGCAGGTAGCCTCCGGCGCGCCGGCGCAACTCGCCGTAGACAAGCGGGATCAGCCGGCGCCCGGCCTCCTCATCTCCCGCCTTCCAGGCCTGCAGCAAGGCGGTTACGGACTCCGGCGACTGGGGCTTCACCGTGGGCTCGGGCGACATTGTGAGCCATTTGGGTCGGTTTTTGCGCTTCCGGGATGAAGGCCTTCGAAAGAAGGCTCTTCTCTGGAGGTATCTCATGGGACGCACGAAACGAATCACGCTGGCGGCGGCCTTTCTAATTGCTCTCGGACTCGCGGTGGGGGCGGACGAGCGGTCGCTCCCGTCGCACAAGCGCAGAGTCTTTTATGTCGACGATGATGGCGCCCAATGCCCGGGGGCTCTATCGACGATACAGAGTGCCGTAGATGCGGCGGATGTCGGGGCGCTGATTCTCGTCTGCCCAGGGACTTACCGGGAGACGGTGCGCGTGCTCGGCGCGTCGAAGAACGACCTGACGCTCCTGGCCAACGGCGATGAAGGGCAGGTGACCATTCAAGGCGATCACGTCAGTTGGCGGGAAGGGATGCTTCTCGAGGACGTGAGCGGAGTGAGGGTGAGTGGCTTCACGTTCCGCGACCACGGGGTTCCGCGCATCCCCAAGCAGTATGGCTCGGGTGAGGGAATCCGGCTGAACCGAGCCCACTACTGCACGATCGACCACAACTATCTCACCAACTCGAACATGATGGGAATTACGGCTGGGAACTCGTCCCACAACCTGTTCGAGCACAACGTCGCGGTCGACAATGATCCGATGATGGGTGGCTGCGGGTTTCACATCGGAGGACCGGCGTCTGCGCAGAATGTGATCCGGCACAACTCCGCCAGCGGTAATGCGAGCTCGGGCATCATGCTCTTCAACGTAGGACGGGGGAATGTGGTGGAGCACAACAACGTCAGCAACAATGGACGGAGCGGAATCTTCATTGGCAACAGTATGGGAACCATCGTCCGCAAGAATCACGCGAACAACATGAGCGGCCCGATGGATCCCCTAGACGTTCCACCGGACATATTTCAAAAACAAGTGGGAAGCGGGATCTTCGTCTCCAACTCGTCTGACCTTGAGATCAGCGACAACCACGCCAAAGACAACGTGGCAAGCGACATAGAGTGGGACGGCGCGGGAAGCGTCGTCTGGGATGGCAACCACTGTGGCAGTTCGCACCCAGCCGGCCTGTGTGACAGCGACGGGGACGACCACGACAAGGAGGAGTGAGGAAACGAAGCCACCTCGAATTCACCTCGCCGAAGCCAGCGGTCAGGCGGTGCGCCGCTAAGGCGCATCGCCTGGTCCTCAGCGATCGCTCGCCGCGGCGGGGCCGAGTGCGAGTGAGAACGAGCGCGCGTAACTCGCCTCAGGTTTCACCTCAGGGGCGTCGGCGGACCATCATGGCCGTGCGGATGGCCGGAGTGTTCGGACCTACATCCCCGGCCCTGGCGCCGGCCTCGTCTACGTCGAGTGGGACGGCGCCGGCCTCGTCTGCGGCGTCTCCCTGCGGGACCTCAAGCTCGAGCCGGCCGAAGACGAGCGGCGCCGCTGACGCGCGTCGCCCTCGATTCTGAGAGCCGCAGCGGCGCCCTCTAAATATTGAGAGAACCCCCGCCAACCCGGCTGCGAGACCTCGGCCGTAATCCCTTGTAGAACCTCGGCCACCTCGCCGGTCGGGCCCGCCGACGTAACGGCACACGCCTTGCCCTTCCTCGAGCGTCCAGCCGAAGCAGACAGCTTCGGGGAAGGAGGCCAGTGGCCAGACGTCACATTCAGCCGAAGCCGTCGGTCGAGCTCGAGACGGTGACCCTCCGTTTTCCCGTCCAGCTCGTCCGGACAGTCGACCAGTACGCGAAGTACCTCGGCGGCAGCACCCATCGGACTTACGTCATCGCGCAGGCGATCGAAATCGCTCTGGCCCAGGACGTAGACTTCCAGGAACCCTCAACCGCCAGAGCCGCCGGCGCAGTGCCGGTCGCCGGCCGCACGAGCGCGTAGCCGTGGGAACCTGCCTGCAGAGCAACCTTACTCTCGGCGGGACGCGATCCGTCCCGCCGGCCCCCTTCCGTAATACGCCTGTATTCACGCCCGCCCTCTCCGGAACCCACACCCGACCCATTTCTCCCCTTCGCCCTTAGGAGGATTCCCAATGGCCCACGAACCCAAACAGCCCAAAACGATCCGCGATTGCAAGTTAAAGCGGGTACACCCCCGCCTTCCGCTCCGTGTCCACTCTGCGGTGCCGAAAGGATTTGCGGGAACCGGCATGGGTAACCCGGTCCGCCCGGAACCCACTGCCGGAGACCCCGTCTGCGGCTCCGAATGGAGTGCCGATCGCCTTCGCATCCGGCTCGGAAATGAGCTGAGTTCTGAGGCGTGGAGGCGCCTGGAATCGGCGGCTCGCAGGTACGGAAGGAGTGTCGACGACTTCGTCCCTTGTGCGATCGAGGAGGCCTCATGAGGCACGCCAAAGAGGCCATGCCTACCCGATCAAGCTCGAACGAAGGCGGGAATCCGGTTGCGGCGGGCACCTCGCCGAGCCGGCTCTTGCCAGTCTCCGCGAAGATCGAGGTGGCCCTGAGCCGTGAGATCGACGAGTACGCGAAGGCCCACGGCATCACGCGATCGCGCGCCGCCGGGCAGTACCTCACGATCGCCCGGGAGACGCTGCGCGGGCAAGAAGGCGTCGCCGCGGGGAAGGCCGAAGAGATCCTAGAAGCCATCGAAGGCGTCCGCACAGTCGTGGAGCTGCTCGGGCCCTCGTCTCTCGGGGTGATGCGCCTTCTCTCCCACTGGGCGACGCAGAGCGGGGGCCTCAAGGTCTCCGAAGACGAGCTGCTCGCCGAGCTGCGCACGGTCGCGGCCGACGAGTGGGAACAGGTTCTCTCCGAGGCGGAACGGGAACTGCACGAGGCGATGCGGAAGGACAGAACAGAAGGGAGGCAATGAGTGTTTTTCGTGGAGGCTCGGTATCACCGAAACCCGGGCAAGGTGCCCCAGCAGATCCGCTACATCTCGCATCGAGAGGAGCGGCTTCAGGGCGGCGAGCGACGGGAGCTGTTCGGCATCGGCGACCGCTACAAAGCTCTCCGCGCGACGAAAAGGCGATCGAGAGCGCGTTCGCGGAAGACACCCGCAGGCTCCCAAGGCCGGCCTATTTCCGGTTCATCCTGACGGTCGACAACCGCGCCGCGGAACGCTTCGCACGGTTGGACGGCACGGCCACGGAGCGGGCCATCCGTGATGCAGTCCAGAACACCTTCCGGGGCGCCGCCCGAGACGCGCAAGGCGTCTTCGCGATCCACCAGCACGGCGGCCACGACCGGCCAGCGCACCCACACGTCCACGCGCTCCTGAGTCCGCGACTGCAGAACGGAGCGCCAATCCACTTCTCGCCGCGAGCGATCGAGAGAGTCAAACAGCGCTGGGAGGTGGAGGTCTTGCGCGGCCTGGAGCGCCAGGAGCGCCGCCGCCCCCGACGCGAACCCCTGCGCGAACTGGTGCCCCTGACTCCGCTGCGGCAACGCGGGTTCAAGGCGAGACAGGCGGTGTTGCGCTTCGAGCGGCACGCTCCTCGGCCTCGGCGGCTCGGACCCCTGACCCTCGCATTTCTCCGGTCGCGGCCGTCGCGTCGGGCGGGGAAGCTGGCGGGGCGAAGCGCGGATGCCACGCTCGGACTGCTGGATCGCGCGATGGAAATCAGCCGAGATCCCGAGCGAGTCGCTCGGCGAGTCGCACTGCGACTGCTGTCCAAGGCGCTGCCCGGCCCAATGCGGAACGCCCTCTGGCTCGCCCGGAGTGTCGGTAGCTTCGGCCTGCGCCAGCGTTGGTGAAGGGAGGAGTCATAGACTCGGCTCCAACTCGCGCGCCTTCCAAAGCAGGTAGATGGCCGGGTATACGAGGAGCTCCAGCAGGAATGAGGTCGCGAGCCCACCGACCATCGGTGCCGCGATGCGCTTCATCACGTCGGCGCCCGTTCCCGTCGACCACATGATCGGCATGAGGCCCATGAAGGCCGCCATCACGGTCATCATCTTGGGCCGGACCCGCTTGACGGCGCCGTGCACGATGGCCTCCTCCAGGTCCTCGCGATTACGCAGGATGCCGCGTGCTTTGGCGTCGTCGTAGGCGAGATCGAGGAAGAGCAGCATGAACACGCCCGTCTCGGCGTCCAGGCCCATGAGCGCGATCATTCCGACCCACGCGGCGATCGATACGTTGTAACTGAGGAGCCACATAAGCCAGACCGCGCCCACCACCGAGAACGGCACGGCTAGGAGGACGATGCCCGCTCTCGTCGCCGATCCGGTGTTGGCGTAGAGCAGGAACGCGATCAAGAACAGCGCAATGGGGAGCACGAGCTTGAGGCGCTCGCGGACGCGGAGCATGTTCTCGTACTGGCCACTCCACTCGAGCGAATAGCCGGGCTCGAGCTTGACCGAGGCCGCCACCGCCTCCTTCGCCCGATCGACGAAGCCGCCGATATCGCTTTCCGCGGTGTCCACGTACACGTAGCCGGAGAGCAGCCCGTTCTCATTTCGCACCATGGAGGGACCCTGCACGGTGCGTAGGTCCGCGAGCTGCCCCAGCGGAATCTGGGCGCCGGTGGTGCTGCGCACGAGGACTTCACCCAGCCGGGAGACGTCGTCCCTTAGCTCGCGCGGATAGCGAACGCTGACCGCGAATCGCGCGCGGCCCTCGATGGTGGTCGTCACGTTCTCGCCGCCGACGGCGGACATGATCACGGCCTGGGCGTCGGCCACGGTGAGGCCGTAGCGGGCGAGACTCTCGCGCTTGAGATCGAAGTCGAGGAAATAGCCGCCGGCGACGCGCTCGGCGAACACGCTGCGCGTCCCCTTCACGCGGCGCATCGCCTCTTCCACCTGCTGGCCGACGGCCTCGATCTTCTTGAGATCGGGACCGAATACCTTGACGCCGATGGGCGTCCGAATGCCCGTCGTGAGCATGTCGATCCGGTTCTTGATGGGCATGGTCCAGGCGTTCGTCGTTCCCGGGAAATGCATCGCGGCGTCCATCTCGTTCACCAGCTCTTCGTAGGAGAGTCGGTCGGGCCAGACGCGTCTCAGCACCGTCCCCTTGAGCCATTCGGGCGCCCATTTCGAGTACCACCGGTCCTTGGAGCGCCACTCAGAGGGTGGCTTCAGGTTCACAACGGTTTCGACCATGGAGAGCGGCGCGGGGTCGGTGGACGTCTCGGCGCGGCCGGCCTTGCCGTGCACCTGCACCACTTCCGGGAAAGACATGAGCACGCGGTCCTGGGCCTGCAGCCATTGGCTGGCCTCCGCTACTGAGATCCCCGGAAGCGTCGTCGGCATGTAGAGGATCGTGCCCTCGTTGAGCCGTGGCATGAACTCGTGACCCAGGCCGATGTAGACGGGGACGGTGGTCAGGATGACGATCACCGCAGCTGCGATGACCGCCCTGGGGTGGCGCAGCACGAACCGGCAGGCCGGCTCGTAAACGGCGAAGAGCCCGCGGCTGATGGGATGCCGCTCCTCGGGATAGTAGCGGCCTACGGTCACCGTGTTCCAGACCCGGCTGAGCCAGACGGGCCGGAAGTGTGACCAATGCATGCGCGTGAACATCATCCGCAGCGCCGGGTCCAGGGTGACGGCCAGCAGCGCGGCCATGAACATGGTGAGGTTCTTGGTCCAGGCCAGCGGCCGGAAGAGCCGCCCCTCCTGGTCCACCAGCGTGAAGATCGGCAGAAACGCCACCGCGATCACGAGCAGGGAGAAGAAGACTGACGGGCCGACCTCCAGCAGCGCCTCGAGGCGTATCTTGTGGAAGTCACCCTGGCTGCCTTCGCTCTGCCAACGCTCGAGCTTCTTGTAGGCGTTCTCCACCTCCACGATCGCGCCGTCCACTAATACGCCGATCGAGATGGCGATCCCGGCGAGCGACATGATGTTGGAGGAGATGCCCATGAAGGCCATGGGGATGAAGGCCAGCAGTACCGCTACCGGGATCGTGACGATGGGGACGATGGCGGACGGGATGTGCCACAGGAAGACCAGAATGACCAGGCTGACGATCGCGATCTCGAGCAGCAAGTCGTGCTTCAGGTTGTCGATCGCGCGCTGGATCAGATCCGAGCGGTCGTACGTGGTGACGATCCTCACGCCCTCGGGCAGCGAAGGCTTGATCTCCTCCAGCCGCTGCCTCACGCGTCCGATGACGTCGCGCGCGTTCTCGCCCTGGCGCATGACGACTACGGCGCCGGCGACGTCCCCCCGGCCGTCGAGGTCGCTCACGCCGCGGCGCATTTCGGGGCCAAGGGCCACCCAACCGACGTCGCGCACGAGGACTGGTGTCCCGGTGGTGTCGACCTTGAGGACGACAGCCTCGAGGTCTTCCTTCTGCTTGACGTAGCCGCGTCCGCGAACCATGAACTCGCGTCCACCGAGCTCGAGCAGGCGGCCGCCAACGTCCTGGTTGCTCTTCCGCACCGCGTCAGCCACGTCGGTGATCGACAAGCCGTAGGACCGCAGCCGGTTGGGATCCACCGTGACCTGGTATTGCTTGACGAAGCCGCCAAACGAGGCGACTTCGGCGACCCCGGGCACCGCCTGCAGCCGGTAGCGGAGGCTCCAGTCCTGGAACGCGCGCAGGTCCGCAGAAGACTGGCGCCCCGACTCGTCGACTAGCGCGTACTGGAACACCCAACCCACTCCGGTCGCGTCTGGTCCCAGCTCGGTCGTGACGCCCTGCGGCAGCAGCGGCTGGATCTTGCTCAGGTACTCGAGTACCCGGCTGCGCGCCCAGTAGAGGTCTGTTCCGTCCTGAAAGATGACGTAGACATACGAGTAGCCGAAGTCGGAGAAGCCGCGAATCACCTTCACCCGAGGCGTCCCGAGCAGAGCGGCGACTATCGGGTAGGTGACCTGGTCCTCGATGATGTCGGGGCTTCGGTCCCAACGGGAGTACACGATGACCTGGGTGTCGGAGAGGTCCGGGATCGCGTCCACGGGGATGTGGCGCAGCGTGTAAAGGCCATAGGCCACGGCCACGGCCGTGAGCGCCAGCACCAGCAACTTGTGCTCGGCGCTGAAGCGGATGACCCTGCGGACCAACTCAGTTGCTCCCGCTCGCGCGCGCGATCGCTGAGCGGATGCTAGACTCCGAGTCGATCAAGAAGTTGGCGGAGACGACCACGCGCTCGCCTGCGACCAAGCCGCTCCTTACGCGGTAGCCACCAGGGACGCGCTCGCCGATCGAGATTTCGCGCGGCTCGTAGTGGCCCTGTCCTTTGTCCACGAACACGAGCGTGCGCTCACCCGTCTGGACGACCGCGCTCTCCGGCACCGTGAGCACCGAGGCGGAGGGGCCCTCGAGGTACACGTCCGCGAACATGTCCGGCTTGAGCAGGCCATCCGCGTTGCTCAGCTCGATCCGCGCCTCCGCCGTGCGCGTCTCGGGCTTCACGGTCGGGGACACGAAGGTGACCGTGCCCCGCCACTCGCGGCCGGGCTGGTTGGGCAGTACGACCCGGGCCGGTAGACCCACTCGGACGTCAGCGAGGTCCTTCTCGTACACCTCGGCCAGGATCCAGACGCGCGAGAGATCCGCGATCTGGAAGAGGCGATCGGCGGGGGAGACCTTCATCCCCTCAAAGGCCATCTTTTCGACCACCAGGCCGGAGGCAGGCGAGCGCAACGTGATCGTTCGGCGTGTCGCGCCCGTGCGATCCAGCGTGGCTATTTCATCCGGGCTCACGTCGAATGAGCGCAGACGCTGGCGCGCCGCTTCGGCCAGCTCCACACCGCCCTTGGCCACTCCGGGAACGCTGGATTCGCCCAGCCGCTGCTGCGCGCCGCGGGCCACCAGGTACTCCTTCTGTGCCGCCACCAGCTCTGGGCTGTAGATCGCGAGTAGCGGCTGGCCCCGGCGTACGGGTTTGCCGGTGAAGTCGACGTAGAGCTTCTCGACGTAGCCTTCGTACTTGGTCTGGACGACCTCCCGCCGGCGCTCGTCGATGGCCACGTGACCAACGGTGCGCAGCGGGCCGCCGCTCACGCCGGCCGTCACCGGCTCGCTACGGATGCCGAGAAGCTGCGCGCGCTCCTGAGGGATCGTGACGGCCGCGCGCCCCGGCACGGACGAGGAGCCTTGCAAATCCTCCGCGTAGACGGGGATGTAGTCCATGCCCATGTCGTCCTTCGCAGGCTTGTCGGAGTGAACGGACGGGTCCATGGGGTGGCGGTAGTACAGGATCCGCCGCTCGCCCCCAGACGAGACGGCTGTGGCCTGGGGTGAAGAGCCGCGTGGCAGCCGCTTCTCGAGCTTCATGCCGCAGACCGGACACTCGCCCGGCTCGTCTCGCACGATCTGCGGGTGCATGGGGCAGAAGTATTCGTCTGCCTTCCGCACGGAGGTGCCCCCTCCGCTGAGTCGGTACCAAGCCAGCGTGCCGGCTCCGGCAACGGCGAGGAAGACGGCGATCACAACCAGAAGTCTCTTCTGCTTCGTCACGCCGTCACCTCATTCCCGTCTGAGCGGTTGAAGTCGTTCGGCTCGGCGTGCTCGGGCCGGGCGCCGCCATCGGCTCTCCGACCGGCATGCTGCTGCGCCCGTGCATCAGCAGCGAGTCGATGCCCATCGGCTGTTCCAGACTGGCTTCCTCGAGCCGTGCTGCTTCAGCCGCGTGGGTTGCGAGGAGGCGCAGGTAGTCGGTGCGATCGTCGAGCAACGTGGCTACCGACGCCAGCACGCTGAGCTGCGAGCCCTGGCCCGCCGCGTAGCTTGCGGTAGCCGACTGGACGGCGAGGTCGCCTTGCGGCAGCAGGCCGTCGCGGTAGGTGGCCTCGATCTGTTGCGCCGCGTCGAGCAAGGCCAGGCGCTGCTCGACCGTGGTCCGCAGCCGCACGCGCACGTCCTCCAGGCGTGCCTTGCTGGCCGCCAGATGCGCCTGCGCCTCGGCGAGGGCGCCTTTCACCCGAGCCCGGGAAGGGAGCGCGACCGACACGCTGGCCTGCCACATGGGCGGCAGCGATCCGCGGTACATCAATCCGCTCTGCACGTTGAAATCAGGCTTGAACTCGAGACGGGCCAGCTCCACCGCGTGCTCGTCGCGCTCGATGGCCAGAGCTGCCGCCTTCAGCTCGGGGTTGTTGGCCTCGGACCAGGCAACCACCTCGGCTGGGGACCGCGTCTCGGACCGGACAGGCAGGGAGGCGGTCGTCTCCACGGCGGTGTCTGCCGGGCGGCCCAGCAGGGCATTGAGCTGTGCGAGTCGCGCACGCGCTTCGGCGTGGTGCTGGGCGTGCAGGCCTTGCACCCGCGTCGACTCCACCTGGGCGCGCAGCATCTCCTGCTGCGTGCCGACCGCAGAGGCGTAACGCACCCGCGCGGTCTCTTGGACCTCCTGCCAGACGTTGCGTTGCTCGAGAGCCAGCGCGGCGAGCCCGCGGGCGAGCAGGAGGCTGTAGTAAGCGCGCTTCACCGCGCCCACCAGGCTGAGACGGGCGCGTTCCACGTCAAGACCGGCTACGCCCGCCTCGGACTGAGCGACTTGCCGGCGCAGGCCGAGCTTGCCTGGATAAGGAATGTCTTGTTCGCCAGAGATGCCGAGCATCGTCATCGGCTCCCGACCCAGGCTGGGCCCAACGCCATCGTTCTGGTAGAAGACGCCGACCGTTGGACCGGGCCAGGCCGCCGCCTGAACGGGCCGCGCCTGTGCGGCCAGCTCGAGCTGACGCGACGCGAGGAGTTCTGGATTGTGGGCCAGGGCTTCGTCGATGAGCGCCTGGAGGACAGGATCGGCGGAATCGGGCGGCGGGGTCTCGGCGCGCGCCAACGGCGCCGCCAGACTGACGGCAAGCGCAACGGCAAGGATCGTCTTCGAAAACGGCATTGGCACACCTCTCGGAAAGACGGGCGCCGCGGACGGACCGCGGACGCAGCTCAGACGCGCAGAGTGCGCGTCGCTACGAGAGGTGAATCAGACGCGAAGGACGAACGGAGGAGAGGCGGCCAGGGTGGCCGGGCCGGAATTCGTGACAACCGGCGGCAGCAACACGGCGACGTAGACGGGCAACGAGAACACGACGGAGGTAGCCGGGGCGACATGGGTGGGGGCCGGCGATACACCTTGGGTGACCACGCAACAGTCGCGAGCGGCTGTGCGGAACCCGTCCTCTTGTTCGCAGCAGGCGTGCTCTGCGGCAGCCGGCGCGGCAAGGCAGGCGCCCAGGCAGACAACCACGAATGAGAGGCCGTAGCTCGCGGCAAGAAGCAGAATGCTGGTCCGGCGCATCGCTACCATCGGAACACGCGCGCGCTGCGGTGTCAAACTGCATGCTATGGCCGTGCCAACTCACGTCGACTTTGACGCGACTTTGACCAGACCAACGCGAATCAGCAGTATTTGGCGATGAATCGACCGGCGCGGCTTCGCCGCTAAAATCCTGGATCGTCTAGCTTCACAGGGTTTGGAGACGGTTGGTCCGGAACTGCCTTTTGCCCTGCAAAACCTCTATTCTCCGGTTCAAGTCCGGACGCCGCCTCCACCCCAACTTCTCATCTGCGGACTCTTCCGACCCGTTCCTGCGATTGCGCGGCAACCCGCGTGACGTGGCGTCGTCGCAGGCCGTCGTCCCAGGCCCATGGGTGCGACCATTCCGACCCACGCGGCGATCGATACGTCGTAACCGAGCAGCCACATCAGCCAGACTGCGTCCACCACCGGGAGCGGCACCGCCGTCCCTTGTAATAGAAGCTCCCTCGCAACGGATCCCTTGACGACGGCCCCGCAACGAGGCGGCCCGATGGACGAGGCCCGGGCGCAAGAGCTCCTGCGGCTAGCCTGGGATGGAGAAACGGAGGCGTTCGCCGACGTCTATCGGGCGTTCTTTCCTCGGGTCTTCGGCCTGTGCCGCCGTCTTCTCGGCTCGGCGGAGGCGGCCGAGGACGCGACCAGCGAGGTGTTCTTGCGCGCGCAGCGGAACTTGCGCAGCTACGACTTGGGGCTTCCGTTCGCTCCCTGGCTTTTCGGCATCGCAAGCCATTACTGTCTCGACCAGCTCAGGCGACGACGGGCCGAGCAGCGACTCTTCGAGTGCGCGGCCGCGTTGGCCGCCACCTGAAGGCCTACGTCGGCCGGCTCAACCTCATGGCGCCGGCGACCGTGGGCGGAGATCTGACCGTCCATGTAGGGAAGAAGGAGGATGTCCAGATCGCCTCGGGCGTCACGATCTCCGGCAGGTCGGAGACGAAGGTCTCGACCGCGAAGAGCCCTTACCGCCGGCCCAGTTTCTACTTATGGAAGGTTGTCGGCCTGCTTGCCGCCCTCATCACCGGCCTATTCCTCGTGTGGTGGCACCCGGGCTTTTTCGCCCCTGGCGGCATGGGCACCGGGAAGGCCGTGTTGCAGAGACTAGGGGTTGGGTTTTCTGGCCTTGGTCGCGACGCCCGTTGCCGTCGCGATTGCGGGGCTGACCCTGATCGGTTTGCCTCTGGCGCTGCTGGTCCTGGCCCTCTGGCTTTTCGGCCTCTACGCGGCCAAGATTCTCGTGGCCGGCGCGGTCGGCCAGCGTCTGTTGCCCGCGCCCGCCGGACTCACCGGACGCTTCGCTCAAGCCTTGCTCCTGGGGCTCGTCATCGTGCTGGTCGCCGTCAATCTACCGTATGTCGGGGGCCTACTGGAGTCGCTGCTCATCCTCGTGGGGTTGGGCATGGCTGTCTCGCAGTGGCGAGGGCTGCAGAGGCGCCCGCCGGCGGCGAGGCCGAGCGGTCCTGTCAGTTGAATGGTCGGGCATTGCTAACTTGTTGGCCATGCGGGCCGCGGCCCGTACGGGAACCGGTGGTGTCGTCCGGAGACGCCCAGACTCACTGCAGCCCGCCGCCGTCTAATCATGGCACGTATCTTGTATTAAGTAGTCAATGGTAGAGGCGACATATATCAAAATTTCTATCCATCTTACTCGGCATACATAGACATGCTGTGACCCAGATGGCGGCGCTCGCCTGTCACTCAACAGCGTGGAGAGCACCCGCGGTCGCGCAGTATCCTTGAATAGCGGCCGACCGCGCAGGAACGGCGGCGCTTGAAGGAACAGCGGCCTCGATTTAAAAGATGGTGCCCGTCTCACTGCGGCATGGCCGAACCACTTGGCGCGCAATGAGGCACCGGCGGGCCGGCTTCCAAGCGCTATAGGCCCGCGGCTGGGCAAGGCCGTGTTCACCGAGTGAATGGCTGTCCCCTCGTCCCTACTGATCGCGATGCGCTGGTACGCCGGTCAGGCTGGTGACGCGTCCAAAAATGTGCGGCGCCGTGCATCGGCGCCGCGAATCGCCGCCACCGAACTGCGAGATCTCCGCAAGGCGAACCCGCGGAACCAACCTGGTCTGGAGATTGATGATTCACAACGCTTCAGACGTGTTTCGTGAGGTCGGAGGCCGCACATGAGAAGCAAGAGATTCGCACTCGTATCCTGGTCGCTCCTTGTGTTCGCGCTCGCGTTCGCCGCGCGCGTGTACACGCAACCCGCGCCATGGCTGGATCCGAGAGCCGTGAGACAGGCAGCGGTGGATGCTGGCCTGGGCAGCCTCAGGAACGTCCCGGTCCCGAACGTACCCAACCTGGGCGAGTTCCTGAATCCCGGCCCCGAGGCCCGGACGGCGGCGGTCGTCCTCGGCAAGGCGCTCTTCTGGGATACGCAGGTGGGCAGCGACCGCCAGGCATGCGCGTCGTGTCATTCCCACGCGGGAACGGACAATCGCGCCAAGAATCAGTTGAACCCGGGCTTGCGGGCGACGCCCGTGGATAAGGCGTTCGGCAACTCCGGAGTCGGCTCGGTCGGTCTTCCGAACTTCGACCCGAACTACACGCTGGCGGCGTCGGACTTCCCGTTCCATGAGCTGGAGGATCCCGAGGAGCGGAACTTCCTGGGTCGGGAGGTTCGCCGCGACACCAACGACGTCGCATCCTCGCAGGGAGTGTTCAAGGCTCTGTTCGGCGGTGTCTCCGGCGGAGCCAACGACCGGGGCACTCCCGTTGCCGACGACGTCTTCAACGTTTACGGAGTCAACGTGCGTCGCGTGGAGCCGCGCAACACTCCCAACATGATCAATGCCGTATTCAACTTCGACAATTTCTGGGATGGCCGAGCCCGCAACCAGTTCAACGGCGTCAGCCCATTCGGCTTGCTGGACGCGAAGGCCAGCATCCTGGTCTTCGAGACGGCCCAGCTCCGACAGAAGAAGGTCGTCGTTCCCAACTCCAGCCTCGCCTCGCAGGCCGTCGGTCCGCCCCTGAGTCCCGACGAGATGTCCTTTGACGGCCGGACCTTTCCCGACGTCGGGCAGAAGCTGACCCAGATACGACGGGGAGTGAGGCTCCTGCCCCTGAGGCCGCTCGGGCTTCAGAGGGTCCACTCGCAAGACAGCGTGCTGGGGCCATTTTCCCTGGATCCATTGGGTCAGCGAGGTCTCACGATCGCTTCCTATGCGGCGCTCATCCAGGCCGTCTTCCAGCCCAAGTACTGGGCTTCACCCCAGAGGGTCGGATTCGATGTGAACGGCAACTGGGTCAGGCCTCTCGCGTTGCTACCCGGAGAGGAGAGCTTCTCGCAGATGGAGGCCAACTTCAGCCTCTTCTTCGGTCTCGCGGTGCAGCTCTACGAGACGACACTGGTGTCGGACCAGAGTCGCTTCGACACCTTCATGGAGGGATCCGACACCGCTCTCAATCAGGACGAGCTGAGGGGACTGCTGACCTTCATCAACACGGGAGCGCCTGGACAGGTGGGGAAGCCGCTCTTTGCGGGCGTGAGCCAGGCCAACTGCGTCAGTTGTCACAGCGGTCCCGAGTTCACCAGCGCCGCCTTCACGACGCTGGCCAAGGAGGGGCTGATCGAGCTGGAGGAGACCGCGGAGCTGGTGGATGGTCTCCTCGCCGTCGGCGAGGAGACGGCCTTCGAGGACACCGGCTTCTCCAACATCGGGACGCGGCCGACGAGCGAAGACGTCGGGCGGGGCGGTACGGCGCTCGACAAGCCGCTCTCTTTCACGCGCCAGGCGCTGGCCGGGTTTCCGTTCGCGCCTCCGCTGCCGGCTTGCGGCGGTTCAAACCCACCTTGTCCCGATCCTCGCACCAGGGCCCTGGTGGATGGGGCGTTCAAAGTGCCCGGTCTGCGCGGCGTGGAGCTGACCGGCCCCTACTTCCACAACGGCGGACAAGCGACGCTCGGGCAGGTCATCGAGTTCTACGATCGGCAGGGGGACTTCAGCGACGTGAACGTCGGCGACCTCGATCCCGAATTGGCGGGTGTTGATCTCAGCGAAGGCGACGAGATCAGCCTGGTGAGCTTCCTGCTGGCGCTTACCGATGATCGGGTGCGCAACGAGCGGGCTCCGTTCGATCACCCGCAGATCCTGGTGCCCAATGGCCATCCCGGCGATCAGACGAGCATCAGTTGCTTCACGACGGCGAGCAATGGCGTCAAGCAAGCCTGCGACGATCGGATCGAAGTCCGCGCCGTCGGGCGCAACGGGCGGGCGGCGGAGGGACTGCCACCCCTGGGCCCGTTCCTCGACCTCCCGCCGCGTTAGCTGATTGGGACCTGCCATGCACCGCTCGATGTTTGCCACGGCGCGCGGGGGAGGCGTGAGCCCAGCGGCGTGCCGGCCGCCACCGCGAAGGTAGCTTTCGGGCTGCGCTTCGCCGGAGCCTCGGGGGTGATGAGGGTGGCGACCACCTCTGCGAACCTCACGACGCAGCCGGCTACGATGCATGCACGCGACCGCTCGTCGCAGCGGCCCTCGCTGTAGAATCGGCCGGCTCCGACGATGCTCCCGCTTGCGCCGGCCATCGTGCTCCAGGTGACCCGCGCGGATGTGACCCGCATGCTGCGCGCCGACGCCCTCTACCTGGGCCTCGGCTTGCTCCTGCTCGCCGTCGGCGTGGCCGCGGTGGCGGTCTACGCGCGGGCGCTCCACCGTCGGGAGCCCTCGCTGCCCTGGTTCGGCCTGTTCGCCTTCGTGTATGGGCTGCGTCTCCTGGTGCGCACCGACACGTTTCAACTTTTCTTCAGCCTGCCGCCCGCGTTTTGGGATTACTTGGAGTCGGGCCTCACCTACATGGTCCCGCTGCCCATCGTCCTCTTCCTGCGGATGGCCTTCCCTCACCGGCGGCGGTTCCTGGGCTGGGGGGTCATCTTCCTCGCCGCGTTCGCCGGGTGCGCCCTCGCGGCCGACGCCGTGCTGCAGCGGCCCCATTCGGCGAGAACTCCCAACAACTTGATCGCCCTTGGGTTCATGGTGGTTTCCCTGGCGCTCCTGTTCCGGCCCGGATGGCGGCCTGGCCGCGATATGCGCACGTTGCGCGTCGGTCTCGCCAGCTGGGCGGTGACGGCGGTGTTGGACAACCTGCGGGGACTCGGGGCGCTGTCCTGGCGTGGGTCCGATGTGGAGCCGGTAGGAGCCACGGTCCTGATCGCATGCCTGGGCACGATGGCGGCGCGCCGCGCATTCGAAGGCGCGGAACGCCTGGTCGCCATCGAAAGGGAGCTCAGCATCGCCCGCCGGATCCAATCGTCGATCCTGCCCGCCTCGATGCCGAGCGTGGCCGGATTGTCGGTCGCGGCGCGCTATCAACCGATGACCGCAGTGGCCGGAGACTTCTACGAGTTCCTGGAAGTCGGCGAGCGGCGCCTGGGCGTCCTGATCGCGGACGTCTCCGGCCACGGTGTGCCCGCGGCCCTGATCGCGTCGATGGTCAAGGTGGCGATTGCGTCGCAGAAGCCTCAGGCGGACCGCCCGGCCGCGGTCCTGGCGGGCATGAACGAGACGCTCCGGGGCCAGCTCGGGGGCCAGTACGTGACGGCGGCGTATCTCTTCCTCGACCGGGAGGCTGGCGTCATGCGATACAGCGCCGCCGGGCACCCGCCGCTCCTGCGCTGGCGCCCTGACGGACCGACGCACGAGCTCGAGGAGAACGGCCTGCCCCTCGGCTTGATGGACGTCGCCGACTACCGGCAGCTCGAGCAGCCGCTGCACGTGGGCGACCGCTTCCTGCTCTACACCGACGGCCTCCTGGATGCGACCAATGCCGCCGGCGAGTTCTTCGGCGTCGAGGGTGTGAAAGCCGTGGTCGCCGCCAGCGCCGGCCTCTCGACGGAAAGTGTCGCGGACCTGATCCTGGAGAAGACCCGAGGGTGGGCCGACGGCACCGCTGCCGACGATCTGACCCTCGTGCTGGTGGATTGCGTCTGACGAGTGCCCCTCGTTCGGGGCCTGTCGTTCTTCGGTGTACTCTCAAGCCACCAAGGACCGGTGACGCGAGGTTCCTCCATGAGCACGCATGCGTTTCGAGCCGCCCTGCTCCTTGCCCTTCTCCCCGCGACGGCGCTCGCGCAAAGCCCGGCGGACGCGCGTGCCGAGAAGATCGCCGAGCTGCTCGCCGCCTACCATGCTCTGGGACAGTTCAACGGCTCGGCCCTGGTGGCCGATGGGGGACAGCTGGTCCTGAAGAAGGGCTACGGCCTGGCCAACATGGAATGGCAGGTCCCCAACGGCCCGGACACACGGTTCCGGCTGGGATCCATCACGAAGCAGTTCACGGCCGCTCTGGTCTTGCAGCAGGTGGCGAAGGGGAAGTTGCACCTGGACGGGCGTCTCTCGGACTACCTGCCGGACTACCGCAAGGATACGGGGGAGAAGGTCACCCTCCACCACCTCCTGACGCACACCTCCGGCATCCCGAGCTACACCTCCGGCCCCGCCATCGTGGAGATCGGCCGCGACCCTCACGACGTCGCCGAGTTCGTCAAGACCTACTGCAGCGGCGACCTGCAGTTCGAGCCGGGCTCCCGATTCACCTACAACAACTCCGGCTATTTCCTGCTCGGGGCGATCCTGGAGAAGACGACCGGGCAGAGGTATGAGCGACTGCTGCAGGAGTCCATCCTGGACCCGCTGGGCATGAAGGACACCGGCTACGACCATGCGGCGCTCCGCTCGCGCGCATGGCGGCAGGCATCCGGGCGATCCTGGCGGGCAAGGACTACCCGCGTCCCCGGCGGAGCATTGCCGACGCCATCGCTCCGGTGTTCCTGGAGAAGGGTCCCGCGGCCGGGGCGGCGCGATACCGCGAGCTCAAAGCCGCCGATCCGGAAGCCTACGATTTCGCGGAGCCGGTGCTGAACAACCTCGGCTATCGGCTCATGGCGGAGGGCAAGCTGCCGGAGGCCATCGAAGCCTTCAAGCTCAACGTCGAGGCGTATCCCGCCGCCGCAAACACGTACGACAGCCTCGGCGAGGCCTACCTCAAGGCGGGTCAGAAGGACCTGGCGGCCGCGAACTACCGCCGCTCGTTCGAGCTGGACAGGGACAACAAGAATGCGGCGGAGGCGCTGAAGAAGCTGCAGTAGCGCGTCTCCGCGGGGGCGATAGAATCAGGCGCCAGGAGATGCATGTGCCGGTCCGCTTCGGCGATTTCGTCTTCGACGAGGGCTCCCGCCAGCTCCTGCGCGGCGGCGAGGTCGTGCCCCTCTCGCCGAAGGCCTTCGAGCTGCTTCGGCACCTGCTGCGCCAGCGTCCCCGCGCGGTGTCGAAGGAGCAGCTGCACGCGCTCATCTGGCCCGATACGAACGTGACCGAGGCCAGCCTGGCCAGCGCGGCCAGCGACCTGCGCGCCGCCCTCCACGACCGGCGCCGCCGGCCGCAGTTCATCCGGACCGTCCACGGCTTCGGCTACGCCTTTTGTGGGGACGTGGAGGCGGTCGACGGAGGCGGCGCGCCGGAGCCGCCGGCGGCCGGTCCCGTCTACCGCCTCATCTGGAAGCGCCGGGAGATCGACCTGGCCGAGGGCGAGAACATCCTCGGGCGCGACCGGGATGCGGTGGTGTGGCTCGACTCTCCTACCGTTTCCCGCCGGCACGCCCGCATCGTCGTTTCCGGCAATCGGGCGATGCTCGAGGATCTCGGCAGCCGGAACGGGACCTGGATCCGAGGACGGAAGATCACAAGCCCCGTCCGGCTCTCCGACCTCGACGAGGTGAAGCTCGGATCGGTGGTGACGGTGTTCCGGATACTCGAGTCCGCCGAGACCGAGTCGACCTAAGCCCCTCAGGCGACGACGGGGAGCGTGAACGAGAAGGTCGTGCCTTCGCCGAGCTTGCTCTCCACGCAGATCCGTCCCCCGTGCGCCTCGACGAGGCCCTTGGCGATCTTGAGGCCGATGCCGGCGCCCAGCCGCGCGGTGCCCTTGGCCTGCCAATAGGGCTCGAAGACCAGCGGCACGTCCGCCTCGGGGATTCCAGGCCCCTGGTCCGTGACCGAGACCCGGACGTCCAAGCCGTCCTGCCGGGCGGTGAGGGCGATGCGGCCGCCGCGCGGCGTGAACTTGATGGCGTTTCCGATCAGGTTGCCGAGGACCTGGCAGATGCGGTCCGGGTCGACGCAGACCGCGAGCGGCAGCTCGGGCAGCTCGCAGGAAACCTCCTGCTGCCTGGCCCGGGCCTGGACGTGCAACGCCTCGCACGCCTCGCTCAGCAGCCAGGTCAGCTCGACGCGGCGGGCGTCGATGCGCAGCGTCCGGCCGGTCTCGAGGCGGCCCAGCTCCTGGAGATCCTTGATCAACCGCTCCATCCGGTCCGCGGCGCGCCGGATGATCTCGATCACCTGCGTCTTGCTCTCCTCTGGCTGCGAGGCATCCTCGAGGAGCGTCGTGCCGAGCGCGATCGTGCTGAGCGGCGTGCGCAGGTCGTGCGAGACGATCGCGAGCACCTCACCACTCAGCCGGGGGTTGAGCCCCAGCGCCCGCATCGCCGTCTGCACCGCCTGTGCCGTCTGTACCGTCGGTTGCTGCGTCATCGCCGCCTCCAGGTTTGCCCAGCTTCTCAGCCGTTCGAGAGCATTGACGGCCGGCGAAGGCCGTGCGTTCCGCGACTGGGCAAGCCTCCAGCAAACGATCAGGAGACCGGCAGAATCGTGGTAGGTTCTGCGTCCTATGCAAGTGTTCGAAGCAGCGGAGCGCGGGATTCACTCCCGCGCGGAGCGACGTGGGGGGGAGCGCGAATGCGCGCGGGGGGGTGCGGTCGTCTGTTTCACACCCCCCCGGACTGACCAATAATGAAGGAACGTATTCTCGGCGTCGGCATCAGCGGCATCGGATGGTGCGCCGCCGAGCACATCAAGGCCTTCGGGCGCAACCCGCACGCCCGGGTCACCTTCCTGCACGGCCGCGACGAGGACCGCGCCCGGAAAAAGCTCGCCTCATACGGCATCAACGTCCCCGACGCGCGCTTCACCACGCGCTACGAGGACCTGCTGGAAGCGGACGAGGTGGACATCGTCTCCATCACCACCCCCAACCACCTCCACGCCGACCAGGCCGTGACCGCGGCGCGGGCGGGGAAGCACATCGTCCTCGAGAAGCCGACCGGTCTGAACGTGCGGGAGCTGAAAGGCATCCGTGACGCCGTCCGCCGGGCGAGGGTGCGTACCATCGTCTCCTTCGAGCTGCACTACAACCCGTACCTGCGCTTCGTCCACTGGCTGCGTGCGGCGGGCCGCCTGGGCCGCATCCGCTTCGCGCGTGTCCACGAAGGGCTACGAGTGGCCGACGACGATCGAGGCGAACGTGAAGCTCGAGAAGGGAGCCATCGGCCACGTGACCAGCTCCACGGACTTCATGCTGCCCTACACATTCGGCGTGGAGCTGATGGGGGATCGAGCGACGTTGCGCGACACCCTCATCGCCTGGAAGGATGAGCCGGTGGACCTCGACGAGCTGCGGGAGGCCAATCCGTTCCCGGACGTGAAGCTGACCGAGGGTCGATACGGGAGCGAGAGCCCGGCCATCCGCATCGAGACGAGGATGCCCGATTCCGCCGACGTGACCCATCACCCTTTCCAGGGGGAGATGGACGAGCTGGTGGACGCGGTGCGCAGCCGCCGGGAGACGCACCTCAACGTCTTCGACGCGCAGAAGACGATGGAGCTGTGCCTGGCCGCGGACCTCTCCGCGGAGAAGGGCGGCCGCCCCGTGCGCCTGCCCCTGATTCACTAGAAAGGGGCCTCCGGGCGCGACGGCGGCCTTCTCAACGGGCTGCGTGACGGCCGTCACAAGGGAGGGGCATCCGTGGCCGCACCGTCCCACGTCGCGCGCTCGGGCGCTACTGTTTCTGTAGCGGCATGAGCGCAGTGCGGCGGCTCCGGAGCCTGGGCGTCCTCATCGCCCTGGCCGCGGTCTACTTTGCGGCGGGGAAGCTCGGGCTGCGAATGGCCTTCGAGAACCCGAGCGCAAGCGCGGTCTGGCCTCCGGCCGGCCTCGCGCTGGCGGCCTTTCTGGTGCTCGGCTCCCGCGTCTGGCCCGCCATCTTCATCAGCG
>Ga0210378_10000154_pt1 | contig 32373 bp, 26 predicted proteins | sample PLM1_60_b1redo_FD_155465 | JGI IMG/M metagenome (GOLD analysis project Ga0210378, IMG submission 155465) | Groundwater sediment microbial communities from an aquifer in East River, Colorado, USA - PLM1_60_b1 redo | ecosystem: Environmental > Terrestrial > Soil > Riparian zone | place: USA: East... | reverse complement strand
CGCTGTCGTTCGTCAAGGTGTGGCAGCACCGCCGCGAACTTCTGGGCAAGGATTTCCTCGTCGGTCTGCATCAAGGCAGTGTAGGAGCAAACTGCCATCTTGTCTAACTTATTTGATTACAAGCCCTAAGGAAGCCGATCAAGTCTCGCCCCAACAAGGACGTTCCACCGATCGGGCGGGTCGCTGACCCTGGGAGCCCCTAGCCATAAGGTGGTTGGGCTACCTTGCTGACAATACCGAGGATCTCACCGAGATCCACCGCCGTTTCTCATCTCACTGGCGAATTCGCCAGAACGCTCGCCATCACGGGTGAGAATTCGCCATCAGAAATGAGAACCTACAGGCCCCTCGTCGAGCATGGAGCCCAACTCGTTGTAGGACAGGAACGGGCGAAAGGTGACCAGCGCCTGTTCCCAGCCCAGCGACCGCAGGTCGGTCTTGGGCTGCCCATGGGGCTGGACCTCGGCGACGCTGCGGTCCAGCCCCGCACCCGGGGACCAGCGGCGGCACACGGTCGTCACGCCCCGCCTGCCCTCGACGACAAGCTCCGCCGTGACCTCGGTGCGGTCGGGATGGTGTAGGTTGCGCCAGCCTTCCCGCCAGATCAGCGAGCGGTCCGACCAGCGCCGGTTGTCATCGGTCAGCAGGATCTCGATGGCCTCGGCGAAGCTGGACTTTCCGGAGCCGTTCCGCCCTACCACCAGGGTCAGCCCGGGGCCGGGCTGCAGTGCTAGCGTGGCCGGAAGACCGACGCCGCGGAAACCCTCGACCGTCACCGGCCCGAGGTAGGCGCCAACCGGCTCGGCCGGCTGCTCGGCCGTCACGGCGGGCTCGGCACGGCCAGCCGCCCGGCCCTCCAACGCCTCCTCGAGCGCCTCCGGGCCGTCCGCAGCGGCCAGGATCAGCAGACCAGCCTCGTCGTCGAGGCGCGGGTCGGTGTCGATCCGCTCCCAGAGCAGCTGCTGCAGCGTCGGGTTCATCGGCATCCATATACGAACGACAAGCACGGCCGCGCCGTCGGCGGCCGAGCGGGCACCGCAGATCATAAACCGGTCGCCTTGGCCACAACCCGCCAACCACCCGCACTCCCCAGTCAACGGGGTCGCGATGGAGGATGGCCGACGCAGCGACGCCGACGCGCAGCGGTCGGAAAGCCGGAAACGGAAGACGACATTTCTTGACGTCTCCCGTCCACGCTCAAAACCACCTCTGACCTGGGGTTTTGTGCGCAACAGGCTGCTCAACGCCTCTCGCCGAATCGCACCCTTTCCGGGCCTCTTGTGAGCCAAGTGTGAGCCAAGACGACCCCGTCATGGCGGGCAGAGGTGTCGATCTGGGACCCTATTGGTCGGACGTGAAGCGGGTGATGGTGGTGAAGACGGCCGTGGCACCGGGCGCGACTTCGGTCGTCCACTGCTGCGCGACCCCGACGCCCTCCGCGTTGCCCGTGACGCTGCCGTGGCGCTCGGCGGGGATCCCGAGAGCGGGGATCGGGTCCACGTCGACACGTCCGCCCCGCGGCAACCAGCCCAGCTCCCCGATCGCCCAGCGCTCCGGCACGGCGTCCCCGTCGAGGTCGCCGGCAACCGCCATCCGGACTCCGTCGTCGCGGACGATCGACAGCTCGCTGCCATCCTCACCGGCCCGGCCGACGGGTGCGGGACCGTAACCCCCCGGTTCATCCTCCGCGCGCTCCTCCAGGTACCGCACCAGCACCGCCGCCCGTGGCGCGTCGGTCGTGTTGGTGAGCTCGAAGCGCTGCACGAGCGCCCCGTCCCCGACCTCGTGCGTGACCCGCAGGTCGAACCCGTCGGCCACGGATGTCGTCACGACCTGGTCGGGTCCACCGGACTCGGTGTGCGCCTCGAAGCTGAACGTCGGGTGGATGCACTCTCGCAAGGGACGGCCGTCCAGGAACACCATCGACTCGAAGACGAGGTCGGCGCCGCCGAAGGTGGCGCGCTTGGCGCCGTAGGAGGCGATGCCGAACCAGCCCAGCCCGTCGATCTCGACGGCCAGGTCACCCGCTGCGATCCGATGCCGGTCGGCGTGGCAGGGCGGCCGTGCCAGCGCCTCCTGCGCCGCACGCTCCCCGGTGCGGTCCGCACGCCCGGCGTCGGTCAAAGCCGAGACCGTGTAGGTGAACCGAACGGTCGCGGTCCCATCTGGCTCGGTGGGGTAAGGCTCGGGCGGGGGTACCTGCCGCCACCATTCCACCTCGACCACATCGGTGTACTCGCCCTCTGCAGGCGCGAACGGGGCCTCGTCCGCCTTGACGGTCAGCACGTGCGGCAGCGGCCTGCCTGCAGGGAGGAACCCGACGGGCACCAGGCCCGCCCCGTGCACCTGCAGCCCGAGCTGGGGGTGCGCCTCGTCCCGCCCCCAACCGCTGTCCTGGCCGACCACGATCAGCCGACCCTCGCCCGTCTCGACCACCCCAGCGCCAGAGCGCTCCGGGTCGACCTGCAGGTACACGTCCTCGGTGGCCTCCAGCCACAGGACCGCCTCCGCGGTGCCGCCGAGCGGCAGCGGCCCGGGCTCACCCGTCTCGGCCCGCAGCGGGGCATCCACACCGTCGACCTCGACCGTGATCCCGACGGCGAAGTCCCCCTCCGGCGACGGCGGCTCAAGCGTGTGGCCGGTGGGGTCGAACACCACGCCGCTGGCTGAACGGGCCGGGACCCCACCGGCGAACCCCTCGCCCCAGCGTGTGCCACCCCATACCAGCACCTCGCTGCCTGTCCAGACCGCCTCGAGGTCGCGGGTGGCTTCCGGCTCCACGTCCGGCAACACCCGCCAGGTGTCCGACGCCGGTTCGTAGGCCACTCCTGCCACCGTGGTCCGGTCATCGGGCCGGCCGTCGGGGGTGCGGATCGCCACCAGCTCCGAACCCGTCCACACCGTGGCCCCCAGCGACGGCGGCCCGATGAGCTCCGCCAGCGACCGGACCTCGCCGGTGAACGGGTCCCAGGCGTGCAGCCGCCACGGTGCCCGACCTGGGGTCGCCCCGAGCAGCACCTCGGTCCCGGTCCAGTGGACGGGGCCGGTCGCCCAGCGCACCGGCTCGGGGGCATCGGGCAGCGCGCGCCAAACGTCGGTCTCCGGGTCGTATGCGGCGACGTCAGCGTGCAGCGGAGCGACGTCGTTGCACACCGGATGGCATGCCTGGCCCTCGCGGAAGGGCTGCTCGGGGCTCCCGCCCCACACGACCAACTCGTCGCCCGTCCACCCCGGCCAGCCCGAAGCGCGGCTCGGCCAGCGAGGGGGCAGCGATCTCACGCCAGCGGTCGGTGCGCGGATCGTAGGCGGCCAGGTTGATCTCGCCCATGCCGGGCGGCACGTCGCCGGGCGTGTGGCGGCCGAACGCCTCCTCGTCGAGCTCCTGGGCGCCGACGGGGCCGGTCGAAGCTGCCGACAGCCCGTTGTCTACGCCCCACACGAGCAGCTCGTCCCCGGTCCACACCGCATTGCCACGGAACAGGCGGGGCACCGGCGCCCACGGCAGGTCTCGCCACGTGCCGCGTCCCGGGTGATACGCGGCGGTCCCGGTCGGCTCTCCCGAGTTGCCCTGGTTGCTCCACACGAGCAGCTCCTCGCCGGACCACACCGCCACCTGGTTGTAGTCCGGCTGGATCGGGGCGTCGGGGATGACCTCCCACTCGCCGCTGGCCGGGTCCAGCAGCGCCCCGTCGAGCAGCGCCAGCCCCAGGTCGTCGCGCAGCTCCTCGCCGAACCCGCCCCACACCAGCAGCCGGTCGTCGGCCCAGACCATCTGATGGCCCGACCGGCCAGCGATCGGCGCAGGCGGGAGGTCCCGCCACGCCCCACTCGGCCGTTCGTCCAAGCGCAGGTCGGACGCGTCCTCCGCAGGCGGCTGGGGGGTCCGCCCGCCGTCGCAGGCGACGGCTAGCAGCGCGACCGCTGCCAGGACAGACAAGACGCGCCGGGTCATGACTGTGAGACGTTCCTCAACCCAGATTTGTTCCGAAGACGGCGAGCCGCTCGTCGTCGAGGCCCTCGATCTGGCTCGGTTGCTCTGTTGGGACCGCTTCGGGTTAGCAACCGGCCGGACCATCTCTCCGTCTATCCAGCGTTCGCTCGGCGGCTCGCCTCGTGTGGAGGACCCTGGGGCTCCCCGTGGATCTGCGTTTCGGGGTCCCAAGGCGGTTCCCCTGGAGGTGGCCGGTGGTCGGGATCCCCTCCCCCGCCCAGCAGACCGCCCATGATCATGAACGTGACAAGCGCTGCTCCAACCAACAGCACGACGATGAAGGGCCCGATCGGCGCCTTGCGCGCGCCGGCCTGGGTAGCAGCGAACTGGTCGTGCTCGGGAGACATCAAGAGAGCCCTGCGTTCACGGTGGACCCACGGTAGCCAGTCCGCAGACCCTCTGCGGGAGAGCTGCGTCGACAGACAGCGGCTGTTGTGCTCCGCCGGCCAATCGGTGCTCAACCCTGAACATCGCGGCGGTTCAGAACGCGACGAGCACGGGCGTTACCGGTCGGTTCGCGTATCGAGGTGGCCGGCGCCGGGAGGGTCCTCTCGAGTCCCGTGGCCAGCGGAGGTGGAGGGAGGTTTAGGGGCCCGTCGGTGTCGGTGCGTGGCGCCTGCCGCCGGCAGCGGTTTCCGCTGGTGGTTGCAAGCGGCGCGCTCTGGCGCTGCTCGCGACGGCGGTGGCGACGCGGACGAGGCCCCATGTGAGCGCGATCCATGCGCTGGCGGTCAGCGCCCATCCCCCGTCCGGGTAGAAGTGGCGGGCCAAGCCGAGCGGCGCAGCGACGAGCAGGCCAGCCCCGCTGGCGATGAGCACCGCACCGGGTAGGAGCGCACGTACCCATCCATGCGCACCGCGCTGTCGCTGTGCGGGTAGGCCGTGAGCGCGCAGTCGCGCGAGGTCGCGGGTCAGTGCGGCCAGCAGGGCCGTCACGACGAGCCAGGCGAGGACGGGCACGACGAGCACCATCAGCGCTGAGGGGGTGGACGGCTGTGGCTGTTGGCCCAGGAGCAGGTCGAGCAACCCCAGGCCGATGTCGTACTGTGCTTCGTGGCCTGCGAGGAACGCGCTTGCGTTGGACACGACGGCGATCCCGAGCCCGTCGGCGTCGGGTGCGAGCAGGATGTGGGCGGTGAAGTGGCCGAGCGAACCGGGGTGGCTGGCCACCGGGGTGCCGGCGACCTCGTCGATGAACCAGCCGTGCCCGTAGCCGGCGTCCAGGGGGGTGTCCCAGCCCGTCGGCACCACGGTGCCGCTGATGATGTCGGCGGCGGTGGCCGGCATGGCGGGATGTCCGTCGAGGTGTGCCTGCATGAACGTGGCGAGGTCGCTGGCACTGGAGGCGATGTAGCCCATCGCGACACCGGCGTCGTCGTAGGGCAGCTCGACTGGCCGCCACCGTCCAAACCACTGCTGGTGACCGGTCGCTAGGTCGGCTGCGCGCGGGTCGTCGGCGGTGGCGAACGAGCCGGTCATCCCGAGCGGGTCGAACACACGGTCTGCGAGCTCGTCGGCGAAGGCCCGGCCGGTGACCTGCTCGGTCGCGGCGGCCAGCAGCATGAAGCCGGCGTTGCTGTAGTTGAAGCCTTCACCCGGTGCCGCCCTGAGCCGACGGGACAGCAGCTCGTCGACGCGGCGGTCCAGCGCGTCAGGTCCTTCGTGGATCGTGACCGTTCCGGCGGTTCCGAGGATCATGCTGAGTCCGGCGGTGTGGGTGAGCAGCTGCTCGACGGTGGCCGTCTCGAAGCCATCCGGGGCGTCATCGACGAGGTGCGACAGATGCGGCCAGACGGGCTCGTCCCATGACAGCAGCCCTTCTTCGACGAGCTGGCCGATGACCACGGCCGTGAACGGCTTGCTCGCTGATCCGATGATGAACGGCGTGTGGGGCGTGACCGGCCGACCGGTGTCGTCGGCGACGCCGTATCCGGCCAGATGCACGACGTCGCCGCCGCGGACCACCGCCACGGCGGTGCCTGGCAGCCCGCGGGCGGCCATCCGTTGCTCGACCCAGGCGTCGATGTCTGCCGAGTTGTCGGTGCGCACCGGCGACTGTGCTGCGGCGGCCACGCCGCTGGACAGCAGGACGGCGCCGATGAGGACGACGATCGCGATGGTCGCGCGAAGCGCGGTGTTCACGGGGTGCGCCTCCCGGTTACGTGGAGCTGTTGGGGGTGCGAGGACCGATCAGCCGGAAGTGGCGGAGCCGCTGCGCGCGACCAGCAGGCACAGCACGGCCAAGATCAGGGTGAACGGCCCCCACAGGAAGCGCTCCCAGGGACTCGGGGAGGCGAAGTTCATGAGCGCACCGACGGCCAGCACGCCGGCCAGGACCCATGTGCCCCAGGTGGTGAAGCTCGCCGGCAAGGGTGAGACGGCGAACCCTGCGCGTCCGAGGACGATCAGCGTCGCGAACACCCAGACCCCGACGGCCCCCGCGCTGGCGGCGCGCAGGCCGGTCGGCAGCTGACCAGGGTGAACTCCGCCCCAGGCCGCGCGGCCGAAAGGCGCCCCGGCCGCGAGCGCGATCTGGAAGATCGCGATCACCGCGAAGCCCACCGCGGCGGCGAGGGCAGGGACACCCCCGGCAAGCAAGGGTCTGGTCAGGGTGCCCACCATCCGCTCCGCTTCCTCGGTGCGTCGTTCGCGCAGGCGATGACAGTCATGCGCCTGCGGCCATCATGGGATGTGGCGTCCTGGCTTGTCGATAAGTCTTCCAGCCCGCGGTGAGGTGGAAGCCGATGAGGGTGAGCACGCCGACAGCGCCCATGGCGGGGACGCCGACCAGGACGGCGGTTGCCGCTGCGAGCCCGACCACGCCGAGCCCAACGGTCGTCGCGGCGAGGCGCGTGCCGTAGCCCGGTGCCCCGAGCATGGCGACTCCGAGGCCGATGATGCCCAGGGGAAGGATCACGAGTCCGGTGAACAGCAGCGCGTCGAACATCGCGTCGATGCCGTGCCACACGAGCATCAGGGTCGCTTGGTCCTGCGGGGTTGCTCCGGGAGCGTGGTAGAGGTCGGAGAGGGGGGCGGTCGCGAGGTGGGGTAGCGCCCCGGCCGCGAGCAAGGCGAGCCCCAGGATGCTCAGGACGGTCCCGAGCAGTGCTGGCGTCGGATTTACCCGGCGCAACGCGCGATGCAGGCCGAGGGTGTGGGCGACCCACAACAGCAGGATTACGAGGTAGAGGGTGTTCTCCACCGTTCGTGCCGTCTTGATGTCGGGGAACCTCGTGAGCGACTGCTCAGGGGTGATGTCCATCCCCACGAACGCGGCCACGAAGCCGAACGTGACGAGCATGAGGATGCTTCCGAGGATGCCGGCGAGACCTCCCCAGCGCAGGGTGCCGTCGGCTTGCCCGTCGGTGATGTCAGGTTCTCTGGTGCGGAGGTCATGCATGGTCGGTCTCCTTCGGTGATGGTTGCGGTGCGGCATGCCTGCCGCGTACGGCGATGACGATCTTGGCTCGGGCGTGCTGCTCGGTGAGGTGGCGGATGGCCTCGGCGGTGTCGGCCAGCTCGTAGGTCGCCTCGATCGCGGGCGTGACCGTTCCGGCCTCGATGAGCGCGGTGACCGCGTCGAGGTCGGCGTGAGACGGTCTCGCCGCGTGCACCCGCAGCCGCTGGGTGACGAACGATGACCAGGCCAGTGCCCGGACGTAGCGTCCCAGCGGCCCGAACACAGGACCGCCGTGGCCGCTTGCCAGGATCAGGATGCCGGTGCGGGTCAGCGCGCTTCGACAGGCCGCCAGCGGGTGCTGGCCGGCGAGGTCGAAGACCACGTCGTAGCGTTGCCCGCTGTGGGTGAAGTCCTCCCGGGTGTAGTCGATGACGTGGCCGGCGCCGAGCGAGCGGACCAGGTCGATGTTGCGGGTGCTGCACACGCCGGTGACGTCGGCGCCGAGGGCCTTGGCGATCTGCACCGCGAACGTGCCGACGCCACCCGATGCGCCGTTGATCAGCACGGCCTGGCCGGCTTGCACCTCGCCGACGTCGCGCAGGCCCTGCAAGGCGGTGACGGCCGCGACCGGCACTGCGGCAGCCTGCTCGAAGGTCAGGTTGGCCGGCTTGTGCGCCAGCAGGTGTTCGGGGACGCAGGCGAGCTCGGCGAAGCTGCCGGCCGTGGTCTCGGCGTAGACGCCATCCCCGGGCTGGAACCGGGTCACGGCCGCGCCGACCGCCTCGACCCGGCCGGCGAGGTCACGCCCGCGCACGGCGACGCGAGGCCTGCGCATTCCAAGCGCTGCCCGCATGACGTAGGGTCGGCCGCAGGTGGCGAACCAGTCGCCGTGGTTGACCGAGGCGGCATGGACACCGACGAGCACGTCATGGGGGCCGGGGGTAGGCGTGGCGATGTCCTGCAGGCGCAGGACGTCAGTGCCTCCGTAGGCGCGCTGGACGATCGCCCGCATCATGCGCTGACCGCTGCGCGGGCGAGCTGGTCAGGCCTCGGCGCGGGCGCGCCTTTGGTGACCAGGTAGGCGACCAGCCACAGATCTGCCACAGGGGGTGGGGCGAGGATGGTGTGGACGACGGTCGGCAGGCCTGGCCACCCGAACCCGACCAGCCAGCCGACGATCAAGCTGACGATGAGCAGGGTGCTCAACACCCGGGGGAACACACTGGACTGGTAGGCGAGATGGCCGAGGGCAAGCAGCCACAGGCCGAAGAAGGCCCCGGTGACCGTGTACCCGTGGTCGTGCATGTTCAGCAGGAGCACCACGAGGCCGTCAGACCTGTGGGAGCCGACGGCGGAGGAGCCAGAGCCGGCCGCGACGAGCTGGGCGGCGTGGTGGAAGGCCAGGTTGATCAGGATGAGCCCCGCGGCCATGGCCACGAAGACGACCAGCACCCCAGGGGCGCGCCGGTCGATGCGCCGCAGCAGCAGATGCACCGTGACGCCGACCAACGCGAAGATCGTGGTGATCGCGAGGTCGGTGGCGAGGCTCACCGGGTCCAGGGTCGGGCCGGCGGCGATGTTCTGTGCGGTGTTGGCCGCGTAGCCCGGCACGTGGAGGCCGGCACGGACAGCCAGGTGGGCGATGCCGCCCAAGACCACGATGAGCAGGTACAGGCCACCGGCTACCCGGGCGACGCGCTTGCCCGCCGCGACGAGCCTTTCGATCAACATGACGTCACGATGACGGGCCACCCTGACGGGCACATCAGCCTGCGGGCTTGACATGTCCTGGCCTGGTGAACGAGTCGTGTCTCGTCCTTTCGGCTGATCCGCCACGAGCGCGCCTTCCCTACGCTGTGACGATGGTGAGCAACGCCCTCCGGGCACTGTGGGCCGAACCCCGCCCGGCGCATGCGCCCAGCCGGGTGTGGCGGGACTGGGCGCTCGTCGCCCTGGTCGTGTCATGGTCGGTCGTGGAGACGCTGCTCCGCCAGGACCTGGCGTGGCGCCCGATCGTGCTCACCGTCGGTGTGGTGATCGCGCTCACCCTATTGTGGCGGCGCACCCACCCCCTGGGCGCGGTCGCGGGCGCGTTCGGCACGCTGACCGCGGTCGACGTCGCGAGGATCCTCTCAGCCGACGACACGGGACTGCTGTCGAGCACCGCGGCAGCCGTGTTGCTGCCCTACGCGCTGTTCCGCTGGGGAGCCGGCCGCGAGGCCGCGATGGGCTTGGGGCTCATCCTGGTCTGGCTGGGCGTGACGCACGTCGCCGATCCGGTCAGTGCGGTTGAGGTGGTGGGCGCGTTCGCGTTCTTCCTGTTCCCAGCCGCCCTCGGCGCGTCGATCCGCTACCACGCAGCCGCCCGGGTGCGGGACATCGAGCAGGCCAAGCTCCGTCAGCGCAACGAGCTCGCGCGCGAGCTCCACGACACCGTCGGCCACCACGTGTCGGCCATCGCAATCCAGGCCCAGGCCGGACGGGCGCTGGCGGCTTCAGATCCCGACCGCGCCCTGGCCACGCTGGAGACCATCGAGGAGGCCGCGGCGCGGACGCTGGAGGAGATGCGCGCCATGGTCGGGGTCCTGCGCGACGGGACAGAGCCCGACTTCGCCCCGCAACCGGGTGTGGCAGCCATCGAACAGCTGGCCCGCAGCGACGGGGGGTGGCCCCGCGTCGACGTGCAGCTGCCTGGCGACCCCGTTGACGTCAACCCCTCGGTGGGGGCTGCCCTGTACCGGATCGCCCAGGAATCGGTCACCAACGCGGTCCGTCACGCCCGCAACGCCACTCGGGTCGTCGTGCACGTCGTCGACGAAGACGGCCAGGTGCGTCTGACCGTGCGCGACGACGGCGACGCGAGCGCCACCGGGCACACGCCACCGGGCTATGGCCTGGTCGGCATGGCCGAGCGCGCGAGCCTGCTCGGCGGCACCCTCCAGGCCGGACCCGACCCCGACGGCGGCTGGACGGTCGACGCCGTGCTGCCGAAGGAGGTCACGACGACATGACCTCAAGCAGCGAAGCGGTAGGTCGAACGACATGACCATCCGCGTGCTCGTCGCCGACGACCAGGACATCGTCAGGGCAGGACTGACGATGATCCTCGACGCCCAGCCCGGCATCGAGGTCGTCGCTGAGGCCGCCGACGGCCGTGAAGCGGTGGCGCTTGCCCGCACGCTGCGCCCCGACGTCTGCCTGTTCGACATCCGCATGCCCGAGATGGACGGGATCGAGGCCACCCGCCAGCTCGCCGGCCCCGACGTCGACGACCCGCTGGCGGTCGTCGTCATCACCACATTCGACCTCGACGAGTACGTGTACGGGGCGCTGAAGGCCGGCGCCCGGGGCTTCCTGCTCAAAGACGCCGGGCCCGCCCTGCTCACGCAGGCCATCCACGCGGCCGCCCACGGCGACGCCCTGATCGCCCCCAGCATCACCGCGCGCCTGCTCGCCGCCTTCGCCGACACCCATGGGAGACCAAGACCAGCGCAGCCCATCGAACCGCTCACCAGCCGGGAGGAGGAAGTCCTCATCCCGGTCGCACAAGGCTGGACCAACAGCGAAATCGCCGACGACCTGCACATCAGCATCAGCACCGTCAAGACCCACCTGGCCAGCCTCATGCGCAAGCTCGACGCTCGCAACCGCGTCGAGATCGCGATGTGGGCCTACGAAACCGGGCGCATCAAGACCTGACGACCCACACCGAAACCGCCGGCGGCTGCCTAGGAGTCCGGCTCACGCGACCCGCAGCTCCTCATGGGCGGAGCTGGTCGATCGTGTTGAGGATGTGCTCGTGGCCCCGTTCGAACTGCTCGGTGTAGTCGTAGTCCGAGGCCCCGAGCGCGGCTGAGCCGGAGAAAGCTCGCTGAGCGGCTGGCGCGCTCTACTAGATGATCGATTCCAAGGTCAATGGTCGTAGGCGACCAGTGACCGTAGAGTCGGTTGTCCGGTCTTGTGGTTGTGCCAGATCGCGGCGGTCAGGGCGAGGATGCGCTGCAAGACCCGTGCCGCGACCCCGACGGGCGTCCGGCCGCCGTGCCGCTCGAGGTCGAGCTGGCCTTTGAAGGTGTCGTTGACTGACTCGATCAGCTGCCGCAGCGGCTTGAACAGGCATGCCCCAGGTCGCTCGGGCTCGCCCTTGCGAGCCGGCCGCAGCAGCCGCAGGCCCAGCTCGCCAAGGACCGCCTCGAACTGGTGGCCGTAGTAGTGCCTGTCGGCCAGCAGCGTCTGGCCTGGCCGGGTGGCCACCAGCTCCGGCTCCACGCCCAGCAGGTCCAGCAGCACCTGGCGTTCGTCGGCCTTGGCCCCGGTCAGGGCGAAGGCGACCGGCAGGCCGTGCAAGGTGCAGACCAGATGGAGCCGCAACCCCCAGAAGTAACGGGAGTGGCTGGCGCAGTAGCCGTATTGGGCCCACCCGGCCAGCGCCGAGCGCTTGGTGGTCTGGCGGGAGCGGCCGCACTCCACCGGGGTGGAGTCGACGATCCAGACGTCGTCGGTCCACAGGCTGGTGTCGGTGGCGACCGCTCGGATGGCGTGGCGCAGCAGCGACGCCGCGGCCCGCAGGCGCTTGTTGTAGCCGCTCTGCTGCGGCAGGTAGGGGAACAGGTGCCGCAGCTGACGATGGGCATGACGCAGCCAGTGCGCCTCGGAGGTGAAGCCGAGCACCGCTTGCATGACCGCCAGCGTGACCAGCTCGGCGTCGCTCAGTCTGGGCGCGATGCCCACCTTGGGCCGCCAGGGAGCAAGCTGGGGTGCTTGCAGCAGCAGGTCGTCGATCTTGACGTACAGTGCGGTCGCGAGGGTGTCCAGGTCGGCGTCCACGAGGCCTCCCACGAGGTCGACGTTGGGTAGCAACGCCGATCATGGGCACCCTCCCCACATTCACGCAGCCCTTGGAATCAATCATCTAGCTGGTGACGTCCCTTCTCGCGAGCACCGTGGAAGTGATGGTCAGCGCGAGGAGGCTGTAGCCGACGGCGAGGAGGATGGCGGTGGCGTAGCTGATGCCCGGGGTGGCACCGTCGATCATCCCGATCCCACCGGCACCGCCCGCCGCCAGGGCGCTGCTGACAGCGGCCGGACCCCATCGGCTCAGTCCGTCCCAGAACGCACCGATGAGTGCTTCGGCGAGGATGAACCAGCCGAGACCGACGGATATGGCGATCGTCGTGGATCGGGTGAGCACCGCGATCGTGGCCCCGATGAGGGCAGGGACCAGGGCAGCTGCCGTGATGTTGATGTAGGCAGCACCGATGGCCGCCAGCCCGTCTGCTGTCCACCAGGCGGCGGTCTCGACACCGACCCTATTCGCCATCAGGGCGCCACCGCCGATGCTGAAACCCAGTGTGGCGGCGATCCCGGCCGCGACGAACGTCGTCAGCGCAAGGATCTTGCCGGCGAGCACCTTGAGCCGGTTCGGTTCGGTCACGAACAGCATCCGGATGGTGCCCTTGCTGAACTCGCCGGCGAGGTTGGAGGCGAAGAGGGCCAGCGCGACGATCCCGAGGAACACGGCCATGTCGGTGACAACGAGGATGGAGCCTTCCGGCAGCGACAGCATCGCTGCGGTGACGAAAGACTCGGATCCGCTGCCGTCGAGGTCGATGTTCCGGCCGCCCGCGCTCTCGAACGCCATGATCGTGAACAACAGCGCGAAGCCGATCATGGTGCCGCCGAACCCGAACAGTGTGGCGGGACGAGACAGCTTGACCCACTCTGAGCTGAAGGCCCGCATCAGTTGGTCCCGTCCTTGGTGTCGCCGGTCATGGCGAAGAAGGCTCGCTCCAGATCGGCGGAGGTGGCCTGGAGCTCGCCGAGGGTGATCCCGGCCTGCCAGGCCATGCGGTTGAGGTCGGCGGTCCAGCGGGCTGGCGCGGCGATCTCGATGGCGCCGTTGACCCGTGTCGATGGGTAGCCGGCAGCAGCTACGAGCTCGATGAGTCGGGCCGTATCGGTGGCGTTGTCTGCTGCGGCACGGATGGTGGGCGAGTTTCGGGCGAGCAGGTCGGCCATCGACCCGCTGAAGACCACGCCGCCGTGATCGATCATCACGATCGAGTCGCAGGCTGCCTGGATCTCAGCCAGGAGGTGGCTCGAGACGAACACGGTCTTGCCTCGAGCACCAAGCTGCATCAGCAGGCTGCGGATCTCGACGATCCCTTGGGGGTCCAACCCGTTCGTCGGTTCGTCAAGGATCAGCAGGTCTGGATCTGGAAGCAGCGCCAGAGCGATACCGAGCCGCTGCTTCATCCCAAGCGAGTAGTTCTTGTACCGGTCGTCACCGCGCTCGCGTAGCCCGACCACTTCCAGCAGCTCGGCGATCCGACCGCGGTCGTGCCCGCCTAGGGCGGCGAACACCCGTAGGTTCTCCTGACCGGTCAGCGTCGGATAGAACGCGGGCGCCTCGATGAGTGCACCGACCCGGTGGAGGTAGCCAGGCGGGTCGGCGATGGGGTGACCCAGGACCTCGCCGTCGCCGCTGGTCGGCTGGATGAGGCCGAGCAGCATGCGGATGGTCGTGCTCTTGCCGGCGCCGTTAGGGCCGACGAACCCGGCCACCCCACCCTCGGGTAGGTCGAGGTCGATCTCGTTGACGGCCCGAAGGTCGCCGAAGTACTTGGTCAGACCGGCTGTTCGGATCGAAGCCATGGGCCTACCGTCCCATCCGGAGCTGCGGTCGGTGTGGTGCGGCGGGCTCTGGCATCGACGGTGAGGACGTGCGGGGCCAGGTCCAGGCGAAGCGCAGGATGACGGCGAGCACGATCACTTCCAGTGCGACACCCAGGCCGTAGAAGTACGTCCAGGACTCGCCCACCGCGTTGAACATCGAGAAGGGGACGTACAGCGATGCCACGACGAGGTTGATGGTGCGGTTCGCACGGGCGGGCAGCGTCATGGAAAGCATCACCATCAGGATCGGGATCGCCACGCTCGTGAGGAAGGCGGTCAACAACGTCTGGCTGATGTCGAACTCCCAGACGATGCCGGCCAGGATGTCGTCGATGACGCCGGGCTTGTACAGCGCGAAGTAGTCGACGTAGATGTACAGGAACATGAAACTGGTCCATGCTGCTGCGAGCTTCGCCTGAACCGGAAGCTGCCGGTCCTCCAGCGCGGTGAGCTCTGCTCTCTGGGTTCTCACGTCGTTGCTCCTTCGTTTCGGTGGGATGGTTGGTTCCACCACGATGGCTGACCTCGTCGGCGGGCACATCAGCCCGAGGGCTCGAGTTGGCCTGTCCAAAAGCACGGTCTCTGGCTCATACTTTCGGCTGATGTGCACCACCCACGCGGCGCTGCCTCTTGCGCCCGGCGCGACGCGAGGGGACGGACCAACCATCAACAGGCCGGTGGGGGTGTCAGGCGTCGTTCATCTGCCTCGTCGTGCCTATGTCAACTAGGCCGAAGTTACGTGTCTCGAGATGGTTGAACCCCTCGCTGAGCGGGGGGTTCGTCGTTTTGGGTGGCGGGCTTGGTGTCTACGTCAGGGTGATCGGGACCGGGGTGCCCAGCAGGTCGAAGGCGCGCCGCTGGGTGTCGGTGGGGGTGGCCAGGACGTCGGTGTGGTGGTCGCCGATACGGGTGCGGTTGCGGGTCAGGGTGGCCAGGTGATCAAGCAGGTCGCGGAGGCTGCGAACCGGGTGTCCGTGGGGGTCGCGTTGGCGGTGGGCCTTGGCGTCGGCGGGCGCGGATCGCCTGGCGGGGGCGACGGGGTTGTCACGTTCGGGCGGCTGCTGGTCGGTGAAGGTCAGCGGCGCCCACGCCGTGCGCAAATGCCAGGTGAGGTAGGCGGCGAGCATGCAGATCAGCACGTGCGCGCGGACCCGGTCGTCGAGCCGGTGGTGGATTGGGCGCAGGTCCAGGTCGTCGGACTTGATGGAACGGAAGTCGCGTTCGACGTGAGCGAGGTTCTTGTAGGCGGTGACCACGCCGGGAGCGTCCAGGTGACCGGCGGCAACCGATGTGCGGATGACGTAGATGCCGTCCAGGGCGGCCTCGGCGCGGATCTTGGCCTGGTCGCGGGCGTAGGAGAACGCCGTGTCGGTGACGTCGAGGGTGAAGTGCTTGGCGACCTTGTATTTGTCGATCACCTTGCCGACCTTCACCCCGATCTTGTCGGCCCCCGAAAGCCGCCCGGCCTGGATCTGGGCGGGGATCTTGTCCAGCAGCGCCTCGGTGGCCTCCAGCAACTCGTTGCGTTTGCGGGCCCGCTCGGCCGCTAGCGCCGGGTTGCGGCAGCAGACAAGTCGTTCGCCCGGGTAGTCGGGGTGGCAGATCCCGGCCAGGTCCTGCTGGTCGAACAGGCTGAGCTGCAGCGGCCCTTGATCGTCGGCAAGCTTGGCGATCGCCGGCGCCCGCAAGGCGGTGATCCAGCCCATGCCGCCCAGGTCCTTGAGCGCTTGGATCCGGGCCGAGGTGATCATTCCACGGTCGCCGACCATGATCATCTCGGCCAGGCCGAACTTGGTGCGCACCACCTCGACCGCGTCGATGAAGGCGGCCGGGTCGGCGGTGTTGCCGGCAAACACCCGGATCGCGACCGGACGGCCCTGGGCGTCGGTGAGCAGCCCGTATTCGATCTGGGCCTTGCCGCGCTTGCCGTCGCGGGAATGCCCGCGGGCCGCAAGATCGCAGTGCGAGCCCTCCACCCACGAGCTCGACAGATCAAACAGCGCCATGCCACCGTCGGCGAGATGGCGGCGGGCGAGCGCAGCTTCGATCGCGTCCTGGCGCGCAAGCAGCCAGTCCATCGCGGCATACCCCTCATCGGTCGAGGTCCCCGCGACGTTCAGGTCCTCGCCCAGCGTGGTGTCGTTCCACCAGCCGATGGTGGACAGCTTTGGCTTGGGCCGCACCACCCGCGAGACGATCAATGCGAACGCCAGGTCCCGCTGCCGCCCCGACGGCCCCAGGATCTGCGGGAACCCCAGCGCTCGGGCCTGGACCCACACCGCCGCGACATGCCCGTGCGGCAGCGATCGCTCGATCTCCAGCGCCGCCTCGGCGTCCAGCAGCGTCTTGCCGGCCAGCACCTGCCGCAGCACCATGATCGCCGCATCCGGCAGCGGCGTCAGGTTCGCCAGCGTCTGCTTGTGCGGCTTGCCGTCCTTACGAAACGACCGGCGCAGCAGGTGCCGCTCGTACACCCGGACCGTCCCGTCCTTGAGCACATGCTGTCTACGGGAGGTCTCCACATGCATCGCATCGCGTCGCTGGCCCACCCCGAGATCTTCCCATACCAGGCACCCAGACCGCAACAACTTTAGTGTCTACATATGTATGGCGCAGATCTGTCCAATATGCAGGTCAAGGACAACCTCACGGGCCAAACGGGCCGTAACTTCGGACTAGGTGAGAACCCGCCGAGAGCAGGCGGGCGTTCTCACTCAATCGTTTGCTTCCAGCGCGGGGACTTTGCCCCACCAGGGTTGGGCAAAGTGCCCGCGGCAAGGGGCTGGAACCATGTGGTATCCGCCGTACGCACATGGTTCGGCTCGGCACCTATGCACCCGCGATATGTCCCTTTGGTCGGGGCCCCGGGCGGGTTCATCGGGTGAGTCGGAGGGCTGGGGGACGGATGCCGTGGTCGCGCTCTCGGCGTCGCTGCTGTTCGAGGGCGATCTGACGTCGGATGTCGAGGGCGTCGGCGGCGACGCGCCGCCAGTGGCGGTGGGTGTGGGCTGTGCGTTCGAGTCGTTCGACGAGGAGCTGCTCGGGGCTGCCCGGCCTGAGATGCGGGCTGCCCGCGGCTCGGGTGGTGTCGAGGCGTTGCCTGGCGCGTTCGAGCTCGGCCGGGTCGAAGGACGGCGCGTTCTCGAGGATGGCTTGCTGGCGGGCGTCGAGGTCGGCGAGGGTCTGGTCGTCGAGGTCACGCAGCCGCCGGGCGAGGTAGCGGTCGGATGCCAGCCGCGCGTAGTCCCACTCGGTCCGGGCGTGGGGGCGTGTGGGGGCGGGCCGCGCGCCGAGCATAGGGGTGTGGTCGGGGATCTCGTAGCGTTCGCGGTAGGTGGTGATGGCGGTGGCGGCGTCCAGCCAGGCGATCTTCTCGCGCCCCTGGGCGGGCGGGGGGCCGAGGGGTTCTGCCCAGGGCAGCGGTTCGTTGGTGGCGGCCAAGGCGGCACGAATTTCGTGCCTGCGGTGCCAGATGAGCTCGCCGGCTTGTTGGGCGATGTCGATGTCGGGCCCGTCGGTGGGTGGCAGTGAGATGAACAGGGCGTCTGCGCGCGGCGGCAGGGTGGCGCCGAGGGTGTCGAGGCGCCAGTGCAGCACGGCGGCGACTGAGTGGGCGTCGTCGATCGGGCGCAGCACGATCGCCTCGTCGAGGAGCGCTGCGAGGTCGTGTCCGGCCAGCGCCGCCTCACGCGCGCGGGTGACCAAGGTCGGCCATTCCGGGTCATCGACTGCTTGACCCAACCCGCGTGCGGTGAGCGTGTTGCGGAGCCAGTGGTCGGTGGCGTTGCGGGCGGCGTCTTCGAAGATCGCCCCCAGCCTGGCCAGCGACGTCGTCTCGTGTAGCGAGTCTTCGAGGGTCTGGTGGGCGGACAGCCGGTCGGGATCGTTGCGGGCCAGGATGCGGGAGAGGATCTGTTCGGGGTCGGGCAGGTCCTCGGTGTCGCGCATCGTGTCGCGGTCGGTGTCGGTGCTGACCCACAGGTGGTTGGCCCTGGCGCCGCGTGTGGCGGCGACGTACAGCTGCTCATGGGTGGTGTCGGGGGTGACGGCGGCGTGGCAGACGTCGACGGTCATGCCTTGGGCGCGGTGGGCGGTGGTGGCGTAGGCGAGATGGGTGTGCTCGGCGAGGTAGTCCGCGGGCAGGGTGATCGTGGAGCCGTCGGCGTGTCTGCGGGCGTCGGCGGCGCCGTCGGGGTAGGTCTGGATGACGGTCCACACGTCGCCGTTGACGACCCAGCCGCGGGTGGAGGTGCGTAGCCGTCGGTCGTTGCGGCGGGTGACGATGTGGTCGCCGACCGAGGCGACGTTGTCGCGCAGCTGCACTGTCGGCCCGTCGGTGACAGCGCCGGCTTGGATGAGGGCGTGGCGGGCGTGTTCGGACAGCACCGCGGCTTGCTCGTTGGTGGCGACGATCATCAGCGCGCTGGAGCGTCTGGTGTCGTGGCGGGTGCAGGCGTCGGCCCGCCACGCTTCGAACAAGGCATTCTCGATTTGGTCGGTGGTGCCGGCGTGGATCCGACCGCGCATTGCATATTCGGCGATGGCGGCGGGGTCGCGGCGGCGCAGCGCGAGGCTGGCGTCGGCTTCCCAGTCGTCGATGAACCGGCGGACGTCTCGGAGCTGGGCGGCGCCGTGGCGGTCGGCGAGCAGGGCGAACGCCCCGCCGGTGCCGATGGCGGCAAGTTGGGCGGGGTCGCCGACCAGCAGCACCTTCCCGCCGGCGCGGCGGGCCTGCTCGACGAGCTCGACCAGATCGGCGGTGGAGACCATGGACGCCTCGTCGACCAGCAGCAGCGCCCCGTCGGGCAGACGCCAGCGTCCGCGGCGGGTCTCGTGCAGCCACTTCGCGGTGTTCTCGGCCCGCACGTGCGCCTCGGCACTGAGGACCTGTGCGGCGGCCTGCGACACCGTCAACCCAACAACGTGGCCACCGTCTTGTCGCCAGGCGGCAACGACAGCGCGCAGCGTGCGGGTCTTCCCCGCACCGGCAGGCCCGACGAGCAGGCCGACACGCTGGGGGGAGGCGAGCAGCTCACGGACGGCGTCGGCTTGGTCAGCGCCGAGGTCGTGGTCGACCACGGCGGCGTCGATGATGTCGGGGGTGGGTGTGCGGCGGGCCGGCTCGACGGCGACGTCGAGCAGCCACGCCTCTTGATCCAGGGTTGACCGCAGCGTCCACCGCTCCCGAGCAGGCTGGGTGTAGACGCTGGTGCCGTCGCGGCGTCGCCGCTCAGCCGGGGTTTCGAGCACCTCCGGTGCGGTCACACCCACAAGCTCGGGCCGGCCGATCGTCTGGTCGACCAGCAGCTGTCCGAGGGCGTGCAGGTCGGCGGGCGGCAGGTCACCGGGCGGCAGGACATCGAGTGCGGCGCGCAGCAGGTCGTGGCGGGTGAACGTGGCCCGGCCGCTGGCGGCCAGCCGTTCCAGCAGCCGTTCCAGCACCGCACCCCAACCTTCACGCTCCTCGGGTGCGGGTGGCCGGGCGAGCACCTGGGCGGGAAGCCGGGCGAGCTGGCGGCCGTGCGCCCGCGCGGTCGCCTCCCACGCCGCCAGCGCCTCGGACGGCGCCAGGTCTTGCTTGCGGCGGCGGGTGTTGGCCCAGGCGGTCTGGCCCATCGCCGAGCGCACCGCCGGCGGCGGATCGATCCCGTACTTCTCCCGGTATGCCGCCGCCAGCTGCTCGACCGTCTTGGTGATGGCGCGGCGCCGCGACGAGAACGCCTCGATCAGCTCGTCGTCCACCCCCGCCAGCTCACGCAACCCGTCGGGGCGGTCCCGCCACGCCACCCCCAACCGGCGGGTCAGCTCGGCCTCCACCACCCGGTTGTACAGCGCACCCGCGCCGGTGCGCGCTGCGAGCAGCGCCCTCCCGTCGAGTGCCCGCCACTTGCCGTCCTCCAGGGTCTGGGCGCGGTTGAGGACCAGACAGTGGGTGTGCAGGTGCATGTCCCCGTCGCGGGAGGTCCACTCGTTCATCCGCGCCACCACCAGCCCCGAGGTGTCCAGCACCCGCACCCCGTTCCGCCCAGCCCGGACGTACCCGGCGTGCTCCTGCAGATACCCCAGGCCGGCGTCGACCGCGGCCAGGTGCGCGGCCCACACCTGCCGCTGCACCTCCCCATCCCCTGCCGCCCACAACAGCGACACGCTCTTGGGCGGGGAGAACGTGCAGTCCCACGCCGCCACCGACGCGTGCGGCGCCCGCCGGCGGACCTCGTGGCGGGCCATCCACCGCTCATAGGGGTCGGGGATCTCCGAGGCCTCCAGCAGTAGATCGCGCTTCGCGGCCGCGGCCTCCTCCGGTAGGCGGAACCGCCGTCCCAGATGCCCGCCGTCAGGGTGAGCCGCCTCGGTGAACAGCGGCTCGAACTCCGCCCGCGCCACCCCACCCGACAGCCCCAGCACCTGCGCGCCGCTCCCCCACCACGACGACCCGGGCGCGGATAACCCCGCCGCCCCCTCACCGCCGACGGCGCCCTCCGGCAGGTAGTAGTCGCCCAGCCCGCGGCGGGTCTGGTTGAGGTAGTAGTCCACCGCCCCGCGGCCGGCGAGGATCTTCTTCACCGTCAACACCGCCGGCCCCTCCCTTCCGCGTGGATCACGTGATGCATTGGTGCATCGCGTTGCTGTCCCTATGCAGGGAGTTGCCACGCAGGCGGGCGGGATGTGACAGGCCGGTTCGGCAGGGGCTTTCCGGGGCCTGGGATTGGAGATGGGATTCGACCTGGGGTATGCTGGGGCTATCTGAGAGGAGAAGCCGCATGGCAACGACCCGGTCTGCTGCTCGACCCGACTTCGCTGCACACGATCGCGCCTACCGCCTGCCGATCGAAGCTGTAGTGGCCGAGCTGCGGGATGCGCTCGGGGCCAGGCTGGTCGCCTATGTGGCCGGGGTGACCGAAACCCGGGCGGTCCGCGAGTGGGCGGAAGGGGCCAGAACGCCGCGCTCACCGGTGCCTGAGCGGCTCCGGCTGGCGCTGCAGGTCGTGGAGATGCTGCAGGCATGCGACAGCGCCGGCGTGGTGCAGGCCTGGTTCCAAGGGTTGAACCCACGGCTGGAGGACCGCTCCCCGGCACGGCTGCTGCGTGAAGGCGACCTCGAGGAGGTGGGTCCGCAGATCCTGGCGGCGGCTCGGGCGTTCGCCGCCGGTTGATGGTCTGCGACCTCGAACCCACGACCTTCGACGGTCAGGCGGTGTGGCGCGTTGGGCATGCACCGACACCGTGGCGTTTCACCGACTGGGCCCACGCTGACCAGCACGGCCGGTTCGACGGCCGCTGGGACGACCCCGACGGTTCCTACCGCGTGCTGTACACGTCAACGAGCAGGTTCGGCGCCTTCGTCGAGGCGCTGGGTGACTTCCGCGCGGACCCCGAGCTTGCGGCTGGCCTGAAGGACATCGTCGTCGACGACGAGGACGACCAGGGGGCGGTGCCTCCGGGGTCACCTCCCCGTGTCGTGGCTACGCGGCCGCGTGGTCGGCCAGGGGACCGTGACCGCGCGCTGCGCGCAGGTCGGTCACAGCCGCTCGCTCGCCTGCCTCCGCAGGGAGCTCGCGGCACTCGTCGTGCGCTACCAGCTGGAGGACCTGGACGGCTCTGCGATCCGGCTCCGAGCCCCGAGGTCGTTCACGCAGCACGTGTCGCGCTTCGTCTACGAGTGCACCGAGGAAGACGGCGCCGCCCAGTTCCACGGCATCCACTACCTGTCCCGCTTCGGCGACGACCTCACGAACGTCGCCCTGTTCGAACTCCCCTCCGACGACGATCCCATCTCCGACGCAACAGCGTCGCCGACCAGCCTCGACGATCCCGCGCTTCAGGAGGCGTTGCAGCATCACGGCCTCGCCTGGTTCGACGACACCGCCGGTTGAAAACCCTGACGGCCAGCAACAACTTCTCGTGTCGAGCAGCACGCCTTGCAGGTCTCGAGGCCAGAAAGGGCTGTCACAAGTCGCGGGCGCGTCGGGCAACTCCCTGCGTGGCATTGTCCAGCCGTCGATCTTTCGGGATGTGCAGCATGGAGTCGACAACTCAGCAGCGACCGGGGGCGCCTGAGCGGCTGTGGACCACCGCGCAGCTCGCGGAATACCTCGGCGTGCCCGTCAAGACGATCCACCAGTGGCGCTACATGCAGAAGGGCCCCCGCGGGTTCCGCGTCGGCCGGCACCTGCGGTTCCGCCCCGCCGATGTCCGCGCGTGGGAGGACGAGCAGCTCGAGGCCTCGGCTTAGGTCGATCCCGTGACCGCGGGGTGTGCGGCCATCCACAGCCCCGAGCGACTCAGCATCGTCACTGTCCCACAGCCGACGTACCGTTGGTCTTCACCTGGCGGCGGATCAGTGACCAGGAGGGTCCCATGGCATCCATCCGCAGGCGCCCCGGCCGGCCGAGTCCGTGGGAGGCGGTATTCCGTGACCCGAGCGGCCGCCAGCAGACGCGGTCGTTCCGTCGCAAGGTCGACGCGCAGCGCTGGCTCGACGAGCAGACGGCCGCGATCGTCACCGGTCAGTACATCTCCCCCGCCGCCGGCAGGACGACGGTTCGGGAGTACGGCGAGCAGTGGCGCGCGGCGCAGGTGCATCGCGCGTCCAGCGCTGACCGGATCGAGTCGATCCTCCGGCTGCACGTCTACCCGCTGCTCGGCGAGCGTCACGTCGCCGCCGTGCGTCCTTCCGGCATCCAGGCATGGGTGAAGCGGCTGCTGACCGAGCACCGGCTCGCACCGTCCACGGTCGCGGTCGTGCACGGCGTGCTCGCGTCGATGTTCAAGTCGGCCGTACGGGACCGCATGCTTGCTGTCTCCCCCTGCGAGGGGACGCGGCTGCCCGAGAACCACCGCCAGCCCGTCGTGCCCCTGGCGGTAGAGCAGGTACGCGCGCTGGAAGCGGCCATGCCGGCACGCTGGCGCGCCATGGTGCAGCTCGGCGTGGCGGCCGGCCCGCGGGTGTCCGAGGCCCTCGGGCTGACCGTGGACCGCACCGGCCTCAAGCCACCCTCACCCAAGCCCACCCTGCGCATCGACCGGCAGCTCGTGGTGCGCAAGGGCGAGCCGCCGTACCTGGGGCCGCCGAAGCGCAAAGCATCCCGGCGGGACGTGCCCGCGCCCAGGGTGCTGGTCAAGGCGTTGGCGGAGCACTTGTCCGCCTTCCCGTCGGCGCCGCGGGAGATGGTCTGTCGTGACGAGGCCGGGAGGACGTGGGCCGAGGTGGTCGAGCTGGTGTTCACGACAGCGCGTGGTGAGCCTCTGACCCGCTCGCGGTTCGGGGACGCCTGGCGTGTGGCCGTCAAAACCGCCGGGCTGCCCGCGGGAACGTCGTACCACGATCTGCGGCACTTCTACGCCTCGCTGCTGATCGACCACGGCGAGAGCGTCAAGGTCGTCCAGCGCCGGCTCGGCCACGCCTCGGCGACCGAGACGCTGGACACCTACTCGCACCTGTGGCCCGACAGCGAGGACCGCACGCGCGACGCCGTGGACTCGGTCCTCGACGCATCGTCCTGTGAGCCAAGCGTGAGCCAAGCACCCTTTCGGAAGACGTTTCCGCAGGTCAGAGGGGTAGAGGTGAGGGAGCCGGCCGATAAGCAGGATGGAGGCAGCAACGCTGCAGGTCCTGCAGAGCCGGGTACGGCTGGCGACGAGCGAAGAAGGTGGGGAGTCGGGTCAGGGCGACCACCTGCAGCCACCCCCGGCTGCAGGCCCAGATGCAGGAGATGGACGCCCTTAGCATCAGGATCCCAAGTTCTTCGACCTCAAGCAGCCGTGGCTCTACTCGCCCCGCTCAGTTTTTGCCGAGCCGCTGGTCGCGGCCGGTGCCGGATCGGCCCTGGTGACGAGGCGCAGGTACAGGTCCGGGTGCCCGCGCTGTTTGAGCCACTGCGACCAGCGCTGGGGGTCGCCACCCAGGATCATGAGAAGCGCCCGGTAGGGGGCGTGGCCGCCGGCCTCGACCATGTCAAGCATTCCGTCGCGGTCGGTCACGCTCTGCCAGGCGACACTGTCGGGGTGGGTATGCCAGGCGCCGATGAACCGGACCGCACCTGCGCTGGCCCGGTCGAACGAGGTAGAGAGGTCCTTGAGGCCGGCCGTGCCGAGCACGAACTGGCCGCTGGACCGGTCGCTATCGCTGGGCGGCTCGCGCGCTTCGCTGACCCACACCACTCCAGCCGCCTCGTCGATCTCCCCGAAGAGCGGCCCTCCGGTCTCCACCCGGCGCCCACGGCGGCGCGCCGAGTCTCGGCACTCGGCCTGCATCCTGTCGAGCGCGGCCGCCGACACCCGCACCTCGTAATCGCTGGTCTGGTCGCGATGGACGAGGTCGTTGGCCCAGACAACGCGGACGGGTGGCCGCGGCGCGGCGTCGGGCTTGGGGTCGGTGTCGAGGCTGACCACGTATGCCGACATCGGCTCGACAGGGTTCTCGTCGGCATGGAGTGCCAGCGTCGAGAGCACGCCGGTGAAGAGGTGCGAGGCGAGCGCGACGACCTGAGCGGCCGAACCCGCGAACGTCGGTTCCGAGCAGCCCGGCTCCGGGTAGAACAGCTCCGTCCTCGGGGGGTCCGGGTACAGGTCATCGAGCAGGTGGTCGAGGCGATGCGCGGGGTCTGCCCGGCCGGCCAGGCTCAGGCGCCGAAGGATGTCCGCGCCGCCGCCGCTGGCGCCCGGGAGCGAGAGGGTGGCAACGCCCAGGTCGGCCCTGTGGCCGATGGCGACGCTGGCGACTGCCGGCCAGGCGCTCCGGTCGGCGCACCGTTGCTGTTCGAGTTTGGTGGCGACGCTCGGGCTGGCGGTCGCGTCGACGACCAGGTCGACGTCCAGCGTGTCCTGGCCGGCCTGTGCGATGCCGAGCGCATCCGCGACGCGGCCCGTTACCACGGCGCCGGGCCGGATGCGCCGAAGCCGCTCGGCCAGCACCTTCGCCTTGGGCCGGCCGATGTCGGCGTCCTCATAGGGCTGACGAACGAGCACGCCGGGGTGCACGTTCGCCTTGTCGACGACCGTCACCGAGGCCGCGCCGGCACGCACGCACTGCTCGGCGATCGGTGCGCCAAGCGCACCGCAGCCGAGCACCAGGACGCATTTGCGCAGCAGCCAGCGGGCAGGGCTCTCCCGGTCTCGCCGCTTGACGATCTCCGGGCGCTGCTCATAGACGTGCTCCCAGGACATGGCAAGCGGTTCGCGAAGGCGCTGCCGAACTTCTCGGGCCACATCTTCCCCGCGCAGCCCGCGCCTGGCGTCCGCGGAGTTCCTGAAGGGCATGAACGCCAGGTTGAGGGCGTCGTCCGCGTGGAGTCGCCAGGCCGCGAGATGGGTCGTGCGGTCGGCGGAGCCGGCGATGCCTCGCATCGGTGCGCCGACGAACACGTACAGGGGCGGCGTCGGCAGCAGCTCCTCACCCTCGTGCGCAGGCAGGCATGCATACTCGTTGAGCAGCGCAACCGCTCCGAGCGCGCTGACGAAGTCGTCGACGACGAGCCGCTGACGCTCGAGCGCCGCCATCAGCTCCGAGGTCTTCTGCGGGAACTCGAACGACAGCGGCCGCGGGAGGATCACGGCCAGCCCGAGGAGCGCGGGCTCCTGCCGCCCTGTCGGGCGTCGGCGATCGCCGGCCTGGCCGGGGTGAGCTCGGGATCGAAGCCGCTCGGCCACCGCCTCGGCATCGGCGGCGGTCGACGGCCAGCTCCCGCCCAGATCCTGCTGGCGCAACCACTCGAGCACGTCGGCGCGGTCCGGCGTCACCTGCCGCAGCTGGGCCACGCCCAGCTCGGGTCTGTTCGGGTCCTCGCATGCTGGCGTGTCGGCGTGCACGACGACGCAGCCCGTCTGGGGGCCGCCATAGGCCACGGGCGGGTGCAGAGGCTCGCCAGGCGCCGTCAGCTCCCCACGGGAGGCCCGCTTGAACCACAGGAGCAGTCGCTGCAGGAATCCGAACATGCCGTCGCCGGGCACCCACTCCATACCGGGAGCCTGATAGAGGCAGAGCTGGTTGCCCCATTGGACGTGCGGAGCCCCGGCGAAGCGCTCGTGGGGCACCCGGGCTCTCGGAGGGTCGAAGGGGAAGCGTGACGGGATCAGGACCTCGACGGGTTCGCGGGCGGCGAGCCTGAGGCCATCTCGCTTGTGCGGCGTCCCGCGGCAGTCAAGCAATAGGTCGACGCGGAGCCGGCCATAGGCGTCGACACCTCGGACCGTGACCAGCTGGACGACGCCGTCGGACGCGGCGGCGTGACGCCGGAGCTGCTCCAATCCCAGCCGGTGTTCTGGCCGCATCCCGGCCGGCCCGGCGGGACGGCTCACCGGTCGCCGAACCTGATCGGGCGATCTGGGACGTTCGGCGCTCCGTAGGCCTCCTGGATGCCGGCGATCCCGCGGTCCAGCGCACCCCCCTCCTCATCCGGGCCGGGGGTGGCGGCGGGCTCATCAGCGGCTGCTGGCGTTGCCCGGTCACCTGTGGCCGCGAGCTCGGCGTCGCTGAAGCCGGCCCTCGTGGCGTCCCAACGGGCCGTCACCGAGGGCGAACGATCTGGTTGGTCGACGCTGGACAGCTCAGGAGCGGCCGGGGCAGCCATAGCGTCGACCTCATCAACCGCGTCGACGCTGGACAGCTCAGGAGCGGCCGGGGCAGCCATAGCGTCGACCTCATCAACCGCGTCGACGCGCACGACGGTCGGAGTCGTAGGGGGGCTCGAGCCCGTGGCATTGGAGCGGACTCCTGGGGATCGCTGTTCCATCCGGTCCAGGCGCCGGAGCATCCGCTCTACGCCTTCCCGGTCACCGCGATTCCCGAGCAGTTCGAGGCTCGCCTGGTAGTGCTGCTTCGCCTGCTCCGAGCGGCCAAGGCGTTCGTACCGTTCGCCAAGGTCGCAGTGGAGGGCGGCAAGGCCTGTCGAGTCGATGAGCCGGGTGGCTCCCAGGAGATGCAGCTGGAGGAGCACCGGCCACGTCCTCCAGACCTCCACCGCCGTGGGTTGCCGCCCCGAGCGTGCCGGCCGGCGGGCGGAGCCGCCCGGCCGCCCCGATTTCGGTCGCGGGCGCGAGCCCCCCGGCGGGTCCCACCCGGGCGGTGGGGACGAACCACCCGGCGGTGGGGACGAACCACCCGGCGGTGGGGACGAACCGCCTGGCGGCGGTGGATGCGGGCCACCGGGCGGCGGAGCAGAACCACTTGGCGGTGGGGACGAACCACCCGGAGGCGGTGGCGCGCCACCGGGTGACGGCGGTGGGCCGCCCGCTGGCGGGGGCGACCCGGCCCCTGGCGGGGGTGGTCCGGCCCCGGGTTGCCGTCGCTGCCGGGCGCCGGGTTCGGCCGGGCCTGGTGACCACGGGGCGGCGTGAGGCCGGGGCGCCTCCGGGCCTGCCGGAGCACCGGGAGGCGGCGCCGTCGGCACGCCGACGCGCCCATCGCGGTCGGCTGGATGCGGGGGCTGCTGGCCGAGCCGATCGTCCCGGCTACCAGGCCCGATTGGAGGCGGCCGGTCGGCCGGCGGCCCCGACCGCTCGCGCCAGGGTTGTGGCTGCTCGGCCCGCCGGTCGTGGTCCTCCGGCCAGCTGGCGGCTCGTCGCTCCAGGCCCGGGTGCCCTTGCCGGGAGGCTCCGTCGCGAATGGACTCGACCGCCGCCGGTGCGTGAGGGAGCTCGGGCCAGACGGTGAAGATCTCGAGGAGCAGCTCCACCAGCTCTCCGATGGCCAGCGACGTCAGATCCAGCCCGACCTGGACGGCCCGGTCCACCAGCTGGGCGGCGAGCTCGGAGTCCCTGGCGATCGCAGCCTCAAGGTCGGCCCGGAGTGCGGCGGCGCGCTCGGGGTCGAGGTGCGCCAAGGGCGAGTTCCGCAGGTCTCGCAGGTTCCTGATCCGGCTGGCGAAGACGTCGGCGGCCCGGGAGATGACCTCCTCGCGCCAAGCCTGGAACCGGCGCCGCTCCTCCTCGTCCTCGATCGGGCGGTCTGCGGTGAGCCTGGCGAACAGACGGACCAGCTCGTGCGCCAACCAGGACGTCCGGATCTCTCCGGGCGTCTCCTCGAGCAGGCAGGCATCGACGAGCTGCCGCAGCAGGGTGTCCGCCCGCCCCGGTGGAATCCGCAGGACCAGGGCCAGGAGCTCGACGTCCAGCTCGTCAACGCCGAGGACGCCGATCAGCAGGATCACCCGCTGCTGTTCCTCGTCGAGCCCCTCGTAGACGTCGGTGAGCCCGCGAACGATGCTGAAGTCCTCATCCCCGATCGAGCCGAAGTCCAGCTGGAAGGAGGGATCATGTAATCGCGCGAGGAGATCGCGGAACCGTAGCCGCCGACCACTCGCCGGAGCGAGCCGGACGGCGAGGCCGCCGAGGACGAGCGGTAGCCGACCGTAGGCGTTCACCAGGCGCACGGCCGCGACCGGCTCGCGGATCACCCGCCAGCGGCTGATGCGGTTGGCCAGGAAGCGCAGGGCCTGCAGGACGGTGAGCGGCCGCAGGCGCAGCGGCCGCGCCCCCGCAGCGACCACCTCCTGCAGCTCGACCCGCGAGGTGACGATGGCGGCGCATCCGTTGGGTGGCCACAGCTCCAGCACCTCCACCGCGTGGCTGGCCCCGTCCAGGACGATCAGCGACCTCGTGCCCTGGAGCTCGCGGAGGTAGCGAGCCCGCCGCTGCTCCAGCGTGGCCGGGATCTCCGCGTCCGGGAGCCCCAGCTTCTGGAGGGCCTCGCGAAGGACGGCCGCCGGCGACACGACAACGCGCCGTTGCAACCTGAACACCAGCTGGTTGTCGGGGTAGTCGCTCTCGCTCAGCCGGTGACCGACCATGACGGTCAGGCCCGTCTTGCCAACGCCCGGCAGGCCGGTGATGGCGAGCACCGGCGCCTCGTCACTCCGGTAGCGCAGGTACCGCATCGCCCGCACGATCAGGAAGCGCCGGCCGATGAACCGGTACGGGCTGGACGGCAGCTCGTGCACCCCGGTCCGCCCGTGCCGCGGGTCAGGGGGCGCCGGATCGGGCCGCAGCGCCGCGACGATCGCTCCGGCGATGGTCAGCACTCCAGCGGCGACGCCCTGGGAGGCGACCACGCGGAGGGAGACCCCTCGGAATGGCGCAAGCGCCACCGCGATGGTGAGCAGGCCGGCACCAACGCCGCAGACGAACTCCAGCAGCGCCCATGGCGACTTTGGGAACAGGGCCCGGAGGAACCGCCAGCGATCGGCTTGTGGTTGCGAGGCGTCGGCGCTCGAGGGCTGCTCATGCTCGTCCGGGTGGTCCACGGCATACTCCGGCTCAAAGGTCTAAACCACCAAAGTAAGCCAAACACTGCTGTCTGACGTCAAGACCAGAGGCTCGTTACCGCACCTCCTCGTCAGCTACCCCGCAGAGCCCAGTTGTTGGCCGACGACGTAAGCGCGTTGATCTGCAACCCGAACTGGTTCTGGTTGGAGCTTGGAGGACGCTGCCGTCCTCTTACCGTGGCCGCGCCACAATCCAGTTGAGAGAAACGCCAGGCAATCTGTCCGGTTCGGGATCAGAAACTCATCAGCATTTCTATCCAACCGGTGCCAATTGCTGCCAGTCGCTGCTACTTGATCCAGATGCTACGATACTCATTGACCTGCACAAACGGCTGTTCTTGCTGGTCAACGGACGAGGAGAATAGCCTCCGGGATTTTCCTTACCATGGATGCGCTCTACCGACTGAGCTAGGGGGGCAAGTTACTGATTCTGCAGTTGGATGCCCCATATTCGGGTTGTAGATGCTGATGACGAGACCAACTTCAAGCACGCATCAGCATCCAGCGCCGATGATGATACCGGATCGCTACGGCACCGTGCCGCCTCACGCTCCCGGAACGACTCAGGCGAGATAGCGGCTGATCGCGTCCTCCACGTCCAACGGTTCACTCTCCCACTCCGGCTCATCGCCGCGGCGTAGCCGCGCCTCGGTCGCCCCCCACCGCCCACCGCCGTGCTGACGAGCGAACACCACCCGCCACCAGCCCTCGACAACGTGGCCGAGGTGCCGGAGGCCCCGGGTCGTCCGCGCCGTGTCCAACGCCTGGTCCAGGTCCTGCTCGAACCGGACCCGGTCGGCGTCAGACAAGGCGGCACGGACCTGCTCGACCCGCTCGGGCAGGTCCGGACCGGTCGCCGGCTCAGCACCGCTCACGCCATGGTTCCTCGCGTCCAGCCCAGTCTTGCGCCCATGAGTGTGACAGAGCCTGCTGGGCGAGCCTGCATGGCCGTCCTCGTCGCCGCTCGTCACGGCCATCATCGAGCGACTGGTCTTACCCAAAGCAGACGGTCACGCTTCGCCGACGGTGATTCCGCCGGAATACCGCCCAACACCATCCAGCACTCGGTGACCGGCACGACCCTCCCACGCCAGGCCGATGCTGCACAAGGTGCATTGCTGTGCTTCATTGGATTTCGAGGGCACTGCGCAAGGTAATGAGAGGAAGGCGGTGAGGCCGTCCGAGGTCATGAGAGTGATCGGACTGCTGACGTGGCCTATTGAGAGGCACGGTTGCTCTAGCCCAGCCATTTCGCGTGGGCGCTGAGCAGGCTGGAGCCAGGTAGCAAGGGACCCTCCCGACCAGGGAGGATGCGGCTGTCTGACGGTCGCAACCACCCACCAGGAGGGTCACCCTGCCGGTGCAGGCTACCAACACCCGTCCACGATTCGAAGTCGTCGCCGACGGCCAGGGCGTCTGCAGCCACGTCGGTGCTGCGCTGCTTGGTGAGCTGTCAGACCGGCTGGGGCTGACCGAATCGTCGTAGACACGGGTCGCGCTCGTCGCCGGTCAGTTCGCGGACCTCACTGGGTAGGTCTCGGTTCCTCGTTCGAGGGTGCCGTCGACCGCCGCGTGACCGAGTCGTAAAGGCGCGCCGCCGCCGCATGTGAGACCTCGGCACGTTCCCGCTTGTCGCCCAGCCCGACAGCAAGATTCACCCCCATCGGCACCAGCACCTGCGCAACCGGGTCGTCGAACTCCACGAAGTGCTCGGCCAACTCTAGCGTGATGTAGCCGTGCACGAAGCTCCACAACTGCGCGGCGAGAACCTCGGGTTCCTGTTGCCGGACCCGGCCGGACCTCATCAGGCGTTCGCACGCTTGGGTGATGTGAAGGTAGGCGCCTCGGAAGGCCGGCGAACGTCCACTCAAGCGAACGTCGGAATCCGACAGCGGTCGGTAGGTCGCGCGACGCGTGGACAGTCCGAACATCAGGTCGTACAGGTGGGGGTTCTCGCGGGCGACCCGCCGACACGTCAATGCCAGCGCAAACAGATCCGCGATCGGATCCTCCGTGACCGGCACCTGCGAAAACGCTCTGTCGAGCTCCTTGAATCCTTGGTCGACAACGGCGCGGATCAGCTCGGCGATCCCACCGAAGTGGCTGTAGACCACCATCGTCGACAGCCCGCTTGCCGACGCCACCGCACGCGCCTTGATGGCGGAAGGTCCCTGCTCGGCCAGCAGCCTGATCGTGGCTTGGATGACCCGCTCCGGCACACCATCGGGTCTCGGATCCCCTGACCTGTCTCCCATGGTTCCACCTGACTCCACCGCTAGCTCCGTCCCCGAGGGTGCAGGCCCGTTCGAGTGGCGCTTGACACCCGCTCGATAACATGGTTATGGTACCCCCTGTAACTTCGTTATAGCAGCGGCGACCGAGGAAGGAGGAGCCATGACACACGAAAACGAGGGCCAGCTGCGCCAGATCATCACCCTCGTCGACCAGGGCGTCTTGCGCCCGATCGTGGGGAAGGTCTTCGGCTTCGACCAGACCCCGCAAGCCCTGCAGTCCCTAGCCAAGGGCGGCATCCGCGGCAAGGCCGTCATCACTGTCAACGACTGACCCGCCGCGACCGCGGCGGACCACACTCAAAACACACAAGGAGCAACCATCATGAGCACCAACGACACCCCGAACGAAGGTGTCATCACCTCGTACGCGCAAGCCCCGGCGCGGACCATCACCGCCGGCGGCGTCACCTACGCGTACCGTGAAGTCGGCCCGAAGGGCGGCATCCCGGTGATCTTCTTCGTCCACCTGGCCGCGACGCTGGACAACTGGGACCCGTGCATCATCGACCCCATCGCGAAGAACCACCACGTCATCGCCTTTGACAACCGCGGCGTCGGCGCCTCCACCGGCCAGGTGCCCGACACCGTCGAGGCCATGGCCGACGCCGCCTACACCTTCATCAAGTCCCTCGGGTTCAGCAAGATCGACATCTTCTCCTTCTCCCTCGGCGGCTTCGTCGCCCAGGCACTCGTCGTGAAGCACCCCGACCTTGTCCGCAAGCTTGTCCTCACCGGCACCGGCCCGAAGGGCGG
>Ga0210378_10000153_pt1 | contig 32383 bp, 28 predicted proteins | sample PLM1_60_b1redo_FD_155465 | JGI IMG/M metagenome (GOLD analysis project Ga0210378, IMG submission 155465) | Groundwater sediment microbial communities from an aquifer in East River, Colorado, USA - PLM1_60_b1 redo | ecosystem: Environmental > Terrestrial > Soil > Riparian zone | place: USA: East... | reverse complement strand
GGCGCCGATGCCGTAACTGTGGCGCTCAGCGAAGGCGTCGTCGACTCCGGCGGTCCCGCCCGCGTCCCAGAACCGGGTACCGAACATCCACTCGTGTAGACGCTCGCCCGCATGGCCGAACGGTGCATCGGCGGACTGCGGCTCGCCGGTGGCGAAGCCGTCGAGGGAGATGGACAAGTTGTGGATCCGTGTGAGTGACATCCGCGCGCTCCTCGATTGGTGATTGCGCTCTCTGCAATCGGTTCTGGCTGGCGGCCTGCTGCGCAAACTGCGCGGCTACTTCATGACCGTGTAACGCACGTGGGTGGCATACGGCGAGCTGTAGACCTTGGCCACCTCGAGGTCCATGTCCCGGTCGAACCCCTCGAACAGCCGCTTACCCGCGCCGAGGATCACCGGAGCCGTCGAGATGACCAGCTCGTCGACCTTTCCCGCCGCCAACGCCTGCCGGATGACGTCGGCGCCGCCACCGACGGCGACATCGCCGTCGCCAGCCGCCTCAGCCGCCTGGGCGAACGCCGTGTCAAGGTCCGAGACGAACCGGAACCCGGTCTCCGCCGCCGGCTGGTCCGCGGTGCGGTGGGTGAGGACGAAGAGAGTCCCGGGGAAGGGGTTGGTCCCACCCCAGGCGCCGGCTGCGTCATACATGCCACGGCCGACCACGCCGGAGGTCATCGTTGAGACGAGCTCGTCGTAGAACTCCTTGTCGGGGCCGTGCATCGCGAAGTCGTGGCCACCCTCGTAGGTCCACGGGCCACCCATCACCCAGTAGTGCAGGCGCTCGCCACCTCGGCCCAGGCCGTACACCGGCCCGTCGTCGGGACCGGTGACGTAGCCGTCGACCGACGTTGTGATAGATGCGATCACCTTGCCCATGGTTCCTCCTCCGTCGGGTGCCGCCAGAACAGACCCGGCAGGGAACCCCGACTCATCGCTGCGACGCCGAAGACGCAGAAATCGTTGTACCAAAGGCCCTGGCCGGGGCCACGCTCGGCGGCAGATGTGCGCACTCGACCGCCAATAACCCCAATCCTCGAACGCGTTCTCAGACCGCTCGAACTTCGGCGAGCCGCTTGACTGCGTACTCGTCGTCCCAGCAGACGGCGGCTTCCCACGCGGCCGACGCTTGCGCGGCGATGTCGTGCGCGCCGTCATCGAGGCCGGCGGCGTTGTCGGGCAGCACGAGGTCGAGGTCGGGGACGTCGACGTGCGCCTCGTCCCAGTCGATCAGCGCCACCTGATTCGCGGTCATGCGGACGTTGCCAGGGTTGTTGGGGTCGCCGTGGACGACGCATGTCTGACGTCCGGTGAGCCGCGCCCACGCTGCTCGGCATCGAGCAACGCTCTCAGGGGGCATCGCGCCGAGGTCGATCTTCGTCCCGGTCTCGGCGTGCAGAAGGTCGGTCGACGATCGCCAACCTGGGCGCTGCGGCCAGCCCTGCGTCAACCGATGCAGCTTGCGGAGCGTGCCGGCCACGCGACGCCAGTCGGCCTGCGTCTCGGGCGGTCCGCCCTCCAGGTAGGTCATCACCACCAGCCCGTCGGCGAACAGCCGGCCGTCCGTCGTCGGAATCGGCACCGGCACGGTCAGACCCTCACGGTCGAGGTGCTGGAGGAGCTCGGTCTCCCACGCGAGATCAGCGTCGCTCCTTGCACCGAGACGACCGACCGCGAGGTGCCCGTTGACGCGCACGCTCCACACGTCGTTGGCGACTCCGCCAGCGAGCGGTTCGATGCGAGCGACATCTTCACCCCACTGCCCGAGTGCCTCCCACCCCACCGGCCACATCCTACGAGGGTTCCGAACATCACTGTTCTCGGCAGATCCGTGCACCTGCCCGGACGCCAGCGGCCGTGATTAGCTCTACGGAGAGTGACTTGGCACTGTGGTTGATGGCGACACCGGGACTTGGCTGTGATCCACAAAGGGCGCCGGTTCTCACGTACACCCACGCTGAGTGCGCGGGGCCCGTTGCGGAGCGCAGACGACCGGGCGCGCCCGGCGCCTTGCCGATGATGGGCGACACTTCACCGATCCGGCAGTCCGGTTGGCCGGGATCTTCGTCGGCATCGTGAACGCCGCGCCCGTGGTGATTTTCAGCGTCGCGCAACACCCGGCTCGATTGAGGGCGCCACGGTGTCCGGAGCAGAAGCGTCGTCCTCACCGGCCGCGCCAGCCGCGAACCGGCCCGAGCGCGGCCCGTCGTCCCGGGGGAGCCGTCAGCGGTCGGTCACAGCACACCGCGGCGGGTGCCGCGTCGACTGGGCCAGACCCGGGCCCGCGACCCGCTGCCGTGGCGGCGGCACTCGCGGCAGCCCGTTGAGTCGCGCCTCGGCGGCGGTGTCGCGGGCCCGGCGGGCGTGGAGCCGGACCGCGCCGACCTCCCCGTCGCGGAGCGCGGCGGCGAGGCGGTGTTCGGCTTTGCGGCGCCAAGCGGCTGCGACGGGGACGCTGATTCCGATGGTGTCGGCGACGGTTTGCAGGGTGGTGTCGTCGAGGCGGGTGGCGCTGATGAGGAGGGCTTCGTCGGGGTCGATGACGGCGGCGGCGACGGCCCGGGCGAGGACCCAGTCGGGGTGGTCCCAGGGGTGTTGCGGGGGGAGGGACCAGGCGGAGTCGACGTGGACCGTGTCGGGTTCTTCGGCGCGTGCGCGGGCGCGTTTGACGGCGCGAACGCCGGCGTCGATGAGTCGTCCGCAGATCCGTGGTTCGTCGAGGTCGACGGTGTGCAGGCGGGTGAGGAAGCCGGTGAGGAGTTCGGAGTCGCGGTCGCTGCTGTCGCCGGGCCACCCGGCCGAGAGCATCCCGGCCGCGCGGCGCAGACCGGGCATGGCGATGCCGACGGCGGCGACGACCCACGCGGGACCGTCGCGCCGTGCCCGGGTCACCAGCTCCCGCCACACTGCATCCCGCACCGGGCGGGGTGTGGTGTCGGCGATGAGGACACGTTTGAGTTCATCGACGGGCAGGATCCGCTGCGGCAAGCCAGCGCGGCCACGGCAATCGAACACCAGCAGCGTCGGCGGCAGTGTCAGCAGCGTGAAGGCCCGTTGTGCGGCAGCGAGTGGTGTCGTGGGCCAGGACTTGGACATGGCGGCAGCTCCCATGCAGCGGAAGACAGGCGCCTGCCGGTGAGAGGCACGGGGCCGGAGGCGCGGGTGGTCGCCTTCTATCTGCGCATCCGAACCCAACGGGTTACCTAACGGGCCGTCGTCGCGGCGCCGTGGCCGCCCGCCGCGTTGAGGCCGGGCATGTCCGTGCGTGTGGGCAGGTCAGAAGGCCTGTTGGGCAGCGGTTGGGTGCGACGTCGCGGCGTGCGCACCAACGCCTGCCGTGTTCTTCTCCAGAGCGGGGTGGCCAGTGAAACGGCAGTTCAGCGGGCATGACCGGGCTGGTTAGGTAGCCCGTTACCTAACTACGCAGGATCGCCTCTTCCCGAGCCGTACGACGCGCGCCCGGTTAGGTGCGACGTGGTGCCAGTTAGGTAGCGATCCGGGAATGGCTGCGACGGGACCGGGCCTGGTTCGGCCATGGGTGGGTGTGAACACGACCACCCGGCACGGGAGCCGCCCCGACTATGACGACACAGTCCCCGCACCCCAATCCTGACCCGACTCCCAGTCCCGCACCGGACCGTGGCAGCGACCGACGCATGCCTCGCGCCCCATCCGGGCCGACGGACGTTCCCGACCTCGGACCCACCCCCGGCGCGCCACCGGTGCCGATCACGGTATGGCGAGCGACCGGCGTCGACCAGCCCACCCGACACCAGAGCGCCGAGGGGTTCACCCCGCGCTTGGCCGCCCTGCTCGTCGGCGCCTACACCCGGACCGGCGACACCATCCTCGACCTGAGCTGCGATCCGACCATCGAGGGCGCCGCCGGCGCCGGCGCACGCCGCTACCTGCCCGTCAACGACCGCACAGATCTGAACGACGTTCGCCGACCACGTCGCAGCGTCGGCCTGATCGTGCTGCGCTGGCCCACCCACGCCGACCGACTCACCCCCGCGATGGCCCTCGACCTGTTCACCGCGTGTCGGTCGCTGCTGACCCGCGACGGTCACACCGTCGTGGTGCTCGCCCTGCCGCCGGGCAGCGGCCCCTACATCGAGCACGCCCAAGTCCTCATCCCCGCCGCGCACTACGCCGGCCTGCTCTACCGGCAACACATCGTCGCGGTCACCGCACCCATCGCCGGAGAACACCGCACCCAACGGGCCGCGCCCGCCGACGCCGCGACCCTGCGCGCAGCGACCCACCTCACCGCCCACCTCGACTTGCTCGTGTTCGAACTGCCGGGCGGCCGAGATGGCTAACCAGCACAGCGACACACGCATCGCGCCGACAGCACCGGATGACCCATCGCCGGACCGTGCGACCGACATCGGCGTGGGACAGGGCCTGTCGGTCTGGCCAGTCGCCCAACGCAGCGCCGCCGCGCAGCGCCGCGGCCGATTGGTCACCGGCTCCTGCGCCCACCCCGCGCGGATGCTCCCCCACCTCACCGCCCACGCGATCCAAACCCACACCGCGCAGGGCGACATCATGTTGGATCCCCTCATCTGCATCGGCACCACGCTCGTGGAAGCCGTGCACGCCGGCCGCAACGCCGTCGGCGTCGAGGTTGAATCCGGTTGGGCAGCACTCGCGGAAGCACACATCGCGCTGGCCCGTGCCCACGGCGTCGCCGGATTCGCGTCGCGCCTGGCCCTGCGACTTGTCGAGGTCTGCACCGACCCGCACGACATCGCCGCCGACTTCGGCGGCGACCCACACCTGCACACCGCGGCGCACGCCAAAGCCCGCAGCTACCGAGCCATCACCGGGCCCACGCAGTTGGCCGACCTCGACACCCCGAGATCGCAGGTCACATTGCTGGTGTGGCGCTGGCCCCGCCCCACCGCGTGGCCGACCAAATCCATCACGCTGTTCGCGGCCTGCCACCTGATCATGGCCCGCAGCGGGCGCGTGGTCGCCGCGGTCCGCTCCGCGGAGCCCGGCCGACCGGGCGCCAGCCACGCCGAGCACATGGCTCGGCTGCTGCCCGCCGCGCAAGACGCCGGCTTCCGCCACGTGCTGCAGATCGTCGCCGTCGGCGGCGGTGGCGATGCCCGTGGCAAGTTCGTGTACTACGCGACCAGCGACGAAGCGGCACACGCCGCCCGCGACCCCGCAGCTGGTGCACGCGTGCCACATCGACCTGCTCGCCTTCATGCCCGTGGGTCGCCATGACTGAGCGGGACTCGCCAGAGGCCGGGGGCTGGGGCTCCGGTGGCGACTTCGCACGAGTCGCCGACAACGAGACAACGACGTCGTGGCCTCATGGCACCGAGTCAAGCTACGGTGCCGCCGCCTCGCCGAAAGGCCGCGCCTGCGCCCGGCGCGATGCCGACGATGGGCCGGCTGAGGTGCGTACCCCGCCGGCCTCCCCGCGGTATCCGGGTACGGGCGGACAGCGGCGGACCCCACATGGGTTGCCGATTCCGGCGCTGCGAGATGGTGCGCGTGAGGCTGGGATCTACTGCGTGGTCACACCGGCCGACCGCGATGGCCGGCTGGCCGCCCGGTCAGCGTTGACGTTCCTTGGTTGGTCCGCGGGGCAGACGGTGGAGTTGGCGATCGGGCCTGGCCCGATCGTGGTCGCCCGCACCGGTCGTGACGTCCGCGTCAACCCCCGGGGCCATCTACGGCTTCCTCTGGCGGTACGCCGCAGGTGCCGAATCACCACCGGAGATCGAGTGCTGCTCGTCGCGAACCAGCAGCGGGGCGAGCTACTGATGATCCCGATGGCGGTGCTCGACGACATGATCGCCGTCCACCGCCAAGCACACGACAGCGGGGCCGGGCGATGACCGGGGCGATGGATCAGCGCACCGCGCAGCTTGAAACGCTGCGCATTCACCGACACGCCGGCGGCGTCGGTGACGGTTCCGACCTTTGACGAGTACGTGTGGCAGGTCGCCGAAGCCATCTCACCCGGTACCCGGAGGGTCTACGGCTCGTACTGGCAACGTATCTGCCAGCACTGGGGCACCCGCCGGATCACCGAGCCGACACCTCTGGAGATCAAGCGGCTGGCCGAGCACATCCGCGGCGACGTGGTCGTGCGCCGCAACACGCGCGGTGGCCGTACCGCAGCAGAACACCTGATCTCCGCGATGCGGTGCATCTACCGGCACGCGGTCATGGATGGGCTAATCCGGGAGGGCGACAACCCTGCGGCCAAGGTCGCCAAGCCCCACCGGCTGGCCACCACCCGCCGCGCTATCCCGGAGGCGCAGCTGGCCGCGATCAGCCACATCGCGGTAACCACCGGCAACGACCCACACCTGGACGGCCTGCTGATCCGACTGCACACCGAGACGGCCTGCCGCCGCGGCGGTGCGCTGGCGCTGCGCCCACGGGATCTGGACACCGACCAGTGCCTTATCTACCTGCGGGAGAAAGGCGGCACGTCCCGCTGGCAGCCGGTCTCCCCGACGCTGATGCGACATCTGCTGGCGCATCACGCCGAGCGTGGCGACGGCGACCGGAACGCGCCGCTGCTGCGCTACTGCAATGGTCGGCCACTGACCTATCGCCGCTACGACCACCTGTGGCACCGCATCGGCACCCACCTGCCCTGGGCTGCGGCGCAGCAGGTCAGCACCCACTGGCTACGCCATACCACGCTGACCTGGGTCGAGCGCACGTTCGGCTACGCTGTGGCCCGCGCATACGCCGGACACAGCGGCAAGAACGACGTCGGCACCACCATGACCTACGTGCGCGCCGAAGTTCAAGAAGTCGCCGCTGCCCTGGCCGCGCTGACCGGCGAGCCACACCCACTGGCCACACTCGACACCAGCACGCACGATCCTCTGCCAAGGGCAGACTCCGCGCCCGGGTGAACCTCAACGCCTCGGGCGGGCGGCCTTGGGGGATCCCCACGGTGCCGGATACCGCTGGCAGGAACGGGTGGCCTCCCTCGCACCGGCGAGGGGGTCCACCAGGTGATCATCATCCATAGGCTTCCGCAGCGAGCGGATGGTCCTCGCCGGTCAGGCCGGCCAAAGCTAACGCGACCTCGTGCAGAGTCGCCCGTACGTAGGTGGCTGTCGAGCCGCTTGTACCACTGTCGGTGTGTCCGGCGTAGGCGCGGGCCACGGCATGGCCGTAGGTGCGTTCCACCCACGTCAGGGTGGTATGCCGTAGCCAGTGTGTACTGATCTGCTGGGTGTGAACCCACCGCAGATGCCGCCCTATCCGCGCCCACAGGTGGTCGTAACGCCGGTAGGTCAGCGGCCGACCATCCCGGTAGCGCAGCAACCTGCCGTTGCGGTCGCCGTTACCCCGCTCGGCGTGATGCGTCACAAGGTGCCGCATCAGCGTCGGGGAGACCGGCTGCCAGCGGGACGTGCCGCCTTTCTCCCGCAGGTAGATAAGGCACTGGTCGGTGTCCAGATCCCGTGGGCGCAGCGCCAGCGCCCCGCCGCGGCGGCAGGCCGTCTCGGTGTGCAGTCGGATCAGCAGACTGTCCAGAGCCGGGTCATCGCCGGTGCTGGCCGCCACCTCGTTGATCTCCACCAGCCGTACGTCGCCGATCGCGCGGCGGGTGCTGGCCAGCCGGCGCGGCTTGTCCACCTTCAACGCCGGGTTGTCGGCCGCATCCAGGTACCCGTCTGCCACCGCACGCCGGTACAGGCAGCGCAGCGCGGCCACCAGATGCTCGGCAGCAGACCGCCCGCCCCGGTTGTTGCGTCGCGCCACCACGTTGGCCTGTACCCGGGCGCGTAGCTGCTCGATCTCCGAGGGACGGGGTTCGTCGATGCGCCGCTCACCCCAGACCTGCACCACCCGGTTCCAGTACGAGCCGTACGCCCGCCGCGTACCGGGCGACACCGCCGCAGCCACCACCGGCACATACTCGGCGAACGTCGGGGCCGGCGGTCGGGCCGGTCGTACATCCAGCAGCTCGGCGGGGGAGATGCCCATCCGCTCCAGCAACAACCGGGCCGCCTCCAACTCCGCCCGGCCAGCGACAGTCTGACTCACGTCGCCTCACCCCCGGCCACGGCGGCGTGCACACCGGCCAGCAGCCGGTCGAGCACCGCAAGGGGATGCGCCACCAGCACACCGGTGGCACGGTCGGCGGCAAACAGCACGCGATCCCCGGCTGTGAGGTGGCACCACCGACGCACCGCCAACGGCAGATGTAGATGACCACGATCGTCGATGCGGTGGACACCATCGCAGGCCACGCGGGCCACGATGATGCCGGCCTGCTCGCGGATGTCCAGCCGGGTGCCCGGCATCCAGCCGAGTGCCCGGACGATACTGCGATCCGCGACCCGGCCGCTCTTGTCCACCGCGCTCAACGCGTAGACGGTGTTGGTTGCTCGCGGAAACCCGGCATCCAACACCGGTACGGGCAGCGGCCGTCGGGCCCGGCCCGTCGGGCCGGCGTTGGCGCCGCCCCCGCCAGGGACCACCTTGGGAATCACGGCTGGGACGAACGAGGCAGTCACCACGACCACCCCCGCAACCGCTTGGTCGTCATCCATGGTGACGGCATCGGGTGGATGGGGTGGTCAAGGGCGCTTGAACACGAACACGTGAAACAGCGCACCAGTGCGGAAAATCGGTGTCCGAGGGGGGACTTGAACCCCCACGCCCTTTCGGGCACTAGCACCTCAAGCTAGCGCGTCTGCCATTCCGCCACCCGGACAAGGTAAGCCGCCCCCGAAGGGTTGACCGCTGGGGTAACCATACCCAACCTGCCCCTGCGCTCCCAACCCGGTACCCCTACGAGCGCGGCGGCCCGCAAAGCCCGTTGTTCGACGTGCACCGCCGGTCTACCGTGCCCTCATGATCCCTCGTGTCGGCGGTGACCAGGCTGGTAGGAAAGGGGCATGACAGCGACGTCTCCCCAGCACCCGACGGCCGAGCATGAGGTCGTCGACCTCGCTCGCGATCTGATCCGGATCGACACGACCAACACCGGTGACACCGCGACCAGCGCGGGGGAGCGGGTCGCAGCCGAGTACGTCGCGGAGAAGCTCTCCGAGGTCGGGATCGAGCCGCAGATCTTCGAGAGCGAGCGGGGCCGCGCGAGCCTGGTAGCCCGGATTCCCGGCGCCGACTCCAGCCGCGGCGCGCTGCTGATCCACGGCCATCTGGACGTGGTGCCCGCCGCCGCGAGCGACTGGTCGGTCGACCCGTTCGCCGGCGAGATCAGCGATGGGTACCTGTGGGGCCGCGGCGCGGTCGACATGAAGGACATGGACGCGATGACGCTGGCGCTGGTCCGCCAGTGGGCGCGCGAGGGTCGCACGCCGCCGCGCGACATCGTCCTGGCGTTCCTCGCCGACGAAGAGGCTGGCGGCGCGCTGGGCGCCCACTACCTGGTCGACAACCACCCGGAGCTGTTCGAGGGCTGCACCGAGGGGATCAGCGAAGTCGGCGGCTTCTCCGTCTCGATCAACGAGGACCTGCGGCTCTACCTCATCGAGACGGCCCAGAAGGGGCTCGGCTGGATGAAGGTGACCGCGAGCAGCCGCGCCGGCCACGGCTCGATGGTGCACGACGACAACGCCGTCACCGCGCTCTGCGAGGCCGTCGCGCGGGTGGGCCGGCACCAGTTCCCGCTCATCATGACCGACACCGTCCGCCGCTTCCTCGACGAGGTGTCCGGCGCGCTCGGCGTCGAACTGGACGCCGACGACCCGGAGCCGATGATCGCCAAGCTCGGCGGCATCGCCCGGATCATCGGCGCCACGATCCGCAACACCGCCAACCCGACCATGGTCAACGCCGGCTACAAGGTGAACGTGATCCCCGGCTCGGCCGAGGCGGTCATCGACGGCCGGTTCCTGCCTGGTCAGGAGGAATCGTTCACCGCCGAGATCGACGCGCTCCTGGGCCCGGACGTGCAGCGCGAGTGGATCGTGCACCAGCCGGCACTGGAGACGAGCTTCGACGGTTCGCTGGTGGACGCGATGGCCGATGCGCTGCGCGCCGAGGATCGCGGCGCCCGGCCGGTGCCGTACATGCTCTCCGGCGGCACCGACGCCAAGGCCTTCGCCAAAGTCGGCATCCGGGCCTTCGGCTTCTCGCCGTTGAAGCTCCCCGCCGATCTCGACTTCGCCGCGCTGTTCCACGGCGTGGATGAGCGCGTTCCCGTTGATGCGTTGCGCTTCGGGGTGCGCGTACTGGATCGTTTCCTGTCTCGCTGCTGATTCTGGTAGTTCCGCCCACGCTCAAGGGGAGAGCCCCATGCCGACCGACGCCGAGATCGACAGCGCCTTCGACGCGGTGATCGTCGCCGCGCGGGCGCACCTCGCGCTGCTCCGGGCCGGTGACCGGGCCACCGAGCAGCAGGTCGCCCGCGCGTACGTGGCGCTCAACAATGCCACCGTCCGCTACGACGACCTGCTGAGCGAAGCGTACGACGAGGTCACCCCGTGGGACGTCGAGTACCTCGAACCGGAGGAGGGCGAGACGGCCGAGGTGATCCAGCTGGCGCCGGCCGGTGTGGCCGACGCCGACTTGGGTTCCACCACGATCTGCGTCCGCCAGCGCCGGGACTTCACGGTGCCGGACATCGCGGCGCTGATCCAGCTCGGCTCGGAGCAACGGGCGCGCAACTGGTCGGCGCACGATCCGCAGTACGCACGGACGCCGGTCAACACGCTGGGTGACGCCGTCTATGAGCTGGTGCTGGCCGGCGACGGGTCGCTCGCCGCGCTCGACGCGTACCCGGAGCTGGTGCCGGGCAACGGCGTGTTGCTGGTCAACACGGTCGCGGATCCGCTCGCCTTCGGAGATCCGGAGCAGGCGGAGGAGGACGAGCCGTTCCGGCTGCGCCCCGGCGACACCCTGCTCTACCGGCTGGACGAGGAGATCGTCGAGGAGCCGGACAGCGACGACGCCGACGGCGACGAGCGGGTCGAGGAGCCCGACGGCGTAGGTCACCGGTAGGGAACTCCCGACGGCGGCACCAGCGACCGCATCCCCTAGGGTCGGGCGCATGGCTCAGCTCGATGGTGCGGTGGCGCTCGTGACCGGCGGTTCGAGCGGAATCGGTGCCGCCACGGCCCGCGCCCTGGCCGCCGGTGGCGCCCGCGTGGTCATCGCCGACCTGGATATCGAGCGCGGCGAGGCGGTCGCGGCCGAGGTGGGCGGCGTCTTCGTCCATACGGACGTGACCGACCTGGAGCAGAACCGCGCTGCGGTGGCTGTCGCCGAGTCGACGTACGGACGCCTCGACATCGCGCACCTCAACGCTGGCCTCGGCACCGCCGGAATGTCGGTCGGCGAGGGGTTCGACCCCGAGCGGTACCGCCGGCTCGTGAACGTCAACCTCGACGGCGTGGTCTACGGCGTCCACGCGGCACTGCCGGCGTTCCAGCGCGCGGGCGGCGGAACGGTGCTGGCCACCTCCTCACTCGCCGGCCTGACGCCGTTCGCCGGCGATCCGCTCTACGCGGCGACCAAGTCCGCGGTGATCTGGTTGGCGCGCTCGCTCGCCGAACCGCTGGCGGCGGACAACGTGACGATCATCGCACTGTGTCCGGGCTTCACCGACACGCCGCTGACCGCGCCGATGGCGGGCGTGTTCCGCGAGGCGGGCTTCCCACTGATGACCGCTGACGAGGTGGCCGCCGCAGGGCTGGCCGCCATCGACACCGGCAGCAGTGGCGAGGCGTGGGTCGTGCAACCGGGTGGGCTGGCGACGCCATACCGGTTCCGGGGTGTCCCGGCCGGCGCCTGGCCGGGCGGGGCGCAGCCGTCGCCGCCGCCTACCGTGATGGGATGGCAGGAAGGGACGACAGCGTGACCGAGCAGAACACCATGCATGCCTGGCAGGTCCACGAGTACGGCGCGGCGTGGGACGTCCTGCGCCTCGGCGAGGTGCCGGTACCCGAGCCGGGGCCCGGCGCCGTGCGGGTGCGGGTAGACGCCGTCGGGCTCAACTTCCCGGACCTGCTGCTGTGCTCTGGCCAGTACCAGGAGCGCCCGCCGCTGCCGTTCATCCCGGGGCTCGAGGTGTCCGGCGAGGTCGTGGCGGTCGGCGAGGGCGCCGAGCACGCCCTCGGCGACCGCGTACTGGGCGCGCCGATGCCCGCCGGTGGCCTCGCCGAGCAGGCGATCCTGCCGCCGGGTGGCGCGTTCCCGGTTCCCGCGGAGATGCCGGCCAGCGAGGCCGCCGCGCTCTTCATCACGTACCAGACCGCGTATTTCGGGCTGCACCGCCGCGCCGCCCTGCGGGCCGAGGACGTGCTGCTCGTCCACGCGGGTGCCAGCGGCACCGGTTCGGCCGCGATCCAGCTCGGGAAGGCGGCGGGCGCCACCGTCGTCGCCACGGCCGGCGGCCCGGAGAAGGCCGAGGTGTGCCGCCAGCTCGGCGCCGATCTCGCGATCGACTACAACGCCGAGGACTTCGTCGACGCCGTCAAGGGCGCGACCGGTGGCCGCGGCGCGGACGTGATCTGGGACCCGGTGGGCGGCGACGTGTTCGACGCGTCCCGGCGCGCCATCGCGTTCGAGGGGCGCCTGGTTGTCGTCGGCTTCGCCTCCGGACGGATCCCCGACGCGCCCATGAACCACGCGCTGGTGAAGAACTACTCGCTGCTGGGGCTGCACTGGGGGCTCTACCGGCGCAAGCAGCCCGAGCTGATCGGCCAGTGCCACGCCGAACTACTCAAGCTCTACGCCGACGGGGCGATCCGCCCACTGGTAGGGCAGGAGCGTCCGCTCAGCGAGGCGCCGGAGGCCTACCGCGACCTCGCCGGGCGTAAGGCCGTTGGCAAGATCGTGCTGGTCCCTTAGCTGTGCGCCGGCCCCGTCACGCTCAGGTGGCGGGGCCGGGGAGTGGTTGGCCGCTTCTTCGGCGCCGCAGGATCACCTTGCGGGTGCCGTCGGCGTAGAGCCGGACCCGGGCCAACTCCCACCCGCCGAACTCGGCCTGCAACGACAGCTGAACAGTGGCCGTAACCCGGTCGGTACCGGGCGGCAACCTCAACGGTGCGTACTCGTAATCCGGGGGCACCTGGACATAGTGACTCACCCAGCGCGTGTTTGAGAACCTTTGGCGCGAGACGCTCAGGGAGTAACCGTTTGCACGACCCCGTCGGCGCGGCTCGCGACGTACACCTTTCCGGTGCCGGGGTCGACGGCGACGCTGTCCGGTTGGCGTGCCGTCGGGAACCGTCCGACCTCCCTCGGAGCGCCTCCGGACAGGTTCAGGCCGACGAGTTCGTTGCTGGCCGTGAGGGTCAACCAGAGCACGTCACGCTGGCTGTCGTAGGCGGTGCCGTACGGCGACGAGCCAACCGGGTGGCGCTGCCGGAGGAAGAGCGGACCGGTCGAGAAGACGAGGATCTCGCCCCCGCGGGTGTCCACGACCACGAACCGGCCGCGCTTGTCCACGACCACGTGGGTGGCGCCGTCCCCTGCACGGGTCTGCTGGACGAGCTTCCCGCCCTTGTCGAAGACCGTGAGCGTGCTCTGCGCCGAGTCGACCACCCCGAACAGATCGCCGTTGACGGCCACGCCCGCGCTGTGGTCGCCGGTGCGGAGCGCGGGCACCTTGCGACCGACAACCACCGCGCGGCCCTGGTCGGGCAAGCTCACCAGCGCGGCGTCGTCCGGCAGCGGCACCACGTCGTTACCGTTCGCCGGGAGCTTCTCCTCGGTGGGAGCGCCGTCGCCGACGGTCGGCACCCGCAGCAGGGTCCGTCCGGCGACGACCAGCACGGAGCCGCCGGGCCCGAGCGTCACGTGGCTGGCCCGGCCGGGCAGCGGCACGGTTCGCGCGACGGCGCCGGTACGGGCGTCGAGCAGCAGCAGCCGGTTCGGTTCGCGGACGGCGACGGCCACCCGGCCGGTGCCGCCGTCCACCGCGATGCCCTCGGCGCCGGGGCCCGCCGTCCACGTCGTGCCTGATGGGCTGGCGCTCGGTGACGGAGCCGGCGCTGGCGTCGCCGGGGGGAATCCGGCCTGGTCGTTGTCCTCGACGGTCGAGCATGCCGCGGTGACCAGCATCACCACGACCGCCAACCCCACCCGCATCGCCTGCACGTCAGGCACCCTATCGACCAACCGCCTACACACCGTCGGCGGTACCACCTGACTACGGGGCGTGGTCGGGGTAGCTCACCTTGGGCGCGGAGACGTCGTCGAGCGCCAGGCGAATCTCGGTCGGCAGGGTCAGCTCGTCGGCCTGCAGCGAGCCGATCAGCTGGCCTACAGTGCGGGCGCCGATAACGGGCGCGACCACGCCGGGCCGGTCGCGGACCCACGCAAGCGACACGGCGAGCGGCGAGACACCGAGGCCGTCGGCGGCCGTGGCCACCGCCTCGACGATCCCGGCCGACCGCTCGTCGAGGAACCGACCCACGAACCGCTCGAAGTGCGGCGACGCGGCGCGGGAGTCGGCGGGCGTGCCGTGCCGGTACTTGCCGGTGAGGACGCCGCGCCCGAGCGGCGACCACGGCAGCAGGCCGAGGCCCGCGTCCAGCGCCGCCGGCACGACCTCCCGCTCCACGCCCCGCTCCACCAGGGAGTACTCGACCTGGGCCGATACGAGCCGGGCCGAGCCGCGGGCCAGCTGCCACGCCGCGGCCTTGGCCGTCTGCCAGCCGGAGTAGTTGGAGACGCCCGCGTACCGGACGCGGCCGCTGGTGATCGCCGTCTCCACGGCGGACAGCGTCTCCTCCAGCGGCGTCTGCGGATCCCAGGCGTGCAGGTGCCACAGGTCCACGTAGTCGGTGCCGAGCCGGCGCAGCGAACCGTCCAGGGCGCGCAGGAGATGCCCGCGGGAGGCGTCGCGGCGGCGCGGGGAGTGCGGCACGACGGCCGCCTTCGTCGCCAGGACGACGTCGTCGCGCGGGACCACGTGCTCGAGCAGCGTGCCGATCAGCATCTCGCTCTCGCCGTCGGCGTAGACGTCTGCGGTGTCGATCAGCGTGCCGCCGGCGTCGGTGAACGTCTTGAGCTGCGCGGCGGCGTCCTCGGCGTCGGTGTCACGCCCCCATGTCATGGTGCCCAGAGCGAGCCGGGACACCATCAGACCACTGTGACCGAGGACGCGCTGTTCCATGGCGCGGACCGTACCGTGACATCGCGATCGGAGACTCATGACCCGGCGGTCGGACACCGATAACCCCGCCGCACACCGCGAGACCGACCCGCCGATACGCTGCGTCGGACGATCACGGGCAGTGCACGGAGGCGATATGCGACTCGGACTGAACCTGGGCTACTGGGGCGCGGGTAACGACGGGGACAACCTGGAACTGGCCCGGGTGGCCGACAAGATCGGCTACTCCGTCGTGTGGGCGGCCGAAGCGTACGGCTCGGACGCGCCGACCGTACTGAGCTGGATCGCGGCGCAGACCGAGCAGATCGACGTCGGCAGCGCGATCCTGCAGATCCCGGCCCGCACCCCGGCGATGACCGCGATGACCGCCGCCACGCTGGACACGCTCTCCGGCGGCCGGTTCCGGCTGGGTCTGGGCGTCTCGGGGCCGCAGGTCTCGGAGGGCTGGCACGGCGTCCGCTTCGACAAGCCGCTCGGCCGCACCCGCGAGTATGTCGACATCGTCCGGGCCGCGCTGCGCCGCGAGCGGGTCCGCTACGACGGCCAGCACTACACGCTGCCGCTGCCGGACGGGCCGGGCAAGGCGCTCACGCTCACCGTCCATCCCGCCCGCGAGCACATCCCGATCTACCTGGCCGCGGTCGGCCCGAAGAACCTCGAACTCGCCGGTGAGATCGCCGACGGCTGGCTGGCCGTCTTCTTCGCCCCGGAGCACGCCGCCGAGCACCTCAAGAACGTGGAGGCCGGCCGGGCGAAGGCCGGTGCCGACATGTCGACGTTCGACGTGGTGCCGAACGTGCCGGTCGTGCTGGGCGACGACCTGGAGAAGTGCGCCGACGCGGTCCGCCCGTACTGCGCGCTCTACATCGGCGGCATGGGCAGCAAGGACAAGAACTTCTACAACCAGCTCGCCGTACGGATGGGGTACGAGGCCGAGGCGCAGGAGATCCAGGAGAAGTACCTGGCCCGCGACTACGCCGGCGCCGCGGCCGCCGTCCCGCAGGAGTTCATCGACCGCACCGCGCTGATCGGCACCGTCGACCGGATCGCCGACCGCCTCCACGCCTACGCCGACGCCGGCGTGACGACCCTCAACGTCGCCGTCAGCCCCGTCGGGCTGGAGCAGCAGATCGCCACGGTCCGCGCCGCCACTGAGGCGATCGAGAAGGCGGGACTGGCTAGTTGAACATCCTGGAAGCAGCCTTTCTCGGCGCCGTCGAGGGGCTGACGGAGTTCCTGCCCGTATCCAGCACCGGCCACCTCACGATCCTGGAGAAGCTGTTCGGGTACTCCATCGACGATCCGGACATCACCGCGTTCACGGCGATCATCCAGTCCGGCGCGGTCATCGCCACGCTGCTGTACTTCCGCATCGACATCTGGCGGATCATCACCGGCTGGGTGCGCGGGGTGTTCAGGAAGGAGTTCCGCGACGACCTGGACTACCGGTTCGGGTGGGCCGTCATCCTGGGCTCCGCGCCGATCGCTGTAGTAGGGCTGACGTTCAAGGACCAGATCGAGACGACCCTGCGCAGCCTGTGGTTCGTCGGCGCCGCCCTGATCCTCTGGAGCGGCATGATGTGGTTCGCCGACCACGCCGCCACCCAGCAACGCGGCGAGAAGGACGTCACCTGGAAAGACACCCTGATCATCGGTACCGCCCAGTGCCTGGCGCTGATCCCCGGGGTATCGCGGTCCGGCGCCACGATGTCGGCTGGCCTGCTACGCGACCTCGACCGGGTCACGGTCACCCGGCTGTCGTTCTTCCTGTCGATCCCGGCGCTGCTGGCCGCGACGGCGCTCCAGACCGTGACGAAGTACGACCAGATCTCCAACGGCGTCGGCTGGGTCAACACGATCACCGCGACAGTCGTCAGCTTCATCGTCGCGTACTTCGCGGTGGCCTGGCTGCTGAAGTTCATCGCCAAGCACTCGTACACGGTGTTCATCGTGTACCGGCTGATCCTCGGCACCGTCGTTCTGCTACTCGTCGGCACCAACACGATCAGCGCGACCTAGTCTCAATATCGTGATCGAGCGAAGCGAGGCGATCCCGTGACCACGTTGCTGCTGCTCCGCCACGGCCGTACCACCGCGAACGCCTCCGGCGTGTTGGCCGGGTGGACGCCCGGGGTCGGGCTCGACGACGTCGGCCGGGCGCAGGCGGCGGCAGTCGCCGAGCGGCTCGCGCCGGTTCCGCTCGCAGCCGTGGTCACCAGCCCGCTCCAGCGTTGCCAGGAGACGGCCGTCACGGTGCTCGCCGGCCGCAACGGCACCACGCCGACCGTCGACGACCGCCTCGGCGAGTGCCACTACGGCGACTGGACGGGCCGCCCGATCAAGGAGCTGCTCAAGGAGCCGCTCTGGAAGGTCGTCCAGCAGCACCCGTCGGCGGCCGTCTTCCCCGGGCCGGAGGGCGAAGCGTTGGCGCAGACGCAGACCCGCGCGGTGGCCGCTGTCCGCGACTGGAACGCTCGGCTCGGCCCGGACGCCACCTGGCTCGCGTGCAGCCACGGCGACGTGATCAAGGCCATCGTCGCCGACGCGCTCGGGATGCACCTCGATCTCTTCCAGCGAATCGTCGCCGACCCGTGCTCGATCACCGTGATCCGCTACACCGAGACACGGCCGTTCGTGTTGCGGGTCAACGACATCGGCGGCGACCTCTCGGGCTTCGCACCGCCGAAGCGCAAGACGCGCCGGAAGCCGGCCAGCAGCGACGCGGTCGTCGGCGGCGGGGCTGGGTAGGGCAGCGGACATGTGGACCAGGCCCTGGCGCGCGGCTGGGCTCAGAAGCAGGCACTAAGGTCGAACTATGCCACGTCAGGTCTTCGCCTTCGAACCGCCGGACCGGTTCGTCGCCGGAACGGTCGGCCAACCCGGGGAGCGCACGTTCTACCTCCAGGCCACCGGCGGCGGTCGCACGGTGAGCGTCGTACTGGAGAAAATCCAGGTCGCCGCGCTCGCGGAACGCCTCGGCGATCTGCTCGACGAGGCCGCGCGGCGGCTCGGCGCCGAAGTGCCCGATCCGGAGCCCGACGTGGTGGACAACGATCCACTCCAGACACCGGTCGACGAGGAGTTCCGCGTCGGCACGCTCGGGCTGGCCTGGGACGCCGCCGACTCCACCGTGATCGTCGAGGCCACCGCCACCGCGCCGGACGGCGAAGAGGAGGAGGTGCCCGAGGAGGAGTTGGACGTGCTGCGGGTCCGCCTCACGCCGACGGACACCCGCGCGTTCGTCGCCCGCGCGCTCAAGCTCGTGGCCGCCGGCCGTCCGCCGTGCCCGTTCTGCGGGCTGCCGCTGGACCCGGCCGGACACGTCTGCCCGCGCCAGAACGGGTACCGGCGCTGACCGGGATGCTCGGCGTTGACGACGCGTTGGTGCTGCTCACCACTGGTGCGCTGGAGATCGACGGCCGTCTGGTGGACGCGAGCAACACGACGCTGCTGTGCAACGTGAGCCTCGATGGCGTGTTCGCCGCATGCGTCTACAAGCCGGTGCGTGGCGAGCGACCGCTCTGGGACTTCCCGGACGGCACACTCGCCGGGCGCGAGGTCGCCAGCTACCTGATCAGCCAGGCCACCGGCTGGAACCTGGTGCCGCCGACGGTGTTACGGGACGGCCCGCTCGGTCCGGGGATGTGCCAGCTCTGGATCGAGACCGAGGACATCACGTCGCTGGTCAATGTCGTCCCCGTCGACGCGGTGCCGGACGGGTGGCGCTCGGTCCTGCGTGGCGTCGACTCCGCCGATCGCGCGGTGGCCGTCGTCCACGCCGACGATGTACGGCTGCGCCGGTTGTCCGTGCTGGACGCCGTCCTGAACAACGCCGACCGCAAGGGCGGGCACCTCCTGCTCGACGCCGCCGGCGGCCTGTACGGGGTCGACCACGGCATCTGCCTGCATGCCGAGGAGAAGCTCCGGACTCTGCTGTGGGGTTGGGCGGGTGAGCCGCTGCCCGGTGAGGCCGTCGAGGTCCTCACCGCACTGGCCGCCGACCTGGACGGTGCGCTGGGCGAGGACCTCCGCGATCACCTCACCCGGCGCGAGGTGACAGCCGTGGGGGAGCGGATCCGGCGGCTACTGCGCACCGGTCGCCACCCGAGCCCCGGTCGCGGCTGGCCCGCGGTGCCCTGGCCGCCGTTCTAACTCGCACCGCCGCACCCCGCCGCACCCGGCCGCACCCCGCCGCACCCGCACCCCGGCGCACAAACGGAGGCGCACAAAACGGACTTGCGGGGTATTCGTGGCTACGAACGCCCGTTGAAGGCACGCGAGTCCCGCAAGTCCGTTTCGCGCCGAAGGGCGCCGAAGGCGGGCGCGCTGACTACTGCGCTGTCACCGACTGGAAGACCACCGGGGTCTTGGGACGGCCGCCGCCGGCGACCTGGTCGAACGAACCGTCGTGGCCGGCTGCTGCCGACTTCTTGATCAGATCCAGGCCCTCGCTGACGGTGCCGAAGACCGTGTAGTCGGGGCCGAGCTGGCTCGTGCCGTAGACGATGAAGAACTGGCTGCCGTTCGAGTTCGGGTCCTGGGTGCGCGCCATGGCGAGGGTGCCGGCCGGGTAGGGGTTGGCCGAGCCGGTCGGCAGGTTCTCCGTGCCGAACTGGTAGCCGGGGCCGCCCGTGCCGGTGCCCGTCGGGTCGCCGCACTGCAGGACGAAGATCCCCTGGTTGGTGAGGCGGTGGCAGCTGGTCCCGTCGAAGTACTTCTTGCCGGCGAGGAAGGCGAAGCTGTGCGTGGTGCAGGGGGCCTTGGGGTCAAGCTTCAGCTTGATGGTCCCGATGCTGCTGGCGATCGTTGCGGACGAGGGGCCATTCGCCGGCGGCGCGGGCGGGAGGCCGACGTCCTTGGCGGCGGGTTCGGACGTCTGCTCGTACCGGCAGCTCGCCGCACCCGCCGGCGCGGAAGCCGACTCGGAGGCAGCCGGCTCGCTGGCCTTGACGGCGTCCCGGCTCGCCGGCTTGCCGTCGTCGATCGCGCGGCTGATGACGTAGACACCGGCCACCGCGACCGCAGCCAGCACGGTCAGGAACGCCGCTAAGACCCCGATCCACAGTCCGGTCCGCTGGTTGCCCCCGCTCGGCGGGGTCGGTCCGCCCGTTGCCAACGGTTCCACTGACTGCCTCCTCGTACGCCGGTCGCGACGGGTCAGCGTACGGTGAGTCCGCAAGCGCGTCCGGCACGGCCTGGCAGCGCGTTCGGACTTGGGCGTTTAATCCCCTTCTGCCAGAGTGGATGGAACTGTTTCCTGGCGAAAGGGTCGACTCTGATGGCTCGGTGTGAGGTCTGCGGCAATGACTACGCGATGTCGTTCGAGGTGCACGCCCAGGGCGCTGTCCACACGTTCGACTGCTTCGAATGTGCGGTCCACCTCATGGCGCCGATCTGCGAGAACTGCAGTTGCCGGGTGATCGGGCACGGGATCGAGGCCGAGGGTCACTTCTACTGCGGCGCCCACTGCGCCCGCGCGAAGGGCTTCACCTCGATCGTGGACAACGCCGCGTACGCCGGCTCCGCGCCGTGACCTGAATCGCCTGACCAGCGTCCACGGAAACACGGGCTTTCAGCGGTACGGCCGTTACGCTGCGGGCATGGATACGTGGCTCGCTCCTGACCTGCCGACCCTGCCAGGGCGGGGTGCACCGCTGCGGCTGTACGACACCTCGACCCACGAGGTCCGGCCGACGGCGCCTGGCGCGACCGCCCGCATCTACGTCTGCGGCATCACCCCGTACGACGCGACACACCTCGGCCACGCTGCCACGTACCTGGCGTTCGACCTGGTCAACCGCGTGTGGCGGGACGCCGACCACGACGTCCTCTACGTCCAGAACGTCACCGACATCGACGACCCGCTGCTGGAACGCGCCAACCGCGACCACGCCGACTGGGTGGTCCTCGGGATGAGCGAGACGGCGCTGTTCCGCGAGGACATGGAGGCGCTGCGGGTCCTACCGCCGGCGCACTATGTCGGCGCGGTCGAGTCGATCGGCGAGGTCATCGAGCTGGTCGAGAAGCTGCTCGCGTCCGGCGCGGCGTACCGGCTGGAGGACGGCACCGGCGATGTCTACTACGACGTCACGGCGACGCCCCGGTTCGGCTACGAGTCCGGGTACGACGAGGAGAACATGCGGCGGTTCTTCGCCGAACGCGGCGGCGATCCGGAACGCCCCGGCAAGCGGCACCCGCTCGACGCGCTGCTGTGGCGTGGTGAGCGCGAGGGCGAGCCGAGCTGGCCGTCGCCGATGGGCCCCGGCCGGCCGGGCTGGCACATCGAGTGCGCCGCGATCGCTCTCAACCGCCTCGGCATGACCTTCGACGTCCAGGGCGGCGGCTCCGATCTGATCTTCCCGCACCACGAGATGTCCGCCGCGCACGCCGAGGCCGTCACCGGCGAGTGGCCGTTCGCCCGGCACTACGTGCACGCCGGCATGATCGGCCTCGACGACGAGAAGATGTCGAAGAGCAAGGGCAACCTGGTGTTCGTCTCCCGGCTGCGCGGCGACCGGGTCGACCCGATGGCCGTGCGCCTCGCGCTGCTCAGTGACCACTACCGCGCTGACCGCTCGTGGACCACCGCGTTGCTCACCGCCGCCGGGGAGCGCCTCACCCGCTGGCGTGAGGCGGTGGCCCGCGACGCCGGCCCGGACGCCACACCCGTGCTCGCCCGGGTACGCGAACGCCTCTCCGACGACCTGGACACCGCCGCCGCCCTCACGGCGGTCGACCGCTGGGCCGACGAGGCGCTCACCCGAGGCGGCAACGACACCGGCGCCCCGGCGCTGATCCGCAACACCGTTGACGCGCTGCTTGGTGTGCGGCTGTAAGAGCGTGCGCCAATAGGGACGGCGAAGCGAGGCGGATGCGGCTGGCGCCGGCCCAGCCCGCCGGCGCGCCGAGTGGCCTAGGACGCGGCCGGGCCGGCGTTCCCGCCGCGGCGGCGCAGGAACTTCTCGAACTCCCGCGCCAGGTCCTCGCCGCTCGCTTCCTTGAGCTCCGGCTCGCCGTCGCGTTGCTCCAGAGCCCGGACGTACTCCGACATCTCCGCGTCCTGGTTGGCGAGGTCGTCCACGGTGGTCTCCCACGCGGCGGCCTGCTCGGCGAGCTCGCCCATCGGGACCTGCAGGTCGAGCGCGTCCTCCAGGCGGTGCAGGAGCGCAAGGGTGGCCTTAGGAGACGGCGGCTGGCTCACGTAGTGCGGCACCTGCGCCCAGAACGACACCGCCGGGATCTCCGCCCGCGTGCACGCGTCGTGGAGCACGCCAACGATGCCGGTCGGCCCCTCGTACCGCGACTGGTGCAGGTCGTAGCGGCCGATCAACTCAGGATCGGACGCCGAGCCGGTGACCGGAAACGGGCGGGTGTGCGGCGTGTCGGCGAGCAACGCGCCGATCAGCACCACCAGCTCGATCTCCAGGGAGTGGAACAGCTCCAACAGCTCGTCGCAGAAGCCGCGCCAGCGCATGTTCGGCTCCAACCCGCGCACGAGCACCACATCGCGCTCAGAGCCGGGCGGCGAGCACACCGACACCCGCGTGGTCGGCCACTCGATCCGCCGGGTTACGCCGTCGATGAGGGCCACCGTAGGGCGGTTCATCTGGAAATCGTAGTAGTCGTCCGGGTCGAGGACGGCCAGCGGTTCGGCATCCCACTCCTGCTCCAGGTGCTCGACCACGGTCGTGGCCGCGTCGCCTGCGTCGTTCCAGCCCTCGAACGCGGCGACGACCACGGGAGAACGCAGCGTGGGCAGCCCGTCGAACTCGGTCATGAAACCCCCTCGCGCCGCTCGACGGTCGAGGGCCCGGCGGCGCCTCGCCTGCTGATTCCGTCGCTTCGCTCCGTCACGGTGCCACCCTACGTCCCTCCGGCGCCCCGGCATTGTCCGCAGCGCGGGACACCTGTGGATACGGCCGCGCCCTCGCTCGCTCGGCTGGGTAGCCTGGGCACGTGGCCAACCAACAACACTCCGCGCTCCTGCAGGCACTCGACGAGCGTGTGCTCGTAGCTGACGGCGCCATGGGCACCATGTTGCAAGCAGCCGATCTCAGCCTCGAGGAGTTCCAGGGTCACGAGGGCTGCAACGAAATCCTCAACGTCACCCGCCCCGATGTGGTGCGCGGCGTCCACGAGGCGTACTTCGCCGCCGGCGCCGATCTGGTCGAGACCAACACCTTCGGCGCCAACTTCGCCAACCTCGGCGAGTACGGCATCCCCGAGCGTATCTTCGAGCTGGCCGAGGCCGGCGCGGCGCTCGCCCGCGACGTCGCGCACGGCTTCTCCACGCCCGACCGTCCACGCTGGGTGCTCGGCTCGGTCGGCCCCGGCACCAAGCTGCCCACGCTTGGCCACTCGCCGTACGCCACGCTGCGCGACGCCTACCAGACCCAGGTCGAGGGCATGCTCGCCGGCGGCATCGACGCGGTGCTCGTCGAGACCTGCCAGGACCTGCTGCAGTGCAAGTCCGCGCTGATCGGCGCCAAGCGGGCCATGGCCAAGACCGGCCGCTACGTCCCGCTGATATGCCACGTCACGGTCGAGACCACGGGCACCATGCTGCTCGGTTCCGAGATCGGGGCGGCGCTCACCGCACTGGAGCCGATCGGCATCGACCTCATCGGGCTGAACTGCGCCACCGGCCCGGCCGAGATGAGCGAGCACCTGCGGTACCTGTCGCAGAACGCGAAGGTCGGGCTGTCGGTCATGCCGAACGCCGGCCTGCCCGAGCTAGGTCCGCACGGCGCCGTCTACCCGCTCACCGCGCCCGAGCTGTCCGACGCGCTCAGCCGGTTTGTCACCGAGTACGGCGCCTCGCTGATCGGCGGGTGCTGCGGCACCACACCCGAGCACATCCGCCAGGTCGCCGAGGCGGTCGCCGACCTCACCCCGGTTCGCCGCGAACCGCGCCCGGAGCCCGCCGCTGCCTCGCTCTACCAGTCGGTGCCGTTCCGCCAGGACGCCAGCGCGCTGATGATCGGCGAGCGCACCAACGCCAACGGCTCCAAGGCGTTCCGTGAGGCGATGCTCGAGGCACGCTGGAACGACTGCGTCGAGATCGCCCGCGACCAGACCCGCGACGGCTCGCATATGCTCGACCTGTGCATCGACTACGTCGGCCGGGACGGCGTGGCCGACATGCGCGAGCTGGCCGGCCGCTTCGCCACCGCCTCGACACTGCCGATCATGCTCGACTCCACCGAGCCCGAGGTGGTCGAAGCCGGCCTGGAGATGCTCGGCGGCCGCTGCATCGTCAACTCGGTCAACTTCGAGGACGGCGACGGGCCGAAGTCGCGGTACCAGCGGATCATGCCGATCGTGCGCGAGCATGGCGCCTCCGTCGTCGCGCTCACCATCGACGAGGAGGGCCAGGCCCGCACCGCGGAGTGGAAGGTGCGGGTCGCGGTCCGGCTCATCGATGACCTGACCACCAACTGGGGCTTGTCCGTGGGCGACATCATCGTCGACACGCTCACGTTCCCGATCGCCACCGGCCAGGAGGAGACCCGCCGCGATGCCCTCGAGACGATCGAGGCGATCCGCGAAATCAAGCGCCGCTACCCCGAGGTGCAGACCACGCTTGGCCTGTCCAATGTGTCCTTCGGTCTCAACCCGGCCGCGCGGCAGGTGCTCAACTCCGTCTTCCTGCACGAGTGCCGCGAGGCCGGGCTCGACTCCGCCATCGTGCACGCCAGCAAGATCCTGCCGATGTCCAAGATCGACCCGGAGCAGCGCCAGACCGCGCTCGACATGGTCTACGACCGCAGGGCCGACGGCTACGACCCGCTGCAGAAGTTCCTGGAGCTGTTCGAGGGCGTCGACGTCACCTCCTCCAAGCAGTCCCGGGCACAGGAGCTGGCCGGGCTGCCGTTGGACGAGCGGCTCCAGCGCCGGATCATCGACGGCGAACGCAACGGCCTGGAGGCCGACCTCGACGAGGCGATGACCACCCGCTCACCGCTTGCGATCATCAACGAGACCCTGCTGTCCGGCATGAAGACCGTCGGCGAGCTGTTCGGATCGGGGGAGATGCAGCTCCCGTTCGTGCTGCAGTCCGCCGAGGTGATGAAGACGGCGGTCGCCCACCTCGAGCCGCACATGGAGAAGGCTGACGCCGAGGGCAAGGGCACGATCGTCCTGGCCACGGTAAAGGGCGACGTCCACGACATCGGCAAGAACCTGGTCGACATCATCCTGTCGAACAACGGCTACACGGTCGTCAACCTCGGCATCAAGCAGCCGATCACCACGATCCTCGACGCCGCCGACGAGCACGACGCCGACGCGATCGGCATGTCCGGGCTGCTGGTCAAGTCGACGGTGATCATGAAGGACAACCTGGCCGAGATGAACGACCGGGGCGTCTCCGCCCGCTGGCCGGTGATGCTCGGCGGCGCCGCGCTCACCCGCGCGTACGTGGAGAACGACCTGGCCGAGCTGTACGCCGGCGACGTCCGGTACGCGCGGGACGCGTTCGAAGGGCTCCGGCTGATGGACGCGCTCATGCTCGCCAAGCGCGGTGAGGCGCCCGAGATCACCGAGGAAGAGGCCCGCAAGGCCGCCGAGCGGAAGGCCCGGCACGAGCGGTCGGCCCGGATCGCCGCCGCCCGCAAGGCCGCGGCCGATGCCGAGGAGCCCATCGACGACGACACGGCCCGCTCGGACGTCGCGCTCGACGTCGCGGTGCCGGTGCCGCCGTTCTGGGGCGACCGGGTGGTCAAGGGCATCCCGCTGGCCGACTACGCCGGCATGCTCGACGAGCGCGCCACGTTCATGGGCCAGTGGGGCCTCAAGGGTGCCCGCGCCGGCAAGGGCCCTTCCTACGAGGAGCTGGTGGAGACCGAGGGGCGGCCGCGCCTGCGGTACTGGCTCGACCGGCTGCTCGCCGACCAGGTGCTGGAGGCGGCCGTCGTCTACGGCTACTTCCCGTGCGTCTCGGAGGCCAACGACCTGGTCATCCTCGGCGACAACGGCAAGGACCGGGCGCGGTTCACGTTCCCGCGCCAACGCCGCGACCGCCGGCTCTGCCTCTCGGACTTCTTCCGGCCACGCGAGTCGGGCGAGGTCGACGTGGTGTCGTTCACCGTCGTCACGATGGGCCAGCGCGTCAGCGAGTACGCCAACGAGCTGTTCGCCGCAAACGCCTACCGCGACTACCTGGAGGTCCACGGGCTGTCCGTGCAGCTCACCGAGGCGCTCGCGGAGTACTGGCACGCCCGGGTCCGGTCCGAGCTGACGTTCCCGGCCGGCGGCTCGGCTGCCGACGACGACGCCACGGACCTGGACGACATCTTCCGCCAGGGATACCGCGGTTCCCGGTACTCCTTCGGCTACCCGGCCTGCCCGGATCTGGAGGACCAGACCAAGGTGGTGGAGCTGCTCAACCCCGACCGGATCGGCGTCAAGCTGTCGGAGGAGTTCCAGCTCCACCCCGAGCAGTCCACCTCGGCCATCGTGGTCCACCACCCCGAGGCGAAGTACTTCGCGGCCAGATGAGCAACCCGCGCGCGCTGCAGGCCGTCCTCTTCGACATGGACGGCACGCTGGTCGACAGCGAGAAGCTCTGGTCGGTGGCGCTGGACGACCTCGCGGCGAACTACGGTGGCGAGCTCTCCCAGGCGGCCCGCGCCGCGATGATCGGCACGAACATGGCCGACTCGATGCGGTTATTCCACGACGACCTTGGCCTCGACGGCGACATGTCGGAGAGCCAGTCGCTGCTCGAGGACCGGGTGAAGGAACTGATCCTGCTCGGGCTGCCGTGGCGGGTAGGCGCGCAGGAACTGCTGCACGAGGTACGCGCCGCAGGCGTGCCGACCGCCCTGGTCACCGCCACGCACCGGCATGTGGTCGAAGTGATGCTGCCGACGCTGGGGCCCGAGCACTTCGACGTCGTGGTGTGCGGCGACGAGGTCGCCCGCGCCAAGCCGCACCCCGAGCCTTACCTGCGCGCCGCCCGGCTCCTCGACGTCTCGCCGGAGCGGTGCGTGGCGATCGAGGACTCACCGACCGGTGCAGCCGCGGCTGAGGCGGCCGGGTGCGCCGTCCTGGCTGTCCCGAGCGAGGTCGAGGTGCCGCCGGGGGAGCGCCGCACGATCCGCGACAGCCTCTCCGGTGTCGATCTGGCCTACCTGCGCGATCTCACCGCCGAAGCGCGGCGCACCGCCCCGCCCCGCACGCCGACGAGCTGACGCCGAAAACACCGCCGTCGCGCACGGCTCCGCCTGACACACGCGAGAAGGGCGACGCACCGACCAGGTGCGCCGCCCCTCCCGTTATGTGGTGGTGCTACTCGTACGAGATGGCGTTGAGGACGTTGAGCCGCGCCGCCCGGATCGCCGGCAGCACCGCCGCGACCACCCCGATGATCGCCCCGAGCACGACGTACCCGGACATCAGCGCCCACGGGAACGCCAGCTCCGTGATGCCCTCGCCCTTGAGTGCCTGGACGACGGCCGCGCCGAGCCCGGCCCCGACCACGATGCCGAGCAGCGCACCGAAGAGCGAGATCACCACCGACTCGACCGTGATCATCCGCATGGTCTGCGACCGGCGCAGGCCCACGGCCCGGAGCAGGCCCAGCTCGCGGGTCCGCTCGATCACCGACAGCGCGAGCGTGTTGATGATGCCCAGGACCGCGATGACCATGGCCAGCGCGAGCAGGATCTGGATCATCCGCAGGATCGTGTCGAAGAAGCTGGTGGTCTGCTTCACGAAGGCGCTCTGGTCCTGTACGACCACCTCAGGGCTGTCCTTCAGCAGGGTGTCCACCTGGGACTCGACCGACGAGACGCTGGCACCGGGATCGAGCTGGATGAACGCCTGGTTCGGCGCGTCCTTCCGGAAGTTCTTCGTGACCGTGTCCGGCAGCAGGAAGCCGTTGGCGGTGTCGCCCTTCTTGTAGATGCCCGAGACGGTGAAGGTCTGCTCCTCACCCCGGCTGAACTGGATCGGCACGGTGCTGCCGAGCGACAGCTTCCAGTCCTTCGCCGTCTTGTCATCGACCACGACCTGGTTGTCGCTGAGCGCGTCCATGCTGCCGCTCTTCGGCTGGAGACCGAGCACCTCCCGCACGGAGGAGAGGTTGTTCACCGCCGCGGCGAAGGTACCCTTGCCGTCGACGCGCGCCGGCTCGTAGTAGAAGGCGGCGACCTCCTTCACCCCCGGGACCTGCTCGGCCTTGGCCACCACCGTCTTGTCGAACGTCGGCGGGAGCGGGCTGTTCTGCTGGCCGGCGATGATCAGCTCCGCCTTGAGCTGCGTGCTGACGGCCTTGTCGATGCTCTTGGTCGCCGACGAGAAGACCGTGCTCATGCCGGTGACCAGCGCGACGCTGATCATCAACGCGGCTGCGGTCACCGCGGTGCGCCGCGGGTTGCGTGCCGAGTTGAGCCGGCCCAGCTTCCCCGGTACCGACCAGGAGAAGATCCTGCCCAGCAGCGAGACGATCGGGCGGCTGATGATCGGCGTCAGGAGCGCCACGCCGATGAACGAGACGAGTACGCCGCCGAGGATCAGCCAGAGCGTCGTGGTGCCGCTGCCGGCCCCGCTCAGCCCAAACCCGAGCACCACGGCACCGATCGCGAATACGGCCGCACCGATGGTCGTGACCGTGGTGAGCGGCTTGTCGGGCGTCGCCGCGTCCCGCATCGCCGCCACTGGCGGGATCCGGGAGGCGCGCAGTGCCGGGAAGATCGCCGCGATCAGCGTGACTCCCAGGCCGACGACGAACGCCGCGATGATCGCGATAGGCGGCACGCCGACGGCCAGGTCGATCTTGCTTCCGCCGGTGTTGCCGAGGACCCAGGCCAGCAACGCGCCGACCCCGACGCCCGCGAGCAGGCCGACCACCGAGGCGATCAGGCCGATCACCGTCGCCTCGACGAGAACCGAGTTGATCACCTGACGCCGGCTCGCCCCGATCGCCCGGAACAGCGCGAGCTCCCGGGTGCGCTGCGCCACCAACATCGAGAACGTGTTGAGGATCAGGAAGACGCCGACGAAGAGCGCGACGAAGGCGAAGCCGAGCAGGACGTAGTTGAAGAACGACAGCCCTTCCTTGATGTCCGCGGACTGGGCTTCGTTCACCTCGTCCCGCGTCTTCACCTGGAAGTCGCTACCGAGCGCCGCCTCGACGTTCTTCTTCAGCGCGGTCTGGCTGACCCCGTCCTTCGCCCGGATGTCGATCTGGGTGTAGACGTCCTTCTCGCCGAGTAGCAGCTCCTGGGCGACCGGCATGGTGAACGACACGACCTGCGCGCCGCCGAGGGTGTCCCGGTTGCCGCTGTAGCCGTAGATGCCCGCCAGCTTGAACGTCTTCTTGGGTTGCAGAGTCAGGACGCTGACCTCGTCGCCGACCTTGACCTTCGCCGACTTCGCGGTCGCGGCGTCCAAGGCGATCTCGTCGGGCGCTTCCGGTCCCTTGCCCTCTCGGAGCTGGACGAGACTGTCTTCACCGGTCCACGCCGCCCCGAACTGCGGCGGGCCGAAGCCGCCGCCCATGACCTTGCCGTTCTTCCCGATCAGGCGGGCGCCTTCGGTGAACACGCCGGGGGAGACCGTCTTGACCCCCGGCGCCGCCTCGATCTTCGCCACGGTCGCAGCCGGGATGTTGGCCGGCAGCGGCTGGACGCCGTCCTGCTCCTCGAGTTTGGGCTTGCCGGTGACCTGGACGTCGATGCTGTCGTTGATACCGGCGAACAGGTTGTCGAACGACTTACCGAGGCTGTCGGTCAGGACGAAGGTGCCCGAGACGAACATGACGCCGAGCACCACCGCCAGCGCCGACAGCATCAGCCTGAGCTTGCGTGAGAGCAAGCTCTTGAGGGTTGCCCTGATCATCAGACGCCACCGTGCAGCGTGTCGAGGCTCTTCATCTTGTCCAGCACAGCCTCGGCCGTGGGCTCGAACATCTCGCCCACGACCTTGCCGTCAGCGAGGAACACCACGCGGTCGGCGTACGAGGCGGCGTTCGGGTCGTGGGTGACCATCACGATGGTCTGGCCGAAGTCCTTCACCGAGTTCTGCAGGAACTGCAGCACGTCGGCGCCCGAACGGGAGTCCAGGTTGCCGGTCGGCTCGTCCGCGAAGATGACGTCCGGCTTGCTCGCCAGCGCCCGCGCGCACGCCACGCGCTGCTGCTGGCCGCCGGAGAGCTGGGTCGGGCGGTGCGAGAGCCGGTCGCCGAGACCGACCGTCTTCACCACCAGATCCAGCCAGTCCTTGTCCGGCTTGCGGCCGCCGATCGCCAGCGGGAGCGTGATGTTCTCTTCCGCGGTCAGCGTCGGGAGCAGGTTGAACTGCTGGAAGATGAAGCCCAGCTTGTTACGGCGCAGCTCGGTCAGGCCCCGGTCGCCAAGCGTGGTGACCTGCGTGTCGCCGATCCAGACGTCGCCGCGGGAGACCGAGTCGAGCCCGGCCAGGCAATGCATCAGCGTCGACTTGCCCGATCCGGACGGGCCCATGATCGCCGTGTAGTGCCCCCGTTGGAAGTCCACGCTCACCCCTGCGAGAGCGTCGACCCTGGTGTCCTCGCTGGTGCCGTACACCTTCCACACGTCTACCGCCCGAGCGGCCACGCTCGTATCGGTCACGGTTGTCGTCACTGCACTCTCCATAATCGTGGTCGGGACTGCCCACCGCAGTCTCGCTCACCAACCTAGGGAGTGCGCCAGCGGATTTCGTCGTCGAAGCGAAGGGGTTGTCGGTACGACTATCGGTGGAGAGCGGGGTCCGGGCAATCACCCAGAGACTTAGGCGCCAGGGCGGATGAGACCACTCTCATACGCGAGGACGACCGCCTGCACCCGGTCACGCAGGCCCAACTTCGTGAGCACGTGGCCGACGTGCGTCTTGACCGTCGTCTCGCTGACGAACAGCTCCCGGGCGATCTCGGCGTTGGAGAAGCCCCGCGCGATGTGCACGAGCACCTCCTGCTCACGATCCGTGAGCGCGTCAAGGGCGGCCGGCGGAGTGGCGTTCGGGTCCGGGAGGCGGTCGGCGAACTTGTCGAGGAGCCGGCGCAGTATCCGCGGCGACACCACGGCCTCACCGGCAGCCACGGTGCGGATCGCCTCGATCAGATCCTCCGCGGGCACGTCCTTGGACAGGAAACCGCTTGCGCCGGACCGCAGCGCCCCGACGACGTACTCGTCCAGCTCGAACGTCGTGAGGATCAGCACCCGCACCGGCAGGCCCGCGTCGACGATCGCCTTCGTAGCCGCCACCCCGTCCATCCGCGGCATGCGGATGTCCATGAGCACGACGTCCGGTAGCAGCCGGCGGGCCAGGTCGACGGCCTCCACACCGTCACCAGCCTCACCGACGACCGCGAGGTCGGGCTCGGAGCCGAGCACCATCCGGAAGCCGGTGCGCAGCAACGGCTGGTCATCCACGAGCATGACCCGGATGGCCGGGGCAGGGTCAGTCACTGTGTCTCCTGTTCACTGCGCGCGCTCGACTCACCTGTTGGCGTCGGGGCTTGGATCAAGGGGGATGCTCGCGGCGACCGAGTAGCCACCGCCACGGCGAGGCCCGGTGCGCAGGGTGCCACCGTACAGCGAGATGCGTTCCCGCATGCCGACCAGGCCATGACCGGTATGTCCGTTGGCACCGGGCTCACCGCGGCCGTTGTCCTCGACGTCGAGCAGCAGCCGGTCGGGCCGGAACTCCACCCGCACCTCCGCTGATGCGGGTCCGGCGTGCTTGAGGGCGTTCGTAAGGCCCTCCTGCACGATCCGGAAGATGGTCAGGTCGACGCCCGAGTCCAGCGGCCGGGGCTGCCCGACGACCCGCAACTGGACGTTCAGCCCAGCGTCGCGGACCTGGGCGACCAGCGACTCCAGGCCGGCCACACCGGGCTGAGGCTGCAGCGAGGCGTCCGTCTCGTCGTCGCGGCGAAGCACGTCCAGCAGCCGGCGCATCTCCCGCAGGGTGGCGCGGCCGGTGGCCTCGATCGTGCTCAACGCCTCGTCTGCGGCGGCCGGATCGCGGCCCAGGGTGCGACGCGCGCCCGTGGCCAGCACACCCATGACGCTGATGTGGTGGGCGACGACGTCGTGCAGCTCGCGGGCGATCCGGCGCCGCTCCTCCAGCACCGCCTCGCGGGCGGCCGCCTCCCGGTTCTCCTCCGCGGTGCGGGCCCGCTCCTCCAGCGCGTCGACGTACGCGCGGCGGGTGAAGACGGTACGGCCGATGAAGAAGCAGACCAGCAGGGTCAGTGCGTTGGAGAACCAGAGGCCGAGGCTGGTGTCCGGACCGAACGCGATCACCAGCGCTGTCGCCAGCCCGACCGTC
>Ga0210378_10000152_pt1 | contig 32440 bp, 29 predicted proteins | sample PLM1_60_b1redo_FD_155465 | JGI IMG/M metagenome (GOLD analysis project Ga0210378, IMG submission 155465) | Groundwater sediment microbial communities from an aquifer in East River, Colorado, USA - PLM1_60_b1 redo | ecosystem: Environmental > Terrestrial > Soil > Riparian zone | place: USA: East... | reverse complement strand
GGCATCACACCCTCAGCGCGCCGAGGCGGCTCGTACGGCGAACTCGCTCGGGGCCGGGTCGGGACCGCCGGTGGCAGGCTGAAGTGGCGTGGCCGGGTCCAGCACGACCGGGCTGGGCTCCTAGTGTCCTGTGAGCGGAGTCTCGTGCCGCAGGCGGTGCAAGGACTTCGCTCACGATCATCTAGCTGTCGGACCAGTCGGCGGACATGACCTCGCGCATCGCCTTGCGCTTGGTCCGGCCGTGCAGGCGGTCGACGAACAGCAGGCCGTGCAGGTGGTCCGTCTCGTGCTGCAGGCAGCGGGCGAACTGCCCGTCCCCGGCGACCCGGACCGGCGCGCCGGTCATGTCGACGCCCTCGACCGCCGCGTACGACGCCCGGGCGGTCTCGTAGTGCAGGCCCGGGATGGACAGGCAACCCTCCAGGTCCTCGTCCAGCTCGCCGCCGGTGGAGACCAGCCTCGGGTTGACGACGTGGCCGACGTGCCGCTCGCCGGACGCGTCCGGGCAGTCGTAGACGAAGACCGACAGCGAGACGCCGATCTGGTTGGCCGCGAGCCCGACCCCCTCCGCCGCGTACATCGACACGAACATGTCGTCGACCAGCCGGGCGAGCGACTCGTCGAAGTCGACGACCTCGTCGGTCGGCGTCCGCAGCACCGGGTCGCCGAAGAGGCGGATGGGCCGCGCGACCCCCTTGGTCCGTCCCGCTGTCACCGATCCAGGTTACCGGCGGTGTGCCGGCCGGCCCACGTCCACGCGTAGCCCGGGTCCTCGCAGGCGAGCCCGGCCTCGGCGAGCGCCAGCGGGCGGAACGTGTCGACCATGACGGCGAGCTCGTCGAACGCCTCGACGCCGAGCGCCCGCTCCACCGAACCCGGCTGCGGCCCGTGCGTGAAGCCGCTCGGGTGCAGCGAGATCGAGCCCTGCTCGATGCCGGCGCCCTTGCGGGCCTCGTAGTTGCCGCCGGTGTAGAAGAGCACCTCGTCCGAGTCGACGTTGGCGTGGTTGTACGGCACCGGGATCGCCAGCGGGTGGTAGTCGACCTTCCGCGGGACGAACGAGCAGATGACGAAGTTCGGGCCCTCGAAGGTCTGGTGCACCGGCGGCGGCTGGTGCACCCGGCCGGTGATCGGCTCGAAGTCGGCGACGTTGAAGGCGTACGGGTAGAGGCAGCCGTCCCAGCCGACCACGTCGAAGGGATGGTTCGCGTACGTCAGTCTCGTCATCCCGGTCCGGTGCCGGACCAGCACCTCCACGTCGGACCCCTCGGCGGTGTGCGGCCCGGTGGGGCCGCGCAGGTCGCGCTCGCAGTACGGCGCGGACTCCAGGAACTGCCCCTTGGCGGACAGGTACCGCCTCGGCGGCCCGATGTGCCCCCGTGCCTCCGCGACCAGGGTCCGAAGTGGACTGTCGCCTGTGGGCACCCAGCGGTGCGTGGTGGAGGTGGGCAGCAGCACGTAGTCGCCCGGCCCGACGCCGAGCGTGCCGAAGACGGTCTCCACCACGGCGGTGCCGGACTCGACGTAGACGCACTCGTCGCCGGTGGCGTTGCGGTAGAGCGGGGACGGCCGGTCCGCGACCGCGTACGCCAGCCGGACGTCGTCGTTGGCGAGCAGCACCTGGCGGCCGGTGACGACGTCGGCCGGGCCGGCGTCGAGCTTGTGGGTGCGCAGGTGGCGGGGGAGCAGCGGGTGGTTGGCGGTCAGCCGCACCGCTGGCTCCGCGTGCACCTGGGCGTCGACGATCGCGGTCGGCAGGTGTTCGTGGTAGAGCAGCGCCGAGTCGGCGGAGAAGCCCTCGACGCCCATCAGCTCCTCGGCGTAGAGCCCGCCGTCGGGCTTGCGGAACTGGGTGTGGCGCTTGCGCGGGACCTCGCCGACCCGCCGGTAGTATGGCATCTCGTCGCCCTCCTGCGTCCGCTGAGCGAACAGTGCTGTCCTCTCACAGAACACTCCGCTACCGTGGCGGGCGTGTCAAGACGAGCCCGTCGCCGACCTCACTGCTCTCGGCCTCTGGCCCGGGAGTGGGTCGTGACATGCTCTAGCACTCAGAGTGCTGAATACGACTCTGAGTGCTGGCCGCAAGGCGACCACTCCTCCCTCCGGAGGTCCGTGTGGTGACGCACCCGGAGATCGCGGCCCGGCCGGCGGAGTCGTCGCAGGCGCTGGACCGGGGGCTGCGGCTGCTCGGCCTGCTCGCCGACGCCGAGCGCGGCCTGTCCGTCTCCGAGCTCGCCGAGGGCCTCGGCACCAGCCGCGCGGCGGTCTACCGGCTGGTCACCGCGCTGGAGACGCACGGCATGGTGCGCCGGCCCGCGGACGGCCGGGTCCGGCTCGGGCTCGGGCTGCTCGACCTCGCCCGGCGGGTGCTGCCGGAGCTGCGCGAGGCCGCCCGCGGGCCGCTGCGGGTGCTGGCCGAGCGGGTGGGCGCCACCGCCCACCTCACCGTCCTGGAGGGCGACGACGCGCTCGCGGTCGCCGTCGTCGAGCCGTCCTGGACGGACTTCCACGTCGCGTACCGGGTCGGCACCCGGCACCGGCCGGACCGCGGCGCCGCCGGGCGGGCCATCCTGCTCGGCCGCGACCCGGCCCCGGACCAGCCGTACGTGGTCACCGCCGGCGAGCTGCAGCCAGGCGCGCACGGCATCGCCGCCCCTGTCCTGGACGTGCCCGGCCTGGAGGCGAGCGTCGGCGTGGTCGCGCTGGCCGATCTGGACGCCGCGGAGGTCGGCCCGGCCGTGATCGAGGCGGCCGCCGCCGTCGCCCGCCGGCTTCGATAGCGTGCCGGGATGACCACCTGGGTGCCGGTGCCGGCCGACTCCCCGTTCGGCATCGAGACCCTGCCGTACGGCGTGGTCGAGTGGCCGGGCCACCTGCGGCCGCGGGTCGCGGTGCCGATCGGCGACGCCGTGCTCGACCTGGCCGGCGCGCTGGAGCGCATCAACGGCGAGCTGGCCTTCCTCGTCCGCGGCCCGTCGCTGGACCACCTGCTGCGGGAGGGACCGGAGGCGTGGGCCGCGCTGCGCGCGACCGTGGTCCACCTGCTCACCGACGACCGCCACCGCGAGGCGGTCGAGCCCGCGCTGCTGGCGCGCGACCAGGTCCGCCCGCTGCTGCCGTTCACCGTCGCCGACTACGTCGACTTCTACTCCTCCGAGCAGCACGCGACGAACCTCGGCCGCATCCTCCGCCCCGGCCAGCCGGCGCTGCCGCCGAATTGGAGGCACCTCCCGATCGGCTACCACGGCCGATCGGGCACCGTCGCGGTCTCCGGCACCGATGTCGTCCGCCCACGCGGGCAGCGCAAGCCGCCGGACGCCGACGGCCCGTCGTACGGGCCGTCCGTCCGGCTGGACATCGAGGCCGAGGTCGGCTTCGTGGTCGGCGCCCCGTCCACCCTCGGCATCCCGGTCCCGGCCACCGACTGGCGGCAGCACGTCTTCGGTGTCCTGCTGGTGAACGACTGGAGCGCCCGGGACGTGCAGGCTTGGGAGTACCAGCCGCTCGGGCCGTTCCTGGGCAAGTCGTTCCTCACCTCGGTGTCGCCGTGGGTGGTGCCGCTGGCCGCGCTGGAGGACGCCTTCGTCGAGCCGCCCGCGCAGGACCCGCGGCCGCTGGACTACCTGCTGCCGGCCGGCCCGGGGCTGGCGCTCGACCTGGAGGTGCGGCTGAACGGGCACGTGGTGTCCCGGCCGCGGGCCGCCGGCCTCTACTGGACCGCCGCGCAGCAGCTCGCGCACCTGACCGCCAATGGCGCCTGCGTGCGGACCGGGGACCTCTTCGCCTCCGGCACGGTGTCCGGAGACGCGCCGGACGAGCGCGGCTCGCTGATCGAGCTGAGCTGGAACGGCGCCGAGCCGCTGACCCTCCCCGGCGGCGAGACCCGGACCTTCCTGCAGGACGGCGACACGGTCACGATCTCGGCCACCGCGCCCGGCCCGGGCGGCTCCCGGATCGGCTTCGGCGAGGTGACCGGCACGGTCGTCCCGGCATAGGGCGTGTCCTGGCCGAGCCTCACACGAAGCCGAACATCTGGGTCCACATGTTCTCGCGCTCGTCGTAGCCGACGCCGGTCGCCTTCGACTGGCAGTTGACGATGTTCGCCCGGTGGCCGGGGCTGTTCATCCAGCCCCGAACGACCGCCTCCGGGGTCGGGTAGCCGGCGGCGATGTTCTCGCCGGACCACTGCGGGTAGCCGGCCGCCGCGGCCCGGTCACCCGGGCCCTTGCCGTCGGGCGAGGTGTGGCTGAAGTAGTCGCGGTCGACCATGTCCCTGCTGTGCGCCTCGGCGGCGGCGGTCAGCCTGGCGTCGATGCGCAGCGCGCCGCAGCCGGCCTTGGCCCGCTCGACGTTGGTCAGCCTGGTCACCTCGGTCTCGGCGGTCGACGCGGCGGGCGCAGGCGAGGTGCTGGGTCGGGGCGCGGGTGCGGTGCGGGGCCGGGTGGACGGCGGTCGCGGCGGTGTCGTGGTCCGGGCGGTGGTGGCCGGTGCCGGCGAGGTCGTCGTCGCGTGCGCGAGGGGACCGAGTGGGGGCGCGGTCGGCAGTCGCTTGCCGCGGGAGGCCCGGTCGGCCGGTGCCGACGTGGTCCGGGCATCGGTCGCGGTCGGGGTGCCGTCGCGGCTCTCGGCCAGCAGCCCGGCCTCCTGGGAGGGCTGCCGGCTGCCGCCGTCCCGGGCGCCGAGCGCCCACGCGCCACCGGCGGCGACCGCCAGCACCGCGACGAACGCCGCCACCGGCGCCGTCCACCGGCGCCTGGCCCGCTCCGACCGGCGGTGCGCGTGCCGGCCGTGCCTGCTCGGGACCGCCATGCCCTGCCTTCCGGACGAGAGTCCCCCCGGACCGCCGGTCACCATACCGCTCCGTGACCGGCGATCAAGTCCCATGAACCCTTACGGGTGAACGGCCTCCCACAGCGCGAGCAGCGCGAACACGGCGAAGAGCATCCCGGCTACCCGCTGTACGAGCCGGAGCGGCACCCGCCGGGTGATGATCCCGCCGAGCGCCGCCGCCAGCGTCGCCACCGTCACCAGCGCGACGAGCGAGCCGGCGAAGACCGAGACCGGGTCCTCGTACCGCGCCGTGAGCGCCGCGGTGGCCAGCTGCGAGGCGTCGCCCCACTCGGCGGCGAAGAGCACGCCGAACGAGGTGGCCGCGACGGCCAGCGGGCTGCGCCGGGCCCGGTCCTCGGCGACGGCGGGGTCCGGCTCCTCCGCGCTGCCGCGCAGCAGGATGACGGCGCCCACCCCGAAGAGCACCGCGACGACTCCCGCCACCACCCGCTCCGGCAGCAGCGTGAGCAGCTGCCCCGCGGTGACCGCGATCGCGCACTGCACCGCGAACGCCGCCGACACGCCGAGCAGCACCGGCAGCGGGCGGTACCGGGTGGACAGCACCAGCGTGGCCAGCAGCGTCTTGTCCGGCAGCTCCACGGGCAGCACCAGCACCAGCGTCGTCAGCGCCACCGCCAGGTTCACTCCCGGCCCTCCTCGTAGGCCGCCGCCGTGGCGGCACGGAGCACCTCCTTGGCCGGCATCCCGAGCGCGTCGGCGGCCCGGCGAACGTCCTCGTACTCGACGCTGACGTTGACGACGCGGCCACGCAGCCGGGCGATCTTGGTGCGGACGCGCTCGCCGCCGACCCGCACCTCGCCGGCGCCGCGTTCCAGCGCGGTCTTGGCCACCCGCAGCTCCCGCAGGCCCAGCGTGCTGGTGCGGGTGAAGACCTCGGTGCGGACCGGGTCGAGGGCGGCCGGCGCGCAGAGCACGTGCAGCGTGTGCGCGGGACGGCCCTTCTTCATCAGGATCGGCGTCAGCCAGACGTCGGAGGCGCCGGCGGCGAGCAGTCGCTCCAGCACGTCCGGCCACAGCCGCGGGTCCAGGTCGTCGACGTTCGTCTCCAGCAGCACGGCGTCGACGGCCGCCATGGGGTCGGTGGGGTCGGCGGCCGGCTCACCGACGACGAGCCGGAGCACGTTCGGCAGCTCGGCGAGGTCCCGGCCGCCGGCGCCGCAGCCGACCCGGACCGGCCTCATCGCCGGCAGCGGACCCCACTCCGTCACGGTGGCGGCGAGCAGCGCGGCGCCGGTCGGCGTGCACATCTCGTACGGCGCGGGCCCGCCCCGCACCGGCGCACCCGCCTCGGCGAGCAGCCCGAGCACGGCGGGCGCCGGCACCGGGACGACGCCGTGTGCGCTGCGCGCCGTGCCGCCGGCGCCGAGGGTGACCGGCCCCGCGGCGAGCCGCTCGAGGCCCAGCGCGTGCAGCCCGGCGGCCACCCCCACCACGTCCGCGATCGCGTCCAGCGCGCCCACCTCGTGGAAGTGCACCTCGTCCGCGGTGGTGCGGTGCACGGCGGCCTCGGCCCGCGCCAGCCGGGCGAAGGCGTCCAGCGCGGTGGCCCGGACGGGCTCCGGCAGGTCGGCGGCCTCAACGAGCGAGCGCACGTCGGCCCAGGTCCGGCTCGCGGTGGAGTGCGGGACCCGCACGTCCACCGCGGTGGCGCCGATCCCGTGTCGCTCCACAGTGGACACGACCAGCTCCACCGGCTCCACCGGCAGCCGCCCGACCGCGGCCCGGATCGTGCCGACCGGGACGCCCGCGTCGACCAGCGCGCCGAGCAGCATGTCGCCGCTGGCGCCGGCGGCGCAGTCCAGCCAGCCGATCACGCGCGGTCCGGCGCGGTAGCGGCGCGCCGGGCGACCCGGGCGGCGAAGACGCCGGCGCCGAAGCCGTTGTCGATGTTGCACACCACGACCCCGGGCGCGCACGAGTTGAGCATCGTCAGCAGCGCGGCCACGCCGCCGAACGAGGCGCCGTAGCCGGCGCTGGTCGGCACCGCCACCAGCGGCACCCCGGTCAGCCCTCCGGCCGCGCTGGGCAGCGCCCCGTCCATGCCGGCCACCACGACCAGGCAGTCGGCCGAGTCCAGCACGTCCCGGACGGCGAGCAGCCGGTGGATCCCGGCGACGCCGACGTCGACGATCCGCTCGACACCGGCGCCGAACACCCGGGCGGTGAAGGCCGCCTCGGCGGCGACGGCGGCGTCCGACGTCCCGGCGGAGACCACGCAAACCGTCCCGCGGACCGTGGGCAGCGGCCCCACCGCGACCGCGCCGGCGTCCTCGTCGGCCAGCAGGCCCTCCCCGTACGCCTCGCGCAGCGCGGCGACGAGCTCCGGCCCGGCCCGGGTGACCAGCGCGGGCCGGTCCGGGTGCGCCTCCCGCAGCGCCGCCACCAGCGCGAGCCCCTGCTCGACGCTCTTCCCCGCGCCGTAGACGACCTCCGGGTCCCCGGTCCGCCCGGCCCGGTCCACGTCGAGCCGGGCGAACCCGAGGTCCGAGTAGCCGTCGTGCACCCGCCGAACGATAGTCCGGCGCTCCGGCGCCACCGCAGCCCAGGACGCTCTACCGGCCTGTCGCGGACAGCGACGACCGCACCGGAGGCGGGTGCCGCGGGGCCGGCTTGGTCTTCGCCGGGGTGGGCCGTTCCCGGACCGAGGTGGCGGTCGGCTCCGGCGGCCCGGGATCGACGTTCTCCGGCTCGGCCGGACCCCTCGCCAGGCCGAGGCCGAGCACCACGATCAGCCCCACGACCAGCACGAACGAGCGCGCCAGCGCGAACAGCGGCGCCAGCAGGAGGGCGACCGCGCCGACCAGCGCGCGCATCGCCGAGAACAGGACGAGGGCCACGGCGACCAGGACGGCCAGCAGCGTCAGGCCGGGCCCGAAGGCCAGCTGGTCCTGGAAGGGCGCGCCGGCGAGGAGATCATGTACGGCGACCGGCTCGGGAGTTACCTTGGACATGACGGCGCCCCTTCAACGGGTGGCTGTCGAGAAGGGCGAGCACCCCCGGGTCGCGGCCAAACGTCTTGGGGGTGCCGCTCGCGGATCCTGCGTCGGGTCCCGCGTCAGGGACCGGTACGGGGCCGGCGGGCTCCAGGCTCATCGCCGGCACACGGGTCGTTCGTCACGACCACGGCGGCTCCGACATCCCCGCACCTCCTTCGCTGAACTTCAGCCTGGTTGGGCTGAAGTCTGAGCGAACGTCGGCATCCCCAATGTAGGTGCACCGCGGCCATGAGCACAATGAAGTTCTGGCGGAGGCTTGCAAAGTTCGGAGAGATTCTCTAGTGTCCCCGCCGAACTTCACGGCCTAGACTGAGCTTCGGCACCCGGCCGTCCGGCGCGGAGGGGCGTGATGTACCCAGGCCACGAGACGCCCCCTGCACCTGCGGCTCTCGCTCGCCGGCTGAAGGAGCTGCGGGAGAAGCAGTGGCCCGACGTCCGCGTCACCCAGTCGATGCTCGGCGAGGCGGTCGGGGGTGAGTCGCCGCTGAAGGTTCCGACCATCTCTGGCTGGGAGAGCCCGACGTCCACCTCGAGTCCCTCGCCGCAACGCCTGCTGACGTACGCCACGATCTTCGCGACCCGCAGGTCTCTCGGGGACGGCCAGCTCCGCGTCCTGCCCGCCGACGAGCTGACCGCCGACGAGCGCGCCGCCCGCGACGCGTTGTACGACGAGCTGATCGGGCTCCGATCGAGCGCGGTGGGCGAGGTCCCGACAGCGTCCGCCCAGCCTCACGGCGCCGGCACCTGGCACTTTCCCGAAGGCGGACCGGTGCGCCTGGTCTGTGGGAAGCTGGACCCGAAGCTGGTCGGGGCGTACGCGGACGCCAAGAGCCCGAATCACGCCCGCCTGCAGGAGTATGCGGACGTCGATGCGCTGGTCGAGCTGTTCGGCCACGTACGGATGGTCAATCCGGACTCCGACGTGCGGTTCCTGCTGGCCGAGGAGCTGGAGCCGGACGATCTGTCCGCGCACGTCGTCCTGCTCGGCGGTCTGGTGTGGAACCCCGCCGCCCGCTGGTTCTCCCGGCTCGCCGAGCTGCCGATCCGGCAGGTCACGGACGAGGCGGTCGAGGACGGCGAGGTCTTCGAGGTGGAGCGGGACGGAAAGCGCCGTCGATTTCTCCCGACGTTCCTCGAGAACGACCCGACGCTCGGCCTGGTCGAGGACGTCGCCCTGCTGCTGCGGATGCCCAACCCCAACAACCATTCCCGCACGCTCACCCTGTGCAACGGCGTCTTCTCACGAGGAGTCCTCGGCGCCGTCCGCTGCCTGACCGACAAGCAGTTGCGGGACCGCAACGAGGAGTACCTGGCGGAGCGGTTCGGAAATTCCACCGAGTTCGGCCTGCTGCTGCGGGTGCCCGTGCTTCGCGGCAAGAGCGCGACACCGGACATCTCGAACGACGCGTCTCGCTTCTACGTGTGGCCTGAGAGGACTTCGTGACCGAGGAGCCCGAGACAACGGCACACCGCACGTCCCACCGCGGGCTGCTGCGGGACGGGGGAGGCGTCACTCGACGCCGGGTGGACGCGGTGGTGGTTCCGGCTGGCCGACCGGCGTACATGCTCCTACCTGCGATGGAGCTCGCCGCAGAGCTGGGGTGTGAGCTCGTGGTGCTCTGCAGCCGGCGGTCGAGCCCGACCGAGGCCGCAGGCCTCGCCATCGAGGTGCCCGACGTCCGGTGGACGGTGGTGGAGCTGCCACCCGACTACGAGCACGAGCTGGTCAGCTTCGCGACCTCCCGGGTCGACGATGCCGCCGTCGATCCGTCGTCGGACCTCAGCCTCAAGCGCAACATCGGCCTGCTGCTCGCGCGGATGGTCGGTTGGGACACCGTCTTCTTCGTCGACGACGACATGCGTGACCTGCATCCCGCCGCGGTGCGTCGCGCGGCCGGGCTGGTCGTGCGGGGCGGCGCCGCGGGGCTCGTCCCGCGCAGCTTCCCGGACAACTCCGTCGTCTGCCACGCGAACCGTCTCGCGACCGGACGTCAGGACGTTTTCGTGACGGGGGCGGCTCTGGCGGTGGACTGCGCCCGGCCGCGGTCGTTCTTCCCGCGCGTCTACAACGAGGACTGGCTGTTCCTGTTGCCGGCCCTGCAGGCCCGGCGGGTCGCCGCGGCCGGCCGGGTGCGCCAGCTGCCGTACGAGCCGTTCGAGAAGGTGGAGCGGGCGCGGGGGGAGGAGTTCGGAGACGTGCTCGCCGAAGGCTTGATGAGCCTGCTGCACCGGGGATGCGGGCCACCGGACGCCGACGCCGGTTTCTGGTCGGCCTTCCTGGACGAGCGGCGCCGATTCCTCGACGAGGCGCGGCGCCGGCTCTCGACCAGGCGTCACGCGGCGGCCATCGCGGCGCTCCAGGCGTTGGCCGCGGCGGAGGACCGCCGCAGGGACCTCCGCCCGACCGACCTCGACGCGTACGTCAGGCAGTGGCAGGCGGATGTCCGCATCTGGTGCACGCGCCTGGAGGACGTTCCCCGGCTCGGGTCCCTGCCCAAGGCGCTCGCCGAGCTGGGTCTGACGGGCGCCACCCGCTCCCGGGAGGACCGGCTCGCCCTGACCTCCTGACCGCCCTCACGAGCCGCCTGGCGGCGCCGGCCCCGGGTGGGTGCGCCCGGGGCCGGCGAACCAGCGGCGGCTAGGGTGCCGACGTGCCCGGAGTCCCGCCGACGCGGTTCGCGTACCTCGGCCCGGAGGGCACGTTCGCGGAGGCCGCGCTGCGGACGATTCCGGCCGCCGAGCGGGGCAGCGGCACCCTGCTGCCGATGCCGACCGTGCACGCCGCCATCGACGCGGTCCGGACGGGCGAGGCGGACGCGGCCCTGGTGCCGCTGGAGAACTCGGTGGAGGGCTCCGTCGCGTCCACCCTGGACGAGCTGGCCACCGGCGACCCGCTGGTGATCACCCGCGAGGTGCTGCTCGCGGTCACCTTCGCCCTGCTCGTCCGGCCGGGCACGATGCCCGGCGGGATCGGGACGGTCGCCACCCACCCGCACGCCGAGGCGCAGACCCGCCGCTGGCTGCGCGAGCACCTGCCCGCCGCCGAGGTCGTCTTCACCGGCTCGACGGCGGCGGCCGCCGTCGCCGTGGCCAAGGGCGAGTACGACGCCGCTGTCGCGGCGCCGATCGCCGGCGCCCGCAACGGGCTGGTCACGCTGGCCGAGGACATCGCCGACACCCCCGGCGCGGTCACCCGCTTCGTGCTGCTGTCCCGCCCCGGGCCGCCGCCCGAGCCGACCGGGGGCGACAAGACCTCGCTGGTCGCGTTCATCCGGCACGACCACACCGGGGCGCTGCTCGAGGTGCTCACCGAGTTCGCCGTCCGGGGGGTGAACCTGACCCGGATCGAGTCCCGGCCGACCGGCGAGCGGCTCGGCCGGTACTGCTTCTATTTCGACTGCGAGGGTCACGTCGCGGACGCCCGGGTGGGAGATGCGCTGGCGGCGCTGCACCGGATCTGCGCGGACGTGCGCTACCTGGGCTCGTACCCGCGCGGCGGGCCGGGGGAGCCGCCGCGGCTGCCCCCGGGCCGGGACGACGCCGCCTTCGCCGACGCGGCCGCCTGGCTGGCCCAGCTCCGCGAGGGCCGCTGACGGGTTCGCAGAAGACGGCGGCCCGCTGCTGGGCTGACCGGCTCAGCCGGCGCGGCTCACAGGTAGAGACCGGTGGCCGGCTCGATCCGCCGGGCCGCCACCGCGTGCACGTCCCGTTCGCGCAGGATGAGGTACGTCTCGCCGTGCACCTCGACCTCGTGCCGGTCCTCCGGGCTGAACAGCACCCGGTCGCCGACCTCGACCGAGCGGACGTGGTTGCCGGTCGCGAGCGCCTCGGCCCAGACCAGCCGGGTGGTGGCGACCTGCGCGGTGGACGGGATCAGGATGCCTCCGCTGGAGCGGCGCTCGCCCTCCTCGCCGAGCATCCGCACCAGCACCCGGTCGTGCAGCATCCGGATCGGCAGCCGCTCGTCGTCCCCGGAGTTCACGCAGCGACGCTAGTCAGTCCCAGCCGAGGTCGTGCAACCGGGCGTCGTCGATGCCGAAGTGGTGCGCGATCTCGTGCACGACGGTGACCGCGACCTCCTCCACGACGTCCTCCTCGGTCTCGCAGACGTCCAGGATCGCCCGCCGGTAGAGGGTGATCCGGTCCGGCAGCATGCCGCCGTAGTCGTGCCCGCGCTCGGTGAGCGCCACGCCCTCGTACAGGCCGAGCAGCGACGGGTCCGCCGGGTCCCGCTCCTCGACCAGGACGACCACGTTGTCCATCAGCCGGGTCAGCTCGTCCGGGACCTCGTCCAGGGCGTCGGACACCAGCTCCTCGAAGCGGCCCCGCGGCACGTTCACCACCCGGCGATTCTCGCCGACGACGCCGAACGGGGCGGGACCGGTGCCGGTCTCGCCCCGTCCGCGGGAGTGCGGGCGGTCTACCTGCGGAAGGCGCCCACCGGCCGGAAGCGGTGGCCCGGGAACACCGAGGCCGCGTCCCTGACGCCGAGCCAGCCGAGTCCCTCGGTCAGCACGTCCCGGTAGTCGATCGGACCCCGGGTCTCGTTGTACCGCAGCGACTGCGCGACGTCCGGCATCCCGCGCACACCGCCGGTCGAGCCGCCGCCGAGCACCTGCATGCCCATGCCGTGGCCGTGGTCGGTGCCCTGGGAGCCGTTCTCCCGCCAGTTGCGCCCGAACTCGGTCGACGTGACGACCGACGCGTACGGCCGGAGCGCCGCGCCCAGGTCACGGAAGAACGCGTTCATGGCGTTCGCGGCCTCGGTCGCGTGGTCGTGCAGCTGGCCCCGGGAGCTGGTGTGCGTGTCGTGGCCGCCCATGTCGATGGTCACGAACCGCAGCCCAACCCGGGCCTTGATCAGCTGCGCCGCCGTCTTGAACGCGTCGGCGAAGCCGCCGTCCGGGTACTGCGCCGCGGGCCGGTACTCGTTCTGGCCGAGGTTGCGGATCGTCCTGAGGGCGATGAGCGTCTCGACCGCGGTCCTGGCCACCGGGTCCTGGTACTGCGAGTAGAACTTCCGCAGCGTGGCCTCCGACCTGGCCTTGATCTCGTCGCCGCCGGCCAGGCCGAAGGACTCGAGCCGGTCGACGGTGAGCGCCTGGGAGCCGGCCAGCGACTTCGGCAGCTGCCCGCCGACCATGACCGCGGACAGCACGGCCGGGTTCGGGAGGTTGCGCAACGCCCGCGCCGCCCAGCCGTCCGAGGACGGGGTGTTCATGCCGCCCTCGAGCACGTCCATGGCGTCGAAGTGGCTGTGCGTGCGGTCCTGGGACACCGCCGCCGGCACGTAGCCGAAGCCGGCCGCCCCCAGCGTGTCGTACAGCGGGCGCCACTCGTTGATGGCGCCGACGTTGCGGTCGAGCGCGAAGGCGGTCCGGGCGGTCTCCCGGATGTTGGGCCGGGACGAGGCGTACTGCGGCACACCGAGCAGCGGGAACCAGGTGTGCTGGTCGTTGCCGCCGCGCCAGACCACGTTGATCAGCACCCGCTGCATCGGCGCGGCCGCAGGTGCGCCGAACGCGTAGCGGGCGGTCAGCGGCTGCACGGCCAGGCCGGCCGCGAAGGCGGTGGAGCCTCCCAGCACCCCGCGGCGGGTGAAGCCCTTCTTGAACGGATCGGCGAACACGACGCTGTCGTCGCCGCACTCGCAGCCCGAGTGCAGACCCTCGGGTCTGTCCTGGTGCGGGATCGGGCCGTCGGGAAGGTCCTTGTCCTTCGTCATGGAGGAGGAAGCCCCTTAGCTGTAGTTCATGTGCGGCGAGCTGAGCACGGTGCGGACCACCGCGGGCAGGTCCCGCACCCGGGAGACCGGCGAGGTCGGCGCGCCGCCGATGAACTGGTGCACGGCCGTGGTGAAGCCGGGCTGCAACTGCTGCCCGACCAGGCGCTGGTTGAGACCGGCGACGAGCTGAGCCTGGGTGCTGACCCGCCCGGCGAGCGCGGTCGCGCCGGGCACCGCGATGCCCTTCCAGTCGTTGTCGGCCAGCGCGCTGTTGGCGTTCCAGCGGTCGAGCAGCCCCTTGCCGGACAGCCAGGCGCCCATGTAGTCGGGCTGCCCGTCGGGGGTGGGCCGGTTGTTGACGTGCCCGCCGTTCTGCTCGATCAGGTAGCGCAGGTCGCGGATGCCGACGACGGTGCCGCGCCGCTCGTCGATCGCGCCGTCCTCGGCCGGGTCGAGCCTGGCGCCGGTGGCGCGCAGCGTCGCCGCGACGTACTCCCAGGGCGTCCGGTACTTCTGGCCGACCGACTTGCGGAAGTCCTCCGAGCGGAACAGCGCCCGCAGCACCGGCTTGATGTCCGTGCGCGCCTTGACGTACTCGGCCGCCAGCGCCTTGATCAGCTCCGGCCGCGGGGTGTCGCTGACGAAGTGCCGGGCGAACTGCTCGGCGACGTGCTTCGCGGTGGCGGGGTGGTACGCCAGATAGTTGACCAGGCTGCGGATGACCGTGGCGCCCTGCGCCGGGTTGGTGTTCGAGTGCCGCCAGCCCATCACCTTCAGCGGCCCGCGGTAGCGCATCTCGGGGTCGAACCTCGTGGTCAGCGTGTCCCGGTCGACGGTGAGCCCGGTCAGCGCGTACGCCGCCTGGCGGATGTCCACCTTCCCGTCGTAGTTCGACTTGCCGGTGATCGGGTCCAGCGAGCCGACGCTGAACAGCTCGAGCAGCTCGCGGCCGAGGTTCTCGTTGACCAGCGGCCGGCCGTCGTCGCCCTTCCGGTTTCCGTCGGACTCGGGTTGGTCGAGGTAGACCAGCATCGCCGGGTGGAAGACCGACGCCTGCAGCATGTCCACGTACCGGCCGAAGGTGTGCCGGCGCACGACCCTGCGGTCGAAGTCCGCGGCCATCAGCCGGGTCTTCTCGCCGACCGGGACGTGGTCGAACGACGCCCACACGTCGTGCGTCCGCTCGAAGAGCTGGTTGACGCTCCACGCCGATCTGATGATCTTCATCTCGACGAGCTGGTCCTCGGCGGCCAGGTAGTCGAGCTTCTGGTCGTCGGGCCTGTCGTCGTTGCCGTCGAAGAGCTGCTCGAGCTGGGTCGGCGTGCGCATGATCAGCGGGTACCGGTCGGCGACGGCCTCGACCGCGGGGTCGTCCGGGTTCACCGTGAGCTGCCGCTCGAGGTAGCGCTCGCGTCCGAGCGACTTGAGCTCGCGCAGCGCCGACGGGGTCACGCCGTACGTGATCCGGCGGACCCAGTGCAGGTCCTGGTCCAGCGACAGCACCGTCGGGCGCTGCAGCAGCGGCTTCGGCCTGATCCGCGGCGGCTTGCCGTTGCGGTAGCCGGTCTTCTCGTACTCCTTGACCGCCGCCCGGTCCGACGGCGGCGCGCTGACCCCGGCCGCGCCGGCGGCCAGGCCGACCGGCTTCGCGGGCGCGCCAGCGGGCATGGTTCCGTCCGCCGCCGGCCCGCCGTCGGGCTTGTTCGCCAGGACCGAGACCGTGCCGGTGCACGCCGCCGCCGCGCCGGCGACGCCCAGGATGCCGAGAGCCTGACGGCGGGTGACCGGGCTGTGCCCGTCCCGCCCGCCGTCGTCCGGTCTCCATTCGTCGGGGGCGGCTTCGTACGCGCGCTCGGAGTGCCTTCCCATGCGACCACCTTCGTCCGCGCCCCCGCGCGGAATAGGTCGCCGTCCGACCCCCCTGTGCCCGCCCCGCGAGGGAGCGCGACGGGCGTGGATCGGCGAGAAATCCGTGACCTGTGGTGCCGCACCGCGGGCACCGGCGCGGAGGGTTCCGAAGGTCACGACTTGCTGTCAACCCTTACACGCAGGGGTTCACTCGTTCGGACCACAGTGGACAGCGATCTTGACAGCGGAGTGCGATCCGGCCACTCCGGAGCGCTGTGTTGCCTTCGGGGGCCGGGCCCCCGCACCGTGCCCGCTCCTCGGACAGGCCGGCAGGCGCAAGCGCCGGCCGGCCGGCCCTCCTCGCTCCCCGCTCGCGCTGCGAGCCCTCGCGCTCACTCAGCGGACGTCCAGCCAGTGCCGCTGGTCCGGTCTCGACCGGGCTTCATCCGGCGAGCCCCGCCGGAGGCGGGGACCCCGGCCACTCTCGGACCCGCGTCGCCGGCTCGGGCGGCCCCGGACGAGGGCGACCGGCCCGGTCGCGGCGGCCGGGGCCGATACGCTGGGGATGTGATCGACCTGAGGCTGCTCCGGGCGGATCCCGAGCGGGTCCGCGCCTCGCAGCGCGCCCGCGGCGAGGATCCGTCGCGTGTGGACGAGTTGCTGTCCGCCGACGAGCGGCGACGGTCCGCGGTCTCCGTCGCGGACCGGCTGCGGGCCGAGCAGCGGACGATCTCCAAGCGGGTCCCGCGGGCCTCCGGCGAGGAGCGGGAGGAGCTGCTGCGTCGGGCCAAGGGCCTGGCCGACGACGTCCGTGCCGCCGAGGCCGAGCAGGCCGCGGCGGGCGAGGCGGTCCGGGCGGCACACCTGGCGATCCCGAACGTGGTCGGGGAGGGTGTCCCGGTCGGCGGCGAGGACGACTCGGTCGTGCTGGAGCGGGTCGGCGAGGTCCGCGACTACCCGGAGCCGATCCGCGATCACCTCGAGCTCGGCGAGCTGCTCCGGGCCATCGACGTCGAGCGCGGAGCCAAGGTCTCCGGCGCCCGGTTCTACTTCCTGACCGGGGTCGGGGCGCAGCTGGAGTTCGCGCTCGTCAACCTGGCGATGGCGCGGGCGACCGCGCACGGGCTGACCCCGATGGTGGTGCCCGCGCTGGTGAAGCCGGAGGCGATGGAGGGCACCGGCTTCCTCGGCGAGCACGCGTCCGAGGTGTACCGGATCGAGTCGGACGACCTCTACCTGGTCGGGACCTCGGAGGTCCCGCTGGCGGCGTACCACTCGGACGAGATCCTCGACCTGTCCGCCGGCCCGCTGCGGTACGCGGGCTTCTCGCCGTGCTTCCGGCGCGAGGCGGGGTCGTACGGGAAGGACACCCGCGGCGTGTTCCGGGTGCACTGGTTCGACAAGGTCGAGATGTTCACCTTCTGCCGGCCGGAGGACTCGGCCGCCGAGCACCTGCGGCTGCTCGACTGGGAGCGCGAGTTCCTGACCGCGCTGGAGCTGCCGTTCCAGGTGGTCGACATCGCCGCCGGGGACCTCGGCTCCAGCGCGATGCGCAAGTACGACTGCGAGGCCTGGTTCCCGTCCCAGCGCCGCTACCGGGAGCTGACCTCGACCTCGAACTGCGGGACCTACCAGGCGCGAAGGCTGAACGTGCGCTACCGGGACGCCGACGGCAGGCCGCAGGTCGCGGCCACCCTCAACGGCACGCTGTGCGCGGTGACGCGGACCATCGCCTGCCTGCTGGAGGCGCACCAGCAGCCGGACGGGTCGGTGCACGTCCCGGCCGCGCTGCGCCCGCACCTCGGCGGCCGGGAGGTCCTGGAGCCGGTGGCGCCGGCCGGCCGGTGACCGCCGGCGCGATGCCGGTGCGGCTGGTGGCCACGGACCTCGACGGCACGCTGCTCCGCACCGACGACACCATCTCCCGCCGCAGCTGCCAGGCACTGCGGGCGGCCGAGGACGCCGGGATCGTGGTCGCGCTGGTCACCGGCCGGCCGCCGCGCTGGATGGCGCCGGTCGCCGAGGCCACCGGACACACCGGGGTCGCGGTCTGTGCCAACGGCGCGCTGCTCTACGACATGCACACCGAGCGGGTGCTCTCCTCGACGCTGCTGGAGCCGGAGACCCAGCGGTGGGTGGCGGCCCGGCTCCGGCAGGCGGTGCCGGACCTGCGGTTCGCCGTCGAGTACGGGCCGGGCTTCGGTCACGAGCCGGGCTACCGGCACGGCTGGTCGATCGGTGGGAGCGCCGTCCGGGTCGGCCCGGTCGAGGAGATCCTGGACCGGCCGGCGGCCAAGCTGTTGGCCCGGCACCCGGCCATGGCGTGCGACGAGCTGCTCGCGCTGGCGGTGGAACTGGTCGGCGCCGAGGTGGCGGTGACGTCCTCGTCGCACGAGGCGCTGCTGGAGATCGCCGCGCCGGGTGTCACCAAGGCGTCCGCGCTGGCCGGTCTCGCCGCGACCGCCGGGGTGTCCGCCGGCGAGGTGATCGCCTTCGGCGACATGCCGAACGACCTGCCGATGCTGGCCTGGGCCGGCCGCTCGGTCGCCGTCGCGAACGCGCACCCGGTGGTGCTCGCCGCGGCCGACGAGGTGACCGCGAGCAACGACGAGGACGGCGTCGCCCTCGTCGTCGAGCGCCTGCTCGCCGCCGACCCGACCGATTGGGCCGACGGTCGTACGCGTTCCGCCGGCGCGGCCGGGGGCGAGCCCGCCGCCGGCGGCCGGGTGGGGTGACCGGGCGGGCGGGACCGAGGGAGCGCCCGGGCGGCGGCGGGCGTTGGAAGGGTGTGCGCCCGCGGCTCGTGACCAGCGGCTCGGCGCTGGTGGCCGCGCTGGCGGCCGTGGCGGCGGTGGCGTTGGCGGGCGGGCCGGCGACCGTCGGCGGGCGCGGCTCCGCCGCCGCCATCCCGCCCGCCGAGCTGTGTCCCGGCGCGGGGGAGGACGCCGACCCCGCCACCGCCTGCGCCCTGCGCCGCGGTGGTTAGAGATACCCCCCGGTGCCGCTTCCCGGCTGCGGTTGCGGCTGTGGCTGCGCCAGCCCAGGCATGGTGGGCGACGGAGCGCCCGGCAGCGCCCGCCGCCGCATCTCCTGCAACTGCGCCTGCGCCGCCATCTGCTGGGCGAACAGCGCGGTCTGGATGCCGTGGAAGAGACCCTCCAACCAGCCGACCAGTTGGGCCTGGGCGATGCGGAGCTCCGCGTCCGACGGCGTCGAGGAGTCCTCGAACGGCAGGGTCAGCCGGTCGAGCTCCTCCCGCAGGTCGGGGGACAGCCCGTCCTCCAGCTCCTTGATGGAGGTCTGGTGGATCTCCCGCAGCCGGGCCCGGCTCGCCTCGTCCAGCGGTGCGGCCCGCACCTCCTCCAGCAGCTGCTTGATCATGGTGCCGATCCGCATCACCTTGGCCGGCTGCTCGATCTGGTTCGTCGGGTCGCCGCCCTCCCCGTCTCCGGCCGCGGCCTGGCCCCCGGACGCGCCCTGGCCGCCCGGAGCCACCCCGGCCGGCATGTCCATCTCGCCCACCGGCCGGCCGTCCGGTCCGACCACCACCACACGGTGCTGCTGCGGCTCGCTCATGGGGCCCATCCTTCCCCACCGGCGTGCATTACTCGCCTTCACCCGGTCGAGGTGGGGACGTCCACCCTCGTACTGTTGTCGCCATGCCCTTCGACGTCGCCCGGGTCCGCGGACTGTTCCCGACACTGGGCGACGGCTACATCCACCTCGACGGCCCGGCCGGGACGCTGATCCCGGAGAGCGTGGCCCGGGCGGTGTCCGCGGCGCTGCGGGTGCCGCTGTCCAACCGGCACGGCCCGTTCCCGTCCTCGGCCCGGGCGGACGCGCTGGTCGACGCGGCCCGGCGGGCGTTCGCCGACCTGGTCGGCGGCGAGCCGGACGGGGTGATCCTGGGCCCGAACATGACCACCATCACCTACAACCTGGCCCGCGCGCTGGCGAAGAGCTGGAAGGTCGGCGACGAGGTCGTGGTCAGCCGGCTGGACCACGACGCGAACGTCCGGCCGTGGCTGGCGGCGGCGAAGTCGGCCGGCGTGGTGGTCCGCTGGGCCGAGGTCGACATCGAGAGCTGCGAGCTGCCGGACTGGCAGTACGACGAGCTGGTCACCCGCCGGACCCGGCTGGTCGCGGTGACCGCGGCCAGCAACGCGGTCGGCACCCGGCCGGACGTCCGCGCCATCGCCGCCCGCGCGCACCAGGTCGGCGCGCTGGTGCACGTCGACGGCGTGCACGCCACCCCGCACGGGCCGGTGGACATGGCCTCGCTGGGGGCCGACTTCTACGCCACCAGCGCGTACAAGTGGGGTGGGCCGCACATGTCCGCGACGGTCGCGGCACCCGCCCTGCTCGACGCGCTACAGCCGGACAAGCTGGTGCCGTCGTCCAACGCGGTGCCGGACCGCTTCGAGACCGGGACGGCCGCCTTCGAGCTGATGGCGGGCGCGGTGGCCGCGGTCGACCACCTGGCCGGGCTGGACGACACCGCGACCGGGTCGCGCCGGGACCGGGTGCTGGCCTCGATGTCCGCGGTGCAGCGGTACGAGACGTCGGTGTTCTCGCGGCTGGAGTCCGGGCTGCGCAGCCTGCTGCACGTCTACACGATCGGCTCGCCGCGGAACCGGGCGCCGACGGTGTCCTTCTCCGTGGAGGGCTGGAAGCCCCGGGCGGTCACCGAGGAACTGGCCCGGCGGGGCATCTGCGCCTGGGACGGCGACTACTACGCGTACGAGCTGATGGAGAGCCTGGGCGTCGGCGAGCTGGGCGGCGCGGTCCGGGTGGGGCTGGTGCACTACAACACCAGGCACGAGGTGGACCGGCTGCTCGACGCGCTCGCCGACCTGCGCTGAGCACCCTCCCGCCGATCTTGGTCGAGTCACCGCATCGGCGACCGCCAGAACGTCGACTCGACCAAGATCGGCGGCTCAGACCGCCAGCACGACCTTGCCGACGTGCTCGCCGGCCTCGACCACCCGGTGTGCCTCGGCCGCCTGCGGCAGCGGCAGCACCCGGTCGATCACCGGCCGGACGGACCCGTCCGCGAGCCACGGCCAGACCCGCTCCCGGACGGCGGCTGCGATGGCCGCCTTCTCGCCCGGCGGCCGGGACCGCAGCGCGGTGGCCGCCACCGAGGCCCGCTTCCCGATCAGCGCCGCGAGGTCCAGCTCGGCCCGGGTGCCGCCCTGCAGGCCGATGATCACCAGCCGGCCGCCGGGCGCGAGCACCTCGACGTTCCGGGCGAGATAGGCGGCACCCATGATGTCGAGCACCACGTCCACGCCGCGGCCGCCGGTCTCCTCCCGGGCGCGGGCGACGAAGTCCTCTTCTCCGTAGTCGATCGCGGCGTCGGCGCCGAGCTCGAGACAGCGCTTCCGCTTGGCCGCCGAGCCGGCGGTGCACAGCACCCGGGCGCCGAGCCGCTTCGCCACCTGGATCGCGTGGGTGCCGATGCCGGAGGCCCCGCCGTGCACCAGGAACGTCTCGCCCTCGCGCAGGTGTGCCTGACCGGCCACATTGGACCAGACCGTGCAGGCCACCTCCGGCAGCGCCGCTGCCTCCACCAGCGACAGTCCACTCGGGACGGGCAGCAGCTGGCCGACCGGGACGGCGACCCGCTCGGCGTAGCCGCCCCCGCCGAGCAGCGCGCACACCTCGTCGCCGACCCGCCAGCCGGTGACGCCGTTGCCCAGGGCGGCCACCCGGCCGCTGCACTCCAGCCCCAGGTAGGGCGGGGCGCCGGGCGGCGGCGGGTAGCGGCCCTCCCGCTGCATCAGGTCGGCCCGGTTGACCGCGGTCGCCGCGACGTCGACCAGCACCTCGCCGGCGGCCGGCTCCGGGTCGGGCACCTCGGTCCAGCCGAGCACCTCGGGACCGCCGGGCTCACGGATCGTGATCGCGTGCACCCGCCCACCCTAGTAGGGGTTGACATGCTGCCGGTGAATACAGTTCACTAGAGCGAACTGTAGAAACACAAGGAGGGCGTCATGGCCAACGAACCCGTTCTCAGCTCGGCCCGGGTGCGGGCCTCGGACGCCGACCGGGAGCGGGTCGCCGCGGTCCTCCGCGCCGCCGCCGGCAAGGGTCTGCTGAGCCTGGACGAGGTGGATGAGCGGCTCGGTGTGGTCTACGCGGCGACCTACGTCGCCGACCTGGCGCCCGTCACCGCGGACCTGCCGGACGGCGGCCGGCAGCTCGCCCCGGTCGACCTGGCCGCGCGGGCCCACGCCCGGGCGCGGGTGCGGGCGCACGTCGCCGGCTATCTCGCCGCCGTCGCGCTGATGGTCGGGATCTGGGTGCTCACCGGCGCCGACTACTACTTCTGGCCGATCTGGCCGGCGCTCGGAATGCTGCCCGGCGTCGTCTCGCACGCGCTGGCCGCCCGGCGGGCCGGCGACCCGACCTACCGGTCCGTGTCCGGCCCGCGGGCCGGCTGCGGCGCCCGGGCCGTCCAGCAGGCCCGGTCCCGCGTCGACCGGGTGGCGGCCTGAGGGTCGCTAGCCTCCCGGTGTGGGCCACTACGGAGACTTCCAGAACGAGATCTACCTGCAGGCCCTGGGCGGGACGCCTCCCGCGTACCCGATGCAGGCCGGCGAGCTGGAGCGGGCGGCGCACGAAGCGATGTCGCCGCGGACCCGTGGGTACGTGGCCGGCGGGGCCGGCGCCGAGCGGACGATGGCGGCCAACCTCGCCGCGTTCGACCGGTGGCGACTGCTGCCGCGGATGTTACGCGGGGTCACTGGGCGGGACCTGTCCACCTCGGTCTGCGGCACCGACCTGCCGGCGCCGGTCCTGCTCGCGCCGGTTGGCGTGCTCGGCATCGTGCACCCGGATGCCGAGCGCGCGGTCGCCCGGGCCGCCGCCGGCCTCGGCGTGCCGATGGTGCTCTCCTCGGCGTCATCGACGTCGATCGAGGAGGTGGCGGAGTCGCTCGCCGGGTCGCCCGGCTGGTTCCAGCTCTACTGGCCCGGAGACCGGGGGGTGGCCCGCAGCTTCGTACGGCGGGCCGAGGAGGCCGGCTACCGGGCGGTCGTGGTCACCCTGGACACCTGGCAGCTGGGCTGGCGGCCCCGGGATCTGGCCGCCGGCTACCTGCCGTTCCTGCTCGGCGACGGGGTGGCCAACTACCTGTCCGACCCGGCGTTCCGGGCCGGGCTGGAGCGGCCTCCGGAGGAGGACCTGCCGGCCGCGCTGCTGCGCTGGGTGGCGCTCTTCTCGGATCCGGCGCTGACCTGGTCCGACTTGGCCTGGCTGCGCGAGCAGACCTCGCTGCCGATCCTGGTCAAGGGAGTGCTGCACCGCGACGACGCGCTCGCCGCGCTGGACGCCGGCGTCGACGGGATCATGGTGTCCAACCACGGCGGCCGGCAGGTCGACGGGGCGGTCGGTGCGCTCGACTGCCTGCCCGCCGTCGTCGATGCGGTGCACGGCCGGGTGCCGGTGCTGCTCGACTCGGGTGTGCGGACCGGGGCGGACGTGGTGAAGGCGGTCGCCCTCGGCGCCCGCGCGGTGCTGCTCGGCCGGCCGTACGTGCACGGGCTCGCGCTGGGCGGCGGCGAGGACGGGGTCCGGCACGTGCTGCGCTGCCTGCTCGCCGAGACCGACCTCACGCTCGCGCTCACCGGCTGCCGCTCGCTCGCCGAGCTGACCCCCGACCTCCTGGCCCCGGCACCGTCCTAAGACCTTGGCAGGCGGCGCCCTGTCGTTCCCACCCCTTTCTCTGCCCCGCTCAGTAGGAGCGGGGCAGGCCGAGGGTGTGCGACGCGACGAAGTTGAGGATCATCTCTCGGCTGATCGGCGCCGTCCGGGCGAGCCGGGCCGCGCCCCACAGGGTGGCCAGGCCGTACTCGGTGGCCAGGCCGTTGCCGCCGTGCACCTGGATCGCCTGGTCCAGGGCGAGCAGGGACGCCTCCGCCGCCGCGTACTTCGCCATGTTGGCGGCCTCCCCGGCCTCGGCGTCCTGCCCGGCGTCGTAGAGCCAGGCCGCCTTCTGGGTCATCAGCCGGGCGAGCTCGACCTGGATCGCCGCGTGCGCGAGCGGGTGTGCCAGGCCCTGGTGGGCTCCGATCGGCACCCCCCACACCTCCCGCTGCTTCGCGTACGCGGCGCCCTTGGCCAGCGCGTAGCGGCCGATGCCGGTGGCGAACGCCGCGCCGGTGATCCGCTCCGGGTTGAGCCCGGCGAAGAGCGCGGCGATGGCCGCCTCGGCGGTCTCCCCGACCAGCGCGTCGCCGGGCAGCCGCACGTCGTCGAAGAAGAGCGCGAACTGCTTCTCCGGTCCGGTGATCTCGACCGGGATCAGCGTCCGGTGGAAGCGCGGCGCGTCGGTCGGCACCACCGCGAGCGCCGGCCGCAGGGTGCCCGTTCGGGCGTCCGGGGAGCGGGCGACGACCAGCACCGACTGCGCCTCGTCGACGCCGGAGATGTACGTCTTGCGTCCATTGAGGACCCAGCCGTCGCCGTCCGGGGTCGCGATGGTGGAGATCCGGTGGGAGTTGGAGCCGGCGTCCGGCTCAGTGATGGCGAACGCCATCGTGAGCTCGCCGGTGGCCAGGCCGGGCAGCCAGCGCCGGCGCTGCTCCTCGGTGCCGCTGCGGGCGATCACGGTGGCGCAGATGGCCGGTGAGACCACGAGCAGCAGCAGCGGGCAGCCGGCCGCGGCCAGCTCCTCGCAGACGATGGCCAGCTCGGTGATCCCGCGCCCACCGCCGCCGTACTCCTCCGGCACCGACACCCCGAGGTAGCCGAGCCGGCCGGCCTCGTCCCACAGCTCGTGGGTCTTCTGGCCGGTGCGCGCCTTCTCCAGCCAGTAGGAGTGGCCGTACCGGGCGGCGAGCTGGGCGACCGACTTCCGCAGCAGCGCCTGTTCCCCGGTCTCCGCGAAGTCCATGTCGTCAGCCCGCCCCGGCGGCGACGACGGCCAGCACCGCGCCGGCGTCCACTTGCGACCCGGCGGTGACCCGCAGCTCGGCGATGGTCCCGTCCGCCGGCGCGGCCAGTGCGTGCTCCATCTTCATCGCCTCCAGGGAGAGCAGCGGCTGGCCGGCGGTCACCGGCTGGCCGACCTCGACGTGCACGGCCAGCACCAGGCCCGGCATCGGCGCGGTGAGCGAGCCGGGCGGCAGCGCTGGGGCCGGCTCCGGCAGCGGGTCCACCTCGGACAGCGCCACCGCCCATCCGGGACCGTCTACGTACGACACCCCGCCGGCGTGGTGGATACGGTGCGCCTGCCGGATCCCGTCCCGGTCGAGCACCACCCGGTCCGGGGTGGACTCGGCGACCGTCACGCCGTCCGGCGGTGGCCGGTAGGCCACCTCGACCGTCCCGTCCGGACCGCGGTACGCCGCCGTGGCCGGCTGGGACCGGTTGTTGCGCCAGCCGGCCGGCAGGGTGCGCAGGACGGGAGCCGCCGCCCGCCGCCGAGCGGAGGCGGCGAGGGCCGCCGCCAGCGCGGCCTCCTCGATCTCGGCGGTGCCGGCCAGCGGCGCGAACACCTCGGGATGCGCGTCGAGGAAGCCGGTGTCGGTGTCTCCGGAGGAGAAGGCGGGGTGCCGCAGCACCCGGACCAGCAGGTCCCGGTTGGTGGTGATCCCGTGCAGCTCCGCCCGGGCCAGCGCGTCGGCCAGCCGCCGGCCGGCCTCCTGCCGCGTCGGCGCCCAGGCGATCAGCTTCGCCAGCATCGGGTCGTAGTACGGCGACACCTCGCCGCCGTCGTCGACCCCGGAGTCCAGCCGCAGGCCACGCCCGCCGAACGTCGCGTCGACACCGGGAACGGCGATGCGGTGCACGGTCCCGGTGGACGGCCGCCAGCCGGCGGCCGGGTCCTCGGCGTAGAGGCGCACCTCGATCGCGTGGCCCTGGACGGGGGGCGGCGCCGCGAACGGCAGGGGCCGGCCCTCGGCCACGGCGAGCTGCAGCGCGACCAGGTCGAGCCCGAGCACCGCTTCGGTGACCGGGTGCTCGACCTGCAGCCGGGTGTTCATCTCGAGGAACGCCGGCTCACCGTCCGGCGTGACCAGGAACTCGACCGTGCCGGCGCCGACGTAGCCGATCGACCGCGCGGCCGCGACCGCCGCCTCCGCCAGCGCCGCCCGCAGGCCGTCGGTGATCCCCGGCGACGGCGCCTCCTCGACGATCTTCTGGTGCCGCCGCTGGATCGAGCACTCCCGCTCGCCCAGCGCGAGCACGCTCCCGTAGGGGTCGGCGAGGACCTGCACCTCGACGTGCCGCGACCGCCGGACGTACCGCTCCACGAACACGGTCCCGGCCCCGAAGGCCGACTCCGCCTCCCGCCGGGCCGCGAGGACCGCACCGTCCAACCCGGACTTCTCCGTGACCACCCGCATGCCGCGTCCGCCGCCGCCGTACGCGGCCTTGACCAGCAGCGGGTACGGCGCGTCCGCGGGCACCTCCTCCCACCACCAGGTCGGCAGGACCGGCACGCCGGCGGCCGCCACCAGCCGCTTGGCATCCACTTTGGACCCCATCGCCGCGATCGCCTTCGGCGGCGGCCCGACCCAGACGAGACCGGCGTCCAGCACGGCGGCGGCGAAGGCGGCGTCCTCGGAGAGGAAACCGTAGCCGGGGTGCACCGCCTCCGCGCCGGTCCGCAACGCCGCGTCGACGAGGAGGTCGGCCCGCAGGTAGGTCTCCGCCGGTGCCGCCCCCGGCAGCCGGACGGCGAGGTCCGCCTCCCGGACGTGCGGCGCGGCGGCGTCCACATCGGAGTGCACGGCGACCGGGGAGATGCCGAGGGCACGGCAGGTGCGGATCACCCGGCGGGCGATCTCGCCGCGGTTCGCGACCAGCAGCCGGGCGATCTGTGCCCACTCGCGCTGCGAGCCCTCGCGCTCGCTCATGACCGGAACACCCCGTAGCCTCGGGTGCCCTGCCAGCTCGAGGAGTGCACCACGGACAGGCAGAGCCCGAGCACGGTCCGGCTGTCCCGCGGGTCGATCACCCCGTCGTCGTAGAGCCGGGCGGACATGGCGAAGGCGAGCGACTGGGCCTCCACCTGCGACTCGACCGTCTCCCGCAGCTCACGGTCGGCGTCCTCGTCGTACGGCTGCCCGCGCGCGGCCGCCGCCTGCCGGGCGACGATGGACAGCACCCCGGCGAGCTGCTGCGGCCCCATCACCGCGGACTTCGCGCCCGGCCAGGTGAAGAGGAACCGGGGGTCGTACGCCCGGCCGCACATTCCGTAGTTGCCCGCCCCGTACGACGCTCCCATCACGACGGTCAGGTGCGGGACGCGCGAGTTGGAGACGGCGTTGATCATCAGCGCGCCGTGCTTGATGATCCCCGCCTGCTCGTACGCGGTCCCGACCATGTAGCCGGTGGTGTTCTGCAGGAAGAGCAGCGGGGTGTCGGTCTGGTTGGCCAGCTGGATGAACTGCGTCGCCTTCAGCGACTCCTCGCTGAAGAGCACGCCGCGGGCGTTGGCCAGCACGCCGACCGGGTAGCCGTGGATCGACGCCCAGCCGGTCACCAGCGACGTCCCGTACGCCGGCTTGTGCTCGTCGAACCGGGACCCGTCGACGACCCGCGCCAGCACCTCGTGCGGGTCGAAGGGCACCCGCAGGTCGGCGCTGACGATGCCGAGCAGCTCGTCCGGGTCGTGCAGCGGGTCGTCCGCCGGCAGCGACGGCCCCGGGCCGAGCTTTCGCCAGTTGAGCCGGCGCACGATCTGTCGACCGAGCCGCAGCGCGTCGTGCTCGTCCTCGGCGAGGTGGTCGGCGAGCCCGCTCACCTTCGCGTGCATCTCGGCGCCGCCGAGCGACTCGTCGTCGGCCTCCTCACCGGTCGCCATCCTCACCAGCGGCGGCCCGCCGAGGAAGACCTTGGCCCGCTCCCGCACCATGACGACGTGGTCGCTCATCCCGGGCACGTACGCGCCGCCGGCGGTGGAGTTGCCGAAGACCAGCGCGACCGTGGGGATCCCGGCGGCGGACAGCCGGGTGAGGTCGCGGAAGGTCCGCCCGCCCGGGATGAAGATCTCCGCCTGGCTGGGCAGGTCGGCGCCGCCGGACTCGACGAGGCTGACCAGGGGCAGCCTGTTCTCGGCGGCGATGTCGTGGCCGCGGAAGGCCTTCTTCACCGTCCACGGGTTGCTCGCGCCGCCGCGGACGGTCGGGTCGTTTGCGGTGACCAGGCACTCCACACCGGACACCACGCCGATCCCCGTCACGAGGGACGCGCCGACCGCGTATTCGCTGCCCCACGCCGCCAGCGGGGACAGCTCCAGGAACGGCGAGTCCCGGTCCAGCAGCAGCTCGATCCGCTCGCGGGGCAGCAGCTTGCCGCGGGCGTGGTGCCGGTCGACGTACCTGGGTCCGCCGCCGCCACGCGCCTTGGCCAGCTCGGCGTCCAACTCGGCCAGCCGGGCGAGCGCCGCCTCCCGGTTCTCCCGGTACGCCGCGTTCGACGTGTCGACTGTGGACCTGAGGACCGTCATCACAACCCCATCGTCTTCACGACGATCTCGTTCATGATCTCGGTCGCCCCGCCGCCGATCCCGAGCACCCGCGCGTCCCGGTAGTGCCGCTCCACCTCCGCGTCCCGCAGGAAGCCGAAGCCGCCGTGCAGCTGCACGGCGGCGTCCACCACCTCGTCGCAGGCCGCGACCGCGGTGTTCTTCGCCATCGACACCTCCCGCACCACGTCCTCGCCGGCCGCCAGCCGGACCGCCACCGCCCGCGTGTACGTCCGGGCGACGTCGGTCAGCCGCGCCATCTCGGCGAGCCGGTGCCGCACCACCTGCCGGGTCGCGAGTGGACGGCCGAACGTCGACCGGTCCCGCACCCAGCGCAGGGTCAGGTCGAGGCAGCGCTGCGCGGTCGCATATGCCTGGACCGCGAGCGACACCCGCTCGCCCTGGAAGTGCCGCATGACCTGGGCGAAGCCGGAGCCCTCCGGCCCGACCAGGTTCGCCGTCGGGACCCGGCAGTCGGAGAAGGACAGCTCCGCAGTGTCCGAGCAGTGCCAGCCCATCTTCTCCAGCCGGCGGACGACGGTGAAGCCGGGCGTGCCGCGCTCGACCACGAGCAGAGAGACGCCGTCGTGGCCGGGGCCGCCGGTCCGCACCGCCGCCGTGACGAAGTCGGCCCGGGCGCCCGAGGTGATGTACGTCTTCGTGCCGTCGACCACGTAGTCGTCGCCGTCCCGGACCGCCCGGGTCCGCAGCGAGGCGACGTCCGAGCCGGCGTCCGGCTCGGTGACCGCGAGCGACCCGATGCACCGCCCGGCGAGCGTCGGCCGGACGAAGCGGTCGACGAGGTCGGGGTCGCCGGCGGCGACCAGGTGCGGCAGCGCGATCCCGTGCGTGAAGAGCGCCGCGACCAGCCCGCTCGACCCCCCGGCCTGGATCAGCTCCTCGGTGACCACCACCAGGTCGAGCAGGTCGCCGCCGCTGCCGCCGACCTCCTCGGCGAAGCCGATCCCGAGCAGCCCCGCCGCGGCGGCCGACTCGTGCAGCGACCGCGGCACCTCGCCGGCACGCTCCCACCCGTCCAGGTGCGGCACGACCTCGCGCCGCACGAAACGGCGCACCATAGCCCGCAGCGCCCGCCGCTCCTCCGTCGCGAAAGGATCGGCGGTGCCCGCTCGGGCGACAGGCCGCCCGTCGCGGGTGCCGGCCGCCCGGTCGTCCTCGCTCTCCGACCCGCGGTGCGAGCCTGTGTCCGCTCGGGCGACAGGCCGCCCGTCGCGGGCGCCGGCCGCCCGGTCGTCCTCGCTCTCCGACCCGCGCTGCGAGCCTGTGTCCGCTCGGGCGACAGGCCGCCCGTCGCGGGCGCCGGCCGCCCGGTCGTCCTCGCTCTCCGACTCGCGGTGCGAGCCTGTGCGCTCGCCGGAGAGGAGCACCACGGGGACATCGACGTGCCGGGACCGCAACCACTCGCCGAGCGCCTTCGCCTGCGGGTCGAACCGCGCCCCCGCGGCGACGCCCTCACCGAGCAGCCCGTCGATCACGAAGTTCACCGCGCGCAGCGACGGCAGCAGGAACCGCTCCGTGCGGTGCGCGGCCGTCTCAGGCAGCAGCTCGTGCAACCTCTCGACCGTGAGGAACCGGACCAGCCAGCCGTACGCCGCACCGGATCGCACCCAGACACCGAGGTTCGCCGTCCCGCCCTTGTCCCCGGACCGCGCGCCGGCGACCAGCCCGAGCGGCACCCGCCGGGTCGGGCCCAGGTCCACCGGTCCGGCCGACTCGCGGGCGTCCGAGACGGACACCTCCCGAGTGGACGGTGGCGGCGGCACCGGCACGCGCGAGCCGTCCGGCAGCACGGCGACCTGCTCGAACCCGTCCTGCGGCAGTGTCACCGCCGTGAAGACCCCGTACGGGCTCGCGTCGGCCGGCGGCGCCGTCACGTGAAAGCCGGGGTACGACGCCAGCGCGAGCTCGATCGGGATCCTGGAGAACGCCCGACCCACCCGGTCCCGGTCCGGATCGCGGGCCACCAGGTGCAGCAACGCGCTCGCCGCCTCCTCGGTGTCCGCGTCCGGGTGGTCGGTCCGTGCCAGCGTCCACTCCAGACCCGCCGGCCGGGCGTCGCCCAGCGCGTCCTCCACCTGCGCCCGGACCAGAGCCGCCTTGGCGTCGACGTCGAGTCCGGTCAGGACGAAGGTGGTGGCGGTCCGGAAACCGCCGAGCCGGTTCACGCCGACCTTGAGCGTGCCGGGCGGCGGCTTGCCGCGGACGCCGTCGATGCGGACCCGGTCCGTGCCGTCCCCGGTCAGCCGGATCGTGTCGAAGCGGGCCACCACGTCCGGCCCGACGTACGCCGGGCCGCCGATCTCGTACAGCAGCTGCGCGGTCACCGTGTCACGGGTGACCGCGCCGCCCGTGCCGGGATGCTTGGTGATCACGCTGGACCCGTCCGCAGACACCTCGGCGATCGGGAAGCCGGGGTGGCGCGGGCCCGGCAGCTCGCGGAAGAAGCTGTAGTTTCCGCCGGTCGCCTGCGCCCCGCATTCGAGCACGTGCCCGGCGACGGTCGCGCCGGCCAGCGCGTCCCAGTCGTCGCGGGACCAGCCGTGGTGCCAGGCCGCCGGGCCGACGAGCAGCGAGGCATCGGTGACCCGGCCGGTCACCACCACGTCCGCACCGGCGCGCAGGCATTCGACGATGCCCCAGCAGCCGAGGTACGCGTTCGCCGCCAGCGGCTCACCGTCCACCCGGGACCGGACGTCGTCGCCCTCGACGTGTCCGACGTGGACCGTCAGCCCCAGCCGGTCGGCCAGCTCGCGCACGGCTGCCGCGAGACCGGCCGGGTTGAGCCCGCCGGCGTTGACGACGATCCGGACGCCCCGGTCGAGGGCGAGCCCGAGGCCGTCCTCCAGCTGGCGCAGGAACGTCTTCGCGTAGCCGAGGGCCGGGTCCCGCAGCCGGTCCCGGGCCAGGATCAGCATGGTCAGCTCCGCCAGGTAGTCCCCGGTCAGCACGTCCAGCGGCCCGCCGGTCAGCATCTCCCGGAGGGCGGCGGCCCGGTCGCCGTAGAAGCCGCTCGCGTTGCCGATCCGCACGATGCTGCCGTTGCCGCGGCCGGCGCTGGCGGCGGTCACATCGCACCTGCGCGCAGGCGTGCCGATCCCGCGGCCGGTGCGCCGACCGACCCGGACGGATCCGCCGAGCCCGGCGCGACGGAGCCGGCGAGGGTGGCCGCCAGCTGGCGGGACCACTCGGCGAGCAGGCGTTCGCGCCGGGCCGAGTCGTCGGTCAGCAGGCTTGCCACCCCGAGCCCCCGCATCAGGTCGAGCGTCGCCTGCACGCACTCCCGTACGCCCGGCCGGGACTCGTCCGCGCCGAGCAGCTCGACCGTGAGCCGGTGCACCTCCCGCCCGAACCGGGTCTCCACCGGGAGCAGCGCCGCCCGCAGCGGCGCGTCGCTGCGCGCCGCCACCCACACCTCGATCGCCGCCGCGAACAGCGGCCCCGTGAACAGCGACGCGAGCAGGTCGACCGTGCGGGTCACCCGGTCGCCGCCGGCCGGGAGCGCCGCCACCTCCGCGCGCAGCTCCGCGGCCCGCCGCTCGGCCAGGTGCTCCACCGCGGCGACCACCAGCGCCGACTTGGTCCGGTAGTGGTGCAGCTGGGCGCCGCGGGAGACCCCGGCCCGCTCCGCCACCACGGTCGTCGTCGTCCCGGACCAGCCACGTTCGACCAGGCAGTCGAGCGCCGCCTCCAACACGCGCAGCCGGGTCGAGCGGCTGCGCTCCTCCTGCCGGCTGGTGCCCTGGGCCGGCGCCGCCGCGGTCACGGTCACACCCTCCCCGGCCGTAGACAAACAGTCAAGCCTGATTGTTTTCCAAACTCAGTAAGGGCCGAACGGGTGAACTCCATGTTTCGGTGCACCGGGCGGCCGGGGAGTGTGCCCTATGCTTCAGCCCTCCGGTTCCGATCCCCCCACGGCGCCGGAGACCCCACCAGAGGGCAGGGGACGCCTCACCGCGTTCCCTGCCCTCGTCCCCTCTCCGGGCGGTCGCCGGTCGGCAGCGTCACGACCGCCCGCAGGCCGGGCTCCGCGTCCTCCAACGCGACGGTGCCGCCGTGGGCGCGGACCAGCTCCCGCACGATCGCCAGCCCGAGGCCGGCGCCTCCCTCGTCCCGGCCTCGGCCCTGGTCGAGTCGGGTGAAGCGGTCGAAGACCCGCTCCCGGTCGTCCACGGCGACGCCGGGACCGTCGTCGGTCACCGACAGCACCGCACCGGCGGGCGTGGAGCCGACCGCGACGCACACGCCGGTCCGGGCGTGCCGAACCGCGTTGTCGACCAGGTTGGTCAGCACCCGCCGCAGCGCCACCCCGTCTCCCCGCACCACGGCCCCGGCCCCAGCCCCAGCCCCAGTCCCAGTCCCAGTGTCCGGGCCACCGGCCGCGCCTGCGGCTGCCACGGCCGCGCCCGCACCGGTCGCGCCCGCACCGGCCGCGCCTGCCACGGTCGCGCCCGCACCGGCCGCGCCTGCCACGGTCGCGCCCGCGCCCGCGCCCGCGCCGGTCGCGCCTGCCACGGCCGC
>Ga0210378_10000151_pt1 | contig 32512 bp, 26 predicted proteins | sample PLM1_60_b1redo_FD_155465 | JGI IMG/M metagenome (GOLD analysis project Ga0210378, IMG submission 155465) | Groundwater sediment microbial communities from an aquifer in East River, Colorado, USA - PLM1_60_b1 redo | ecosystem: Environmental > Terrestrial > Soil > Riparian zone | place: USA: East... | reverse complement strand
AGGCGTCGAGCTTGTCCGCGTCCGCGAAGATACGGATCTCGCGCTCGCGGCTGCCGGTGAGGCTCACCTGCCCCACGCCGTCGACGGTCTCGAGCTGCCGCTTGATGTCCTTGTCCGCGATCTCGGTCGTCTCGCGCAGGCTGCGCCCGCTCGCCACGACCACCGAGATGACGGGGTCGGCGTCGGGATCCGCCTTCTGGATGACCGGCGGCAGCATGTTGGGCGGCAGGCTCCGCAGCGCTCCCGCGACCTTCTCCCGCACGTCCTGGGCGGCACTCTCGATGTCGCGCTCGAGGACGAAGCGGCATGTGATGCGCGCTCGCCCCTCGCTGCTCTGGGAGCTCAGCTCGTCCAGGCCGCTGATCGTGCTGAGGGCCTCCTCGAGGGGCAGCGCGACCTGGGTCGTCATCTCCTCGGGGCTCGCCCCGGGCAGCTGTATGTTGATGTTGACGGTGGCGGGGTCCGCGCGGGGGAAGAGGTCCACGCCGAGCTCACGGAAGGAGAAGATCCCCAGCACGACCAGGAAGCAGATGAGCATCACGGCGAAGACCGACCGCCGGACGCACAGCTCGGCCAGGGTCATGCCATCCGCCTCAGTGCACCGCTTCGACGGCCGCGCCGTCCCGCGGCTCCTGGCCGGCCTCCGGCACCGCGACCCACTCGCGGTCGGTCAGGCCCTCCACGATCTCCACCGCATCGTCGGCGCGGTCGCCGAGCTTGACCTCCCGCTCCTTGAGCGCCCCGCTTTGCACCGTGAAGACCTTGTAGACGCCGTAGGTATAGCGCACCGCCTGCGACGGCACGAAGAGCATCGTGACGACCTGGCGGGACGCGATGCGGGACTTGACGAAGAAGCCGGGCTTGAGGATGCCGGCGTGGTTCTCGAGCAGCGCTTCGACGTCGAAGGAGCGGGTCTGGGGGTCGACGGACGGGTTGATCCGGGCGATGGCGCCTTCGAAGGTCCGGTCCGGATAAGCCTCCACCGTGACCGTGACCGGCTGCCCCACCGTGATCCAGCCGGCCATCTTCTCGGGCACCTTGAGGCGCACCCGCAGCGGGTCGGTGTTGACGATGACCATCACCGGCGACTGGACCTTGAGGTACTGCCCGGCGGTTACCATGCGCTCCTTCACCTGGCCCGCGAATGGAGCGCGGATCACGGCATCGCGGCGCTTCTTGCTCGCCACCGCCAGCGCCGAACGGCGCTGGGCGAGCTGCGCCCGCAGCCTCTCCACGCCCTGGAGCGCCATGTCGTGGGCGGCCCGCGCGGAGTTGTAACGGGCGTCGGCCTCGTCGAATGTGCCCTGGGCGATGAGCCCCTCGGCGAACAGCGATTTCGCGCGGGTGTACTTCTGCTCCGCGTCCTTCATGTCCGCGGCCGCCCGTTTCACTTCAGCCGCCTGGCTCGGATCCGGGAGGTCGTCGCGCCCCTCGGGCAGGCCGAGGTTGGCGCGCGCCTGTTGCATGGAAGCGCGCTCCTGCTGGAGGGCCAGCTCCAGCTCCATCGGCGCGACCTCGACCAGCGCCTGGCCGAGCCGGACCCGGTCCCCGACGTCGCTGAGGACGCGGGCCACCTTGCCCTCCACTTCGGAGCTGACCGTCACCTCCTGGAAGGGGAAAAGGGAGCCCACGGACTCGACGACGCGCTGGATCTGACGAACCTCCACGGGCACGACCTTCGCCCGGACGGGGCGGGCCTCGGCCTCGCTGGCCCGGCCCTTGGAGCAGCCGGCCAGAGCGGTCACGGCGAGGAGCACGGCAGCGCTTTGGCGCACGCAAGGCATGGGCGCGAAAGCCAAGTCTATCCTCAGTGAGCTGGGGGGTGCTAGTTTCTGTCGCGGAAAACGATGACGGGCCGCGACAGAAACTAAGCGCGGCGCTACGCGCCGCTAGAATCGATGGTTGAGGAGCCCATATTAGTTTTCGTCGCGCCCGGTCTTAGGTTTCGCGACGAAAACTAGAACGTCCACGCCCAGAGCATCAGGAAGCCGATCTGGTGCTCCGAGCGGATGCGGTAGGTGTCCGGGATGACGCGCGCGCCCGCGGGCAGGGACGGACCGCCCGGGGTGGGACCGATCAGCCGGTGGGTGCCAATACGAAGCAGCGGCACGGCGTCGCTCAGCCCCGCTTCGCCGAGATAACGGACGAGGTCGGCCTGGGTTACGCGGCTCATGTCCACCATCCCCGCCAGCGGGGACGGCCGCTCCTCCATCGACGGGAGCGCGTTGCGGTGATCCCGCACGGCCGCGGTCACGCGGAGCCTCTTGTGGCGGAACTGCAAGCCGGCCAGGAGGTCGACGGGTCGGGCCCGGTCCAGGGTGCGCGTGCGGTGCCCGACGTCGAACACGGTCGTGACCTCGGCCACCGCGGCCAGGTTGTCGCGTAGGACGCGTCGCGCCCCCACCCCGGCATCGACCCGGTGCGGCAGGATCAGATCTTCGTCGGTCACCACCACCGAGCCGCCGCGCCATTCGATGCGCCGGTCCGGAAAGGGCGGCCCGCCCACGCGGGTGAAGGACGTCGAGGCCACGACGCTCCACCGGCCGCGAAGCCACTCGGCGATGCCCCCCACGCGCACGTCGAACCCCCCGGTGCCGGCGCCGTGCTGGAGGTCGCGCAGGTTCCTCGCGATCGGGAACTGCAGCTCGAAGGTGCCGGCGAGGGCGGGACGTGCGCCCTTCTGCGCGAGGGCCCGCGCCTTGAACCCGACGAGCCCGTCCCCGGGAGTGCCGGCGCCGAAGTGGATCGCTCCGGTGTCGTCGACGTAGGGGGTGGGCGGATACAGCGAGTACAACGGCCGTAGCGGCGGGCTCGTCCCCGGGAGCACGATCAGATCCAGGGGAGGCGGCGGCAGCACCGGCGTATCGGGGACGGCCACCGACCGGTTGAAGATGAAACGCCCATAGGCCTCGGACCACGGCGTCAACCCCAGGTTCCACGCGATGGCGCCATCGAAGATGTCCAGGCCATGGGGATCGCGGTCGCGGTTGTCGATCGTCACGGCCGCGGCGAACTTGCCCTTGGGGAAGGTCGCGGTGTCGGGCAGCGTCAGCAGCCCGCTGCCGAGCAGAGCGGCCCAGGGGGACGGCGTGTCCGACGGCGTGGGAGCGACCGAGGGGGTGGCGGGTCCGGCCAGGAGAACCGCCAGGAGGACGGAGCCCATTCGCCGGCGATTATGACTGGCTCGCCGGGGAGATCCAAGCCTAATCGTTCGACATGCGGGAGCCCGCCCGTCCGCGTTTCCTCTTCTCGAGGTCGAAGGTGTCGCCGGCGTTCAAGAGGTGGACGCGAAGCTCCCCCCGGTGGCGGCCATCCACCACCATGACCTGCCCTCCTACCGTCTCGGCATGCCGGCCCGCGCGCACGAGCAGGGCCGCGCCTTCGTCGATGCCGACCCCGAGCAGTCGCGGGTGAGCCAGAACGAGGGCGAACAGCCGGTTCTCGCGCTGGCGCTTGATGAAGTGCTGGTCGAGGATCACGCCGGGCAGGAGGGCGAGGCCGGCCCGCACCCCCACCTGCCTCGTGTCGATGACCGTGAAGTCGCCCTCGCCGGTGATGGCGAGGGCGGAGATCGCCGCCGTTCCCGCGCTGGAACCCGCAAATGCCACGCCGTCGCGGTACCGCGCGCGCAGCGCGGTGGCTACCTCGTTGTCGGCGAGCACGTCGAGCAGGCGCTGCTGGTCTCCTCCCGCCAGGAAGACGGCGCTCGCGCGGTCGAGACGGCGGCGGAGCTCGGCCTGCGCGTCGTCCCGCAGGGGCGCGGCGGGGGCTCCTTCGACCATCCCTGGCGAGAACGGCCGCAGCGCGTCGCGCGCGGACTCGAGAGCGTCGCGCGCGTCGTCGGCGCCCCACGGCAGGACGAGGATGCGGGCCCGCGGCCCGCCCGCCCACTGCACGAAGCGGCCGAGGGCGGCCGCCGGCATCTTCCCTCCTCCGAGCAGCACCAGGTGCTCTTCCGCCGCCAGCGCCGGCCGCACGTCCGGCGCGGCGAAGAAGAGCACGACGAGGGCCAGGAATGACGCGCGCGCGCGCACCGCCATCAAGTCTAACCGCGACCTTGACGCTCTCGCGGAGCCTCGCATAGACTCACCGTTCCGACACATTCCGGGGGCGAGAGGAGAGAGACGATGGGGATTCGGGTCGGCATCAACGGCTTCGGCCGCATCGGGCGCAACATCTTGCGGGCCGCCCTCCACGACAAGGACCTCGACTTCGTGGCGGTCAACGACATCACCGATGCGCCGACGCTGGCCCACCTGCTGAAGTACGACTCGATCCTCGGCAACCTCCCCGACGAGGTGCGGGCCGAGGGCGACACGATCCACGTGGGCGGCCGGAGCATCAAGGTCCTGGCCGTCAAGGACCCCGCCCAGCTGCCGTGGAAGTCGCTCGGCGTCGAGTACGCGGTGGAATCGACGGGGCTCTTCACCGACGCCGACAAGGCGAAGGCCCACATCACCGCCGGCGCGAAGAAGGTGATCATCTCCGCCCCCGCCAAGGGCGAGGACCTCACGGTGGTGATGGGGGTCAATCACGAGAAGTACGACCCGAAGAGCCACCACGTCATCTCCAACGCATCGTGCACCACGAACTGCCTGGGACCCGTGGCCAAGGTGCTGCAGGACCGGTTCGGCATCGTGAAGGGCCAGATGACCACCGTGCACTCGTACACCAACGACCAGAAGATCCTCGACCTGCCCCACAAGGATCTGCGCCGCGCGCGGGCGGCGGCGGTCTCGATGATCCCCACCTCGACGGGGGCGGCCAAGGCCATCTACCTCGCGATCCCGGAGCTGAAGGGCAAGCTCGACGGGATCGCCATCCGCGTGCCCACGCCGAACGTGTCGCTCGTGGACCTCACGGTCGAGCTGGCGAAACCCGCGACGGCCGAGGACATCAACGGCGCCTTCAAGAAGGCGGCGGCGGGACCGATGAAGGGCATCTTGGACGTGACCGACGAGGAGCTGGTCTCGATCGACTTCCGCGGCAACCCGCACTCGTCGATCGTGGATGCACCGCTGACCAAGGTCGTCGGCGGGAGCCTGGCCAAGGTCTTCTCCTGGTACGACAACGAGTGGGGCTTCTCGAACCGCATGAAGGACCTCATCCGTTACATGGCCTCCCGCGACCGCGGCTAGAACGGCCTTAAACGCAGAGGACGCAGAGGCTCGCAGAGGATCAGATAAGATGATGCGTCTCCGTCTCTGCGGACCTCTGCGCTCTCTGCGTTGAAGAGCAATGGCCAAGCGAACCGTAAGAGACCTCCAGGACCTCAAGGGCGCGCGGCTGTTCGTGCGCGTGGACTACAACGTCCCGCTCGAGAACGGCCGGATCACCGACGACACCCGCATTCGCGCCTCGCTGCCGACGCTCGATCACCTGGTCAAGGCGGGCGCCCGCCTCGTGCTGGCCTCCCACCTGGGCCGGCCCAAGAAGGGCCCCACGCCGGAGTTCAGCCTCAAGCCGGTCGCGGAGCGGCTGAAGGACCTGCTCGGGGCCCCGGTGGCGATGGCGCCGGACTGCGTCGGGCCCGAAGTGCGCAGGATGTCCGAGGACCTGCGGGACGGGGAGATGCTTGTGCTGGAGAACGTCCGCTTCCACAAGGAAGAGGAGGCGAACGACCCCGCTTTCGCGCACCGGCTCGTGACCGACACGGGGGCGACCATCTTCGTGAACGACGCCTTCGGCACCGCCCACCGCGCCCACGCGTCCACCGAAGGCGTCTCCCACTACGTGTCGCGATCGGTGGCCGGCCTCCTCATGGAGAAGGAGCTGCGCTACCTGGGCATGGCCCGTGATGCGCCCGACCATCCCTACGTGGCGGTGCTGGGGGGAGCGAAGGTCTCCGACAAGATCGCGGTCATCGAGAACCTGTTCTCCAAGGTGGACTCGCTCCTGGTGGGCGGCGGTATGGCCTACACCTTCCTGCGCGCCGAGGGACTGGTCACCGGCAAGAGCCTCGTCGAGGAGGAAAAGGTCGAGCTCGCGCGGCGCTTGCTCGAGAAGGCGGGGCCGAAGCTGCGCCTGCCCATGGACCACGTCGTGGCCTCCGCCTTCAAGGAGGACGCCGAGCGCCGCACACTGCCGGTGGACCAGATCCCCGCCGACTGGATGGGCCTCGACATCGGCCCGGCCACGATCAAGGCCTACACCGAGGCGGTGCGTCCCGCGAAGCTCGTCTTCTGGAACGGCCCCATGGGCGTCTTCGAGATGAAGCCCTTCGCGGATGGCACTCTCGCCATGGCCAGGGCCCTGGCCGAGAGCAGCGGCACCTCCATCGTGGGCGGCGGCGACAGCGTCGCCGCCGTCACGCAGATGGGGCTGGCCGACAAGATCGACCACGTGTCCACCGGGGGCGGCGCCTCCCTCGAGTTCCTGGGCGGCGACGAGCTGCCCGGCGTCGCTTGCCTGGAGGACGCATGAGACGGCCGCTGCTCGCGGGAAACTGCCCCCCGCCCGCAGCGAGGCGCTCCTCTACGCCGAGCCGGGGTTCATCCCCGGCGAGGCGGAATTCAATGAAGTGCCGAGCGAGGACGCTCAATTGAGAAGACCCCTTCTGGCCGGAAACTGGAAGATGTACAAGACGGTGCCGGAGGCGGTGGCGCTGGCCCAGGAGATCCGCGCGGGCCTGGCCCTTCCCCTGCAGGACCGCGACGTGCTCGTGGCCCCAGCGTTCACGGCGCTGGCCGCGGTGGGCGAGGCGCTCAGGGGCAGCAACCTCCTGCTCGGCTCCCAGAACATGCACTGGGAGCGCGAGGGCGCCTTCACGGGCGAGATCTCGCCGGTCATGCTGAAGGACCTCGGCTGCACGCACGTCATCCTCGGCCACTCGGAGCGCCGGCACATCTTCGGCGAGAGCGACGACACGGTGGCCCGCAAGACGCGGGCGGCCGTGGACAACGGGCTGACCCCCATCCTCTGCGTGGGCGAGACGCTGCCGGAGCGCGAGTCGAACCGGACGCTGGAGGTGGTCGAGCGGCAGCTCGAGCGCGCGCTGCGCTCGCTCACGCCGGACGAGGCGAGCCGCACGGTGGTCGCCTACGAGCCGGTGTGGGCCATCGGCACCGGCCGCACGGCCACGGCGGCGCAGGCCCAGGAGGTCCACGCCTTCATCCGCAAGCGGGTTACGGCCACCCACGGCGAGCCGGCCGCCGCCGCGTTGCGCATCCTCTACGGCGGCAGCGTGAAGCCGGACAACATCGACGGCCTCATGGCCCAGCCCGACGTCGACGGGGCTCTCGTCGGCGGGGGGTCCCTGAAGGCGGATCCCTTTCTCAGGATCGTCCATCACAAGAAGGACGGCGCATGACCTGGAAGGTGATCTCCAGGGCAAGGTAGGGCGCATGGAGCATCTGCCGGCGCCGCCGCTACCGCCGTGGATCGAGCGCCAGCTCTTCCCGAGCACACGGCGCTATCTCGTCGACCTGGGCGACTATCGGATGCACGTGGCCGAGGTGGGCGACGGTCCGGCGGTGCTGCTACTCCACGGCAACCCGACGTGGAGCTTCCTCTACCGGAAGGTGGCCGCCGCTCTGCGTGGCGACACCTTCCGGCTCGTGATGCCCGATCTCGTCGGCCTCGGGTTCTCCGACCGGCCGCATTCCGCGTCCGAGCACACCCTGGAGGCTCACGCCGGATGGCTGGGCGCCCTCATCGACGGCCTCGGCCTGCGGGACATCGTCTTCGTCGGCCACGATTGGGGAGGCCCCATCGGCTTGCGCGCGCTCGCCGACCGCCCGGGCGTGGCCCGGGGCCTCGTCATCCTGAACACGGTCGTGAGCCCGCCCCGGGAGGGCTTCCGCCCGACGCGCTTCCACCGCTTCGCGCGGGTCCCCCTGCTGAGCGACGTCGCCTTCCGGCTGCTGGGCTTCCCGCAGAACGCCCTGCACCGGGTACAGGGCGATCCCACCAGCATCCGGGGTGCCGTGGCCCGCGCGTATCGTTATCCGCTGCGGCGCATCCGAGACAACGCCGCTCCGCTGGCGCTCGCCCGCATGGTGCCGGACGGTCGGGCGGGCCATCCCTCGCTCGCGGATCTGGAGCGCGTCCAGACCTTCGTCACGTCTTTCGCGGGCCCGGTGGCCGTCGTGTGGGGTGAGCGCGATCCCGTCCTGGGCCGCCTGCGCAAGCGGATCGAGGCCCTGCTGCCGAAGGCCATGGTGATGCGCACCGACGCCGGCCACTTCCTGCAGGAAGAGGTGCCTGAGGAGATCGCCTGCGCCATCCGGCACGTGGCAAGCGTGGCTGTATATCACTGAAACGGCTTTAGTTGTAGGCAAAACCCTTGACTTCCGGGCCGCACACGTCTCGGCGATCGTCTTCGCGCTGCTGCTGGTGCCCGGGCTGATGGTGAGCGTGCAGGGGCCAGGGCTCTACATGGTCATCCCGATGATCGACTGGGTTCGGACCATGGACATGCGCGTGCAGGCGCTGGCCATCTCGCGCCAGCAGGTGATCACCAAGGACAACGTGCCGGTCACCATCGACGGCGTGTTGTTCTTCCGCGTCGCCGATGCCGCCCAGGCGGTGGTCCGCGTCGAGGACTTCCGCTACGCGATTTCCCAGTTCGCGCGAATGTCGCTGCGCGACGTGGTCGGCCAGATGACCCTCGACGAGCTGCTCGCGGAGCGCGAGCAGATCGAGTCCGCCATCGGCTCGCACGTGGAGAAGGACACCCGGGCCTGGGGCCTGCACGTCGAGTCCATCCGCATGGAAGACATCGACATGCCGGAGGAGCTGAAGAAGATGATGTCCCGCCAGGCCTCCGCGGAGCGCGAGAAGCGCCCCAACATCACCAAGGCGGAAGGCGACCGCGACGCGGCGGTCAACCTCGCGCAGGCCGCGCGCACCATGCGGGACAGCCCGGGGGCCATGCAGCTCCGGACGTTGCAGACGATCGACGGCCTGGGGCCCACGGCTTCGAACACCGTCGTGCTCGCGATCCCGGTCGAGGTCATGAACGTGATCGAGCAGACAGGGAACTTCCTGAAGGAACGTCGCGTCGGCGGCTGAGCCGCCGGTCGGGGTGCCCGCCGGCGACGTCGCAACCCCTCTCCCCCTCGGGGAGAGGGTAGGGTGAGGGGTGTGTTGTATACTCGACGTTTCGCGCGGGCTCTGCCGCGCGCCGGAGACGAAATGGTCTTTCTCTACTACACGGTCATCGTGGTGCACGTCCTGACGTGCCTGTTCCTCATTGGTGTCGTGCTGCTGCAGCAGGGCAAGAGCCAGGACCTGGCCAGCGCGTTCGGCGGCGGCGGCACCCAGACCGCGTTCGGACCCCGCGGCTCCGCGAACGTCCTCTCCCGCGCCACCACCGTGCTGGCCGGGGTGTTCATGATCACGAGCCTGTCGCTCTCGATCATGCGGCCGAGCTCGGGCTCCATCCTGGACACGGTGAAGACGCCGCCGGTCGCACCCTCTCCCGGCCGGTCGGCGGCGCCGGGGCCCAGCACGACGCAGCCGGCACAGTCCGCGACCCCGGCGGCGCCAGCGGCCACGCCCTCCGCCCGCTAGTCGCCGCCGCTGGCCCCCGCGGGCGCGGCGATCACGGTGAAGGGCTCGCGGATCTCCAGCGACTTGCCCGCGATCTCGTCGCGCACCGTCAGCACGAACTCGTAGTCGCCGGGCTCCGTCGTCCGGAGAGGCGTGCCCACCAGCCGTGAGAGCTTCCCGAGCGACGTGGGCTGGATGACCGTGGGGTCGACGAAGGACTCCACGGGCCCGTCGATGCGCCTGATGGTGTACCCCGCGCTGACCTTCGGCATCCCGCTGGCCTTGTTCTTCGCCGCCCCGTAGACCTCGAACTCGGCCCACATGGTGCTGCCGGACGGGAAGGCCCGCTGGATCTTCAGGACCGGCCGGGGCGTGGACTTCTGGCCCTCGGGCGTGGGCTGCAGGGTGTCGCTCAGGATGGGCGTCGAGACGCGGAACTGGGAGGTGTCGGGCACCTCGAACTCGTGGACCACGGTCCCGATGCGTTTGCTGTTCTTGTCGCGCACGACGATCTTGGCCTGGTAGCCGCCGGGCGCCAGCTCGAAGTCGCGCACCACGGGGTACCAGGAAGCCCCGAGCCTCTGGCGCGTGGCCGGCAGCAGCTTCATCTGGACCTGCTGGTCGTAGCGGAAGAACTCCCCCGTCTCGCGGTGCGCCACCACGAGCAGGAACTCGAGCGTGTCGAGGAAGCGGCCGTCCTTCTCCTCGAATTGGAACTCCGAAACGTCCACGTCGGTCGCCACCATGACGCTGGCCTTGCCGAGGATCGTCTCGTCGAAGACGTAGGTCGTCATCCGCAGCGGCACGTCCTCCTCGGCGTACGGCGAGTCGAGGGCGGCCTGGATGGCCGGGTCGCCGGGCGTCGTGCGCTTGTCGAGGGCGCTCTTGCCCCCCTCGAGCGGCGCGAAATAGCCCTTGCGGTAGCGGAGCTGCAGGCCCTTGCGGTTCGGCAGCTTGACATCGATCTTGCGGAACCGCCCGTCGCGCTGGGTGTGGGTGGAGTTGTACCCGAGCAGGTAGTAGATGCGCGACTCGTCGGCGATGCGCTGGATGCCCTTGCCGAGGTCGTTGGTGTTCTTGACCGAGAAGCCGCCGGTGTCGATGGCGATCGACTCCGCGCCCTCCGATGCCTCCAGGTTCTCCATGAAGGCGGCCCCGATGTCCTGGGTGTCGATGGGAGGGCCGAACTGCGCCGTGAAGTAGTCGGGCATGCCGGTGAGGCCCCGGGTGTCGAGGAAGTAGATGGCGACGTTGGAGCGTCGGGAGGCCTGCACCGTCCTCTTGAACTCGTCGAGGTTGGGATCGTAGATGAAGCCTTCCGAGACGAGGATGAGCGACTTGCGCCCCTTGGTGGAGACGAGGGAGTTGAGGATCCGCTCCAGGATCTGGAGCGTGATGCGGTTACGGGAGACGGACTGGAAGTACACCTCGGTGGCCTTGCCCTGCACCATCGGGTCCCCGCCCATCATGGCCGTGCTGTTGCGGTCGCCCGACATCGAGCCGCGCGTGGAGGCCCCGTACGTCTCGAAGCGGCGGGACACCCGCGCCTCGACCTGAGCGTCGTGGTAGACGTGGATGCGCATCGCCTCCCAGTCCGACATCCGGTCCGGCGCCATGTCCGGGATGTAGCGCCCGTCCAGGCGCTTGAGCATCGCCATCAGCGCCTCGCGGCCCGCTTCCATCCGCGTGCTCCACCACACTTCGCCGCCGGTGCCGAGGAGGGTGACCCGGTCCCCTTCCCGGACCCCGCTTTTCAGGAACTCGGCCACCGCGCCCTTGGCCCGGTGGGCCTGGGCCGGCGCGAGGTGGATCGTGTCGAACACAATGACGAAGGTGCGCCCGGTGCGCGCCTCGGGCTCGCTGTTGGTGGCCACCCGCGGGGGGGCCTTCGGCGTGGCCGACGCGGTCGCCGGCAGCTGGACGGACTCGAAGCTGACGATGGCCTGGGGGTCGCCGTCCTCCTTGATCGTGAAGTCGGACGCTTTGAGGTCCGGTATCGGCACCCCCTTCTTGTCCGTGACCACGAGGTCCACCGTCACCAGCTCCACCTGGGTGGGGAAGGTCGGCGTATCCTCCGCCGCCGGCGCGGGAGAGGGCGACGCCGCCTGGGTCGGGGCGGGACTCGGGCTGGGGCTGGGAGGTGCCGGGGCGGGTGTTCCCGGAGGTTCCTGGCCGCCCATGGCCAAGGGAACCAGGATGAGGCCGGCTAGAGCCAGTAGCAGCTTTCTGTTCACCCTTGGGATTTGCCATACCCGCTCGAAAAAGTCCAATCCGCGCCCGGCTTGACACGGTGCCCCCATTAGCGGTGTGAGATGATGGGCGCGGCCGGCAAGGGCCGAGCGGGCGGGGGTCGACGCGGTGGAGCTGAAAGACCCGTCCCTGCTTCTCCTCCGGGATGAGGTCGGGGACTGTTACGAGTCCGTGACCCGGAGCGTGGCCGCGGCCATGGGGGCCGAGAGCTGCCACCTCGCCCTCTACGACGGCATCCGCCGCGAGCTCGTCGCGCGCCGGCCCGCCTATACCAGCCGCACCAAGGGCGCCCCGCAGTACCGCTTCCCTCTCGAGGCCTCCGCCGCTTCGTCGCAGGTCATCGAGACCGAGCAGCCGCACCTCTCCAACGATCCCCAGAACGACCCCCTCTACGATCCCTCCATCAAGGACCGCGGCGTCCACTCGGTCCTCACCGCACCGGTCCACCGCGACGGACGGGTCGTGGCCCTGCTCTATGTGCTCAACAAGACCGGCGGCTTCACGACCGAGGACGCCCGCGACCTGATGGTCCTCGCCCGCACGGTCGCCCTCGCCCTGGAGAACGTCCGCCTCTTCCAGAACGAGAAGGATCGCCGCATCCTGAACGAGAGCCTCGTCGAGGTCTCGCGGGTGCTGCTCGGCGCCCCCACCGAGGAGAGTGCCCTCGGCACCGTCCTCGACCAGATGTGGCGGGTCGTGCGCTACCAGGCCGCGGCGGCCGTGGTCCTCGACGGAGACGAGCTGCGGGTCGCCGCGTCGCGGGGCGGCAGCGCGGACCTCCGCGTGCCGCTCGGCTCGTCGGGCGAGCTGGGCCTGGTCCTGGAGCGGAACTCCCTCCAGGTGCTCTCCGACGCCGCCACGCTCCTTCCCGAGCTGGGAATCCGCGGCGCCACCGGTAAGGCCATGGCCGCTCCCTTGAAGGCCAAGCAGAGGGTGCTGGGAGCGCTGGTGGTGGTGTTCGAAGACGAGCACGCCACCGAGGCGCGGGAGGGCCAGCTCCTCGCCGCCTTCGCCGACCACACCGCCCTCTTCCTCGACGCCGCGCGGCTGCTCAACCGCGAGCGCCAGGCCCGCGCCCGCGCCGCCAACGTGGCCCGCTTCACGCGCCTGGCCGCCACCCGCCTCGAGCCGGAGTCGCTGCTCGGCGCCGCCGGCGAGGAGATCCTTCCCCTGAGCGGGGCGGATCGCGTGGTGCTCTACACGGCCCACTCCCGCAACGCGGTGCTGATCCCGGTCGCCCACGAGGGCACCGCCCCCGCCGAGGAGAAGCGGGTCATGGAGCTGCGCCTGGACCTCAGCGCCCCGCTGCTCGCTCCCCTGGTGGACGAGCGCAAGACGCTCGTCTTCCAGGGCGAGATCGGGCCGCCCCCCGACTTCGTGAGCCCGTTTCTCGGCGCCCGCTCCCTGATCCTCATCCCGCTCGTCTCCCGTGACGTCATCGTGGGCGCGGTGGCGGTCGCGCACCTCTCCCATCCGGAGCCCTTCGACCGCGTGCTCATCGAGTACCTCCACGACGTCTGCCAGCCGCTCGCCCTCGGCCTGGAGAACGCGCGCCTGTTCGTCACCCTCACGCAGATGGCGGCCACGGACGAGATGACCGGCGTCGCCAACCGCCGGAAGTTCATGGAGACGCTGCGCGTGGAGGGAGTCCGCTCCCGGCGCAGCACCGATCCCCTGTCGCTGCTGCTGGTGGACCTCGACTACCTCAAGAAGATCAACGACACGCACGGCCACCAGGCGGGGGACGCCGCCATCCGGCACGTCGCCGACATCCTCACGAGGCGACGGCGGGCCACCGACCTCCCCGGGCGGCTCGGGGGCGAGGAGTTCGCGCTCCTCATGCCCGCCACGGCCAAGGACGGCGCGTTGCTCACCGCCGAGCGCATCGTCCGCGAGGTGTCGGGCCAACCGGTGCCGAAGGTGGGCACCGTGACCGTCTCCATCGGAGTGGCCACGATGCCGGAGGACGCCCGGGAGGAGGAGCCGCTCATCCGCGTCGCCGACCACCGGCTCTACGCGGCCAAGGCCGCGGGCCGGAACCAGGTCCGCTCCACGAGCGTGCCCGCGGAGCTCACCGAGCCGGGGGCGCAGGAAGCCGTGGCCGCGGAGCCGCCGTCGCCGCCCGCGCTCGAACCCGGACCGAGCGGGTCGGAGAGCTAGGGAGCAGCGGCCAGCCGCTCACCACCGGCTCCCGCCCGCACTTCCGCGAGCACGGGCAGATCCGCATCCGCATCCGTCCACAGATCCGCGAGCGCCCGGTAGTGCGCGCGCTCCTTCGCGGTATCGCCCGACGCCCGGGCGGCGCGGGCCGCGCCCAGGAGCGACAGCGCGCGGTTTGGACGCGCCTCGACCACGCGTTCGTACTCAGCGAGAGCCTCCGCAGGCTTTCCAGCGGCCAGGAGCGCTTCGGCCAACCGCTCCCGCGCGGTGAGGGAGAACGCGGGCCCGGAGATCGGGATGGGGTCCGTGAGCTGCACGCTCTGCGCGATGGCGTCCAGGGCCTGCTTTTCCGTCTCGGGTGTGCGCGCGCGCAGAAGGCCCGCCCGCGCGTTTATCTCGGCCACGTACGCGGCCGCGATCGTGGCCTGCCGGCTCATCCGGCCCGTCTTCGCCCACGGCTTCATCTGCTCGGTCACCGCGGCGATGTCCTTCGCGCGGGCTTCGGCGGCAGCGGCATCGCCCGTGCGCAGCGCCGCCTCCGCGCGCATGCTGTGCGCCGCGCCACGCGCGAAGTGCACGAACGGGGGCCTCTCTTCTCCGCTCCCGCCCGGCGCGTGCTCGGCGCAGGCCAGTGGCCCGCCCGGGCCCGTACCTTCGCCGCGGATCGGCGTCAGGAGCGGCGCCACCAGCGCCTCCGCCTCGGCCCAGCGTTCAGTCTGCGCGAGGTAGTTCTTGGCGATGTCGGCGTACCCGATGCGAAGCTCGGCGGAGTCCTCCGTGGCCAGGAGCGCTCGCGCATCGTCGACGAGCTTCCTCGCGCGCCCCGGCTGGCCCAGCTCGAGGTGAGCGGCCACGAGCCACGCGTACGAGTGCCAGTCCCACTTCTCGGGGGGCTGCCCCAGGGCCCGGGCCGCGGCCTGCGACGACGCGTACGCGCGCACGTTCGAAGGCACCACGTCGCGCCACATCCCGAGGTGCGTGAACGTGTGGGAGGGCATGTGCACCGCGTGGGCGGCGGCGGGCGCGATGCGCGCGTACGTGCGGGCGGCCGGCAACGCCAGGATGGCGTGCTCGGGATTGTCGAACGCGTGGATGATGTAGTGCGCGGCGCCCGGATGGTCGGGGCGGCGCCTCAGAACGTCGAGGGCCAGGGCGCCGGCCTCCGACTGCTCGCGCTGCCGGGTCTTGTCGTATCCATGGACCGCGATGAGCGCCAGGGCGTGCTGCAGCGCGACCTCGTCGTCATCGGGGTACTCCGCCCGCATCCGCGCGACCGCGGCCAGCCAGGCGCGTAGGCCGGCCTTGGCATCGGTCGCGTCGTAGAGAGCGCGCGCCACCGCGATGTGGGCACGCTCCCTGAGCGTGAGGGCGTCCTCGCGCTCGGGGACGATGCGCGCCAACGCCGCCTTCGCCTTGGCCAGGTCGCGCTCGGCCCAGACCGGATGCGTGTAGGCCATGGCGTCGCCCCAGGCGGCCATGGCACACCCCGCGTCGGCCCTGAGCGCCGCGCCGAAGCTCGCGTGGGCCTGGTCGTACTGGAACGAGTGCATCTCGAGCATTCCCTGGCGGAAGAGCCGTTGGCACTCGGGCGATCCGGTGACCGGGAAGTCGAGCTGGCCCAGCGCAGGTCCCGTGGACTTGGCGGGGCCACTCGCGGCGAAAGCACCCGTGGCCGTCGCAAGGAGCAGCAACGAAGCGGCGCGGAGGAAAAAGGAGGCTTGCTTCATAGAGTGGAGCATACTCGCATCACCCCTCGCCGTCCTGAAGAATGCCCCTAGGGCACCTTCACGAGGACGTGGCCGTCCTCGACCTTCACCTCGTACGTCGGGATCTTCAGCGAGCCGTTGGCGGCGTTCTCGCCCGTCGTCACGTTCCAGCTCCAGGCGTGCCAGGGACACATGACCTCCGGTCCCTCCAGCAGCCCCTGGCCCAGCGGCCCCCCGCGGTGGAGGCACAGGTTGCTGGTGGCGTAGAACGTCCCGTTCACGTTGTAGAGGGCCACCGCCGTCTCCCCCACCGTCACCTCCGTGCACTGGCCGGGAGCCAGGTCGGAGACGGCAATCGCCCTGACGAAATCGGTCATTGGGGCAGTCTACCGCACCTCTTTCGCGATCTCGTCGAGGGCCGCCCCCAGCCGCTCGAGGCCTCCCGACAGAGTTTCGGGCGGGCAGCCGTAGGAGACGCGGAAGTGGTCGCCGAGGCCGAAGAAGCGGCCCGGCACCACCGTCGTGTCGTACTTCTCGCGCAGCAGCGCGCAGAGCGCGTCGACGCTTCCCCGGAGCAGGCGCGGGAAGGCGATCATGCCGGCGTGGAGGCGGGGCACCTCGAGATCGGCGCGGCGGTCGAAGAAGCGCTGCAGCTTCGCGCGGTTGCCGTCGAGGAGGGCCTTCGCCCGGGCGGCGATGGCATCCAGGTGATCGAGGGCCACGATGCCGAGCCTCTCGGTGGCGTGGGGCGGCACCGAAGCGAACAGGTCGTTGAGCCGCCACATCCGGCGCGCCGAGGATGGATCGGCGACGATCCACCCGCAGCGCAGGCCTCCGAGGCCGTACACCTTGGTGAGGCTGTTCGTGATCACGAAGCACTCGGGGTCGAGCGCGAAGGCCGAGCGGGGCGCGCGCTCGAAGAGCGCTTCGAGGTACACCTCGTCCACGACGACGCGCGCCCCCACCCGCCTCGCAATCTGGCCGATGCGCCGCATCGTCTCTTCGTCCACGAGCGCGTTCGAGGGATTGTGCAGGTTGCTCAGCACCACGACGCGCGTGCGCGCCGTGAGCGCTTGCTCCAGCTCGTCGGGATCGACCGCGAAGCCGTCCTCGGCCCGCCTCGGGAAGCGCCGCACGTCGGCCCCGAGGTAGGACGCCGCATCCACGAGGGGACCGTAGGTGGGGTCCTCGATGAGGGCCTCGTCTCCCGGGTCCAGGAACGCGGCGAGAGCGAGGTGGTTGGCCATGGACGTCCCGGTCGCGGCCACGACGCACTCCGGGCTCACCCCCGCCTTCCTCGCCAGCCGCTCCTGCAGCGGCGGGTAGCCGTAGAAGCTCGGCCCCGTCAGCTCCAGGTCCTCGAGGCGGACCGGAAGCTCGCTGATCGGCAGCTCCGCGACGCCGCTGGAGGCCAGGTTGAAGCGGGACGGGGAGCGGGTCTTGGCCCACTCCATGTACTCGGAGCCCTTCGCGCGCGGGCTCATGCCCTTGGCTTCCGCCACAGGAAATACACCGGAACGCCCGCGAGAAGGATGACGAGGCCGATGAGCGTGTTGGCAGGGTACGTGTAGACGGTGTTGATCACCACCAGGAAGCAGGCGGCCACGAAGAAGATCGTGGTCGCCGGGTGGCCGGGCGTGCGGAACGAGGCCGCGGGTCCCTGGCGTCGCCGAAAGACGAAGAGCGACGCGCCCGTGACGCCGAAGAAGATGAAGTCCACCGAGACGACGTAGTTGAGGATCTGCTCGTAGCGCCCGGAGAGCGCGATGACCGCCGCGAGCAGGCCCTGCAAGGCGATCGCCACCACGGGCACCTGCGTGCGGGGATGAAGGAAGCCCACCGCCCGGAAGAAAAGGCCGTCCTCCGCCATCGCGTAGTAGACGCGGGGCGCGGTGAGGATGCCCTGGCTCAAGAAGCCCAGCGTCGAGACTGCGATGCCGGCGGCGATCAAGCTCGCTCCCCTGTCGCCGAGCGCGAGCCGCATCACCGTCGAAGCCGGGGTGGTCGTGGCGGCCAGACCTTCCGGGCCCAGCGCCCGCACGCTCACCGCGTTCACGGCCAGATAAAGAAGGATGACGCCGGACACGCCCAGGAGCAGGCCGCGAGGCAGGTCGCGCTCCGGCCGGCGCAGCTCGGCGGCCACGAAGCTCGACGTCTGCCATCCCCCGTACGCGAAGAGGACGGGCACTAGCGCCGCCCCCATCGCGGTCAGGAGGCCGAAGGAAAGAGGGCGATCGAGCACCGGGTGCGGTCCCGGCGACGCGGGGCGCACCAGGAACCAGCCGGCGGCCACCAGCCCCAGCACGGCCCCGATCTTCAGGACCATGAGGCCGTTCTGGACGGTCGCGCCCGCTCGCACGCCGTAACAGTTGATCGCGGTCAGGACGAGCAGGGCGGTTACGGCAACACCGGCTTCGTCCAGCGCCAGACCCGTCAGCTCGCGGACGTACCGCCCGAAGGTCGCCGCGACGGCGGCCATGCCGCCGCTCTGGGTCACGAGCAGCAATCCCCATCCGTAGACGAACGCGGCCGCGGGGTGGAACGCGTCGCGCACGTACGCGTACTGGCCGCCGACCTCGGGACGCAGCGCGGCCAGCTCCGCGTAGATGAAGGCCCCGGCCAGGGCGATCATCCCGCCGAGCACCCACGCACTCAGGATCAGGAATGGCGTGTGGACTTGCCGGGCCACGACGTAGGGGTTCATGAAGATGCCCGAGCCGACGATGCCGCCCATCACGAGCATCGTGGCGTCGAACAGCCCGAGCCGGCGGGCGAGGGCGGCCATTGACCGCGCAGAGTATAACCAAGCTCCAAGGCCTGTCCGGGGAAACCCTGACAGCAACTTTGCACGGGGAAGGCTAAACTCCTTAGAGTGCCGGCAAACGTCAAGATCCTGCATCTGGAGGACGACCCCGTCGACGCGGAGCTGCTCGACTTGTTGCTGCGCGAAGCCGGAATGGACTGCGACATCGTGAGGGTGGCATCCCGCGATGCGTTCGTGGAGGCCCTGCCGGGCCGCACCGACGTCATCGTGTCCGACTATCGCCTGCCGGGGTATGACGGCCTCGAGGCGTTGCGCGAAGCGAGAACGAGAAGACCGGACGTGCCCTTCGTGTTCTTCACGGGCAACCTTGGAGAGGCGCGGGCGATCGAGGCGCTGAAGTCCGGCGCCACCGACTACGTGCTCAAGGACGGGGCGGTTGAACGACTCGCCCCCGCCATCCAGCGCGCGGTGCGCGAGGCGGCCGAGCGCGCGGCCCGGGCGCAGGCCGAGGAGGCGCTGAAACAGAGCGAGGAGGGGTTCCACCGGCTCTTCAACTGCAACCCGCATCCAACGTGGGTGTTCGACCTGGAGACTCTTCGCTTCCTCGAAGTGAACGAAGTGGCCATCGAGCACTACGGTTACTCCCGCGACGAGTTCCTGGGCATGCGCATCACCGACATTCGCCCACCCCAGGACGTGCCTCTTGTCGAGGACGCCGTGGCGGTCCCCAAGGACGGCTTGCGCCATTTCGGTACGTGGACACACCGGACCAAGGACGGGCGGTTGATCACGGTCGACGTGGCGGCGCACGATCTCGACTTCCAGGGCCGCCGGGGCCGGCTGGTGGTGGCCAACGACATCAGCGAACAGAAGGAGCTAGAGGCGCAGCTGCAGCAATCCCAGAAGATGGACGCCATCGGCCGGCTGGCGGGAGGAGTCGCGCACGATTTCAACAACCTCCTGGGCGTGATCATCGGCTACGGGGAGAGGCTCCTCAGACGACTGCCATCCCCGGAGCGGCGCGAGATCGGCGAGGTCTTGAAGGCGGCCGAGCATGCCGCCTCTCTCACGCGTCAGCTGCTCGCCTTCAGCCGCCGCCAGGTCCTGAAACCCCGCGTCCTCGATCTCAACGCCATCGTGGGGGAGATGGACGCAATGCTGCGCCGCATCATCGGCGAGGACATAGATCTCGTCACCGTGTTGCAGGACGGCTTGGGCCACGTGAAGGCGGACCCTGGTCAGATCCAGCAAGTCGTGATGAACCTCGCGGTCAATGCAAGGGATGCCATGCCCAAGGGAGGCCGGCTGACGATAGAGACCGGCAACACGGAATTGGACGAGTCGTACAGCTCCGCTCACCTTGCCGTCCGTCCGGGCCGCTACGTCATGCTGGCGGTGACGGACACCGGGACCGGAATGGACGCGGCGACCCAGGCCCGCATCTTCGAACCGTTCTTCACCACCAAAGAGGCGGGAAAGGGAACTGGGCTGGGGCTCTCCACCGTGTTCGGTATCGTCAAGCAGAGCGAGGGAGACGTCTGGGTCTATAGCGAGCGCCTGCGGGGAACGACGTTCAAGATCTACCTGCCCCGAGTCGACGACGTGATGGAAGAGCGGGCTCCGACCGCTGAAAGCCCGTCCGGTGGAAGCGAGACGGTCCTCCTTGTCGAGGACGCCGATAGTCTCCGCGAGCTGGGGCGGGAGATCCTCGAAGAAAACGGGTACACGGTCATCGAGGCGTCATCGGGGACGGCGGCGCTCGAAGCGCTGGCGCGCCATACCGGGCCGCTCGACCTCGTCCTCACGGACCTCGTGATGTCCGGGATGAGTGGCCGCGAGCTGGCGGAACAGATTACCCGCATGCGTCCCGGCACCAAGGTGCTCTTCATGTCGGGCTACACGGATGATGCTCTCGGACATCATGGGGTGCTCGAGTCCGGCACCGCGTTCGTCGAAAAGCCCTTTACGATAGACGGGCTCCTGCGAAAGGTCCGCGAAGTGCTGGAGTCGTAAACCAGCCCGTCATTTCTGCGGTGCCCACCTCCGGAAGTCACGCAGAAACTGCATGAAGGTGCCTGTGGTCCTCCACCAGGTCCAGGCGGAGATGGCGGTCAGGACAGCGCCGGTAGCGAGCACGGCTGCCATCGCGGCTCGACGGGGGCCGGTGCCGACCGCGATCAGGCCGATCCCCAGCGCGAGCAGGAACACTCCAAGCCAGAACGCGGGCTCTGTCGTGGCCCTCATCCGGGCGCGTGCGTGTTGACAGTCCTCATCAGAGTGCAGATCGTAAGTCTTCGGCAGCCGCCGGGAGGAGCGTTCGAGGATCTGACTCCCGAGGAACGCGGACACGTATGCGGCGACGACGAGGGCGAGGACCGCCCTGATGATGACTGGGTGATCACGGAGCCCTATGGCGAGCTCCATGGAGATGGTGACTGCGGGGACGAAGGCGGCCATCGCGCGTGCGATTCGGATGCGAGAACGGATGTAGTCCATCCACTCCCACGGCTCGTCGCCTTCGTGGATCACCTCGATCTGGAGCCGGTCCTCCGGAAACGGGTCGTCCGGCGACAACGCCTTGTTCTCCTCCTTGAGCTCGATTGCAAACAAGAGTCGGTTCCACCGATTGAACCGTTCGAGGAGCGTATCCGCGAAACGGTCGAAGATGACGCCGAGAAGGTAGGCGGCGCCGATCGCCCCCGCGGCCGAGGAGATGTCGATGCCGCCCTTGGCCTCCCCGGGAAGCTTCTGGAGCTTCTCCCAGGATAGGAACGGCGCGGCCGCCGCGGTCAGGACCAGGAAGCCTGTCAGGGTCTGCTCGACGAAGAGCTCGGTCGTTTTCATGGGGTCTCCGTGCGCTGGCTACCGGCCGAACGAATCGGCCGCCGTCAGAGCTGCAGTGCGTGGGCCTGCGTGAGGACGCGCCGCGTGTCGTCGAACCGGAGCAGGCGGAGCGCGTCTTCGTAGCGGCGCCACGCGCGGGCCCGGGCCTCCTGGCGGCGGGCTTCTCCCTGGTACCGCATCAAGAAGAAGATGACGCGCACGGTCTGCCCGTCCACGGCATACTCGCTCTCTCCCGCCCGTGCGACCACCTCGGCACACACGCCCGCCTCCTCTTCGACCTCCCGCACGGCAGCCGCCTCCGGCGTCTCCCCGGACTCGATGTGCCCCTTCGGCAAGACCCACTCCCCGCGGCTCCTGCGGGCCTCGACGAGCAGGTACTCCCGCTCTCCGGCCACGGTGCGGGCCACTACCCCGCCTGCGTGCGAGTACCGAGACACCGCCGGACTATAACCTGCAGGCTCATCGAGATCCCGCTGCACCATCACGAGCAGGGTGGCGTCGAACAGCCCGAGCCGGCGGGCGAGGGCGGCCATGGACCGCGCTGAGTATATGATGCGGGGCATCTTCCGGAGGCTCCAATGACGACACGGCGCAGCTTCCTGGGCGGCCTGGCGCAAGGCGCGGGCGCGCTCGCCTCTTTCCGAGCCGGCGCGATGGGGTCCGTGCTTGCCGCCGGCCGCTCCGTCACCGGGCGGCCCCCCGAGGAGGTGGCCGCCGACGAGGACTACTGGCGGGAGATCCAGCAGGCCTTCACCCTCGACCGCAGCCTCATCAACCTCAACAACGGCGGCGTGTCCCCGTCGCCGCGCATCGTGCAGGAGGCGATGCGGCGCTACCTCGAGCTGTCGAACGAGGCGCCGGTGTACACGATGTGGCAGCTCCTCGAGCCGCAGATCGAGTCGGTGCGCCGGCGGCTGGCCTCCGCCTTCGGCTGCGATCCGGAGGAAATGGCCGTTACGCGCAATGCCAGCGAGGCGCTGGAGATCTGCATCCTCGGCCTCGACCTGAAGCCGGGCGACGAGATCCTCACCACCAACCAGGACTACCCCCGCATGCTCACGACCTGGCGCCAGCGCGAGCGCCGCGACGGCCTCGTCTTGAAGACCATCTCTTTCCCGGTGCCGCCCGCGAGCATGGACGATCTGGCCGACCGCTTCCGGAAGGCGATCACGCCGAAGACTAAGGTGATCCTCGTCTGCCACATCACCAACCTCACCGGGCAGATCTTCCCGGTCAAGGAGATCTGCCGGATGGGACGGGAACGCGGAATCGAGGTGATCGTGGACGGCGCGCACGCCTTCGCCCACTTCCCCTTCACGCTCGCCGACCTCGACTGCGACTATTACGGCACCAGCCTCCACAAGTGGCTCCTCGCGCCCCACGGCACCGGCTTCCTCTACGTGCGCAAGGCGAAGATCGAGAAGCTGTGGCCGATGATGGCCGCGCCGCCGGAGATGAACGCGAACATCCGCAAGTTCGAGGAGATCGGCACCCATCCCGCCGCCAACCACAACGCCATCGCGGAGGCGCTCACGTTCCACGAGGGCATCGGCGTCGAGCGCAAGGCGGCGCGGCTGCGCTACCTGAAGGACCGCTGGGCACGCCGGCTCGAGAAGCGGAAGGGGGTGAAGATCCTGACCAGCTTCGACCCCGCCATGTCGTGCGGCCTCGCCAACGTGAGCGTGGAGGGCGCGGATCCCGTCAAGCTCGCCGCCCAGCTCTGGGACCGGCGGCGCATCATCGTCACCCCGATCGTCCACGACGAGTTCCGCGGACTGCGCGTGACGCCCAACGTCTACACCACCCTGGCCGAGTTGGACGCGTTCGCGGAGGAGATGGAGCGAATCACCGGAGGGGCCTCATGAAGGTCGCGTTTCTGCTCGGCCTGCTCGCAGGGCTCGGGACGGGATCGAGCGCGGAGAGCAACGCTGATCTGCAAGAGCAGGTGCGCAAGACCGAGGCCGCCTTCGCCAAGACGATGGCGGACCGGGACCATGCGGGCTTCACCTCCTTCCTCGCGGACGAGACCGTATTCCTGGGCCGCACCGTGCAGCGCGGCAAGGCCGCGGTCGCCGCCGCGTGGAAGCCCTTCTACGAGGGCGTCAAGGCTCCCTTCTCGTGGGCGCCCGAGCGCGTGGAGGTGCTGGACTCGGGAACGCTCGGCATGACCAGCGGGCCGGTGTACGACGAGAGCGGCAAGCGCACGGGCACCTTCAACTCCGTCTGGCGCCGCGAGAAGGACGGCCAGTGGCGCATCGTCTTCGACATCGGCTGCCCGCCCTGCTCTCCGCCCGCGGGGCCATGAAGGCCCTCGTCAAGAGCCGCGCCGAGCCGGGGCTCTGGCTGGAGGACGTCCCCGAGCCGAAGATCGGCATCAACGACGTCCTCATCCGCGTCCACCGCACCGGCATCTGCGGCACGGACGTGCACATCTACAAGTGGGACGAGTGGGCGCAGAAGACGATCCGTGTCCCCATGGTGATCGGGCACGAGTTCGTGGGCGAGATCGTGGAGGTCGGCTCGAACGTCACCGACTTCCAGGCGGGGCAGGTCGTGAGCGGCGAGGGGCACGTCGTGTGCGGGCGCTGCCGCAACTGCCTCGCCGGCCGCCGCCACCTTTGCGCCAACACGGCGGGGGTGGGCGTCGACCGCGCCGGGGCCTTCGCGGAGCTGCTCGCGCTGCCCATGAGCAACGTCTGGGTCCATCCCCGCGACATCGACAAGGACGTGGCCGCGATCTTCGATCCCTTCGGCAACGCGGTGCACACGGCGCTCTCGTTCCCGGTGCTCGGCGAAGACGTCCTCGTCACGGGAGCGGGGCCGATCGGCATCATGGCCGCCGCGGTCGCGCGCCACGCCGCCGCCCGCTACGTCGTCATCACCGACGTCAACCCCTACCGGCTGGAGCTGGCGCGCAAGATGGGCGTGACGCGAGCGGTCAACCCCCGCGAGCAGAGCCTGAAGGACGTGCAGAAGGAGCTGGGAATGCTCGAGGGGTTCGACGTGGGGATGGAGATGTCCGGCAACGGGCAGGCCTTCCGCGACATGCTCGGCAACATGGCCCACGGCGGGCGGATCGCGATGCTCGGCATCCCCGAGAAGGAGATGGCCATCGACTGGAACACGGTCATCTTCCACATGCTGACGATCAAGGGGATCTACGGGCGCGAGATGTACGAGACCTGGTACAAGATGAACGTGATGCTCGAGAGCGGTCTCGACATCAAGCCGGTCATCACCCACCACTTCCCGTATCAGGAGTTCCTCAAGGGGTTCGAGGTCATGATGACCGGCAACTCGGGGCGCGTCGTCCTGAGCTGGGAGAGAAGCTGAGCCCCCTGACCCTTCTGCCCCTCGGCATCCTGTTCTTCGCGGCGCCGAAGGCGCCGCTCCCCGTGGGCATGCTGAGTCGCAGCTTCGTCGACGAGACCCGGAAGAGCTGGGACGGCAAGGGCCCCCGGCCGCTCCTGACCCGGGTCTGGTACCCGGCGGCCGCGGGCAAGCAGAGCGACATCCTCGAGCCCGGCACGCCCTTCGCCGTTCCGCGCGTCGTCCAGGGCGGGAAGCTCTCGCCGCGCTCGCGCACATATCCCCTCGTGGTCCTCTCCCACGGCACGGGCGGATCGGCGCTTCAGATGATGTGGCTCGGGCACTACCTCGCGGCCCACGGGTACATCGCGGCCGCCATCAACCACCACGGCAACACCGGCATCGAGCCGCCCACCCCGCAGGGTTTCCTCCTCGTCTGGGAGCGAGCGAAGGACGTGACCGTCCTGCTCAACAAGATGCTCGCGGATCCGACGTTCGGGCCGCGGATCGACCGCCGCCGCATCGGCGCCGCGGGCTTCTCGCTCGGCGGGTACACGGTGATTGCGATCGCCGGGGGCCGGTTCAGCCCGAAGCAGTTCGAGCTCTTCTGCCACTCGCCGGAGCAGGACTTCACGTGTGAGCCTCAGCCCGAGTTCCCGCAGGCCCGCGCGCAGTTCGAGGAGATCAAGACGGACGCCGCCGTCCAGGAGTCCCTCCGCCACGCGGAGGACTCCTTTCGCGACCCGCGCGTGAAGGCCGTCTTCGCCATCGCCCCGGCGCTCGCCGGCGGGTTCATCGCCGAGAGCTTGAGCGAGATCCGGGTCCCCGCGCAGATCGTGGTCGGCGAGCGGGACACGGTCGCGCCGCCGGCGACGAACGCCCGGCGACTGGCGAGCCTCATTCCGGGCGCCAGGCTCACGGTCATGCCCGGGGCCGTGGGCCACTACACCTTTCTGGCCGAGTGCACGCCTCACGGCCGGAGCACCATCTCGATCTGCCGCGATGCGCTGGGCGTGGACCGGGCCGAGACGCACGCCTGGGCGAACCGGTTGGCTTTGGCCTTCTTCGAGTCGGCGTGGTGATCCGCACCCTCGCCGCGGCGCTGCTCCTGGCCGGCGCCGCCCCCGATTCGCCGGAGCCGGGCTCCGTCGAGGCGATCGCGGCGGCCACCAGCGACAAGCGGTTCCTCTCGCCGTGGGTGGCGTACCTGCCCGAATCCGCCAGCGTGCCGTCCCCCCCAGTCTACTTCGGCCGGATCATGGGCGCGCCCGGTGAGCTGGTGGGCACGGCGCGAGCCCATCAGTACTGCCGCGCGCTCGCCGCGGCCTCCCCCCGCGTCCGGGCGTTCACGATCGGCCGCAGCGAGGAAGGCCGCGAGATCCTGATGGTGGCGGTGGCCGACGAAGCCGGCATCCGCGACCTCGACCGGCTCAAGGCCGCCACCGCCGCCCTCGCCGATCCGCGCCGCACCGATGCCGCCGCCGCCGAGCAGCTGATCGACGCGGCGCGGCCCCTCTACTACTTCAACGCCGTCTTGCACTCCGACGAGAGCGGCTCCACGGAAGCGGTGCTGGAGCTGGCCTATCGGCTCGCCGTTTCGGAGCAGCCGATGATCCGGCGCATCCGCGAGCAGACCGTCGTTCTCATCAACCCCGTCTCCAATCCGGACGGGCGCGACAAGATGGTCGAGTGGTTCTACCGGTTCCTGAAGGGCAAGACCGACTACGGCGCGTTGCCCCGCCAGTCGCCGCCATACTGGTCGAAGTACGCGATGGTGGACATCAACCGCGACGCTCACCAGCAGACCCACGAGGCGACCCGCGCCGTGCACCGCATGTTCCACGAGTGGCACCCGACGGTCGTGCACGACCTCCACGAGGCGATCCCGCTGCTGATGACCTGGAACGGCACCGGGCCCTACAACCCGCACGTCGATCCGATCACCCACGGCGAGTTCCTGGAGCTGAGCTTCCACGAGGTGCAGGCCATGACCGCCCTCGGCATGCCCGGCGTGTGGACCTGGAGGTTCGGCGAGGGCTTCGGCCACCACTACCTCGACTCGGTGGCCATGAACCACAACGCCATCGGCCGCGGCTACGAGACGATGGGCAACGCCACCGCGGAGACGGTGCGCCGCGTCCTCGAGCCCGCCGACGTCACCACCGAGTGGTACCGTCCGCTGCCTCCGCCTCGCGAGTTCGCCTGGTCGGCCCGCGACAACGTCAACTACACGGAGACGGGGGCGCTGGCCGCCCTCGACCACATGGCCCGCAACGCGAAGGAGATGCTCCGCAACTTCTACACGAAGGGCGTCAACTCCTGGCGCAAGGGGCTCGACGAGCCGCCCTACGCGTTCCTGATTCGCGACGACCAGGGCGATCGGCACCGGGTGGCCCAGATGATCGGGCGGCTCCTCGGCCAGCGCATCGAGGTGGGCCGCGCGCAGGCGCCGCTGACTCTAGGGGAGGGAGAGTTCCCCGCGGGCACGTTCGTCGTGCGCCTCGATCAGCCCTACCGCAACTACGCCGTCGACCTCCTCACGCCCCAGCATTTTCCCAAGGACGGTGGGGAGCCCTACGACGACATCTCGTGGGAGCTGCCCGCGCACTACCGTCTCGAAGCGATCCCGACCGCGGACGCTTCGGTGCGCTCAGCCGCTCTGGCGAGCGTAACCGAGACACCACGTGCGGTGGCCAGGGTCTCCGGCGCCGGCCCCGTGTTCCTGTTGAAGGACACGGGGCAGGAATCACTGCTCGCGGCCCGGTACGCACTCGCGGGGTTCGGGGTCGAGATCGCCGAGCGCGCGTTCCGCGCCGGCGGGGCCGACTTTCCCGCCGGCTCGTGGATCCTGCCGGCCCAGGATGGCCTGGCGGACGCGGTGTGGGTCCTCGCCGAACAGCTCGGGCTCGACTTCACGCGCGCCGCCGCCGCTCCCGACGTTTCGCGGCATCCGGCCAGGGTGCCGCGCCTCGGCGTGTGGGTGCCGTGGGCCGACACCGATTCCATCGGCTGGGTCCGTTACGCCCTCGACCAGCGCCAGGTCCCCTACACGTACCTGCGCGACGAGGACGTCCGGGCGGGCGGGCTGCGCGACCGCATCGACGTCCTTATCTATGGGCACGTGGACCTGGAGCTGGCCGAGCAGATCCAGGGGTTGCCGAAGGCCTGGGGGCCGATGCCCTACAAGAAGACGCCGCAGACCCCGAGCCATGGGACCCCCGCCGAGTCGGACGACATCACCGGCGGCATCGGGTGGGAAGGCATGGCCCAGGTCCAGCGCTTCGTGGAGGATGGCGGCCTGCTCGTGACGCTGGGCAGCGGCTCGATGCTCGCGCTCGAAGGTGGGATCGTGCGCGGCGTGCGCCGCGCCGAGGGCGGGCCGTCGCTCCGGCTGGGCGAGGCCGGCGACACCGCCAGCCGCACGCCCGGAGCGCACGTGCGGGTGACGTTCGCCCGGCCCGACCATCCCCTGGCGTACGGGTACGCGCCGCGCACGCACGTCTTCCGGCAGAACTTCCCCCTCTACGACACGCCGCGGCGCTGGCTGCGCATGGCGTACTGCACGTCGTGCCTCGACGGGCCGGAGGACCCAAGCGGTGTCGTTCTGGAGTGGGGCGACCGCGAGGGCGCGCCGTTCGTGTTGAGCGGCCAGGCATGGGGCGAGGAGCGGCTCCTGCGCCGGCCGGCCATTCTTGACATGCCCGTGGGCCGCGGCCGCGTGGTGAGCTTCAACTTCAACCCGCTCCACCGCGACCTCAACCGCGGCGACCATCGCCTATTGTGGAATGCCATACTCAACTGGGAAGCGATCCTGGCGAGCAAGCGCTCCGTGCCATAATCCGCGGCCACCTGGAGAGAGGAGTCTCATGCCCGATCTCGGCACTTTCGGTCCGTACCACCCCCACACGGTCCATTTCGTCATCGCCCTCGCCATCATTGGCGTGGCGCTGCGGCTCATATCGCTCACCGGGCGTGTGGCCTTTGCAGGCCCGGCGGCGGCGACGCTGCTGCTGATCTGCGCCGGCGCGTCGGTCGTGGCGGTGCAGGCCGGGCTCGACGCTCACGGGCCCGCGGAGCGCGTCCCCGGCGCGCGGGACGCGGTCGTGGAGCACGAAGAGTGGGGAATACGGACGCGGAACATGCTGCTCATCGTCGCGGCGCTGGAGCTGATCGCCCTCGGCTTGATCCGGCTCGGCAAGGCCCGCTACGCCCACATGGCTTCGGCGGTCGTGGGCCTGGGGGCGCTCTTCTGCCTGTACGAGGCGGCCGAGCACGGAGGTGAGCTCGTGTACGGCTACGCGGGGGGCGTCGGGCTCCAACGCAAGGATCCCGCCGACGTGGGCCGCCTGCTGCTGGCCGGCCTCTACCACCAGGCCGAAGTCGACCGCGCGGCGGGCCGCACAGCGGAGGCGGCGGCCCTCGCCGACCTGGCCGCGCAGCGATTCTCCGGCGACGTCGAGGTGCAGCTTTGGCGGGCCGAGTCTCAGCTCCTGGACCGCAAGGACCCCGCCGCCGCCCTCGCCGCGCTGGCCACGATCCAGGTGCCCGCGGACAACCGCCGGCTGCGCCTCCGCCACGCCCTGCTGCTCGCCGACGCGCTCGCGGCCACCGGCCAGAGAGACGCCGCGCGGGCGGCGCTTCAGGGGCTGGGCGCCGATTTCGCCGACGACCCGCGGGTCAAGCGCAAGCTGGAGGAGCTGGGCGCGAACTGAATCAATCCTCCTCGGAGTAGTCCGCGGGGAATCGAACCTTCAACTACCGGGTTGAAGCCCCGGGGGTCCTGCCACATGATGAAACTGGATGGGCCATCGGCTCCGGACCTTCATCTTGATTTTCCTGACAGCGGGGGCTGCCCACAGAGCGACCACACAGACCGCTGACGCTCCCCTCTCCCTCGACGAAGCGTTCGCGCTCGCGGCGTCCAACAACCGGACGATCACCGCCGCGCGGCTTCGCCGCGCCATCGATCAGGCCGGCATCGACGTCGCCAAGGAGCGACCCAACCCCGACCTGAGGTACGAGCAGGCGAAGGAAACGCCGCACTACTCGGTGACCGCCACCCAGCCGATCGAGCTGGGCGGCAAGCGCGGGCGCCGCATCGCTCTCGCCGAGGCGGTGCTGCGAACGGGCGAGGCCGAGCTGGCCCTCACCCTCGCGGACGTGCGCAGCCAGGTGCGGCGGGCATACTACGCGCTGGCGGCGACGCAGGCGCGGCTGGCGATCGCCCTCGACCTGCGGGACATCGCGCGGCGCGCGCGTGACGTCGCCAAGGAGCGCCATGAGGCGGGTGCGGTCGCGCGCCTGGAGCTCGTGCAGGCGGATCTGAACCTCGACCAGGCCGAGAACGAAGCGTCGGCAGTCGCCGGCGAGCGCGACGCGGCGCGGGCCGAGCTGAACGCCCTCCTGGGCCTCGATCCGCGGGCGCCGACGCGGGTCGTCGAAGAGCTCGCCGACGTGACGCTGCCACCGGCGGAAGCCGCGGCCGCGGCGGCCATGGCCGGCAACGCGGAGCTGGCGGTGCTGGACCGTCAGTTGGTGGAGGGGGCGGCGCGGGTGGCGCTGGCGCGGGCGCAGCGGATCCCGGATCCCAGCCTCGAGGGAGCGGTGACCCACGACGCGCCCGGAGAGTTCGTGTGGGGCTGGCGCTATGCGGTGGGGGTCACGGTCCCCCTGTGGACGCGCCACCGCGCGGGCGTTCTCGTCGAAGAGGCCACCATTGCGCAGCTCCGCGCGCAACGGGCGGCGATGGTCCAGCGGCTGGAGGGAGCAGTGGGAGCCGCCCTCGCCCGCGCGAATACGCAGCGACTCCAGTACCTGCGCTACCGGAACGAGATCGTGCCGCGGAGCCGGGAGCTGGAGGCGATGGCGGAGGAATCGTACCGCGCGGGCCAGACGAACCTCGTGGCGCTGCTCCAAGCGCTGCAGGCGGCGCGCGAGGCCCGGGCCCGGGCCGTGCAGGCGGCCTACGACTACCAGGTCGCGCTGGCCGAGCTGCAGCGCGCGGCCGCGGTGGGGCCGCCGCCGTGAGACGTCGTGAGCTCGCAGCCGTGGCCACATTGATCCTGGCGGCGGCGATGGCCGCCGGCTGCCGCAAGGCCGCCGACGAGACGACGGACACGTCGGCCGCGGTGCCGGTGGAAGTGGTCGCCGCCCACATCGGCACCGTGCGCGCCGTAATCGCCACGACGGGCACCGCCGAGCCCGCCCCGGGGGCCGACTGGACGATCATCGCGCCCGCGCCCGCCCGCGTCGCCGAGATCACCAAGGCCGAGGGCGACCGGGTACGACGAGGCGAGCTGCTCGTCCGGTTCGACGCGCCCCCGCTGCGCTCCGATCTGGCCACGCGCTCCGGCGAGCTGGCCGCCGCCCGGGCGCGCCTGGAGAACGCGCGCAAGAACGAGGCGCGGGTGGCGCTTCTGCTCGAGCACGGCATCGCATCGCGCAAGGAAGTGGAGGACGCGCAGCGCGAGCTGCGCGAGGCCGACGCCGCCGTGCGCCAGGGGACCGGCACCCAGGCCGCGGCCCAGGACCTGCTCGCGCAAACCAGCGTCTACGCCCGCTTCAACGGCATCGTGGCCCACCGCTCGCACAACCCGGGCGACGTCGTGGAGGCCGTGGCCACCGACCCCGTCCTGCGCGTCGTCGATCCCAGCCGCATGCAGGTCATCGCCTCCGTGCCGGTGGCCGATCTCACCCGCATCGAGGTGGGCCAGCCCGCGACGGTCAGGGTCCCCGACGCCGACGCGGAGAGCGAGGAGACGGCCCGCGTCATCTCCCGGCCGGCCGCGGTCGACGTCGCCACCGGCACCGCGGTCGTCCGCCTGGCCCTCGGCAGCGGCACGCGCCTCACGGCGGGCACGCCCGTGCAGGTCGAGATCCAGACCGAGGAGCACAAGGACGTGGTGATCGTGCCCGCAACCGCGATCGTGCGCGAGGAGGAGGAGACGTCGGTCTTCGTGGTCGGAGCCGACCAGCACGCCCACAAGAAGAAGGTCGTCGTGGGCATCGTGGCCGGCGAGGACGCCGAGATCCGCTCCGGGCTCGCGGCCTCCGAGAAGGTGATCGTGAAGGGCCAGGAGGAGCTTCCCGACGGCGCCGTCGTGACCGTGCAGAAATGAACCTGGCCCGCATTTCCGAGAACCACGGGAGAGCGGTCCTCCTCATGACCGGTCTCTTGGCCGCGGGGGGGGCGCTGACCGTCTCCCAATTGCCGGGCGACATCTATCCCCCGCTGAAGTTCCCGCGCGTCATCGTGATCGCCCACGTGGGCACCGTCCCGGGCCACTCGATGATGCTCACCGTCACCCGTCCGATCGAGCAGGCGATCATGGAGGTGCCGGGCATGCGGCGGGTGCGATCCAAGACCTTCCGCGGCTCGAGCGAGATCTCGGCGCAGTTCGACACCAACACCGACATCGTCCTGGCGCTGCAGCAGGTCCAGAACCGCGTGTCCGAGATACGCGGCGACCTGCCGTCCGAAGCGGAGCTGACCGTGGAGCGGCTCACCCCCGCGGCTTTTCCCATCCTCAGCTACAACCTCACCGGCGGGCTGTCGGAGGCCGACCTGCGCGACTACGCCTTCTACGTCATGCGACCCGAGGTGGCGCGCGTGCCCGGCGTGGGCCGCGTGGAGGCGATGGCCAGTGACACCCGGGAGATAGAGGTGGTGGTGGACCCGGCCAAGCTGCTGGCGGGCCACCTCATCGTCGCCGACGTCGCCGACGCGCTGAAAGCGGCCAACACGCTCACGCCCATCGCCCGCTATCCAACCGCGGGCATCCAGTACCTGGTCCTCGCCTCTGGCTTGTGGAAGTCGGCGGCCGAGATCGCCCAGGCGCCCATCGTGGTCACGAAGGGCGCGACCCTGCGCGTGGGCGATGTGGCCGACGTCTTCCCCGGGGCGCCGGACCGGGTCACCCTCGTCACCGGCAACGGCAAGCCGGCGGCGCTGCTCAACGTTTCCCAGCAGATCGGCTCCAACATCCTC
>Ga0210378_10000150_pt1 | contig 32686 bp, 38 predicted proteins | sample PLM1_60_b1redo_FD_155465 | JGI IMG/M metagenome (GOLD analysis project Ga0210378, IMG submission 155465) | Groundwater sediment microbial communities from an aquifer in East River, Colorado, USA - PLM1_60_b1 redo | ecosystem: Environmental > Terrestrial > Soil > Riparian zone | place: USA: East... | reverse complement strand
GTCTGCGAGCACGGACGTCCTCGATCCCCGCGTCGCGCCAGAGATCGAGGAGTTGCGGGAGCGGATGGCGCTCGTAGAAGTCGCGGATGCTGGCGCCGAGGAAGCCGCCGACCTCGTGCCAGCCCGGCGAGATCGTCCTGCCGGCGACTGGCAGCCCCACCCGGACGTAGAGCTCCCACGGCCCGCGCCAGACGCGGCGCGGAACTCCGAACTCCAGCATCGCGATCGTTCGCCCCGGCCGTACGACGCGCGCGAGCTCCCGCAGGGTCGCAGCCGGGTCGTCGACGTACCTCAGGAGGTACGTGAACGTGAGCCCGTCGAACCAGCCGTCACCGAATGGTAGGTCCTCGGCCCGGGCCTGGATGAGACGGATGTGTGCCGCTAGACCGACGGCGGCAACCCGACGTTGCGCCTCCGCGAGCATCTCCGGGCTCTGATCGACTCCGACGACTTCGCAGCCCTTCTGCCGTGCGAGCTCGATCGCCACGGCGCCGGTTCCGGTGGCGACGTCGAGCACCGACTGGCCCTCGCCCGCGTCCACCTGCGAGAGGAGGAACCGCCTCCACCGCGGGTCCTGGCCTAGCGAGAGCAGGCGGCTCCACCGGTCGTAGGTCGAGGGGAGCGGCGCGAAGAGCGCTCGCGCCTGGCGGCTTCGCGCGGAGAGCGTGTGGGCCACGGGCCGAGTCTATGCTCGGCTCGATGGCCCTCCGCGACGATCTCGACCGCGTTGCGCAGGCTGCTCGCGCGCAGGCCGAGCACGGGGAGGAGCTCGCGGGCATCGTGCCGGCCGAGCCCCACGAGGGCGAGCGCACGTACCTCTGCGCGTTTGCGAGCGGGGAGGAGCGGACGTGGCTCGTGCTCGACGACGCAGCGGCGCCGGTCACCGACCGCGACGCCGTGCGCAGAGCGGCTTCGATCGCCGCGATGTGCGAGCTCGCGGAGGAGAGCGCGGGCGGCGGCGAGCTTGACGAGCTGCGCGAGCGGCTGGTGACGATCCGGCTGACGGAGAGTCCTGAGGGCATCGAGGAGGCCGAGGAGGCGGCACTCGCCTTGCAGCACGTGATCGCCGCGCCGCCGCGCATCGCCGAGCCCGCTTACCTCGATCGCGTCGGGGCAGCGACCCGCCGGTTGGAGCAGGCGCTCGGCGATTCGGGGATTTCACCGTTTGCCGAAGCGATGAAAGCAGGAATGAGCTCCGTCGAGGAATTCTCCGCGGATGTCGAGTCGCACTACAAGCGCCCCCTCGACTGAGACTCTGATCGCTATCGTTGAGGCCAATGGAAGGCTCCGGATTTCCCATCGGCGGCGACCCTGAGGACCTCATGCGTGGGCTCCGCGAGTTCGCCGAGCGACAGGCCGAGTCGGTGGCGGAGGCCCAGCGTGAGCAGTTCGCCACGCTGACGCTGAACACAGCGGTCGAGCTGACTGCGGCCGCGCTCCAACGGGTCGAGCCCGCGGGCGGGCCGGACGAGCAGGCGATCGCGCTTCGCGACGCCATGCGCGTCCTCTTCCCGGAGGCCGTCGCACTCGTGAGTGCAGCCCGTCAGGGCTTCATGCGCGAAGGCTAGGGCCCACCCCAACAAGGAGGGTCTGACGAAACGCGGCTGTGCCGCCGGGCCGCGCTGTTCGCCACGAGGCGGCGTCCTCCCTGCGTCCTTGCCTCGGAACGACCATCGCACCCCGGCGACGAGCGAGTTCCGTCAAACCCTCCTAGAATCGCCCGGCCCGTGGCCCTCCTCGACCGTGCGATCGCCCGGCTGCTGCCGGCGGTGCCGAAACCGCTCGTCCAGCGGATCTCGTCGCGCTACATCGCGGGGGAGACCGTCGCGGAGGCCTGCCGGACGGTCAAGCGGCTGAACGACGAGGGCCGGATGGCGACGATCGACGTTCTCGGCGAGGAGATCTCCACGCCGGAGGCTACGCTCGAGATCGTTCGGGCCTACCACGACGTCTTCGAGGCGATCGAGAGCGAGCATCTCGACTCGAACGTGAGCGTCAAGCTGACCGGGCTCGGTCTGAAGCTCGGCTACGACGTGTGCAAGAGGAATCTCCAGACCGTCGTCCGCCACGCTGCCGAGAGCGGCAACTTCGTGCGGATCGACATGGAGGACTCGAGCTGTACGAGCGACACTCTGCGGATGTATCGAGAGCTCCGCGAGGAGGGTCTCGACAACGTCGGCGTCGTGCTCCAGGCATACCTCCGGCGAACGATCAGGGACATTCGCGACCTCGCGCCCCTGCGCCCGAACATCCGCCTTTGCAAAGGCATTTACGTGGAGCCGCCGCTGATCGCGTATCGCGACTTCGACGCCGTCCGGGAGAACTTCGTGCTCTGTCTTCGCGAGCTGTTGCGGGGTGGCTGTTACGTCGGGATCGCGACGCACGACCAATGGCTGATCTCGGAAGGCCTGCGGCTCGTCGGTGAGCACGGCCTGCAGCCGGATGAGTACGAGTTCCAGATGCTCCTCGGAGTTAGCGCCGGGGTCGGGGACCGCCTCATCCGAGACGACCACCGGCTGCGGATTTATGTCCCTTTCGGGAAGTACTGGTACAGCTACTCGATGCGGCGGCTCCAGGAGAATCCGAGGATCGCGGGCTATATCGCGGCGGACACCGTCGACCGCCTGATCGGCCGCAACGGCGCGTGAAGTCGGCTTCTTCGGTTGCAGCCGTAACCGGACGGGCATAGGTTTTCCACAGTGTCGCCCGAGCTTTTCGAGTCTTTCGACCCCAACGACCGATTCCGCGAGCGCCGCGCTCAGGCCCGCCGTCGCCGCCATTACAGACGGCGGGCCGCGATCGGAGTGCTCGCCCTCCTGCTCGTTGCCGTCGCCGCGATGGCGATCGGCGCCACCGTGATTCACAGCGACGGCGCGGGCAAGCCCTCGGCCCAGGCAGCACAGAAGGCCAAGAAGAACGCGGTCCAGCGGCGGCCTCTTCCCACCGAGATCCGGGGCGTTCATGTGACGCCGGCGCTCGCCGGGGACTCGGCGAAGATCGACGAGTACCTCGCGATGCCGGGGCTGAACACGCTCCAGGTCGACGTCAAGGACGAGAACGGCGAGGTCGGGTTCCTGATGCCGAACACGACACTCGCCCGGAAGATCGGAGCGACGAAGGGGTACTACAAAGCGGGCCAGCTTGCAGGCAAGACGCGCGCGGCCGGCGTCTACTTGATCGGCCGAATCGTCACCTTCGAGGACCCGATTCTGTCCCGCGAGCGGCCGGACCTGGCCATTCACCGGCCTGACGGCTCGGTCTGGACGAATGACGTCGGGCTCGGCTGGACGAACCCCTACGACAAGCGGGTCTGGGATTACAACGTCGAGGTCGCCAAAGCGGCTGCAGACCGGGGCTTCGACGAGATCCAGTTCGACTATGTCCGGTTCCCCAGCGACGGCGACGTCGAGAACGCCGTGTATCGCGGCCAGGTCGACGAGGACCTGGGGTGGACGATCGCCCGTTTCGTCCAGTACGCCTCGAAGCAGCTGAAGCCGCTGGGCGTCCGCGTGTCGGTCGACATGTTCGGCCTGGCTGCGACACATGACCTGGGCATCGGCCAGGTTCCGAGGCGGGTGGCGCGGTTCGTCGACGCGATCTACCCGATGGTCTACCCCTCGCATTACAGCCCGGGTGAGTTCAACCTGCCGGACCCGAGTGGGGCGCCCGGGACCACCGTCGCAGCGTCTCTGCGCGACTACCGACGGCAGATGCGCGGCACGAAAGCCCAACTGATTCCGTGGCTCGAAGACTTCTCGCTCGGCCGAACGCGCACTCCGGAAGAGGTGCGGGCTCAGGTCGAAGCGGCCCGCAGCTTCCGGACACGCGGCTTCCTGCTTTGGAACCCGAGCGGCGTTTACACACAAGACGTGCTCCGCAGGCCATAGTCTCCCTGCCGAGCGCCGACCAGGAGGGGACATGAAAGACCGCTACGAAGAGCTGATGACGAAGCTCGCCGAGATTCACGACGTGCACATGGCGCGTTCGATCCTCTCGTGGGATCAGCACACCAAGATGCCGCCGAAAGCAGGTGAGGTCCGCGCCGAGCAGCTCGGCACGCTCGACCGCATCGCGCACGAGCTTTTCATCGACGACGACATCGGCGCGCTCCTCGAAGAACTGCGCCCGTATGAGGAGAGCCACGACTACGACTCGGACGAGGCGAGCCTACTCCGCGTCACGCGCCGCGAATACGCCAAGGCGAAGCAGGTCCCGTCGGACCTGCGCGCCGAGCTGACGCGCGCCGGCGCGATCGCGCTGGCCGCCTGGGTCGAAGCCCGGGAGAAGTCCGACTACGCGATCTTCCTGCCCTACCTCCGGCGCAACGTCGAGCTTCAGCGCGAGTACGTCGCGTGCTTCCCCAAGGCGGAGAACGACTATGACGTGCTGCTCGACGACTTCGACGAGGGCATGAAGACGACAGAGGTGCGGGCGGTCTTCGATGAGCTGAAGACCGAGCTGATCCCGCTGATCGCTGAGATCGCCGAGCGTGCCGACGCGGTCGACAACTCGTGCCTCACGGGTCATTTTCCCCTCGACAAGCAGCGCGCGTTTGCACTCGAGGTGCTCGAGCAGCTCGGGTACGACCATGAGTCATGGCGGCTCGATCCGACCGTGCACCCCTTCGCGATGAGCGCAGCGACGACCGACATCCGTCTCACGACGCGCTACGACGAGAACGACATGAACAGCCTGATGGCCGCAGTCCACGAGTTCGGTCACGGCTTCTACGAAGCCGGCATCGACCCGCGACTCGAACGGACCCCGCTCTCACAGGTGACGTCGATGAGCCTGCACGAGTCGCAGAGCCGGATGTGGGAGAACCTCGTCGGCCGGAGCCTCCCGTTCTGGAAGCACTTCTACCCGCGACTGCAGGCCACGTATCCGGAGCAGTTCGGCGGCGTGGAGCTGGACGAGTTCTACCCGGCGATCAACAAGGTCGAGCCGTCACTCATCCGCATCGAGGCCGACGAGGCGACCTACAACCTGCACATCATCCTGCGCTTCGAGCTGGAGCAAGAGATCCTCGACGGCTCGCTCGACCTGGCCGACCTGCCCGACGCCTGGAACACCCGCATGACCGAGTACCTGGGCGTGGACGTGCCCGACGACGCACACGGCGTCCTGCAGGACGTGCACTGGTCTGGCGGTGCGATCGGCTACTTCCCGACCTACTCGCTCGGCAACGTCATCTCCGTGCAGCTCTGGGACGAGGTGCGCGCTGCGATCCCCGACCTCGATCAGCAGTTCGAGCGCGGAGAGTTCGGCGAGCTGTCCTCGTGGCTCCGCGAGAACCTGCACCGCAACGGGCGCAAGTTCACCTCGAAAGAGACCCTCGAGCGCATCATCGGCGGAGGGATCGACTCTGGGCCGTACCTGAGATATCTGAAGGACAAGCTCGGCGGGATCTACGGGATCCGCGCCGAGACCGGTGCCGCTGTTTAGGTCTGCACCTCGCGGTAGCGGAAGCAGTCCACGACGTGGTCGTTGACCAGGCCTGTGGCCTGCATGAACGAGTAGCAGGTCGTGGGGCCGACGAAGCGGAAACCGCGCCGCTTCAGGTCCTTGCTCATTGCGGTCGACTCCGCCGTCTGTGCCGGCAGTTCGCCCAGGGAGCGGAAGCGGTTCTCGATCGGCGAGCCGCCGACGAAGCTCCAGATGTACGCATCGAAGCTGCCGGCCTCCTCCTCTACCGCGAGCACCGCGTTCGCATTGGCGATCGCCGCTTCGATCTTTCCCTTGTGGCGGACGATGCCCGCGTCGCCGAGGAGGCGTTTCACGTCCCGGGCGCCGAAGCGCGCCACGGCCTCTGGGTCGAAGCCGGCGAACTCGGCTCGATAGCCCTCCCGCTTGCGGAGGATCGTCGACCAGGAGAGGCCGGCCTGCGCTCCTTCGAGGACGAGTAGCTCAAAGAGGTGCCGGTCATCGTGCGACGGGACGCCCCACTCCTCGTCGTGGTACGCGACGTAGAGGGGGTCCTGCTCAGGGACCCAGCCGCAACGCTTGAGCGCAGCTACGGCGCTGGAGGCGGTCGTTCGGTTAGGCACCCTAGTCACTCGGACGGTTCCACCAGCGGCGCTTGTCCGGCTCCTCGTTCTCGATCAGCTCGGCCAGCTTCACGTCGCGGTAGGCGCGCAACGTGAACTCGGCCTGCGCCACGAAGCCGACGGCGGTCCGCGAGTAGGTCAGCGGATAGCTCGTGATCGCCCAGGCCTCGAGCGGCCCGGGATCGTCGAGCTTCGCCTTCTGCTCCTCGGTCGTGACCTCGAAGACGGCAATCCCGCCGTGGCGACCGATGAAGTGGTCGTGGTAGATCGCGAGGCCGCGGTCGAGGTCACCGATGTACTCGTTGAACAGCTCGTTCGCCTGCCGTGCGTTGACGCCCAAGGGGGCGAGCGCGTAGACGAGGTGGCAGCGCTCGTTCACGGTTTACCGGCAATGAGGAGGAACTCGCGCGGGACATGCGGCGTCTGGTGTAGCCAGGGGTAGAGCGTGGAGGAAGGAAACTCCTCGAGCGCCCGCACTATCAGGCCCGCCTCGATCACGCCCGTCACCAGGAGTCCGAGGCCCGGGGGGGTTTCCGCGCCGAAGTAGTCGCCTCGCCAGTGGAGCGAATCGTCGATGCTCCAGGACAGCGGGTGGTGGTCGTGAAAGAGCAGCTCGCCGTCGGGCCGAAGGGCCGACGCGATGCCCGTCGCCCAAGCTGCAGCGTCGTCGAGGTTTGCGAGGATGCCGCCGCCCGCGTAGACGAGGTCGAAGCGCGCACGCCGTAGCTCGATCGGCAGCGCCTGGACGTCTGCGTGCACGTAGGCGACGTCGGGCGCCCGCAGGCGCGCGGCCTCGATCGCCTCACTCGAAAGGTCGGTCGCCGTGACGAGGGCGCCGAGCGCAACGAGCTCCGCTGTCGCCTGACCGGTGCCGCACTGGAGATGAAGGACGTGCTTGTCGGCCACCTCGGGGAGACGCTCGCGGACCTTCTCGGGGATGCCGAGCTGACCCTCCGCCGCCTCCGCGTGGCTGCGATGGATCTCGTTCCAGGCCCGACGGTTGCGTTCAGTCGGCTCGACGGTTGGCCTCCACCGCTCGGCTTGTGAGGTCGAGGATCAGCTCGCGGTCGCCGTTCGCGACCAGCACCCAGTCGGAAGCCCGCGCGCGGCGCATCGCCCGTTCGTCGTCCAGGGCGTTGATGAGCTTGCCGGTCAATCGGATCTCGACGAGCGCGCCGTGGCAGTGAACGATCTCCCGCCCGTCGACCCACAGCGCAGGCTCGCCGGTCCATTGCGACGGGGCCACCTCGACATCGGGCAAACGGCCCAGCTCGGCAAGCAGCTCGTCGTTCATGCCGGGAGCGAGAAGCCGCCGTCCACGACGAGCGTCTGCCCGCAGACCATCTCCGCCTGCGGCGACGAGAGAAAGACGACGGCGTCAGCGATGTCCTTCGGCTCGACGAGGCGGCCGGCCGGCGTCCGTCTTTCACCCATTTCGAGCATCTGCTCCCGGTTCGGAAAGTGGTCGAGCGCCCCGGTGTCCACCACCCCTCCCGAGACCGCGTTGACACGGATCCCCCGTGGCGCCAGTTCGACCGCGAGGTAGCGAACGAGCGACTCGAGCGCTGCCTTCGAGGTGCCGACGAGGACGTAGTTCTCGAGCACGCGGGTCGACCCGAGGCTGGAGATGCCGACAATCGAGCCACCCTTCGGCATCCTGGGGGCTGCCTCCCGGGCGATGGAGAGCAGTGCGCGCGCGTTCGCGGAGTGCGTCCAATCCCAGTGCTTGTCCTCGGTCTCGAGCGCGGGGCGGATCACGCCGGTCGCCGCGTTGTGCACGAGCACGGCCGGCTCCAGCTCGCCGAACTCTTTGGCGACGCGCGCGGACGAGACGTTGCCCCGCACGAGCACGGGCTCGGCTCCCCGCTCGCGGATCTCCTCCGCGGTCTTCTCCGCCGCCGCGTCGTTCCGCATGTAGCCGATGGCGACCCGCGCCGCGCCGAGGTCGGCGAAGCGAAGGGCGGTCTCCCGGCCGATCCCGCGCGATCCGCCCGTGATCGCGACGGTCGCGTCCTTCCAGATCATTTGTTTCGAGGCAAAGGCGCGTCGGCAGGCGCCGCGCTCGGGATGCCTTCCCAGCCGGGCCTCGTGCTGGGCTCCCGGGGGCCTTCCTCCGCCTTGGAGGAGGCGTAGCCGAGTCGGTCGAGCAGCTCGGCCTTCTCCTCCGCGTACCGGCGGACGGCATGGTCGGAGGGGAGGTTCTCGACGAGCTCGAGCACGCGGGCTCGCAGCTGGTAGGCGAAGTGCGGCGTGGCAGGACCGACGAGTGCATCGACGTCGTCGCGGGTCGGCTCGGCCATCGCGCGAAAGCGTAGTCGGTACTGTCGGCTTGGTGCGCCGGGGCTCTGTGGCCGATCTCATGCTGCTCGTCACGGTCACGCTCTGGGCGCTCAACTTCAGCGTCTCGAAGTACATCCTCGACCACGGCTTCAAGCCGCTCACGTACTCGGCGACCCGCTACGGCCTCGCCGCGTTGATCTTCCTCGTAATCGTCTTGGTCTGGGAGGGGACGCTGCGGATCGAGCGCCGCGATCTCGGCATCGTTGCCGGCGCTGTGGCGCTGCTGCTCGTGAACCAGCTGAGCTTCGTGTTCGCGCTCGACCTCTCGACGGCGACGACCGTTGCGCTCCTCTTCGGCACGCTGCCGATCTTCACCGCGTTGATTGCGCGGCTGGTCGGCGTCGAACAGCTCGGGAATCGCTTCTGGATCGCAGCGGCTCTCTCCTTCGGCGGGGTCGTGCTGGTCACGGCAGGCTCGGACGGCGGCCTCTCCGGCAACCTGCTCGGCAACGTGCTGGCCGTCATCGGAGCCGCCACCTGGGGCGGGTACTCCGTCGCACTCGCCCCGCTCATGCAGCGCTACTCGCCGTTCCGGCTGAGTGCGATCTTCCTGGTCGCGGTCTTCCTTGCGCTCGTCGTCCTCGCCTCCGCCCAGCTGGGAGAGCAGGACTGGAGTCTCGGCGGGCGTGTCTGGGCCCTGTTCGCGTTCGCAACGCTTGGCCCGCTCGTGCTCACGAACCTGCTCTGGTTCACGGCCATCGATCACGTCGGCCCCTCACGCGCGGCCCTGTTCGCGAACCTGCAGCCCTTCCTCGCGGCGATCATCGCGCTGGTGTTGCTGTCGGAGGAACTGACGATGCTGCAGGTGGCAGGCGGGCTGGCGATCGCCGCGGGAATCGTTTTCTCTCGCCGCTCGACGCCTCCCGGGGAGCCGACGTGACCGAGCATCGGATCGCCGAGCTCGCCGGCAGACCGGTGTCCGCGGTGGAGGAGGTGGCCGGCCGGGGTTACACACCGGCGAAGCGGCTCGTCGTCACCTTCGAGGACGGATCGACTGCCTTCGCCAAGGTGGCGGTCAACGAGAGCACTGCGGAGTGGCTCGCCGCCGAGCACGTCGTCTACTCCCAGGTCGAGGGCTCGTTCCTTCCGCGCTTCCTCGGCTACGACGACGCCGAGCCGGCAGTGCTGCTACTCGAAGATCTGAGCGAGGCGCACTGGCCTCCACCCTGGCCCGCGGGCTCGGTCGCCGCCGTCCTCGGGGCGCTGGAAAGGATCGCGGCGACCTGGCCTCCGCACGGAGTGCCGCCGATCGAGATTTATCGCCGGGAGCTCGTCGAAGGCTGGGCGCTCGTCGAGCAGGACCCGGGCCCGTTCCTGTCGTTCGACGAGTGCTCGCGGGAGTGGCTGGCGGCGGCGTTGCCGACCCTGCTCGAGGCGGCCCGCACGGCTCCGATCGAAGGGGAGTCGCTCCTCCACTTCGACGTGCGCAGCGACAACGTCGCCGTGCAAGGCGATCGCGCCGTTCTCGTCGACTGGAACTGGGCCTGCATCGGTAACCCGGCGCTCGACCGGGCGACCTGGGCGCCGTCGCTGCACGTCGAGGGCGGCCCTTCACCGGAGGAGCTCGTGCCCGACTGCCCGCCCGGCTTTCCCGCGATGCTCGCCGGTTTCTGGGCGCTACGGGTCGGCCTCCCGCCTCCGGAAGGAGCCGCACCGGGCCTGCGCGACCTCCAGCTGGCCCAGCTTCGTGTCGTCCTGCCGTGGGCGGCCCGGGCGCTCGGCCTGCCGCCGCTAGGGTGAATCGAATGGGTCACCTCCGTGCTCGGCTCGCTCGCACGCCTCCCGGATACCGCTTCACGATCGGACGCGTTCTTGCGATCTACGGCGCGATCATGGTCGCGATCCTGCTCGCGGCACTCGACCAGACGATCGTCGCAACGTCGCTGCCGGCGATCGTCGACGACCTGGGCGGCTTGACGAGCTACTCCTGGGTGATCACCTCGTACATCCTCGCGATGACCGTCACCGTGCCCCTCTACGGCAAGCTCGGTGACATCTACGGCCGTCGCCTGCTGTGGATGTTCGCGATCTCGATCTTCCTCGTGGGCTCGGCGCTTTGCGGGCTCGCGCAGTCGATCAACCAGCTCGTCACGTTTCGCGTCGTCCAAGGGCTCGGAGCCGGTGGCCTGTTCGCGCTCGCGCACGCGACGATCGGAGTCATCGTCCCCCCGCGCGACCGGGGGCGCTACCAGGGCCTCTTCGGATCGGTGTTCGTGATGGGCTCGATCATCGGCCCGGCGCTCGGCGGAATCCTCGTCGACCAGGCGAGCTGGCGCTGGACGTTCTACGTGAACCTGCCCGTCGGTGCGCTCGCGCTCGTCGTGATCGCAATCGCCATCCCGAAGCGTGAGAAGCGGTTGGATCACTACCTCGACATTCCGGGCGCGGGACTGCTCGCGGCGGGGTCATCCGTTCTGCTCCTCGCGCTGGTCTGGGGACGCGATCACGGATGGGGCTCCCCCCGGGTGCTCAGCTGCGTCGCCGCCGCCGCCGCGCTACTTGCCGTGTTCGGGTACGTCGAGCGCCGAGCGCCGGAACCGATCCTCCCGTTCGACCTGTTGCGGCATCCGACCGTCGCGACCGGCGTCGTGTCAATCGGGCTGGCGGCGATGGCCATGGTGGGGACGATTGCCTTCGTCCCGCTCTTCGTCCAGGGCGTCATCGGCACGTCGGCCACCGCCTCGGGCGCGGTGCTGACGCCGTTCATGCTCGGCGCCGTCGGAGCGAGCGCGATCTCGGGGCAGTGGATCTCGCGCTCCGGGCGCTACCGGCCGAATGCCCTCTCCGGCCCGATCGTCCTCGGCGTCGGGCTCGTCCTGCTCTCGCGGATGGACACGAGCACGACGACCAGGGAGGCAGCCGTGTACATGGTCGTGGCCGGGATCGGGCTCGGCCTGATGATGCAGGTCTTCGTCGTCGCCGTGCAAAACGTCGTGCCCTTCCGCGCCATCGGATCGGCGACGGCCTTGACGCAATTCTCCCGCTCGATCGGCTCCACGCTCGGCGTGACGCTGATGGGTGTGATCATCAACCACGGTTTGCCCGCAGGCACCGACGTCGACCGTGCCGCAGTCCGACAACTGCCACCGAATCTCCGCGAGGCGTTGGCCGAGGCCATGCAGCCCGCGTTCATGTCGGCCGCAGCGCTCTGCGCCGTCGTGCTCGTGATCGTGTTCTTCGGCCTCCGGGAAGTGCCGCTCAGGAAAGACTTCGAGGAGGAGGCCACCGTCGCGATTCCTGAAGCGAAGGCGCCGGCTGTTCTAAGATCTGAGACATGAGCTCGAACGACTTCATGCCCATCAAGAACTGGGACCACCTCGAGCTCTGGGTGGGCAACGCGAAGCAATCCGCGTATTACTACGAGTACGCGCTCGGGTTCACGCAGACGGCGTACGCGGGGCCGGAGACCGGAGTCCGCGACCGCGCCTCGTACGTGATGGACCAGAACGACGTCCGCATCGTCCTGACGAGCGGCATGCGGCCCGACAGCGACATCACCAGGTTTGCCTGCTCGCACGGCGACGGGGTCAAGGACGTCGCCCTCACCGTGCCGAGCGCTACCGAGGCCTATCGCCAGGCCGTCCAGCGCGGAGCACGGAGCGTTGCCGAGCCGCACTGGGTCGAGGACGACTACGGCCGCGTCGAGCTCGCCACGATCGCGACGTACGGTGAGAACGTCCACACCTTCGTGAACCGCGACGACTACGCGGGCCCGTATCTCCCGGGTTACCAGTCGCGGGTCGAGAACGGCGAGCCCACAACCGGCATCGGCCTGCTCAACATCGACCACGTCGTCGGCAACGTCGAGCTCGGCCGGATGGAGCACTGGGTCGAGTACTACGAGCGAGTCTTCGGCATGACCGAGCTGATCCACTTCTCCGACGAGGCGATCTCCACGGAGTACTCGGCGCTCATGTCCAAGGTGATGATGGACGGCGAGGGCAAGATCAAGTTCCCGATCAACGAGCCGGCCGAGGGCAAGCGGAAGAGCCAGATCGAGGAGTACCTCGACTTCTACGGCGGGCCCGGGGTGCAGCACATCGCCATGGCGTCCGAGGACATCGTCTCGACCGTCGAGCAGCTGCAGGCTCGCGGGCTGCGCTTCCTGAACACGCCGGGGTCCTACTACGAGGAGCTCGAGGAGCGCGTCGGCGAGATCGACGCGGACTACGAGGACCTCCAGCGGCTCGGCATCCTGGCCGATCGCGACGAGGAGGGCTACCTGCTCCAGATCTTCACGAAGACCGCGCAGGATCGCCCGACTCTCTTCTTCGAGGTCATCGAGCGCCACGGCTCCCGCGGCTTCGGCGAGGGCAACTTCAAGGCCCTGTTCGAGGCGATCGAGCGCGAGCAAGCGCTCCGCGGCAACCTTTAGAGACCGGCTCCTCGGCTAATGCAGGGGCGTTCGGAGAGGCACGATCCAGTCGGCATGGCCGAGGAGGCCCTGTAACTCAACCTCCGACAGGTCGACTTCTGGGTCGATCAGGGTCTGCTTCTCACGCCCGTTCAGGGACGCCCCCACCAGCGCGTGCACTTCCAAGTCGCCTGTTCCGAGCGGCTTCGTCTCCTCCTTCACGTGCCGCGCGAACTGGACGATCATGTCCGGCCGCGTGGACATCTCCTCGTACTGCCAGCTCGTGAGGAAGCGGGCATGATCGACGAACGAGCGCGTCCCGTCGGCGCCGACGATCTGGAACCGCGCGTCAGCGTCCTTGTCACGGAGCTTCATGTGCCAGGAGAAGCGGTGGCCCTCCTCCGTCCAGCTGACGTTGCCCTTGCCCGGGATCACGAGGTGGCGGAGCGGCACCAGAACCTGCACGGCCAAGTAGACGCCCAGGACACCGAGCAGGGCGCCCTGCACAGGTCGTAGTCGCCAGCCGCGGGGCGGAGTGGGCCAGCCGGCCACCACGGGCTGCCGAGGCGGCCGGAGCCGCGCCCGCAACCAGCGGAAGCGAGGCCAGTCGGCCGGGAAGAACAGGAGGGCGGTGCCGAGCGCAAGGAACGGGAAGATCCCGATCGCGAAGAACTGCTGGTTCGTCATGTGGAACCCGACGGCGGCCAGGAAGGCGAGGGGTCTCGTCCGCGGCCAGATCAGCAGGGGAATCACACTGAGGTCGAAGAGCAGCCCGCCGTAGCTGAAGAGCCACGGGACCCAGTCCTCAGTGAAGAGGGGGCCCACGATCGGAAAGTCGGTGCGCTCGGCGAGCCACATGCGGAGCGGCTCCCCGTGGAGCCAGTCGCCGTTCAGCTTGGCGACCCCGGCGAAGAAGAAGACGAGCCCGATCTGGGCGCGAAGCAGCCACAGCGCCCATGTCGGGACGGCCTCGGGCCAGCGCGGCTTGCTGAACAGTGCATCCAGCGACCAGACGCGGTGCGCAGGAACGATCGCGAGCAGGAACGAGAGCAGGCACACGAGGTAGAAGTGGTTGAGGTACCGGGCCTGCTCGAGCAGGAAGACATAGGTGAAGCAAACGAAGAAGAGCGCGGCCGCGAGGCGGTAGAAGAGCCCGAGCGCGATGCACGCGGCGAGCCCTCCGAGCACTGCGAACAGGATCTCCATCCCGCGGCCGGGCAGCGGCTCGACCCAGCCGAACCAGTGGTAGGTGAAATGGAAGCTCGGCTCGACCCAGTACCGCTGGATCCAGTCGTTCGAGAAATGGCGGTAGACCTCCCACACCATGATCGCGCCGAACAGCAGCCGGAAGACGGCCAGCGACGCCCCGTCAACCGGTTGGAAGAGGCGGTAACCGAGCTCGCGAACAAATTGCCGCACGCGGCCGAACCTTGACACGGGTTTGGGACGACGAAAAGTAGGGTCCACGGGCTGTGCAAGACGTCGAGTCGCCGGAGCCCTGCGAGCCGTGAGCGCCCAGCGGCGGACGGCGCTCGTCTCTGTTGCCGCCGCGTGCGTCCTGATCGTGCTCAAGCTCGCGACCGGCCTCGCGACCGACAGCCTCGGACTGCTCTCCGAAGCGGTCCACTCGGGCACCGATCTCGTTGCGGCGCTCCTCACCCTCTTCGCCGTCGGCGTCGCAGTCCGCCCCGCCGACCGGGCCCACCCATACGGGCACGGCAAGGCCGAGCACCTGGCCGCGCTCGCCGAGGCGGGACTCCTCGTCGTGGCGAGCCTCTTCCTGGCCTATCGGGCGCTTGGCCATCTCGTGGGCTCGTCCGAGTCCCAGGTCGATGCCACCTGGTGGGCGCTCGTGGTCGTCGGCGTGGTGATCGTGATCGATGCCAGCCGGATGGTCGTCTCGCTGCGTGCCGCGGAGCGCTACCAGAGCCCGGCCATGCAGGCGAACGCGCTCCACTTCGGCAGCGACCTCGCCGGGTCGACCGCCGTGCTCGGCGGGTTGCTGCTCGCCAGGGCCGGCTATCCGGAAGGGGACTCGATCGCCGCGCTCTTCGTCGCGCTGCTCGTCCTGTTCGCAGCGGGGCGGCTGATGAGGCGCAACGTCGACGTCCTGATGGACCGCGTGCCGCCGGAAGCCGAGGAGGCTGCACGGCGTGCGATCGAGGGGCTCGAGCCGGCTGTCCAGCTGCGGCGGCTGCGCATGCGCCAGGCTGCGGGGCGGCACTTCGCCGATGTCGTGATCGGCGTCTCGCCGGGAGCCGCCGTAGGTCAAGGGCACGCGGCGGCCGATGCGGTCGAGGACGCGGTCCACAAAGCGCTTCCCGAGAGCGACATCGTCGTGCACGTGGAGCCGCAGCACGAGACTGCGCTGCGCGAGCGGGTGCATGCGGCTGCGTTGAGCGTGCCGGGCGTGCGGGAGGTGCACAACCTGCGCGTCGTGAACGTGGGCGGCCGGATCGAGGTGGCGCTACACCTGAAGCTGCCCGGCGAGCTGTCGCTGGACGACGCGCACGGGATTGCTTCGAGCGTCGAGCAGGCGATCTCGCGCTCGGTGCCGGAGGTGTCCTCCGTTCAGACGCATCTCGAGCCGCTCCGTGAGCCAGGCGCCGGCCGCACTCCGGCACCGGGTGAGGTGGAGGCCGACACGAAAGCTGTCCTCCGCGTCGTGGAGAAGCTGACCGGCGGTCCACCACGCGAGCTTCGCTTCCTGCAGACCGATGAGGGGCTGGTCGCCCTCCTCACGCTCGGTGTCGACGCCACGAGGCCTCTGGCCGACGCGCATGCGCTGGCGAGCGAGATCGAGCACGAGATCCGCCGTGCCGCGCCCGCGGTCGCCGACGTGATCGTGCACACCGAGCCCTGAGATCAACAGGGGTTAGCCGCGGGTGACACGTACTCGGTAACCCGCGCCGCTCGAGCCGAGCACGTCGACCGTCAGACCTGCGGCGCGGTTCTGGAAGTGGGCGTCCTCGCCGGGGGCGCAGTCGAAGGGCGCGTTGTACAGCGCCCCGCAGCTGCTGACGAGATCGGGATTGCGGTCGCGCTGGGCGGGTTGCACGCGGACGGGCCCATCGCCCGAGTGGGCCAACGCGTCAACCGTGTAGATGAGGACGCCTTCTTCGCACAGTCGCGCGTCCTGTCCGACACGGCGCCGGGCTTCGATCACGAACGCGGTCGCAGGACCGGTCGGGACCACGACCGCCTTGAGCCCGCCCGCCGTCGCCGCCGGGCTGATCGTCGCTGTCACCTCGCCGGGACCGCTCAGGCACGTCAGCTGGGTCCGGTCGATCCAGCCGAGCTTCCATTTGTGCCAGGCGAGGAAGTGGGCCCCCGAGTTCGTCGAGCCCATGGTGTCCCAATCGCCGGCGAACCGGAACAGGCGCGAATAGTCGTTGGCCGACACGTCGTAGAGATCCGGCAGGCCAAGCAGGTGGCCTGTCTCGTGGACGAGCACGTTGGAGCCGTAATGCCGGGGAAAGAGCTCACGGACGTCTTCGCCGAGGGTGGCGGAATGGCGAACTTCGATTCCGTCCACGCGGATGCCGTCTCCGGGCGGCGCGTGGAAGGCGGGAGAGCGCTGGAGCGCGGATCCCCGCGCTGCGACGACATAGACGATCCGGTAGCGGGAGAAATCGACGTCCGCGTCCGCGGCTGCGATCGCGTCGGCGACGTAGTCCTTGTGCTTCTCGAACGTGAGCCCGCTCTGGAGCCCGTAGTTACGGGAGCCGCGGGCCATCCGGAACCAACGATGGACCGGCGTCACCTCGAGCGTCGCCCGGCCGTACGAGGCCTCCGCGTACCACACGCGCGCGCTGGGCACGAGCCTGTTGTGCAGCTGGGCGGTCGACTCAGTCGCGTGGAGGTCGGGGAAGTCGACGAAGATCATCACGGCTGTGAGGTCTCTCCCCGCTGCGAGCGGGAGCATCGACGCGTTCGTGCCCTCGCTCAGCTCAGGCTCGGGGAGGCCCGCGAGCGAGGGAGAGCATGGCGTCGGATCGAGATCGAACTGGTCGTCGGCGACCGCCCGTGCGTGGCCGCCGACCGGCGTCTTGGTGCGACGCATCGCGTTCAGCAGGATGCTCTGCCGCCGTGTGAGGGGAGACCTGCGCGGGCTCAGCAGGAGCGGAGTCTCAACGTGCTCGTGGGCCTCGGCCCCGGCGGCGGCAACAGGGGTGCTCGAACCGGGCGCGAGCGTTGCGACCGCGAGGAACGCGGCTGCGGAGGCGAATGCGCAGGTCAGAGCGGTCGACCAGGGCCGGAGGGTCACCGTTCATTCGCATCGGGTCTCGTCCAGGCCCCGGCGAGCCTCGGCCGAGTGTCACTCGCGCTGGGTACCCCGTCTCAGGTATGCGGGCGCGGCGCGGCGCGCGGCTATCCTTCGGCCATGCCGACCTATCAGCGGCGCGGCGAGGTCCCGCGCAAGCGCCACATCCAGTTTCGGGACAACGGAACCCTACTCACCGAGGAGGTCATGGGCCTCGAGGGGTTCTCCGGGAACGAGTCGATCCTCTATCACCTGATCTCGCCGTGCCGCATCAAGGAGCTCGGCGATTTCGAGCCCATCAAGCGCGAGGAGTGGGTTCCCGACGCGCATGCACACCGGCACATGAAGACGATGGGCCTGCAACCTGAGGGCGACGCGCTCACGGGGCGGCGCCTGCTGATGTGGAACCAGGACGTGGAGATCTCGCTGTGCCGCCCGGCGGAGCCCATGGACTGCTACTTCCGTAATGGCGAGGGCGACGAGGTGATCTTCGTCCACGAGGGGACGGGAACGCTCGAGACGATCTTCGGCGATGTGCCCTACCGCGAGGGCGACTACATCGTCATTCCGCGCGGGACGACGTATCGCTTCGTCCCTGAGGGGCCGCAGCGCTATGTGCTCTTCGAGTCGGAGGGGCTGATCGAGATACCGCGGCGGTACCGAAACCAGTACGGGCAGCTACTCGAGCACGCGCCGTACTACCACCGTGACATCCATCCGCCGACCGAGCTGAAAACACATCGCGACCGACGTGACCACGAGTTGAAGGTGCGCGTTCGCGACGGCTACCAGACGTACGTCATCGACTACCACCCGTTCGACGTCGTCGGCTGGGACGGCTACGTCTATCCGTGGACGTTCAACATCAACGACTTCGAGCCGATCACGGGCCGCATCCACATGCCACCGCCCTCACACCAGACCTTCGCGGGGCGGAACTTCGTGATCTGCTCTTTCTGCCCGCGCAAGCTCGACTTCGACCCGATGGCCGTGCCGATCCCGTATCACCACTCGAACCTGAACTCCGAAGAGATGATCTATTACGTCGACGGTCAGTTCTCTTCGCGCAAGGGGATCGAGATCGGCTCCGTGACGCTTCATCCCTCCGGGATCCCGCACGGGCCTCAGCCCGGTCTCGCCGAGAAGTCGCTCGGGGCGACCGAGACACACGAGTTCGCCGTGATGTGCGACACGTTCCACCCGCTCAAGCTGACGAAGCTGGCGAAGGAGCTCGACGAGCCGGACTATGCGTACTCGTGGTACGAGGAGCCGGGCGAGTCGCATACGTACGACCAGGATCCGGCGGGGGCGACGTCGCACCTCTGAGGCGGCCGCGCCACCTCGCCGGCTGCCTTTCTCTTAGGCACAGCCCACCTCCTCCCCGTCGCGATCGTACTGAGGAAATTCCGCCGCATGGGTAACGGAAGAGCGCCCGAAACCGAACAGCGCCGCTCGATCGTGATCGACTTCGACGGCACGATCACCGAGGACGACCTGCTCGACGAGATCGCGCGGCTGTTCGGTGACCCGGCCGTCTACCGGGAGGTGGAAGACGGGCTCGACGCCGGCACGATGCCGCTTCGTGAAGTGATCACCCGAGAGTTCGCGCCCGTGACCGCTCCGCTGGAGGAGGTCGTCGCCTGGGTGCTCGATCACGCACATATCCGCCCGGGCTTCGCAGACTTCGTCCGTGCCGCCCAGGGCGCCGGCTGGGGCGTCCACGTCGTCTCGAGCGGATTCGAGGAGCTGATCGCGCCGGTGCTCGAGCGCGAGGGCGTCGACGTCGAGCTGCACGCCAACCGCGTCGAGGCCCGACCTGAAGGCTGGATCGTCGACTGGCGCTATCCCGACGGCTGCGACGAGTGCCACGAGTCCTGCAAGCGCTCCCTGTTGCCGCGCGGTTACGTCGTCTACATCGGCGACGGCTATTCCGATCGGTGCGCTGCTCTCGCCTCCGATCGCGTCTTCGCCACACGCGGCCTCGCGACGTACCTCGCCGATCGCGGCAACACGTTCGAGCCTTTCGACGATTTCCGATCCATCTACCAGACCCTCGCTGACGAACTGGTTACGCCCTCTTCCTAGCGCCCGTAGCGTTGCGGGCGTGACCCTGATCCGTCTCCCCGAGCCCTACGACTTCGAGCTCTCGACGGCCCGCTACCGCGCCTTCGGGCCGGACAAGGCCAACCTCTGGCACGAGGGAGGCCTGCACCGAGTGATCGCCGGGCGCGAAGTGCGGATGGTCGCGGCACTCGGCGGAGTCGATGCCGAGCCTCTCGACGCCGGCATCGAACCGGTCGCGCGAAAGCTCCTCGGCTCGGAGTTCGACCTCGACCCGTTCTACGGATTCGCCGAGCAGGACGACGTCCTCGGCCCCCTCGTCGCCCGACTCCGCGGGTTGCGGCCGCCGATCGCCGTTGAGCCGTTCGAGACTCTCGTCACGTCGATCACGGCGCAGCAGGTCTCGCTGTTCGCGGCCTTCGCCGTCCGCAACCGCCTGCTCGAGCGGTTCGGAGTGCGAGCCCGGGAGGCGTATGCCTTTCCCACTCGCGAGCGGATGGCACTCGCCGAGCCCGACGAGTTGACCCTCCTCGGTTTCTCACGACGTAAGGCGGAGTACGTCGTCGGCATCGCGCGTAGCGACCTCGACCTGTACGGCCTGGCCGTCCTGCCCGACGACGAGGTAAAGGCGCAGCTCACGGCGTTGACCGGGATCGGCGAGTGGACCGCCGACTGGTTCCTGGCCCGCCACCTCGCCCGCCCTCGGGCCTGGCCGGCCGGCGACCTCGGCGTGCGGAAGGCAGTCTCGGCTTTCTATGGTGGAGGCCGGAACCTGACCACCGAGGAGGTGCGCACGATGGGCGAGCGCTTCGATCCCTTCCAGAATCTGACGGCGCACTACCTCCTTGCCGGGCTGGCGAGCGGAGCCGCAACGTGATCGTTCGCGAGGCGACCGAGGCCGATTTCCCCGCCCTTCGTGAGCTCGTCGCGGCCTACCAGGACGAGTTCTGGCGCAGGCCGTTTCCTCCACCGGCGCTGCCCGACGAATGGTTGACGGATGGCCGAGTCCTCGTTGCGGAGCGTGACGGACGGGTTGCCGGGATGGCGCGCGGGGAGCTTCGTCACGGCTTCGGCCGGGTCAGCTTCGTCTACCTCCTGCCCGAGCATCGCCGCCAGGGTCTCGGCAGCGCGCTCGTGCGTGACCTCGTGGTGTTCTTCCGCGAGCACGGCGCCGAGCACGTCACGCTCGGTGTCGACACGTCGAACGAGGACGGCGTTGCCGTCTGGCGGCGCCTGGGCTTCACCGAGTACTCGCGAGAGATGTCGGCCGACCTCGCCTCGCTCGAGCGCCGGCTCGGAGAGGGCCCGAAAAAGGAATCGTACGGCTCCGTTCACGTTCAGACCGATGACCAGAACGCCGTCGTAGCCGCGGTCGAGCGCTTCGTGCCCCGTCTCTTCCGCTCGTCCGTGACCGTCGTCTCGGCGCCTCGCAACGGATGGGTCGCGCTCTACAACGAGGTTGCGTCCCGCGAGCCCGAACGCCTGCGTCGCCTCGGGTCCGAGCTCTCGCACATCACGGGCGGGATAGTTCTCGCGCTCGGCGTGGAAGAGGATGCCGTCGTGCGCACGATCGCCTTCGAACGCGGCCGGCTCATGGACGAGTACCTCTCGATACCGGAGCATTACGGCCCGCGGCCGCCTGGGGACGCCGTCGCACTTCGCGTCAATGCGCGCGTGCTCGCGCGACTGACAGGCGCATCGATGGAGGCGATCAGGAGGGCGGCTCCGACGGCGGCCTCGGCGGGCGAGCTCCCGCCTCCGGCCGAGCAGCTCGAGGAGCTCGCGGGCATCCTCGGCATCGAGGGAGTCGGCCTGGGCGTCGACGAGGCGAGTCGCCTCGAGGGAGCGATAACGGTCGAGCATCCGTGAAGGTCGTCCTCCTGCACGCGTTCCCGCTCGACGAGCGGATGTGGGCGCCGCAGCAGCCGGCGCTCGAGGGCCACGATGTCGTGGCTCCGAATCTCTACGAGCTCGGCGGCAACTCGATCGACGGCTGGGCCGAGCACATGCTGAGCGAACTCGAAAACGAGTTCGTCGCCATGGGCGCCTCGATGGGTGGCTACGCCGCCCTCGCTCTAGCGCGCCGCGCGCCGGAACAGGTGCGGGCGCTGCTGCTCGCCGGCGCACGTCCGAACGCGGACTCGGCGGAGCGCCGGGCCGGGCGCGCCGCCACGATCGAGCTGATCGAGGAACAAGGCCCCGGCGCGCTCTGGGAGAACCAGCGCGAGAAGCTCTTCGACGAGCAGGCTCCGGCCCGCGTCGTCGAGCTCGCGCGGCAGATGGCGCTCTCGCGGGACCGGGACGAGCTCCGGCGCGCAGTCGAGGCGATTCGCGACCGCTCGGACAACACGGACGTCCTCCGGTCGCACCCTGTCGTCTTGGCGCTCGGCGCGTCCGACGTCTATTTCCCGGTCGACGAAGCCCGCGTGTTCGCCGAGGCGTCGCCTCAGAGTCGCCTCGTGGTCTTCGAGCACTCGCGGCACCTGCCGAACCTCGAGCAGCCGGACGAGTTCAACGTGCTGCTGAGCGAGCTCCTGCAGGCGGCGGGCTGACCGGCACGCCGTTTCGCTCCAACAGCTCTCGCAGCATCTCGGCGTTCGTCGGCGCCTGCGCCACCTCGCGGCCGCCCACGCGGCTGTGGTTGTTGTTGTTGAACACCACGTAAGCCTGCTCGGCCTGGCCGGCCAGCTCGCGCAGGGGATCGACCCACTCCTCCAGCTCCTCCTCGGAGTAGAGGTAGTCGAAGCGCGCCGCGGCGCTCTTGCCGCGGACGTTCCAGGTCTCCGCATTGCGCCCGTGAAACCGCACGTAGGTGAGCGGGCTCGTGAGCGCGAGCACGGTGATGGGAACGTTCTTCGCCTCCACCTTTGGCGCGTCGACGACGACGTGCGTCATGCCGTGCTGCTCGAGGAACGCGAGCGTTGCGTCCCACTGATCCTCTTCGTACCAGGCGCGGTGCCGGAACTCGACGAGCATCTCGTCCCCGTCCATCTGCTCCCGTGCCCACTCGAGGTAGTCGAGAGAAGACGCCTTCGGCACCACGTACGGCGGGAACTGAAAGAGGATGCCGCCGAGCTTCCCCGCGACGCGCAGGGGCTCGAGCGCTTCGCGGAAGCGCCGGAAGATCTCCGCGCGGAACTCGCGGGAAGGTCGGTCCACCCGCCCGCGATCGTCGACGGGAGCTTCCCCCCGCAGGTCCGGCGGCAGCTGCTCCGTCTTGACCGGGTGTCGCGTCATGACGCCGAACGCCTTCACATGCATGACGAATCCCTCGGGCGTCCGCTCGGCCCAGCGACCGACCATCTCGTCACCGGGCAAGCGGTAGTACGTCGAGTCGACCTCAACTGTGTCGAAGTGCTCCGCGTAGTAGCGGAGGCGCTCGCCGGCAGGCGTTCCCTTCGGATACCAGTGCTTCGAGAGCGCCTCGTCCGCCCACGAGCAGGTGCCGATACGGACCGTTGCCGCCATCTCAGGAGGATACGAAAGCGAGGCCCCCCGGAGGAGCTCCGCTTTGCGCGTCGAGCCGACCGGCTGCGCTACCCGCGCGGGAAGCGCGTGCGGATGACGCCGCTCGGGACGTAGAGCGCCGCGAACGTCGCCGTCACGCAGCCACGTGGCGCGCGAGGCGGTGGCGTCTGGCAATGCCCAAAGGACACGGCGTTCGCAAACGGCGTGTCGAGCCGGGCCTGGTAGTACTGGATTCGGGTCCGCTTGCCGACTCTCGGCCGGCGAATAATGAACTCACCGGTGGCCTTCACCTTGGCGCGGGCGACGCGCTTCAGCTTGCGCGGGCTGGGGCCTGCCCAGATCTCGACGATCGCCGGGATCGCGTTCCCGGGCAGATCGAGCTTGCCCGTGAGCGTGACCACGCGACCCTTGCGCTTGGCCTTCATCGTGACCCGGACCGGCAGGGGCACGACGGCGCGAGCCTCGACGGCGCCCGCGTCGTTCGGGCTCGTGCTGTTCGGGAGGTAGGGCGTGAACGTGGCGTTCCAGGCGTACAGGGCGCGTGTGGCCGGGTTTGTGAAGACGCTCCGCACCTCGAAGACCGCTGTCAGCAGCTGAAATGTTGAGGACGTGTCCGCCGGGCTGGCAAAGCAGAGCTTGATATGGGCCGAGACCCCTTCGATGTTCGGCCCGTCGTCGACGTAGAGCGGGACGCGGGCCGGGGTACCGCCGACGATCACGTTCAGCAGCCAGACCGCCGAGTGCGGGCCCTGCGCCTTGAGGCACGTGTTGTTCGGCGGCCCGGCGAAGTCCGCTGGATTCGCTGCGACGAGCTGGCCGGTGACGACCTCTGTACTGGCCGCTCCGCGCCGGAGGACCGTGGCTGCGCCCTCGCCGACGACGGTCCCCGGCGGCGCGGCGAGTCGCTCGCTGTAGCCGGCTGGGACGGAGATGTCGATGAACGCGGTTGCATCGTCGTCACGGCTCTGGGAGACGCCGATCACGAGTGAGGTCGCGGAGTGCAGCGTCTGACGCTCGCTGGCGATGAGCAGGTTCGGCTCGTAGGCCGACCACGCCACGTTCGCGAAGACGAGCGCAACGAGGCTCGCGCACGCGACCAGCGTCAGGCGGACTGAGGTTCGCATGGAGAAGATCCTTTCTTCCTCGGAGTTCGTGGCCGAAGCCTACAATCGCTGCTGTGGACCCCCGGCCCGTCGGCGTCTTCGACTCGGGCATGGGCGGACTCACCGTCCTGCACGAGTGTCTCGTGACTCTGCCGCACGAGGACTTCACGTACCTCGGAGACGGGGCGCGCCTGCCGTACGGGCCGCGCCCGCTCGGCGAGATCCGGCGCTTCGCAGGCGAGATCGCCGGGTATCTCGAGCGGGACGGGGTGAAGCTGATCGTGGCGGCCTGCAACGCCGCGACGTCGGCAGCACTGCCCGAGCTGCAGGAGCGGCTCGAGGTTCCGATCGTCGGCGTGATAACGCCCGAGGCGCACGCGGCCGTCCAGACGACCCGCAATCGGCGCATCGGCCTGCTCGCCACGGAGGCGACCGTCGAAGCCGGGCGCTACGAGGAGCTCGTCCGCACCCTCGACGCTGGTGCGCGGCTGTTCCCGGTCGCCTGCCCGCGCCTCGTGCCCTTGATCGAGAGCGAGGAGCCGTTCGGCGCGGAGACGACGGAGGCGGTGCGCGAGTACGCGCAGCCGCTGAAGGAGGCCGACGTGGACACCGTCATCCTCGGCTGCACCCACTACCCGCTGATCCGCCCGATCCTCCAGCGTGTGTTCGGGCGCGGCGTGAGGCTCGTGTTCTCCGCCGAGGAGACCGCGCGCGAGGTCGCTGAGACGCTCGAGCGCAAGGGCATCGAGAACGACCCCGCCCGTGAGGGTGTTTCCCGTTTCCTCACCACCGGCGACCCTGCTCTCTTCAAGACCCTCGGCGAGCGCTTCCTCCAGCTGCCGATCGCCGAGGTCGATCGCGTCTCCCTCGCCGAGCTCGAAGCAGCAGCAGCTTGAGTCGCGCCGACGGCCGCCGTCCTGACGAGCTCCGTCCGCTGGAGATCCAGCCCGACTTCCTCGAGCAACCGAACGGCTCGGCGCTCATCGTCTGCGGGAAGACGCGCGTTCTCTGCACAGCATCGATCGACGAAGGCGTGCCGCGCTGGCTGAAAGGCTCGGGTCGGGGTTGGCTGACGGCCGAGTACTCGCTGCTTCCGGCGTCGACCGGCCAGCGGACACAACGCGAGGCGAGTGCCGGCAAGCAGAAGGGTCGCACGGTCGAGATCCAGCGCCTGATCGGGCGGGCCTTGCGCGCCGTGGCCGATCTCGAGGCGCTCGGCGAGCGAACGCTGTGGGTCGACTGCGACGTGCTGCAGGCCGACGGCGGTACGCGCTGCGCGGCGATCTCGGGCGCGTACGTGGCCGCTCGTCGCGCCCTGGACGGCTTCGGTCTCGGCAAGACGCTCACCGACTCGGTGGGCGCCGTCTCCGCCGGCATCGTCGCCGGTGAGCCGTTGCTCGACCTCGACTATGTCGAGGACTCTGCCGCCGAGGTCGACGTCAACGTCGTCATGGCCGGCGACGGTCGGCTGATCGAGGTTCAGGCGACCGCCGAGCGGGCCCCCCTGACGCGCGACCAGCTCGACGAGCTGCTCGACATGACGGCGCGCGGGATCGAGGAGATCGAGCGGGCTCAGGTCGCTGCCGTGGAAGCGGTCCGTGCCTGAGCTCTCGTCCGTCGACATTTTGCTGCGCCTGGGCCTGGCGGCCCTGCTCACAGGCGCGATCGGAGCCGAGCGAGAGCTGCGCGAGCGCGCTGCCGGCCTGCGCACCTACATGGTCGTCGGCGTGGGCTCGGCTCTCTTCACACTGGTCTCGGCCTATGCGTGGTCGGACTTCATCCAGAGCGGTGAGGCGCGTATCGATCCGACCCGCATCGCCGCTCAGATCGTCACCGGAGTCGGGTTCCTCGGCGCCGGCGCAATCCTGCGCCAGGGCCTGTCGGTCCGAGGGCTGACCACGGCCGCCGGTCTGTGGTCCGCAGCGGCGATCGGGATGGCGGCCGCCGCCGGCTTCTGGGTCGCCGCGGTGGCCACGACCGCGATCGTGATGGTCGCGCTCGCCCCGCTCCGCACGCTGGAGGGGCATCTCGTGCGCTTCGGCGGCGATCTCGGCACGCTCGAGGTTCATCTCGTTCACGAGGGCACGATCGGGCCGGTGATCGATCTGCTGGGACGCCTCGGGGTGACCATCCAGAGCATCGAGTTCGAACCGACCGGAGAAGGCCGCTGGGTGCGAGTCGAGGTCGAGCTGCCGTCGAAGGAGAAGCCCCCCGACCTGCTGCGCCAGGTTGCGGAGCTGCCCCCTGTCGAGGGCGCCAAGTGGAGCGGCTGAAGGCTCGCCTCGCCTCGCAGAACGAGCACAAGCTGGCCGAGCTCCGAAGCGTGCTTCCGGACTGGGAGCTCGAGCTGCTCGAGGCCGACGAGTTTCCGCCGGAAGAGGGCGATACCTACTACGAGAACGCGCGTGCAAAGGCCCGCTTCGGGCGCAAGGTTGGCCCGCAGGGCGTGTGGGCCCTCGGCGAGGACTCGGGGATCGAAGTCGCCTCGCTTGGCGGCGCGCCCGGCCTGAAGTCGGCGAGGTGGGCGGGAGGCGCGCACGTGGAACGGGTGCTCGAGGCACTCGAAGGGGTGCAGGAGGAAGGACGGGCCGCCCGCTATGTCTGCGAGCTCGTCGCGCTGTCGCCCGCCGGCGAGGAGCTCCGCGGCACGGGCATCCACGAAGGCCGGATTGCCCAGGCGCCACGCGGCGAGGAAGGCTTCGGCTTCGACCCCGTCTTCATCCCGGACGGCGAGGATCGCACCGTGGCCGAGCTCGGCGACGCGTGGAAGTCCCAGAACTCCCACCGCGCACGAGCCGCCCGAGCCCTGCTTGCCGCCCTTGGTTAAGCCAGGCCGGCGGCTTCTTCCGCCTCTGGCATTCGCCGTCCTCTCGCGACCCACCAGTTGATCTCGGCCCCGAACACGATCACGTTGGAGATCAGGTAGAGCCAGACGAGGAGGATCGCGGGCGCTCCGAAGGCCTGCAGCGCGATCACATCTTTCGAGAGCCACAGATAGAGCGGCAGGATCTGGAAGCTCGCCTCCAACGCGATAGTCGCGACGATCGCGCCCGGAAGAACCTCCTTCACGGTCAGTTTCTCGTTCGTCAGCAGGTAGTAGACCGAGAAGAGGAAGACGAACACGAAAAGTGTCGAGATCACGATCGTCAGCACCAGGGCGACGTAGGAGTTGCCGAAGACATCCCCCGCGAAGCGCTCGAGAACGGCCACGCCGATCGAGCCGATGAGCAAGCCGATGAAGAGCGTGATCAGCGAGCCTATGAGAAAGAGCAAGGCGAGCGCCTTGCCATGGAAGAAGGAGCGGTTCGGCTTCCCGTAGACAACGTTGAAGGCCGACTCGAGCACGCTGAACAGCGAGAGCGATCCCCAGAGCACGAACACCCCGCCCACGATCCCGAGCGCCGTTGCGTTGTCCTGGATCTGCTCGACGACGCGGACGATGCTGTCGACCGATGTCTCGGGGAACGTCTTGTTCAACTCGGTGACGAGGAAGCTCGACTCGTCGGCCCGGCCGAAGAGGCCGAGCAGGGCGAGCGCCAGGAACAGAAGCGGCACGAACGAGAGCAGCGCGAAGTAGGCGATCATCGCCGCGAGGTGGGTCCCGCGGTCGGCGAAGAACTTCCTGAAGAGCACGCGCACGCGCACATTTTCGCTGCGGTGTTAGTTTCTCCGCCGTGGCGGTCGCCGAAAAAGCCCTCGCCGAGCTGGCCGACATCTCCTCGCAGGTGCGGGAAGCGGTCCTCTTCGACGGGGACGGCAAGGTGCTCGCTTCGACGCTCCCCGCCGAGCGCGCCGAGGGTTTCGCTGCCGCGGCGAAGCTCCTCTGGGAGCAGGCGGAGGTCGTCCGAGACCAGGACGCGGCGAAGCTGACCCAGCTGGAAGCCGCGACGCATGACGGCAGCGTCTTCGTCGTCCGAGAGGCTGAGCAGTCGCTCGCCGCCGTCACGTCGCCGGAGCCGACGGCAGGTCTCGTGTTCTACGACCTGAGGTCGGCGCTTCGCTCCGCCGGCGAGAAGCCGACGAAGCGAAGGGCTCCCGCCAAGAAAACGACGCCGAAAGCGAAGCCCAGTGGGTCGTCGTAGCGCTCTCGCCTTTGGCGCCGCGATCGGGACGCTCCTCGGAATCGGCCTCTACGGACGGCTCTTCCGCCGCGGCCACCGAATCGACCTCTACTTCGAGGACGGCTCCATGGTGTCGATCGCGGGCAACACGCCAGAGGCCGCCGTCGTGATCCCGTACGCGCGCGAAGCGCTGCGGGCCGCGCAGTGAAGCGCGACGAGCTCGCGGCTGGGATCCGCGAGGCTGCCTATCTCGAGGGGGACTTCGTCCTGCGCTCGGGGCGTCGCTCGAACTACTACCTCGACAAGTACCGCTTCGCGACGAGGCCGGAGCTGCTGCAGCCGCTGGGCGAGCAGCTGGCCGCGCTCGTGGCTGAGCACGAGCCGGATGCGGTGCGCCTGGCGGCCCCCGAGTTGGGAGCCGTCGCCCTCGCGGCCGCGACCTCGCTCGTTTCTGGCCTGCCGTTCGTGATCGTCCGCAAGGAGGCCAAGGACTACGGCACCGCGAACCGCCTGGAAGGCGCCTTCGAGGCGGGTGAGCGGGTCTGCCTGATCGAGGACGTAGTCACCTCCGGAGGGGCGGCGGTCGCCGCGATCGAGGCCCTCCGTGAGGCCGGTCTCGAGTGCCGAACGGTCGTCTGTGTAGTCGACCGCGGAGAGGGTGGAGCAGACGGCCTCGCGCGCCGCGCGACCCGCTTGGTTGCGCTCTTTCAGGCAGGAGAGCTGGCTTCGGCGCCGAAAAGTGCCGCAAAACCGCATGGTTGAGCCGAAATGGGCAGCCTGTTAGGGTCTTGCCCTGGTCCAACCACCGTAAGGGAGGAGAGGTACGTGACAAAGCAGGAGTTCGTTGACAGGGTCGCCTCTAAGGCAAACCTGTCGAGGCGCGACGCGGCTGCCGCAGTCGACGCGTTCCTCGACTCGATCACCGACGCTCTGAAGGGCGGCGACGACGTCGCTTTCACCGGGTTCGGGAAGTTCACGACGCAGTTCCGCAAGGCGCGGCAGGGCGTCAACCCCCGCAATCCCTCCCAGAAGGTGCAGATCCCCGCATCGACCGTTCCGAAGTTCTCCGCCGGCAGCCAGTTGAAGACGGCCGTCAAGGCTGGCGGCGCCAGCCGCGGAGACGGTGGCGGCGGCGGCGGCGAGGGCGGCGGCGGGTTCTAAGCCGCCACCTCGACGAAGGTTTCTCGCGAGGGCCGCGCAGAGCGCGGCCCTCGTCCGTTTTCCGAGGCCGTAGCTAGGCTGAAACCTCGATGGCGTCGAACCTCGAAGCGGCGGAGCGCGTCGAGGCGACGACCTTCGGCGACCGGCTCGCCGGGGCCATCGACCGCAAACGAACGCAGCTCGTCGTCGGGCTCGACCCGCGGCGCGACCTGCTTCCCGTGGAGCTGGCCGGAGATGCCCATCAGGGGCGGGATCACACCGCCGATGCGTTCGTCCGCTTCTGTAACGGGATCGTCGACGCGGTCGCGCCCTACGCCGTGGCCGTCAAGCCCCAGCTCGCGTTCTTCGAAGCGCTGGGGGCCGACGGCATGCGCGCCCTCGAAGAGGTGTGCGCCTACGCGCGACAGGCGGGCCTGCTCGTCATCGCCGACGGCAAGCGCGGCGACATCGGCTCGACGGCCCGCGCATATGCGGCCGCCTACCTCGAGGGTGCGCCGCCTCTCGCCGACGCGCTGACGGTCAACCCGTACCTGGGCCGCGACTCGCTCGAGCCACTGCTCGGCGCCTGTCGGCGCCACGGGGCAGGCGTCTTCTGCCTCGTCAAGACCTCCAACGAGGGCGGCGAGATCCAGGATCTGAAACTCTCGGACGGCCGCCCCCTCTGGCAGCACGTGGCGAAGCTGGTTGCGGAGTGGGGCGAGGATCTTGTCGGCGAGCGCGGGCTGTCGAGCGTCGGGGCCGTCGTCGGCGCAACGCACCCGCGTGCCGTCGGCGAGGCACGCCGCCTCCTGCCCCAGTCGATCCTGCTCTTGCCGGGCGTCGGCGCCCAGGGCGCCTCCCCCGGAGATGTCGCCCGCGCCTTCACGAGCGGTCCGGCCAGCGCGCTCGTCGCGGCCTCGCGGTCGGTCATCTACGCCTTCCGGTCGGGGTCCGAGACCGACTGGCGCTCGGCGGCGGCTGCGGAGGCGGCTCGGCTGAAGAGCGAGATCTGGGTGGCAGCCGGCTGGTGAGCGGGATCGACTGGCGTGTCGAGGCCCGGCGTTACGCCGTGCCGGTGCTGCTTCTGCTTCTCGCGACCGTTGGCGCGCTGATCGCGCGAGGTGCGCTCGACGACTCCCAGCCGGCCACTCGATCGAAGCCGGAGCCGCGCCGGCCGGCGAAGGTCCAGGTCAAGCGCGCGGCCGTGAAGTTCCATTTCGTCGAGTCCGGCGACACGCTCGGGGGCATCGCCGAGCGGTACGGCACGACGGTGGCCCGCCTGCACATTCTCAACCCGAGCGTCGACGCCGGAGCTCTCCGCGTCGGCCAGCAGATCCGGCTGCCTGCACCTGACCGGTAGATTTGCCCGTCGTGAAGCTCAGGCTTCTCGGTCTCGCCGTCTTCCTCTCGCTCACACCTTCGGCGTTCGCTGCCGGCCCGAGTGTGCAGGCGCGCGCCTATCTCGTCGCCGACGGGCGTGACGGCCACGTCCTGGCGGCCGAGGCCTCCCGCCAGAAGCTCCCGATTGCCAGCATCACCAAGCTGATGACCGTGCTCGTCGCGCTCGAGAGCGCGAAGCCCACCGACGTCGTGACCGTGTCGCCGCTGGCCGCCTCGATCGGCGAGTCCTCGATCAACCTCCGCGCCGGCGAGCAGATCACCGTCCACGACCTGATCGAAGCGTCGCTCATTCAAAGCGCCAACGACGCAGCCTGGGCGCTCGCGTACCACGTGGGCGAAGGGGATGCTGGCCGTTTCGTGCGTGTCATGAACATCCGTGCTCGCCAGTGGGGGCTGGCCGACACGCGCTTCGTCCGGCCGGACGGCATCGACGTCTTCGGTCACGTCTCGAGCGCGCGCGACGTGACCGAGCTCGCACGCATCGCGATGCGCAAGCCGCTCATCCGCTCGCTCGTCGACGAGCAGTCGGAGACGATCTCGGGCGGCCGCCGTCTGCACACCTGGAACGACCTGCTGGGCGACTTTCCCGGGCTCGTCGGCGTCAAGACGGGTCATACCCGCGCCGCAGGCTGGTCGCAGGTCGCGGCCGCGCGCGGGACCGGCGTGACGGTGTACGCGACCCTGCTCGGTGGGCCGACGCGCGCACAGCGAAACGCCGACGTCGCCACACTCCTGCGCTACGGCCTCGACCGCTTCCGCCTCGTCCACCTCGTCCGACCCGGAAACGTCTACGCCAGCGCCGACACGCCCTACGGCCGGGGGAACCTCGACCTCGTCGCGGAGCGCCCTCTCCGCTATGCCGCGCGGGTCGACCAGCGGTTCGTCGAGCGCATCGTCGCTCCGACGGTCGTCACCCTGCCCGTTCAGAAGGGCGACCCGCTCGGCGAGGTGCGCGTCTTCGACCGCGGCCGGCTCGTAGCCCGGGCGCCGCTGGTCGCGTCGCGCTCCGTTGAGCGCCCGGGACCCCTGCAGCGCGCGCGGTGGTATTCAGGGGAAACCGTCCACAACGTCTGGGGCTGGCTCTCGTGATCGTCACCGTCACCTTGAACGCTGCGCTCGACCGCACGCTGACCGTGCCCAACTTTCAGCGCGGCCAGCGGCACCGGGCGAGCGCAGGCCTCACGCTCGCCGGCGGCACCGGGGTCAACATCGCCCGCGCCCTGAAGCTTCTCGAGGTGCCCGTTGTCGCCACGGGGCTCGCGGGAGGCAGGATCGGCGAGCGCATCATCGAGCAGTTGACCAGCGAGGCGATCCTGAACGACTTCGTGCGCATCGCGGACGAATCCCGCACGTCCACGGCCGTCGTCGACCCGACAGCGGCCGCCTACACCGAGGTCTACGAATGGGGCCCACAGGTCGATTCCGAGGAGCTCGAGCGGCTGCGCGAGAAGATTCACTACCTCGCGCGCGGAGCCGACACGGTCGTGTTTGCCGGCTCCCTGCCGCGCGGTGTCTCCGAGGACTTCTACGCCGAGGCGATTCGCGACCTCAACAAGCGCAAGATCGAGACCGTCCTGGACACCGAGGGAGAGCCCTTGCGCCTGGGCGCCGGCGCCGAGCCGATGCTCGTCTCGCCGAACCAGCGCGAGGCCGAAAGCCTCGTCGGCCAGGAGTTCCACGACGACCTGGACTTCACGCAGGCTCTCGACGACATCGCCGAGCTCGGCGCCAGAGGCGTGATGATCACGCAAGAGTCCGGCTGCTTCGCCCTGCTGAGAGAGGATCGCGAGCTGAAGCGTCTGAGGGCGGTTGCGCCGCGAATCGAGGCTGCCTCGACGGTCGGCTCGGGGGACGTGCTGCTCGCGGGTTTCCTCGCCGCTCGCTTCGCGGGCAAGCCTCTGGACGAGGCGCTGCGAGACGCGGTCGGTGCGGGGGCCGCCTCGACGCTCGAGATCGGCGCCGGCCGCTTCGACCCCCGGGAGGCGGGCCGCCTGGCGAGTGCGGTCGAGGTCTCCGAGCTGGCGCCCGTCGCGTCCTGACGGAGTGGTACGATCGACTGCCACTTGAGAGGCGAAGGCTCAAACGTTTTTTCTGGCCCAGGCGACGTACCGAGCCTGGGTTTTTTGCATTCTGAGGAGGCCTGACCACGTGGACGTAGAGATCGGCCGAGGCAAGAAAGCGCGCCAGGGCTACGGGTTCGACGACATCGCGATCGTCCCGAGTCGCCGCACACGCGACCCGCAGGACGTCGACATCGGCTGGAAGCTGGGACCACACCTGCTCGAGCTCCCGCTGCTCGGCTCGGCCATGGACGGTGTCATCTCGCCCGCAACGGCGATCCAGCTCGGCAAGCTCGGCGGGCTCGGCGTGCTCAACCTCGAGGGCATCTACACGCGGTACGCGAACCCTGACGCCGAGCTCGAGCGGATCGCCAAGCTGCCGAAGGA
>Ga0210378_10000149_pt1 | contig 32765 bp, 26 predicted proteins | sample PLM1_60_b1redo_FD_155465 | JGI IMG/M metagenome (GOLD analysis project Ga0210378, IMG submission 155465) | Groundwater sediment microbial communities from an aquifer in East River, Colorado, USA - PLM1_60_b1 redo | ecosystem: Environmental > Terrestrial > Soil > Riparian zone | place: USA: East... | reverse complement strand
GGAGCTCGATGGCGCGCCGCCGATTCCCCTTGGTGAACTCCAGCGCGCGCAGGATATGGGCCTTCTCCGCCTCCTCGACCACGCGCCGCAGCGGCCCCGGCGGGCCGGCATCAGCGGTGGGCGGCGCGGGGGAGGCGGCCGTGGCCGGGTGGCGCAGATATTCCGGGAGGTCGGGGCGGCCGATCACCTCGCCGTCGACGAGGCAGACGGAGCGCTCGACGACCTGCTGCAGCTCGCGCACATTGAACGGCCAGTGGTGGGCCTGGAGCGCGGCGAGCGCCTCCGCAGAAAAGGACTTCCGGCGCGGCCCGCGGTCGTACCGCCCGAGGAAGTGCTCCACCAGGCGGGGAATGTCCTCACGCCGCTCCCGGAGCGGAGGAATCTCGATGACGTGGCCGAGTCGGGCCAGGAGGTCCGCGCGGAATCGTCCGGCCTCCACGTCCTTCTCGAGCGGCCGGTTCGTGGCGGAGACGACGAGCGTGTCGATGCGGCGCGCCGTCGTGTCGCCCACGCGGTACAGCTCCCCGGAATCGAGGAAGCGCAGGAGCTTGGGCTGGAGGTGGAGGTCGATGTCGCCGACTTCGTCCAGGAACAGCACGCCCCGATCCGCCAGCTCCAGGCGGCCCTTCTTGTCCCGGACCGCCTCAGTGAACGATCCGCGCACGTGGCCGAATAGCTCCGACTCCACGACCGTGGGCGCCAACGCGGGAATCGGCACCGGCACGTAGGAGCTTCCGGGCCGTGGGCTGTTCGCGGCGTACGCGCGGGCAAAAAGCTCCTTGCCCGTCCCGGTCTCGCCCCGCAGGAGGACCCGCGCGCCGCTGCGCGCGAAGCGGCGCAAGGCGTCGTACGCCCGCAGCAGGGAAGCGGCCGCGCCGACGATCTCGTGGCGCAGCAGCTCTCCCTGCAGCATCTCCAGCCGCTCGCCGCTCAGCTCGAGGGCTTCCGTGGTCCGGAGGTGGTCCTCTGCGCTCTTCAGCACCAGCGAGGCGTAGCGGGCGGCGGCGGTGAGGAACTCGAGATCGGCGGCGGTGAACGGCCGCGCGCTGCGGTTGTCGAGGTAGACGAGCCCCCGGACCGGCTCGCCCAGGGGAACGCACATCACGGAGCGGATCCGGAAGCGCTGGATGCTCTCCGCCTCCTCGAGCTGGGGGTTGGCGCGGACGTCGGAGGCGAGCACCGCGAGCCCGCCGTCGAGCACCTGCCGGATGACCGTCCAGCTCACCGGCCACTGCTCCAACGGCGGCGAGAGGTCCAGCTCATGGGTGAAGAGCGGTCGGCAGGAACCGTCCGCGGAGACGGCGAGCAGCGCGCCCCGATCGGGTTGGAGGTGGCGCACGATGGCTTCGTGGATGGTGCGGAGCACCTGGGCCGGCTGCCGCTGCTCGAGCAGCTGCTGGCCCATGTCGTACAGGGCCAGGAAGCGCCCGGAATCGAGCGAGGCCGACTCGGCCGACAGCGGCCGCTGGGGATCGAGCGTCGCCTCCGTGTGTGAAGAGCGGTCCGGAGGCTTCTTCATGCGGGCCGGCCGAAGCGGGCGGCGAGCCACTGGCGGATGACCACGAGCTCGGCGGGCGAGACCTCGTGCTCCATCGGGAACTCGTGCCACTCGGTCGTGCGCCCCGGGTGGGCGTGCACCTGATAGGCCGCCCGCCCGGCGGCGATCGGCACCAGTGGGTCGGCGGTGCCGTGGCAGAACAGCATCGGGGTCGATCGGTTGGCGGGGGTCTCTTCGACCGCGTGCGTGTGGGCCAGCACCTCGTACCCGCTGAGGACCATGATGCCGAGCAGCCCCCGCGGGTAGCGCGTCCCCACGTGGAGGGCCATTGCCCCGCCCTGGCTGAAGCCGGCGATGACGATGCGGTCCGCCCTCACGCCCCGCTCCTCCTCGCGCTGGAGAAGTCCGCTGATCTGTGCCGCGGAGCGGCGCACGTCCGCCTCCTTCTCTCCGCCGCCGCCGATGGACACGATGTCGTACCAGGCGGGCATCACCATGCCCCCGTTGATCGTCACCGGGATACTGGGCGCGTGAGGGAAGACGAAGCGGGCGCGGGGCAGGCCGAGGATCGGGACGATGGGCTCGAAGTCGTGGCCGTCCGCCCCCAGGCCGTGGAGCCACACGACCACGCCTTCCGGCTTGCCGGGGGGATCGATCTCGACGCCGGGCAGGATCTCTGGCACGCCGCCTTCCGGTAGAATCGACGGGTTTGTCTCAGGAGGTTACCATGCGCCCTGCCCGCTCCCTCCCGCTCCTCGTGCTCGGAGTGGCCGCCGTCCTCGCCGCCGACACGGGTCCCGAGGCCCCGATCGGCTTCTCCCCGGAGCGCGCGGCGGGGCAGCGCGCGCTGGAGCAGCGCTTCGATGCGGCCCTCGATGCCGCCGAGCTGAGGGAGTGGATGCGGCGGCTCACCGCGCGTCCCCATCACATCGGCTCCGCCTACGGCAAGGACAACGCGGAGTTCATCGCCGCGCAGTTCCGCGACTGGGGCTTCGACACCCGCATCGAGGAGTTTCGCGTCCTGTTTCCCACGCCGAAGATGCGGGTCATGGAGATGGTGGCCCCCACGGCCTACAAGGCGGTGCTCGCCGAGCCGGCAATAAAAGAAGATGCGACGTCGGGCCAGACGGCCGAGCAGCTCCCGACCTACAACGCGTACTCCGTGGACGGTGACGTGACCGGCGAGGTCGTCTACGTCAACTACGGCGTGCGAAGGACTACGAGGAGCTGGAGCGGCGTGGCATCGACCTGAAGGGGAAGATCGCGCTCGCCCGCTACGGCCTTTCGTGGCGCGGGATCAAGCCCAAGGTGGCGGCGGAGCACGGCGCGATCGGCTGCCTCATCTACTCCGACCCCCGCGACGACGGGTATTTCGCGGGCGACGTCTACCCGCGCGGGCCGTACCGCAACGAGACGGGCGCTCAGCGTGGCTCGGTCGCGGACATGCCGCTCTATCCGGGCGACCCCCTCACCCCGGGCGTGGGGGCGACGCCGCAGGTCGCCAAGGGCATCGATCTCAGCCAGGCGAAGACGCTGACGAAGATCCCCGTGATGCCGATCTCGTACGCGGACGCGCTGCCGCTGCTCAAGGCGCTCGGCGGACCGGTCGCGCCGGAGTCTTGGCGGGGCGCGCTCCCGGTGACGTACCACCTCGGGCCCGGGCCCGCCAAGGTGCACCTCAGGCTCGCCTTCGACTGGAAGCTCGCGCCGGTCTACAACGTGATCGCGACGCTGGCGGGGGGGTCTGGGGGGACCGGAGAGTCCCCCCAGCTTGATGAGCGAGGGCGGATTGATTCCGCCCGAGCGTACTACCGGCCTGACGAGTGGGTGATCCGCGGCAACCATCACGACGCGTGGGTGAACGGGGCCGAGGACCCGATCAGCGGCCTGGTGGCTCTCATGGCGGAAGCCAAGGCCGTCGGCGCGCTCCATAAGGCGGGCTGGACGCCACGGCGGACGCTCGTCTACGCCGCGTGGGACGGGGAAGAGCCGGGCCTGCTCGGCTCGACGGAATGGGCCGAGGCCCACGAGGCGGAGCTCCAGAAGAAGGCGGTGGCCTACGTGAACTCCGACTCCAACGGCCGCGGCTTCCTGTACATGTCGGGCTCGCACACGCTGGAGAAGTTCATCAACCAGGTGGCGCGGGACGTCGCCGACCCGCAGACGAAGGTCAGCGTAGCCGAACGGCTGCGGGCGCGCCGGATCGCGCACGGCGACGACGACGAGCCCCAGGAGCGCAAGGAGGTGCGCGACCGGACCGACCTCCGCATCGGCGCGCTGGGCTCGGGCTCCGACTACACACCCTTCCTGCAGCACCTCGGCATCGCGTCGCTCAATATCGGCTTCGGGGGCGAGGACGGCAACGGCATCTACCACTCGATCTACGACTCCTTCGCGCACTACACGCGCTTCGGCGACCCGACCTTCGAGTACGGCGTCGCCCTGGCCAAGGTCGGCGGACGGACGGTGCTGCGCCTGTCGGAGGCCGACGTGTTGCCCTTCGAGTTCACCGCCTTCGCGGATACGCTCGGGCGCTACGTCAAGGAGGTTTCGAAGCTGGCCGACGACCTGCGCGAGAAGACCGAGGAGGACAATCGCCTCGTCCGCGACCGGACGCTCGTCCTCGCCGCCGACCCCCGGGAGCCGTTCGTGGCCCCCAAGGCGAAGGAGGCGGTGCCGTTCGTGAACTTCGCCCCCCTGCAGAACGCGCTCGCGAAGGTGCAGGAGAGCGCGCGGGCGTTCGACAAGGCGCGCGCCGCGCGCGCGGACCGGCCGGCGTCAGCCGAAGCGCAGAGAGCCATCAACGAGCTGCTCATGCACGCCGAACAGGCCCTCACCCGGGCGCAGGGCCTGCCGGGCCGTCCCTGGTTCCGGCACCACGTGTACGCGCCCGGCTTCTATACGGGCTACGGCGTGAAGACTCTGCCCGGAGTGCGCGAGGCGCTCGAGCTGCGGGACTGGAAGGCCGCCGAGGAGCAGGCGGTGATCACCGCCCGCACATTGGAAGGCTTCGCCGCCCAGATCGACAAGGCGACGGCACTGCTGGAGAAGAGCTAGCTTGCTTCTCAACGCAGAGGCCGCGGAGAACGCGCAGAGGCCGCATAGGACGGAACAACAGGAAGCAAAGAACAACAGCTGCGAGCGGAGCGCGATTCATTCGCGCGTAGCGAGCGGGGGTTCACGGGGGTGTGCCGCTAGCACCCCCGTGCTCAACGAGGAAGCGCGCGGAAGACACTCGCTCCTTTTGAAAGCCCGCGCGCGGAGCGTCCCCGCGTGAGGGCGTACCCTGAGCGCCCGACCTTGTCAGGGCGAGACCAGGCTAGACCTTGGTACGCACGGCGTCGTAAACGGCGATCGGGTCCTTCAGGGGCGGCCAGGCCAGGATGCCGAGCGCGTCGTCCACGTAGGCCGGCGTGCGCATGCCGTTGAGGACGCTGCTCACGCCGGGCGTGCTTGCGACCACCCACAGCGCCTTGCGCGAGAGGCTTTCGCCGCGGCGGTCCGCGGGCAGCCGCGGGTCGAGCGCGGCCACGACACCGGCGATCGCCTCCTGGCTCTTGAGCGCCGCCTGCCGCCGCAGCTCGCCGAGCAGCTTCTGCAGGGCCGGCAGGTAGCGCGAGCGCCAGGCCTGCCACGTCTCACCGAGCTTTCCGGGCAGGCTCTCGTCCAGCACCTGCACCACCTGCAGGAGCCGGGGCAGGATCCGCTGCGATTCCAGCGCCTGCCAATGCTCCAGCCCGCGGACGTGCGCGGCCGCCCCCTGCAGGTCGGCGCTCCACCGGAAGAGGCTTTCGGGCGGCACGCTGCCCTCCGCGGTCTGGAGGCGTGAGGCGATGTCGTGCCGGAACTCCGCCTCGAGGTCGGCCACGACCGCGAACTGCGCTTCGATCTCGATCTCCTGCGCGCCCGGCGCGATCGAGGCGAGGCGCAGCATTCCCTCGTCCACGATGGCGTTCAGGGGGCGGTTCACGACGACCCCGATGCCACGCTCGGCTGCGTACTCCAGCACCGTGCGGTCGAGGTCCGGCCCGTTGTTCTTCTCGAGAGCGGCCCCCGATTCGACGAGGTTCATCGGGAGCTGGAGCACCTGGAAGCGGTGGCCGCTGCCTCCCGCGGCTTCCGCGGCCGCCAGCATGCGGGTCAGGGACGTGAACTCCGGGTCGGTCGCGGGCCGCGTGCAGGTGTTGGAGGAGACGCCGTACGCGCGGAGCCGGCCGCTCGCCACCTCCCCCTCGAGCCACGTGAAGGCTCCTTGCAGGCGCCGGTAGAACTCCTCTCGCCGGGTCTCCAGCTTCCCCGCGCTGCGTTCGTGGGCGTCGCTCAGGTAGTACTCGGGGTTGTGGAGCAGACACACGTCCAGCGTCTCGAGCTGCAGGCGAGCCAGCGAGCGGGGGAGCTGGTCGGCCAGGAACTCCGGGTGGATGCCGTGCCAGATGCCTTCACCGTACTTCACCATCTCGGGAAAGGGCTGGCCGTCCGTCTCGCGGCGCACCGCGAGCTCCAGGTTACCCCCCTGCACGTAGCCGATCTTGGAGACGACGATCACTTCCTCGCGGCGCAGCCGACCCTGGCGCACGAGGTCGGCGATCACCTCGCCCACCATCGTCTCGCTCCCGCCGTCGGTGTAGTTGGTCGAGGTATCGATGAGGTCGCACCCGGAGAGCAGCGCCCGGCGCAGTGCCTCGCGGTGCTCCGGCGTCTCGTCGTCGATGCGGTAACCGCCGAAGCCCACCCGGCTGCAGGTGAGGCCGGTCCGTCCCAGCGGACCGTAGCCGAAATCTCCGGCGCGCTGGCGGCGCGCGTAGGCGGCGGTGGCCTCGGCGGTGGCCGCGCCGGCGAGGCGCTCCGCGCCCAGCGTCGGCGCAGTCCGCCCGACGTCGTCCACCGCGCCCAACGACGCCAGCGCCTCGTCGACCCTGGCCGCGTCCGTCACCGGCCGCTGGCAGGCGTAGTCGCGGCACACGTAGAGGGCGGCGCGCCCTGCGACGAGCGTCTTGCCGCGCAGGAGGGGAGCGGACGCGTCGCCGGCCGCGGGATCGTGCGAGGCGAGGATGCGGTTCGGCAGATAACGGCGGCCCAGATCCCGCCGGAGGGCGTCGTAGCCGGCCTCGCCCGCCGCGCCGACGAGGGCCAGCTCCACCGGTCCCTCGAGCAGGAAATCGACGACGGCCAGGCTCTTGGCGAAGGACCGCGGCTGGCGGGCGATCGCCTTGCCCCACGCCCGGAGGGCGCGGCCGGCGTCCTCGCGCAGCTCCGCGCCGTCGAGATGGAAGGAGAGACGCGCCAGAGCCATGGCCGCGGCCGCGTTGGCGCTGGGGATGGCGCCGTCATGCCCTTCGCGGGGGCGCACGATGAGGGCCTCGTGGCCGCGGGCGGTCGAGAAGAAGCCCCCTTCCTCGGCGGCGAAGTCTTCTCGCATGCGGTCGGCGAGCTCCGCGGCCGCGTCCAGGTACTTCGGCCCGCCCCCCGCCTCGTAGAGGTCCACGAGCCCCTCGGCGAGGAAGGCGTAGTCCTCGAGATACGCGTCGAGCTGGGAGCGGCCCGCGCGCCACGTACGCCGCAAGCGGCCGTCGGGGCGGCGCAGCGTACCGAGCAGGAAATCGGCGGCACGGCGCGCGGCCTCGAGGTAGCGCGCGTCGTCGAGCACGCGGGCGCCCTCCGCGAAGGCGGAGATCATCAGGCCGTTCCACGCGGTGAGGACCTTGTCGTCGAGCGCGGGGGGCACGCGCAGCCTCCGCGCTTCGTAGACCCTCTTCCGCGCTTCTTCCAGCGACGATTCGAGGTCGCCAGGAGCGACACCGAGCTGCGCGGCGACCTCGCCCAGGCGGCGCGGGGTATTGGGGATGCTCTTGCCTTCCCAGTTCCCGCCTTCAGTGATGTCGTAATAGGCGTTGAAACGCCGCGCCAGCTCGTCGTCACCGACTGCATCGCGGACCTCGCCTGGTGTCCAGACGAAGAACTTGCCCTCCTCCCCCTCCGAGTCCGCGTCGGTGGCCGAGTAGAAGCCGCCCGCGGGATCCGTCATCTCCCGAAGGACGTAGTCGAGCGTCTCGGCCGCGACGCGCCGGTAGAACGGCTCGCCCGTGGCCTGGAAGCCCTCCAGATAGACCCGCGCCAGCTGCGCGTTGTCGTAGAGCATCTTCTCGAAGTGGGGGACCAGCCACCGCTCGTCGGTGGAGTAGCGCGCGAAGCCGCCGCCGACCTGGTCGTACATGCCGCCGCGCGCCATGGCGTCGAGGGTCTTGCGGACCATCTCCAGCGCGCGCGCCTCCGCGTACCTCCGGTGCAGGCGCAGCAGCAGCGAGAGGCTGGCCGAGGGGGGGAACTTGGGGGCGCGCCCGAAGCCGCCCCCGCGCGGGTCGAAGTCGCGCGCGAGCTGATCGAGGGCGGTGCGCAGCGCCTCCTCTCCGATGCTGACTCCGGGCGCGGCCTTCGCGTTCTCCCGAAGGTACTCCGCGAGCTGGACGCCCTGGTCCTTCACCGACGCGCGGTCGTTCTTCCACATCTCCGCGATGCGCTCGAGCACCGTCGGGAACCCCGGCCGGCCGCCGCGGTCCTCCGGCGGGAAGTACGTGCCGGCAAAGAAGGGCTCCTGCTCCGGGGTCAGGAAGACCGTCATCGGCCACCCGCCCTGCCCGTGGTTCATCGCGAGCGTCGCCGCCATGTAGACGGCGTCGAGGTCCGGGCGCTCCTCGCGGTCCACCTTGATGCACACGAAGCTGCGGTTCATCCGCTCCGCGATGCCCTCGTTCTCGAAGCTCTCGCGCTCCATGACGTGGCACCAGTGGCAGGCGGAGTAGCCGATGGAGAGCAGGATCGGCTTGTCCTCCGCCTTCGCGCGGGCGAGGGCCTCTTCCCCCCACGGGAACCAGTCGACGGGGTTGTGGGCGTGCTGGAGCAGATAGGGGCTGGTGGCGTCGATGAGCCGGTTGGTGTGCTTCGCGGCGCGCTCGCTCATGGAACGACCGTAGCATGGCTGAGCAGCACCGTGACCTGGTCGCCGCGGCTGTCGGCGCTCACCACGTCCGCGCGCCCGTCGCCGTCGAGGTCGGCGACGGCGATTCCGGAAGGCGCGCCGCCGACGGGGAACGTCCCGGCGGGGGTGAAGCGGCCCTTGCCGTCGCCGCGGAAGATCATCACGTCGCCGCCGCCGAAGTTGGCCACGGCCAGATCGGAGCGGCCGTCGCCGTCGACGTCGCCCAGGGCCAGGCTGATCGGAGCGTGGCCGGCCTTGAATGGCGAGCCCGGAGCGACGGCGAGACCGCCCTTGCCATCGCCGAGCAGGATCGTCACCGCGTCCCGGCTGCGGTTCGTGAGCTGGCCCGAGAAGTGGCCGACCGCCAGGTCTCGCCCCCCGTCGCCGTCGACGTCGCCCACTGCCATCGCGAAGGGCGAGGGCGCCACGGCGAAGGGGGAGCCACGGGCGGGCCCGAGGCCGCCGCTTCCAAGCGCAAGCAGCAGCGTGACGCTGCTTCCGTTGGTGTCGGTGGTGATCACGTCGGCCCGGCCGTCCCCGTTCAGGTCGCCCGCTCGCACGCGCTGGTAGGGCATGCGGCCGGTGGGGAACTGCGGCCCGGGGCTGGCGAAGCGGCCCTTCCCGTCCCCGAACAGGAGCTCCACGCGGTCGACCTGCCAGCTCTCCACGACCAGGTCGAGCTTCCCGTCACCGTTGAAGTCGGCCGCGGCGAGGCCGTGCGGATGGGGACGGCTGTCGACCGTGACCGGCGAGCCGGGCGCGGGAGCGAAGCGGCCCCGGCCGTCCCCGAGCAGCACCGTGACGAACGGCGTGTCGTGGTTGGGAAAGGCGAGGTCCGGCTTGCCGTCGGTGTTGAAGTCGCCGGTGGCGATGTCGTTGGGGTGGGGGCCGGCGGCGAAAGGGGAGCCTCGCGCCGGGCGGAACCCGCCCTTGCCGTCGCCAAGGAGGACCGCCACGTCGCCGCTTCCCTGGTTGGCGACGACCAGATCCGGCCGCCGGTCGCCGTTCACGTCCAGGGCGACGACGCTGCCGGGGCTGCGGCCGACGGGCAGTCGGGTGGCGTGGAGGGTCACGGCGGCGGCGACGGCGGCGGTGAGGATCATCGGGCGCGCTTCGGGGAGCGCTGAGAATAACCCGCCACGCTCGGATGTACACTGGCGCGGCGTGGCCACCCCTACCCGGCGACCGACGCGCGTCAGCGTGCGGCTGCAGCTCGAAGGCCGGACGGAGACCCGCGTGGAGACGATGTGGGGCACGGTCGTCAACGTCAGCGCGAACGGGATGCTCGTGGAGCTGGGGTTTCCCCTCGCTCCGGGCACCGACCTGGATTTCACGTTCCGCCTGCCAGGCGAGGACGAGCCGGTCGTGGGATGGGGCCAGATCGTGCGCCGCGCGACGCCGTCGCGCTACGGCGTGCGCATCGACGGCTTGAAGGACGACGCGATCACCAGGCTGCGCAGGTTCGTCGCCCGGGGAGAGGCGAAGGCCTAGCCCGCCGCGCGCGTCATCGACGCGCACAGCGCCCATAGCCGGTCCTCGCCGGCCGGATCGCGGAAGCGGCACGGGACCTTCTGGCGATCGATCCAGAACTCGCCGTTCTGGCCCTCGACCTCGGGATCGGACGCCAGCCAAACCACCGTGTCCGCCCCGTCCGCGGGGGTCTTGGCCGACACCTTCGCGTAGACCGATGCGACCATTCCGAACAGCCCGCCTCCCTTGGCAAACAGCGGCGTGTGCACGCCTCCGGGGTGCATCGCGTTGGCGGTGACGCCCGTGCCCTCCAGCCGGCGCGCGAGGGACCAGGTCAGCATGCGGTTGGCCTGTTTGCTCTGCGAGTAGGCGCTGACGCCCGAGTAGGAGCGGCGCCGGAACTCCACGTCCTCGAGGTCCAGGTCGCCGGCCAGTTGCGAAGCCACGTTCACGATCCGGGCGGGGGCGCTTTCCCGCAGCCGGCCCAGGAGCAGCTCGGTGAGGAGGAAGTAACCCAGGACGTTGACGGCCCAGGTTTCCTCGATGCCGTCGGCGGTCTCGCGCCGGCGGTTGGCCCACATGCCGGCGTTGTTGACGAGGACGTGCAGCTCCCGGTGGGACTCGAGGAACTGACGCGCGAACTCGCGGATGGAGCCCCGCCGTCCCAGGTCGACGATCCCCAGCTCCACCTCGGGGTTGCCCGTGGTCTCCGCGATCTCCCTTCGCGCGGCCTCACCCCGCTGGGGGTCCCGGCACGCCAGGATCACCCGGTCGCCCCGGCCGGCCAGGGCTCGGGCCGCCGCCTTGCCGATGCCCGAGTTGGCGCCCGTCACGAGGCAGGTCCGCATGGCCCCACATTAACCCGGGAGCCGGTTCCAACCTCCGGCGGCTTCGGACCGTCTCATCTGCGGCCGGAAATCACGGAAAAGGAGCGTCTGCCATGCGCAGTTCTACCCTGGGGGTCCTCGCCCTCGCCGCCGCCCTCGCCGCGCCCGCCGCGCGGGGGGAGGACTTTCGCTGGTCGGGCGCCGTCGCCCCGGGCAAGGTCCTCGAGATCAAGGGCGTGAACGGGGCGATTCACGCCAGCTCCGTCTCCGGAGGCGAGGCGGAAGTGACGGCCATCAAGTCGGGCCGTCGCAGCGACCCGGGGGAGGTGGAGGTCAAGGTCGTCGAGCACGGCGGGGGCGTGACGATCTGCGCCGTCTACCCGAGCCCGTCCTTCGGCCGGCGCAACGAATGCCAGCCCGGCGAGGGCGGCCGCATGAGCGCCCGCGACAACGACGTCAAGGTGGAGTTCACGGTCCGGGTGCCCGAAGGCGTCCGCTTCGTGGGACGCACCGTGAACGGCGGGGTCGAGGCCCGGGGCCTGACGGCGGACGCCGAGGTGTACTCGGTCAACGGCGGCGTCACCGTGAGCAGCACCGGCCTCGCCCGCGCGCAAACGGTCAACGGCTCGATCACGGCGGAGATGGGGCGGGCGGACTGGGACGGCCCGCTGGAGCTGAAGACCGTCAACGGGAGCATCACGGTGGAGCTGCCGGCGTCGACGAGCGCCCGGGTCGAGGCCAGCACCGTCAACGGCGGCATCGAGACCGACTTCCCGCTCACCGTCACCGGGCGCCTCGGACCTCGCCGCGTCTCGGGGACCATCGGCAGCGGCGGCCGGGACCTGACGCTCGAAACCGTCAACGGCGGGATCCACATCCGCCGGGGGCGCTAGCTCTCCGGGACGCGCTGCTTCTTCGGTGGCTCCGGGGGGGCGGGGACGCGCGGCGGCTCGAAGGTGAAGGTCAACGTGTCGCCTTCCAGGCCGATGGCCACGGTCCCGCCCTGCTCGAGCCGGCCGAAGAGGATCTCGTCGGTGAGGCGGTCGCGGACCTCGGTCTGAATGACCCGGGCCAGCGGCCGCGCGCCGTAGACGCGGTCGTAGCCCTTCTTCGCCAGCCACGCGCGCGCCTCCGCGGAGAGGGCGATGGCCACGCGGCGCTCGGTGAGCTGGGCCTCGAGCTGCAGGATGAACTTGTCCACGATCGTCTCCATCACCTCCATCGTCAGCGCCTTGAAGGTGATGACGGCGTCGAGCCGGTTGCGGAACTCGGGGCTGAAGACCCGCTCGATCGCGGACTTGCCCCTCTTGCCGGCCTCCCGCGCCACGTCCTTGGAGAACCCGATCATCCCCGCGGTCATCTCCCGCGAGCCCGCGTTGGACGTCATGATGAGGATGGACTGGCGGAAGTCGGCCTTGCGGCCCGTGTTGTCGGTGAGCGTCGCGTGGTCCATGACCTGGAGAAGGATGTTGAAGAGGTCGGGATGCGCCTTCTCGATCTCGTCCATCAGCACGACGCTGTAGGGGTGCGTGCGCACCGCGTCGACGAGCAGGCCGCCCTGCTCGAAGCCCACGTAGCCCGGAGGGGCGCCGATGAGGCGGGCCACCGCGTGCTTCTCCGCGTACTCGCTCATGTCGTAGCGGATGAACTCGTTGCCGAGGTGGAGGGCGAGCTGCTTGGCGAGCTCGGTCTTGCCGACACCGGTGGGGCCGGTGAAGAGGAAGGTGCCCGCGGGATGGTCGGGGTGGCCGAGCCCGGCGCGCGCCCGCTTGATGGCCATGGCCGCGGCGTGGACCGCCTCCTCCTGGCCGAACACGACCCTCTGCAACGATTCCTCCAGCGTCCGCAGCCGCTCCTTGTCGGAGGCCGAGGCCTGCTTCTCGGGGATGCGGGCCATCCGGGCGACCACGCGTTCGATCTCGGGCACGTCGACCGTCTCCGTGCCCTTCGCCGCCCCCGCCTGCAGCCGCAGCGCCGCGCCCGCCTCGTCGAGGACGTCGATGGCGCTGTCCGGCAGGCGGTGGTCGCGCAGATGGCGGCGCGCGAGCCGGGCCGCGGCCTCGATGGCGGCCTCGGTGTACGCCACGCGGTGGTGCTCCTCGTATCGGGCGCGCAGCCCCTTCAGGATCTGGACCGTTTCCTCCAGCGTCGGCTCGTTGACGGTGATCTTCTGCACTCGGCGGGCGAGGGCCCGGTCCTTCTCGACGTGCTTGAACTCCTCGAACGTGGTGGAGCCGATGAGGCGGATGTCGCCCTCGGTGAGGACCGGCTTGACGAGGTTTGCGAGGTCCATGGTCCCCCCGGTGGTCGCGCCCGCCCCGACCATCGTGTGCATCTCGTCGATGAAGAGAATGGCCTTCGGCCGCTTTTTCAGCGCGGCGAGCACGGCCTTGAAGCGCTCCTCGAAATCGCCGCGGTAACGCGTGCCGGCCAGCAGGGCCCCGGTGTCGAGGGCGTAGACCTCGGCGCCCTTCAGGACCTCCGGCGCGTCGGGGGCGAGCAGCTTCGTGGCCAGCCCTTCCACGAGCGCGGTCTTGCCCACGCCGGGATCGCCCACGAAGACGGGGTTGTTCTTGCGGCGCCGGCACAGGATCTCCAGCGCCCTTTGCAGCTCCGCCCCGCGGCCGATGACGGGGTCGAGCTTGCCCTGGCGCGCCCGCTCGGTGAGGTTCACCGTGTAGGCGGCCAGCGGCTCGCGAGCGGTGCCGGGGCCCTCCTCGCCGACGCCGCCCGCGGCGGGATCGGCCTCGTCCTCCTCTTCGTGGACCGGCGACTTGCTGACGCCGTGGGAGATGTAGTTGAGGACGTCGAGCCGGGTCACGCCGTGGGCGGCGAGCAGGTCGACGGCATGCGACCGCGATTGCTGCAGGATCGCGGCCAGGATGTCGCCGATCTCCGCCTCCGTCTTGCCCGCGCTCTGGACGTGGAGCACGGCCGTCTGCAGCGCCCGCCGGAAGGCGAGGGTCTGCTCGGGCTGTCGGCGCGTGCCGGCGGGCAGCGTGTCGAGGGTGTCGCTCAGCACCGTCTCCAGCTCCGCCTTGAGCCGGGTCGTGTCCGCTCCCGCCGCGCGCAGGATCTTCTCCCCCGAGGGCTCGCCGAGGATGGCGAACAGCAGGTGCTCGAGGGTGAGATGGGCGTGGCGGCGCGTCACCGCCTCGCGGGCGGCGGAGTTGAGGACCCTCTCGGCCGTGCGGCTGAACATCGTCAGGCCTCCTCCACCGTCGCCCGCAGGGGGAAGCCGGCCTCCTGCGCCAGGTCGTGGACGGTGGCCACCTTGGTCTCGGCCTCCTCGTAGGTATAGGCCCCACAGATGCCCTTTCCCTGGAGGTGGACCTGCATCATGATCCGGAAGGCCTCCGGCTCCGGCTTGCGAAAGACCGACTCCAGGATCTTCACCACGAACTCCATGGTCGTGTAGTCGTCGTTGTGCAGCACCACGTGGAAGAGGCGGGGCTTCCGGGTCTTCGGCTTCGGCTTCTCGAGAACCTCGCCGCCGGCCTCCCGCTCGGGTCGCGGCATGGCTCCATTCTACGCGGGGAATGGAGTCGGGGCCGGCGGCGATGTTACAGTGGAGGACATGGTGAGCAAGAACGCGCTGATCGCCGGGTGTGCCGGGCTGGGGGCGGCCGTCGCCCTTTTGGTCTCGAGACCTGCCCAGGACGCCACGGCGGCGGGCACCATCCGGGCGGCGGGGAAGGGTGCCAAGATGATCGAAAAGGTGGTCAAGTCGGACGACGAGTGGCGGAAGATCCTCACCCCGATCCAGTACCAGGTCCTGCGGGAGAAGGGCACCGAGCGGGCCTTCACGGGCGCGTACTGGAACAGTCACGAGAAGGGCGTCTACGTGTGCGCGGCCTGCGGCCTCGAGCTTTTCGGCTCCGACACCAAGTTCGACTCCGGCACCGGCTGGCCGAGCTTCTCGGCTCCGCTCGCCAGCAACGTCGTCGAGGAGCACGCCGACAACGACCACGGCATGACCCGCGTCGAGGTCGTGTGCGCGCGGTGCGGCGGCCACCTGGGCCACTTGTTCCCCGACGGCCCCCGGCCGACCGGCCAGCGCTACTGCATGAACTCCGCGTCCTTGAAGCTCGTCAAGGAAACCAAGAAGTAGCGAGCTCGCCGTCGGCTCATTCGCGCCGGCGGCGAAGCCAGCGGCGGCGGGGGGCGCGCTGGCGCGCCTGCGCGACGAGAGCCTGGGCGACCTCCTTGCCCCGGACGAGCGCCTGTCGATAGAGCTTCTTCACGGTCCCCGCGTCCAGCGCCTGACCGTAGGCGGCCCACGCCACGACCGCCTTCCCGATGGCGAGGGTCCCCGCGTACGCCACCGCGACCTTCGGCACGATGCCGACGACGGGGATCAGCCCCACCAGCTGGCGGGCGCCCTGGCGGAACAGGAACCCGCCGCCGATCACGCCGAGCACCTCGCCGAGGAGCTCGCGGGCGGTGCCCTTCTTGCCTGATGCGAGGGCGATGCGGTAGCTCATCACGAGCTGGTTCTTGGTGAGGACCACAATGTCGGCCAGGTTGAGGGGCACGTCCAGCACCGGCACCGCCTCCGCGATCCCGGTCGTCAAGGAGTACATCGCATTGGTCCTCGCCGTCTCTTCGATGAGCTCGGCGAAGAGCGGCTCGCGCAGCGGAGCGAGGTGGCGGGCGAGGGCGAGACGCAAGCCCGGCGACGCCGCCGACAGCACGGCCTGCGCCACCGCTCGTACCCCCGCGGGATCCAGCGTGGCCACGGCCGCCCGGGCCGCTTCGCCCGGGCGGACGACCGCGGCCGTGGCGCCACCGCGGCCGTAGACGATCGTCACCACCGGCACCTTCGCGGCGCGCAGCGCGTCGGCGGCGAAGGCGAGCGCGGGGGAGGGATCGGGGGTCGGGCTGATCAGGATCGCGAGGTCCAGCATCCCCGACGGCGCCGAGTGGCGGGCCTCGGCGGGGTCCGTGGGCAGGAGCCACGGGTGCCGCATCCCATCGGGTCCGCTGAGAAGCAGGCCCAGCCGCTCGGCGTCCGCGACGTCCTGGGCGACGAGCAGCGCCTGGAAGGGGCGCTCGGCCTCGCGGCGGATCGCGTTCAGGTCCGCCTCCTTGAGGACGCGCCACATGTCGGGCAGCTTGGGCAGACCGAGCATTCCCCGCGAGGTTAACACGGGGTAATGCGGCTAAACTGTGTCTTTCCGAGATGGAGGCGCCGTGGCCACCACCCCCCTCGAAGCGCTCTCGGCGGACGACAGGGACCTCGGCTTCGGCAACCGGGTCCTTCAACAGGCGCGAGCGCGGTTCCTGAACCGCGACGGCAGCTTCAACGTCGTCCGCGACAACCAGTCGCAGCTGCGATCGCTGAACCTCTACCACGAGATGCTCAACGCGCCGCTGTGGGTGTTCTACTCCGTCATCTTCGGTGCGTACGTGCTGATGAACTTGCTGTTCGCCGCTCTCTACCTCCTCTGCGGTCCCGGGGCGCTGCACGGCGCCACCGCCACTATGCCGAAAGGCCGGTTCCTGGAGGCGTTCTTCTTCAGCGTGCAGACGCTGGCCACGATCGGCTACGGCCGGCTCAGCCCCGAAGGGCCGGCCGCCAACAGCCTGGTGGCCATCGAGGCCCTCGTGGGCCTGCTCGGCGTGGCCTTCGCCACCGGCCTTTCGTTCGCGCGCTTCAGCCGTCCGCTCGCCCACATCCTCTACAGCCGCCACGCGGCCATCGCCCCCTACCGCGACGGTACGGGCTTCATGTTCCGGATCATCAACGAGCGGCGCAACCAGCTCATCGAGGTGAAGGCCCGGGTCACGCTGAGCCGCATGGTGAACGAGAACGGCCGGCGCATCCGCAAGTTCGAGCCGCTGCTCCTCGAGCGCACGACCGTTCTATTCTTCCCGCTGCACTGGACGCTCGTCCACCCCATCGACGAGAAGAGCCCGCTGCGCGGGGCCACGGCGGAGAGCCTGCGCGAGGTGGAGGCCGAGTTCCTGATCCTGCTCACCGGGACCGACGAGACGTTCTCGCAGACGGTGCACTCGCGCTCCTCGTATCTCGCCGACGAGGTGGTGGTGGGGGCGCGCTTCAAGGACATGTTCGTGCCGGGCGCGGACGGCCGTCCGCGCGTCGACATGCGACGGTTCCACGAGCTGGAGAGGGCTTAGAGGTGCTGGTCGCCCTGCTCGCGGCGCTGGCCGGCCTGGTGATCGCCGTCGCGCTCGCCTGGCTCGTCCTCAGCGGCGTGTTGGCCATGACCTTCCGGCGAGCGCGGACGGCGATCCGACGGCTGATCGAGCGCCGTCGCGAGCCACGCGCCGGAAGCGAGCGTCGCGAGAGCGAGAGCGAGAGGCGAAAGAGGTCGTCATGAGGACGTACGTTGCCGTGGCGCTGCTCGCTGCTTTCGCGTGCCGTACCGGTGGCGCGCCGTCCGCGCCCCCGCCTCCTCCTCCGCCCCCGGGGGCGCCGGCGCCCGAAGCCGTGAGCTTCGACGCGTCGGTGAAGCCGATGCTCGCCCGCACCTGCACGCCGTGCCACGTGCCCGGAGGAAGGATGTACGAGCAGATGCCCTTCGACCGGGCCGAGACCATCCTCTCGCACAAGGAGGGCATAGTGCGCCGGATGAAGAACCCCGACGACCGTCGACGGCTCGAGCGTTGGCTCGCGAGCCAGGAAAAAATCTAGTCGGTCTCCTCGTCGTCGCCGCCGCGGTGGAATCCGCGCTTCGAGCCGCGCACGAAGGCGATCATCTCCTCCACCCACGGGTCGCGGAGCGCGGCCATGCGCTCGAGGGCGGCTTCCCGCGGGAGCGAGGAACGGAGCAGGAGGCGGTAGGCCTCTTTCAGCGCGCGGAGCCGCGAGGCGCCGGCGCCCGCCCGCCGCAGCCCCACGACGTTGAGGCCGCGCGCCCGTCCGGGCACGCCGTCGGTGATCACGAAGGGCAGGCAGTCCTGGACGATCTTGGAGTTCCCGCCCAGCATCGCCAGCCGGCCCACCCGGCAGAACTGATGGACCACGACGCCGCCGGAGAGGAACGCCCGCGCGCCGATCTCGACGTGGCCCGCGAGGGCCACGTTGTTGGCGAGGATCGCCCCGTCGCCGATCACGCACTCGTGGGCGACGTGGGCGTACGCCATGAGGAAGCACCCGGAGCCCACGACGGTCTCGCCGCCCGGGCGGGTCGCCCGGTGGATGGTGACGCCCTCGCGGATCCGGTTGCCGGGGCCGATCCGGAGGCGCGTCTCCGCTCCCGTGAAGCCCACGTCCTGCGGCTCGCCGCCGAGGATCGCCCCCTCGTGGATGGCGTTTCCCTCGCCGAGCCGCGTGAAGCGCTTGATGACGGCGTGCGCGCGGACTTCGGTGCCGGCGCCGACGTCGGTGTCGTCCTCGATGACGGCAAAGGGCCCGACCGTGACGCCGAGACCGAGGCGTGCGGTGGTGCCGACGACCGCGGTGGGGTGCACGTCGAGGGGGAGGCTCATGGCGTTCAGAGCGTTCCCAGTAGCCGCGTGAGGTGTCCGACGTCCACCGGCTTGACGAGGTGGTGATCGAAGCCCGCCTGCGCCGCCCGGCGCCGGTCCTCGTCCTGACCATAGCCGGTGAGGGCCACGAGCACGAGGCCGGCGGGGCCGGCGTCGGGCCGCATGCGCTGCGCCACCTCGTAGCCGTCCATCCCGGCCGGCAGACCGATGTCGAGGAGGACGATCTCCGGCCGGTACTCGCGCGCCAGCGCCAGCGCCGACGGGCCGTCGTGGGCCATCTGCACCTCGTGGCCCGCCATCTGTATCAGCACGGCCAGGCTCTCGGCCGAGTCGACGTTGTCGTCCACGACCAGGACCCGCCGCCGCCGCGCCGCCGCGCGGATCGTCGGCACGGGTGCGGGCGGCGCCGGCCTCTTCACGGTGGGCGGGCAAGGCAGGCGGACGACGAACTCGCTGCCCTGCCCCGACCCCTCGCTCGCGGCGGTGAGCGTTCCGCCGTGCATCTCGACGAGGCTGCGCGCCATCGTGAGGCCGATGCCCAGGCCTTCCTGGACGCGCTCCGGGAGCCGGTCGGCCTGCGCGAACGGCTCGAAGATGCGGCCCAGCATCTCCGGCCGGATGCCGATGCCGTCGTCGCGGACGCGGATCACGGCCTCCGGGCCTTCGCGCGCGACCGAGAACGCGATCGTTCCGCGACCGGGGGTGAACTTCACGGCATTGCTGAGCAGGTTCGACAACACCTGTTCCAGGCGGGTCGGATCGACGTCGGCCGCGATCGGCGCCGTCGGGAGGGACAGGCGCAGCCGGTGGCCGCGCTCGTCCAGCAGCGGCCGCATGGCGTCGACCGTCCGCTCGACGGCCACGCCCAGGTCGACGCGCTCCTTGCGGAGCCCGATCTTGCCGCGCGTGATGCGGGAGACGTCGAGCAGATCGTCCACGAGGCGGACCATGTGGGCGGTCTGCCGCTCCATCATCTCGTGCATCTGGGCGGCGACCGCCGGCTCGTTCCTCCGGGTACGCAGGACCTCGAGCGCGTTACGGATGGGGGCGAGCGGATTGCGCAGCTCGTGGCCGAGGAGGGCCAGGAACTGGTCCTTGGCCTCGTTGGCCCGCCTCAGCTCCGCCTCCGACCGCTTGCGGTCCATGAACTGCCCGATCTGGCTGCCGACGGTCGCGAAGAGCTGGAGCAGCGCCTCGTCCGGGCGCCGGATCTCCCGGCTGAAGAACGCGATGACGCCGAGAATCTCGGTTCCGACCGTGATCGGAAAGCCGAAGGCCGCATGCAGCCCCTCCCGGGCGGCGATCGGGCCGCGCGGGAAGTTCGGGTCCTTCACGACGTCGGAGATCCAGGCCGGCTCACCCGCCGCCCACACGCGGCCCGGCAGGCCGACTCCGGGAGCGACGCGCAGGCGACGGGTGGCGCCGACGAACTCGGGGACCTGGAGCTCCGGCTTGTGCCACACCTCCAGGCAACGCAGTTCGCGGTTTGGCGAGTCGACGATCCACAACTCGCCCAGGTCCCACTCCAGGGCCTCGCAGACGGTTCGGAGGATCCCGGGGACCGCCTCTTCCAGGGTGACGCCGCGCGCCATCACGCGGGCGACGGCGTAGTCGGCCATGCGCCGGCGCTCGGTAGTGTCTCGCTCGGCGATGGCGGCGGCGAGGACGAGCGCGGTCAGGGCGGCCACTCCCAGGAACAGCATGACGAGCTGTTGGTCGGTGCTGAGCGCGCCGAAGGGGCCCTGGCCGTGCGCCGTGAACGCGACCGCGATGCCCGCGACGGCCAGGATCGCGGGCGCGGCGCCGCGTGGACCGAACCGCAGGGCGGCCCAGATCAGCAAGGGGAACACGAGGTACGCGAAGTGACTGCCGGTGACCCGCGCGAAGGTGCCTCCGAAGCTCGCGACGCTGGCGGCCACGACGCAGACGCCGAGGGCGATGGCCTCCGCGGCGCGGCGGCCGTCCCACCGGATGCGGGGCCGGCTTCCCCAGATGAGCAGGGCCGGCGAGAAGAGAAGGATTCCCATGGCGTCGCCGAGCCACCAGACGAACCAGAGGGTGCCGTAGGCCCCCCACGGCTGCGCGCCGCTGAGGCACAGGGCGGTCGTCCCCACGGTGGCGGCGAGGGTGCTGCTGAAGCCCGCGGCCAGGCCGAGCAGGCCCATCACGTCCCAGACGCGATCGAGGCCTTCGTGGAAGCGGACCCGCCGCAGGAGCCAGGCGCCCACCACCACTTCCAGCGTGTTGCCGGTGGCGATCGCGGCGGCCGCCCACGGGGGCTCGTGGGCCAGCAGGTTGGCGGCAACGGCGCCGAGCCACACCCCGGGCCACGCGGGGAAGCCGAGCACCAACAGGGCGGTCAGCGCGATGCCGGAGGGCGGCCACACCGGGCTGACCTGCTCGGCCAGGACGGCGAAGCTCAGGCCGAATCGGGCGGCGGCGAAGTAGACGAGGGCGACGGCGGCTACCAGCGCCGGTTGGGCCCAGAGCCTCGAGCCTCGAGCGGGGGGTCTGGGGGGACCGGAGAGTCCCCCCAGCTTGATGAGCGAGCGCGGATTCACTCCGCGCGAGCAAAGAGCGCGCACCTCAAGGCAGGATAACCCCGCGGACTATAATTTCGTCGTTCCTGGAGATCCCCGCGTCATGATGCTTCCGGTCCTCGCGATGATGCCGCTCGCCACCGCCGCGGCCGCGCTCCCAATCTCCTGCGACCTGCTCCTCGCCGGCGGCCGTGTGGTGGATGGGACCGGCGCCCCGTGGTTCCGTGCCGACGTATGCGTCGTCGGCGACCGTATCGCGGCGGTGGGAAAGCTCGACCAGGTCCACGCCCGCCGGCGGATCGAGGCCCAGCGCCTGGTGGTGGCTCCCGGCTTCATCGACATGCTCGGCCAGTCCGAGTACAACGTCCTCGTCGATCCGCGGGCCGCGAGCAAGATCACCCAGGGCATCACCACCGAGCTGACGGGCGAGGGTGGCTCCATCGCCCCCGTCAACGAGCGGATGATCGCCGACGGCAAGGACGTCTGGGCCCACTATGGCGTCACCCCGGACTGGACCACGCTGGAGGGCTACTTCCGTGCCTTCGAGCGGGCCCGGCCCACGATCAACCTCGGAACCTTCGTGGGCGCGGGAGGCGTGCGCGACCTCGTGGTGGGCAAGGACGACCGGCCGGCGACGCCCGGGGAGCTGGAGGCGATGCAGAGGGCGGTGGCGGAGGCAATGGAGCAGGGCGCCTTCGGCCTCTCCACGTCGCTTCAGTACGTGCCCGACCGTTTCGCCTCCACCGAGGAGCTCATCGCCCTCGCCCGGGTGGCCGCCCGTTACGGAGGCAGCTACATCACCCACCAGCGCGACGAGGGCGACGGCATCGACACGAGCCTGGACGAGGTCTTCCGCATCGCCCGTGAGGCCCGTCTTCCGACGCAGATCTACCACCTGAAGACGTCGGGGAAGAAGAACTGGGGGCGGATGCCCCACGTCCTGAGGAGGATCGAGCAGGCGCGGCAACAGGGACTGGACGTCAGCGCCGACATGTATCCCTACACCGCCAGTTCGAACTCCCTCGACGCCAGCCTTCCTCTATGGGTGCGCGAGGGAGGCCGCGACCGGATGCTCGGCCGGCTGCGCGACCTCGCCACGCGCGAGCGCGCGAAGGCGAGCTTCCTCGAGGAAAACCCCGATTGGCCCGACGGCGGGGCGTCCCGCATCATGGTCGTGAGCGTTCTCGACCCCACGCTCAAGAGGTACGAGGGCAAGACGCTGGAGGAGATCGGCCGCGAGGAAGGCAAGGACCCCTGGGACGTCCTCGTCGACCTCGTGATCGCCGACAAGGGGAACGTCGGCAAGATCTCGTTCAGCATGAGCGAAGAGGACGTGAGGTCCGCCCTGCGCCATCCCCTCGTCAGCATCGGCACCGACTCGGGGGCGCGCGCGGCCGACGGCATCTACGCCCGGGAGAAATCCCACCCGCGGGCGTGGGGCTCGATGGCCCGGATCCTCGGCCGATACGTGCGGGAGGAGAGGCTCCTGGCCCTCGAGGAGGCGGTGCGCAAGCTGACGTCGCTGCCCGCTTCGCGCATGGGGCTCCACGACCGCGGCCTCCTGCGCCCCGGCATGATGGCCGACCTCGTGGCCTTCGATCCCGACCTCGTCCAGGACCGCTCGACGTTCGCCGACCCGTTCCACTACAGCGAGGGCATCCCCTACGTGGCGGTGAACGGCCGGCTGGTGGTGGACGGCGGGCGCCTCACCGACGAAAGGCCGGGCCGCGTGCTGCGCGGACCGGGCTGGAGGCGATAGCGTGCGAAAGCGAGGCGGCCGGTCCCGGGCCGCGCGCCCCACCCGTCCCAGCGCCCGGGGTGCCTCGCCCGAGCCGTCGCTCGCGCGGTCGGAGAACTCGCTCTATTTGAGCCTCCAGGCCGTCAAGCGCCAGCACGCGCTCGAGCGGCTGGGTATCGCCCTCTACGACTCCGAGACCCGCATGCAGTGGTCGTACAACGGCGACGCCTACTTCCATGCCGCGTCCACCATGAAGCTGGCGGTGCTGGTCGGGGTCTTCCGGCAGGTCTTCCGCAAGGAGCTGGAGCTCGAGGCGCCCGTGCACGTGCGCAACCGGTTCGCGAGCCTCATCGACGGCGAGGCGTTCGCGCTCGACCTCGATCACGACGCCTCCCCCGAGGTCGTGGCCCAGTTGGGACGGACCATGAGCGTCAAGGGTCTCGCGTACCAGATGATCACGACCTCGAGCAACCTCGCCACCAACCTTCTCATCGACGTGGTGACGGTGGCCGTCATCCAGAAGGCGCTCGAGGAGCTGCACATCGAGGGGATCGAGGTGCTGAGGGGAGTGGACGACCAGCAGGCGTTCGCCGTCGGCAAGAACAACATGGTGACCGCCGACGGCCTGCTCAAGCTGCTGCGCCTCATCTCCGATGGACGGGTCTACTCCCCGGAGACCTCCGGGCAGCTCCTGGAGATCCTCCTCGACCAGCGGCACAAGAGCGGAATTCCCGCCGGACTGCCGGGCGGCGCGCACGTGGCGCACAAGACGGGGAACATCTCGACCGTGAGCCATGACGCGGGGATCGTCTACATCGGCAAGAGACGGCCCTACGCGGTGGTGATCCTCACGCAGTCCGCGGCCGGAGCGATCGGCAACGCCGCCGTGGCCGACGTCTCGCGTCAGATCTACAGCGCGCTCGCCAGCATCAGCCAGAGCGAGCTGGACCGGCGGGAGGCCAAGGTATAGCCGTCACCGCCGCCGCCTCACGCGCTGCTTCAAGAAGACTGCTATCTCAGGCTTGCCGGTCTTTCCCGCGGCGACGGCCATCACCAGGGCCGTAAGCTCGTCTTCGCTCGCTCCGATGCGCAGCCCGTTGAGCCACAAGAAGGTGAGAGCTGTTGCGAGGGCGGCGCGTTTGTTGCCGTCGACGAAGGGGTGGTTCCGGCAGATGTGGAAAAGGTATGCCGCCGCCATCTCGGGCAGCCCGTGGTGAAGGTACTCGCCACGATACGTCGCGGCGGGCATGGCGATGGCCGAGGACAGGAGAGTGACGTCCCGGAGACCGGCGCGCCCGCCGTAGCGACGAATCTGATCGGCGTGGAGGGCAAGGACCTCGTCAAGGGAGAGGAACTCCGGCGGCAACCTACTCGGCCAGGCGGCGGAAGACTCCGGCGTACGCGCGGTTGATTTCGGCGACCGCGCGTCGGAACCGCGCGGCGCGTCGTCCGTGCCGGACCGGCGACACGACGATGACGTCACCGTCGGTCGACACCTCCAGTGTCGTGTCGGCGTCGATCCGGGCGGCGGTGAGGAGTGGTCGGTCCAGGACCAGCGCCAGGCTATTGCCCGTCTTCGTCAGCCGCTTGCGCATGCTTCACCTCGTACGTACATCCTACCATTCCGTACGTACGCCAGCGCTCAGCCGCCCTCCGTGCGCCGCGTCGAGGCGTCGTCCGCGATCGTCTCGTGGTCCCAGCGATTGCGCGGGGCTTCCGGGAACGGCGGGCACGCTTGGATGGCGGGGATCAGCTCGCGGCGGGCCTCGGCCACGCTCCCGAAGCGTGCCGTCCGGTCCTTGGCCAGGCAGCGCTGCAGCACGCGGTCCAGCTCCTTCACCTCCGGCCCGTCCCCGGGAACGCGGAACGGCTCCTGGAGGATGCCGGTGACCATGGCCGCGGTGGTGGGGGCCTGGAAGGGATGGCGCCCGATGAGGGCCTCGGCCACCAGCACCCCGATCGAGAATACGTCGCTGCGCTCATCGGTGGGCTCGCCCGAGAGCTGCTCGGGCGACATGTAGCGCAGCGTCCCGAGAATGGTGCCGGGCACGGTCAGGCTGTTGGGGTCCGGCGGGTCGCCAAAGCTCAGCTTGGCGAGGCCGAAGTCCAGGATCTTCAGGACGTCGTGGCCGTGAGCGTCGCGGGTCACGATCACGTTGTCGGGCTTCAGGTCGCGGTGGATGACGCCGGCGGAGTGCGCGGCCGCGACTCCCGCGAGGATCTGATCGAACCACTCCGCGGCCAGCGGCGGATGCAGCGTCCCGACGCGGTCGATCTCCGTGCGCAACGTCGTGCCCCTCAGCAGCTCCATGACGAGGTAGGCGCCCTCCGATCCGAGGGTGCCGTAATCGTGCACGGTAACGATGTTGGGGTGGCGCAGGCGCGCCGCGGCCTGGGCCTCGCGCTCGAAGCGGCGCAGCGCGGCCGGATTCCCGAAGTTGCGGGCCAGGAGTACCTTCAGCGCCACCCGCCGGCCCAGGCGGAGGTCGGTCGCCTCGTATACGGTGCCCATCCCGCCCGTGCCGAGCACGCGCTCGAGCCGATACTTGCCGTCCAGGGTTCGTTCCACCGGGAGCGTGAGCATGAGGGGGGCGCCGTCGTTCGGGCACGTCTCGGCGGTGGCGTCGCAGCAGGTCCCGCACTGCGGGCACTCCTTGACGACGTTGACCTCGCCGGGCGCCAGGCGCGACAACACCTCGCGGCGGGACTTCTCCTCCTGGGCGACCCGCCGCTTGAGGGCGGTGTTCTCGTAGAGGATCGCGATCTGGGCCGCTACCGCCTGCAGCAGGCGGCGGTCGTCCTGGCTGTAGGGCACCTCCGACTTCTTGTCTCCCAGGAGGATGAGGCCCACCAGGCGTCCCTCGGCGGTGAGCATGGGCACGACCAGGCGCACGCCGAGGCGGGCCAGCCACTCGCGCTCGTCCGCGGGCAGCCCGGCGTCGTCGGCCCCGGGCTCCAGGGCCGCGGTGCGGGCCTGCATGATGCGGACGAGGGCGCCGTCCTCCGGAATGCGCAGGCCGGACGAGCCTCCGGCGCTGGAGTATTCGAGGGCGAAGTCGCGCCCCTCGAGGCTGCGGTAGACGAGATAGAGCCGCTCGGGGTGGAGGGTGGCGCCGATCCGTTCGCTCACCAGCCGCGACAGGTCGGTGAGGGTGTCGCGGGCGCGGATGTCGTCGACGAGGGAGAGCAGCACCTGCTCCTGGGCGTAGGCCTCGCGGAAGAAGCGGCGGTCGATCCCGTGCCGGAGGGCGCGACGGTAATGCAGGCTGAGGGCCGCGGCGGCGATCAGCACGAGGTGCAGCGGGTGTTGGAAGAGGATCTGACCCACGGTGCGGTCCGGGTTGAGGAGCACGCTCCCCACGAGCACGGCGAGCGGCAGCATCAGCACCGCCCGCAGGACGTTGCGGGCCAGCAGGTAGCGGAGGCCGCGGCGGATCACGATGCGGATGCCGAATACGCGGTGCTTCACGACCGCGTAGGCCAGGGTGACGGGGGCCACGGAAAGGAAGAGGAAGGCGACACTGTCGAGGAGGCGCTCCGTCTCGGGGGAGACCAGGCGCGCTCCCGACAGCAACACCTCCTGGACGAAGCGGAGCGTGAAGAGACCGAGGATGGGGGTGAAGCCCACCACGGCGCCGAAGAGGGCCCAGCGCATGCGGCGCCGCTCCCCGGGACTCGTCTCCTCGCGGGCGTTCCGGATGATGGCGACGGGGACGGCGGCGAAGATCACGGGCCCGAAGAGGGAGTCGATCGTGAACAGCCCGCGCCATAGAAGAGGATGCTCCCAGGTGAAGGTCACCGCGAGGTCGGGCCGGAAGACCATGAAGTAATACTGCAGGTTGTAGAAGGCGCACACGACGGCGGCCCACGCGTAGAAGAGCTTCTGGGCGGCCCTCCCGCCGCGGGCGCCGCCGCTCCCGCGCGGGAACTCCCGGGCAAAGTGGAAGCCGAGGGCGCCGTGGAAGGGCGAATGCATACGGCAAAGCCAGACCACCAGCGCTTCGCCGCGGGTGAGCAGCGCGCTTCGGAGCATGTCGAGGAGCAGGGGGTTGGCGAAGAAGATGGGCGCCGACAGCAGCACCGACAGCGAGTAGAGCCGCGCCACGCGCTGTTCGGGACGCAGCAGGCCCACCGTCAGGCCCGTCGTGCACAGGACGAGCGCCACGAAGGCGCGGACGATCGCCATCCATTCCCAGCCGGAGCGAGTCCCGAGGACGACGGGCAGGCGCGCTTCGAACTCGCGGCCGTTCCGAGCTACCGCCAGTGTGTAGCGGGAACGGGCCGGAACCGGGAGCATCAGCCAGTCGAAAGTGGCCCAGTTCACGCGCCGGTCGCCGTCCACCGCGACCACCCGGTCGCCGCGGGCGAGCACGCCGGCGGCCGGGCCCGACGGCTCCACCGCCGCTACGACGACGCTGCCGTCGGGGGCGGGACCCGGCTCCCACCCGAGGCGCGCTTCGCGGCCGCCGTGGCGCACGACGAGAACGAAAGCCGCCGCGAAGATGAGGGCGAGACCTGCCCCCAGGGCCAGCACGATCCACGAGAAGGCGGGCCGGCTCGCGCGGAAAGTGGCCACCATGCCGTTCCTCAGCCAATGGACAAAACTGCCACGGCCGATGACAACCCTCGAGCCGTACCAGCGGCTCTTGTACTCCAGCATCCGCCGGAAGGCGTTCCATCCCGCATCGGAGATGTGGCGTGCCAGGTGCCCGTTCCTCACCATCCCGCTTACGTTGAGGTCTTCAAGCACTACCACCGACTTGGTTTTCGCCAGGGTAGTGCTGAGCTTCTGCAAGAAGTCCGTCCGTACATTGCGGATTCGGCGATGCAGCCGCGCCAGCCGCAAAGCCGACCGTCGACGGTTGCCCGAGCCGCGGTCCTTGCGGCAGTGCGCCCTCGACCGACGCAGTAGGACCCTCAGGTAGCGGCCCAGGGGTTTCGGGGCCAAGACCGCCTCCTCGCCCACGCCATCGGAGATCACCGCGAAGGAGTTGAGCCCAAGGTCGACACCGACCACGGGGCCGAGGATAGGCTCTGGCTCCGGTCTCTCCACCTCGACCGTGAGCGAGACGTACCAGCGATCCGCGTCCCGCCGTAGTCCACGGCCACTCGGTGGCCTTCCGTGCGTTCAGTTCGCGGTGTTGCTCGACGGCACTCGTGAAGCGCTGCCGGTCGCTGCGCGTCCAATAACGTCGGATGCGCTCACCGAGTGCCCAATTCCACGCAAAGCTGGCAGTGCCCGCATGTCTTGCCAGCAGCCTGCGCTGACTCGCTTTGGGGTCCAGTTCGTAGCGGAACGCCTGTTGCGCAATCATGGACTTGAGGACGCGCAGCCGAAGCGCATCAGTATGTCCCGAAGATCTATCACGATGATCTGCATGGGGCGGTCCGCTAGCAGCTTGAGGAGTCTCGGTCGACGACCATTGGGCTGGAGACGGCTACCGAGCCTTGAACTCTGCTGGCCCACTCGCTCAACGTCACGAGGTATGGAATAGCACTCTTGTCTACAGAGACCAACAAGGGCAGAACAGCCATGCCCTTGGTTGGCGCGAGTCTAGGGCTCGCCGGCGGAAGCCGTCAAACGGTGAGGACGATCTTCCCCACGTGCTGGCGGGCTTCCATGAGCCGGTGGGCGTCGGCCGCCTGCGCGAGAGGAAACGTCTTGTGGACGAGCGGCCGGACGGTGCCGTGGTCGAGCATCGGCCACACCGCTCCGCGCAGCGCCCAGGCGATGGCCCCTTTCTCCTCGACCGAGCGCGGACGCAGTGTCGAGCCGGTGAGGGTGAGGCGGCGCTGCAGGATCGGCGTGAGGTCGACCTCCGCCTTCGGGCCCTTCAGGAAGGCGATCTGGACGAGCCGGCCGTCCATCGCCAGGCACTCGATGTTCCGAGCGGTATCCTCGCCGCCGAGGATGTCGAGGATCACGTCGGCGCCGCGGCCGCCGGTCCTCTCCCGCACCACGGCCACGAAGTCTTCGCGACGGTGGTCGATGGTCTTCTCCGCGCCGAGGCTCTCGCACACCGCGCACTTCTCGGGCGAGCCGGCGGTCGCGAAGACACGGGCGCCGAAGGCCCGCCCGAGCTGGATGGCCGTGGTGCCGATGCCGCCCGAGCCGCCGTGAACGAGGAGCGTCTCGCCGGACTTCAGGCCGCCGCGCTCGAAGACGTTGGCCCAGACGGTGAAGAAAGCCTCGGGGATCGCGGCCGCCGCAATGTCGTCCATGCCCTTCGGCACCGGCAGGCACTGCGGCGCGGGCGCAAGACAGTATTCGGCGTAGCCGCCCCCCGAGACCAGCGCACAGACCCGCTCCCCGATGCAGACGCCCGCGATCCCCTCCCCGACGGCCACCACCTCTCCCGCGACCTCCAGGCCCGGGATGTCGGAGGCGCCGGGAGGCGGCGGATATCGCCCTTGTCGTTGCAGCAGATCGGGATAGTTGACGCCGGCCGCGGCGACCTTGATGAGGACGAGCGCGTCCCCGGGGCGGGGCACGGGCCGCCGGCCGAGCTTCAGCACCTCCGGCGGGCCTGGCGTGGCGATCTCCACGACCGCCATCGTCTCGGGCAGTGTCCCGGGAGGCATGCCCGAGTCTATCGCAAGGCGCGAACGTGCCGGCACGATTCTCCTTACCTCTTGACAGCATTGGAATCTCGGGTAAACTCGTAAGGTTGCCTTGCTGACGGGTGGCCCGCGAGGGCTGTCTACTTCAAGCGGGAGGTCAAAACTGCCGACGGTCAGTCAACTCGTCCGGGTCGGTCGGGAAAAACTCAAGTCGAAGACCGACAGCCCGGCTCTTCAGGGATCGCCCCAGAAGCGGGGGGTGTGCGTCCGCGTGTTCACCTCGACGCCGAAGAAGCCGAACTCGGCCCTTCGCAAGGTGGCGCGCGTGCGGTTGACCAACGGCGTGGAGGTCACGGCCTACATCCCGGGAGTGGGGCATAACCTGCAGGAGCACTCGATCGTGCTCATTCGCGGGGGACGCGTGAAGGACCTGCCCGGTGTGCGGTACCACATCGTGCGGGGCACGCTCGACGCGGTCGGCGTGCAGGGCCGCAAGCGCAGCCGGAGCAAGTACGGGGCGAAGCGCCCCAAGGCGTAGGAGGACTTCTCACTAGCACGCTGGCCGGGAGTCGGGTCGGCAAGACACGGTCGGGGAGATCAGGCCCACCGAAGTAGACGTAAGCCGGGGGGCCCGGATCCTCGAGGCGGGGCGTCGTTGAGCCTCAGACGACGCGATTGGGATCCGGCCGCGAATGGCCAGGCGATCCCCGCGCCGTCTGTTTGTTTTTGGAAGGAAGCTACGAGCGGCGCGCGAAGCGGGATTCACTCCCGCGAGTGCGCGGGGGGTCTGGGGGGTGCGACGCAGCACCCCCCAGCTCAAGGAAGAGGGAAGCAGAGGATGCCACGTCGCGGAACGGTGCCGAAGAGAGAGGTCCTGCCGGATCCTCTCTACAACAGCGCGCTGGTGACCAAGTTCATCAACTCGATGACCTACGGGGGCAAGCGACAGGTCTCCCAGGCCATCATGTACGACGCCCTCAACGTGGTCCAGGCCAAGACGCAGGAGGACCCGCTCAAGGTCTTCAAGCGGGCGGTGGACAACGTCAAGCCCTCGCTCGAGGTGAAGAGCCGGCGCGTGGGCGGCTCGAACTACCAGGTGCCCGTGGAGGTAAACCCGGCCCGCCGCACGTCGCTGGCCCTGCGCTGGATCATCGGGTTCGCCCGCCGGCGTCCGGAGCGCACCATGACCCAGAAGCTGGCCATGGAGCTGCTCGACGCCGCCAACATGCGCGGCGGGGCCGTGAAGAAGAAGGAAGACACGCACAAGATGGCCGAGGCCAACAAGGCCTTCGCCCATTACCGCTGGTAACGAAACGGATCAAACGCAGAGTACGCAGAGGCACGCAGAGATGAGTCAGGTGAGCGCGCATGAGCTTGGAATTCCGGGGTCAAATCATCGTGACCTCGTTTTCCTACTCTGCGAGCCTCTGCGATCTCTGCGTTAAAAGGTAACGAACGTGCCCAGGCAGACCCCAATCGAGCGGACCCGCAACATCGGGATCGCCGCCCATATCGACGCCGGCAAGACGACCGCCACCGAGCGGATCCTTTACTACACCGGCGTGAGCTACAAGATCGGCGAGGTCCACGAGGGCACGGCCGTCATGGACTGGATGGAGCAGGAGCAGGAGCGGGGGATCACCATCACCTCCGCCGCGACCACGTGCTTCTGGCGGGACCACCGCATCAACATCATCGACACCCCCGGCCACGTGGACTTCACGGCCGAGGTGGAGCGCTCGCTGCGCGTGCTGGACGGGGCGGTGGCCCTGTTCGACGCCGTGGCCGGCGTGCAGCCCCAGTCGGAGACCGTCTGGCGGCAGGCCGACAAGTACAAGGTCCCCCGCATCGCCTTCATCAACAAGATGGACCGCGTGGGGGCGGACTTCCTGCACTCGATCCAGACGATGCGCGATCGTTTGAGCGCCAAGAACGCGGTGGCCATCCAGCTCCCGCTGGGGACCGAGGACCGCCACCAAGGCGTCATCGATCTCGTGGAGATGAAGGCCTACCGCTACCTGGACGAGACCCTGGGCGCGAAGTACGAGGTGGAGGAGATCCCCGCTGACCTCAGGGACGAGGCCGAGCACTACCGCGAGGAGCTGATCGAGAAGGCCGCCGAGGCTGCCCACGAGGCGGGCGACGACACGGCCCTCGAGAAGTACGTGGCGGGTCAGAAGCCCACGGTAGCGGAGCTCAAGGCGGCCATCCGCAAGGGCACGATCGCCATGAAGCTCTTCCCGGTGCTCTGCGGCTCCGCCTTCAAGAACAAGGGTGTGCAGCCGCTGCTCGACGCGGTGGTCGACTACCTGCCTTCTCCGCTGGACGTGCCCCCGACCATCGCCAACGACCCCGCCACCGGCGAGCTCGTGACCCGGGAGCCCAGGGACGACGCGCCCTTCGCCGCCCTCGTCTTCAAGATCATGACCGACCCCTTCGTGGGGCAGCTCGCTTTCTTCCGGGTCTACTCCGGCAACTTGAAGTCCGGCGACACCGTCCTCAGCAGCACCAAGGGCATGAAGGAACGGATCGGGCGGCTCCTGAAGATGCACGCGAACAAGCGGGAGGAGATCAAGGAGGTCTACGCGGGCGACATCGCGGCCGCGGTGGGGCTCAAGAACGTAACCACCGGCGACACCATCTGCGATCCCCTGAAGCCCGTGGTCCTGGAATCGATCAACTTCCCGGCCCCCGTGATCGCGCTGGCCGTTGAGCCCAAGACCAAGGCCGACCAGGAGAAGCTCGGCGCCGGCCTGGCCAAGCTCATGTCCGAGGATCCCACCTTCAAGGTGGAGACGGACAAGGACACCGGCCAGACCAAGATCTCCGGCATGGGCGAGCTGCACCTCGAGATCATCGTCGACCGCCTGAAGCGGGAGTTCGGGGTCGAGGCCAACGTGGGCAAGCCCCAGGTGGCCTACAAGGAGACGATCCGCAAGCCATCCAAGGGCGAAGGCCGGTGGATCAAGCAGACGGGCGGCCGCGGCCAGTACGGGCACGCCAAGATCGAGCTGGAGCCCGCGCCCGGCGAGGGCTTCGTGTTCGAGAACGAGGTCACCGGCGGCAGCATCCCCAAGGAGTACATCAAGCCCGTCCAGGAGGGCATCAAGGAAGCCCTCGAGCGCGGCATCCTCGCCGGCTACCCGGTCGTGGACGTGAGGGTGAAGCTCTACGACGGCAGCTACCACGAGGTCGACTCCTCGGAGATGGCGTTCAAGCTCGCGGGGTCGCAGGCCTTCCAGGACGCGGCCAAGAAGGCCAGCCCGGTGCTGCTGGAGCCGATCATGAAGGTCGAGGTGGTGACGCCCGACGACTACACGGGCGCGGTCACCGGCGACCTGTCCAGCCGGCGCGGCCACCTCGAAGGACAGATCTCCCGCGGGGGCACCCAGATCATCACCGCGATGGTGCCGCTGTCGAACATGTTCGGATACTCGACCGACCTGCGCTCGCGCACCCAGGGCCGCGCGACCTACACGATGCACTTCGAGAAGTACGCGGAGGCGCCCCGCAACGTGAGCGAAGAGGTCGTCGCCAAGGTAATGGGCAAGGTAGAGCGGTAATCGCAGGGAGCTAACAACAATGGCCAAGGAGAAGTTCGACCGCAACAAGCCGCACGTGAACATCGGGACGATCGGGCACGTGGACCACGGGAAGACGTCGCTGACGGCGGCGATCACGAAGGTTCTGGCCGCGTCGA
>Ga0210378_10000148_pt1 | contig 32808 bp, 35 predicted proteins | sample PLM1_60_b1redo_FD_155465 | JGI IMG/M metagenome (GOLD analysis project Ga0210378, IMG submission 155465) | Groundwater sediment microbial communities from an aquifer in East River, Colorado, USA - PLM1_60_b1 redo | ecosystem: Environmental > Terrestrial > Soil > Riparian zone | place: USA: East... | reverse complement strand
GTAGATCGTTGAACCGACACGGTCCGGTTGAACCGTACGGACCCGCCTTGCCATAGAACGGCCGCAGTGGACGTAACGGCTGCCCCTTCCTCCACTGCCTGTAGTGGGCAGAGCAGTAGCCCTTGGCTAGCAAGGGCTTGTCGCAGCCCTCGAATCCGCAGCGGCGGGTGAACATTTGTTCGATTCTAGGCCCATCCAATGTCCTGGTGTGAGCTAGTGTCCACAGACCCGAGTCTTGAGGAGGCTGGATGGGCGAGGTCGAGCGCTACCCGAACGGCGTATTCTGCTGGATCGACCTGGGCACCACCGACGTGGCGGGCGCCACGGCTTTCTACGGTGGGCTGTTCGGCTGGGAGTTCGAGGACCGGCCGGCCGGCGACGGAGACGCCTACACGCTTTGCCGGCTCCAGGGCCGGGACGTCGCCGGGATCCATCGGCACGACCCGGACGAGGGCACCGGCTGGAGCTCCTCCATCTCGGTGGACGACGTCGACCAGGCCGCCGCCGAGGCGCGCGAGCTCGGCGCGACCGTGCTGGCCGAGCCGTTCGACGTGCCAGGCGCCGGCCGCACGGCCGTGCTCCGCGACCCGTCCGGCGCGGTCGTGTCGCTCTGGCAGCCGCAGGGCCACGCCGGCGCCGGCCTGGTGAACGAGGTGGGGGCCTGGGGCTGGAACGAGCTGGTCACCCCCGACCTCGCCGCGGCCACGGGCTTCTACGCCAGGCTGTTCGGCTGGGGCGCCCAGGAGATCCCCGGCCCGCTCCCGCGCACCAGCTACAGCCTCGGCGACCTGCTGGTGGGCGGCGGCCACGCCCCGACCCCGCAGGAGGGTCCGGACCCACGCTGGACCGTCTCGTTCATGGTGGCCGACGCCGACCGGGGCGCGGCGCGCGTCCAGGAGCTCGGCGGGGCGGTGCTGCTGCCGCCGATGGACATCCCGGTCGGCCGCTTCGCGATCGTCGCCGACCCCGCCGGGGCGTCCTTCAGCATCGCCGCCTCGCCGGGCGGAGCGTTCCGGGGCGTCGACGGGTCCTGAGCGGAGGCCGCCGATGACCTTCTCGATCGTCGCCATGGACCCCGACACCGGCGACCTCGGCGGCGCGGTGCAGTCGAAGTTCCTGAGCGTCGGCGGCGTCGTCCTGCACGGGCGGGCGGGGGCCGGCATGGTCGCCACCCAGGCATGGGCCAACGTCTCCTACGGCCCGCGCGGGCTCGCCCTGCTGGAGGCCGGCGCCACGGCGCGCCAGGCCCTCGAGGTCCTGCTCGGTTCCGACGACCAGCCCGGCCAGCGCCAGGCCGCGATCGTCGACGCCGCCGGCCGCGTGGCCGCCCACACCGGCGGCGAGTGCCCCGACTGGGCCGGCCACCGGACCGGCGACGGCTTCTCCTGCCAGGGCAACATCCTGGTCTCCAGCGCGACGGTCGAGGCGATGGCGGCGGCCATGCGCGAGCCGGCCGGCCTCGAGCTCCCCGAGCGGCTGGTCGCCGCGCTCGACGCCGGCCAGGCGGCCGGGGGCGACGCCCGCGGCCAGCAGTCCGCCGCGCTGCTGGTGGTCAGGGAGGGCGGCGGCTACGGCGGCCGCTCCGACCGCCACGTCGACCTGCGGGTCGACGACCACACCACCCCCATCACCGAGCTCGGCCGGCTGCTCGCCCTGCACCGGCGGTACTTCCGGCGGCCCGGCGACGACGAGCTGGTCGAGCTGTCCGGGCCGCTGGCCGCCGAGGTCGCCGGCCACCTCTCCCGGCGCGGCGCCGAGCCGGTCGACCCGGGCGACGCGGTGGCGTTGTGGGCCGCGCTGGAGGGTTGGGCCGGCCTGGAGAACCTGGAGGAGCGGCTGGTCAGGCCGGGCTGGATCGACCCGACGACGCTCGGTGTGCTGCGCGAGGGCTAGGCGCCGGTCCTGGCAGGCTGGCGCTCGCCGTCCGCTTTCGCGGCGACGGCGCCGCCGAGCGGCCGGCGCCGCTCGACCAGACCGAGGGCGAGCATGTGGACGACGAACAACACCAGCGCCCCGATCAGGAACAGCAGGCTCGGCAGGGACGGCGCGCCCGGGTCGCGGTAGGCGAAGGTGGTCTTGGGCGCGAAGCTCGGCCGTTTCAGCCCCGATCCCGCCGGCGGGTCCTTGGGCGAGATCACGATCGCGGCCACCTCGGTGCCGTTCTGGATCGTGTAGAAGGCCTTGGCGTCGAGGTTGGTGACGTCCAGGTCCTTGCTGGAGTCCTTGTTGTCCTTGTTGGTCTCCGTGACCAGCGTGCTCACCGCCGTCTGCCTGGCCACGTCGAGGTCGGCCCTGAGCGTCTCCTGCGCGCCGCCCTGCGCGCCCGCCTCGGCGGCGGCCGGCGCCTCCTGCCAGCCGTTGCCCGCGCCGCCCTGGAAGCTCCGGACGCTGTCGTACCTGCTGGCCGCCGGGTCGTCGATGGTGAAGAACTTGAACGTCGGCTGGGTGCCCTTGGGCCCGGTGAGCGGCGTCGTGCCGGGCAGCCCGAACAGCCAGGTCGCCGAGAGCAGGATCAGGAAGCCGAAGAAGGCGGTCGCCGCGATCAGGTAGCCCTTGAGGGCGCCGAAGTTGGCGGCCAGCAGCATGTACACCGACCCGGGCAGCAGCACGAAGGCGGTGACGACGACGAGGATTCCCTTCACGGGACGGAGTGCCTCCTTCGCTGCCTACTGGGCGCGCCGGCGCATGGCCTCGAACTGGAGCTGCGGCCGCTGCTTGCCGTCGCTCTGGATGGACAGGAGGTAGTTGACGATGTCGGTGATCTGCTGGTCGTTCATGGGCCCGCCGTAGCGCACGCCCCAGGTCGGCATCGGCGTCGGCGGGCGGCCCTTCTGGATGGTGTCCCAGGCCACCGTGGCGACGTCCTCGCCGGGATGGCGAGAGTGGATCTCGCGCAGGTCCGGCGCCACCACGTCGGTCGGCTTGGCGTTCTTGACCCCGGGGGTGACGTAGCGCTTGACCACGCCGCCCTCGGCCTCGGGGCCGTGGCAGCGGACGCAGAACTCCTCGAAGGTGGCCTTGCCGAGCCGGGCCGACTCGGTCTGCTCCCTGGCGGCCGCGGCCCGCATCCTGGTCGGCTCGCGCAGGTACAGGAAGGGGAGCAGCACCGCCAGGAAGACCGTGAGCGCCACCCCGGCGATCTGGTAGCTCTCCAGCAGCCGGCCCTCAAGGGCCTCGTCGGCGGGGCCGGGCCGGCGTGACGGCGGCGCGCCCGGGCCGGCCTGGGCGGCCCGCTGGCGGGCGGCGGTGATCGCGATGATCAGCGCCGTCAGCAGCAGGATCCCGGAGGCGACCAGGAGGATGAGGACGGTGGCCCTGCTCATCGTCAGGCCGCCCCCCCGCCGGCGACGCAGTGGGGGCCCTGGAGCTCCTGGCCGGTGGTGTTGGTGCCCCTGGGCGGGCCGGTGACGATCTTGGAGGTGTCCACCACGATCTGGCCGCCCTGCACGGTGATGGCGAAGCGGTCCAACCCGCGTGGGGCCGGTCCCTCCTTGTACTCGCCGACCTGGTTGTACTTGGAGCCGTGGCAGGGGCACTCCCACCATTGCGCGCTGGGACACCAGGGCACCCGGCAGCCGAGGTGGACGCAGCGCTGGTACAGCGCCATGAAGCCGCCGCCGGCGACGTCCTTGTAGACCCCCTCGGTGTCGTCCGCCTCGTCATAGGGGACCAGGTAGAAGCGGCCCTCGGGGTTGTAGGCCTGGCCGTCGCCGGCCTTGATGTCGGCGTCGATCTTGGTCTTGTCGCCGGCGCGGATCTTGCTGCCGAACCCTCCGGAGAGGTTCGGCCAGAGGAAGTAGACGGTGCCGGCGCCGAACCCGGCCACCGATGCCCCAAGGGCGCCGAGCCACGCGGTCCGCAGGAACGACCGCCGGCTCACCTGCGGCTTCTTTGCCGGCGGCCGGGGAGTGGCCGGCCGCACCCCTGAGGAGATCGCCATCGCTTCCCTTCCTAGAACTCGAAGAACAGGCAGGTGCTGTCCGGGTGGGCCGGGGTCGAGCAGTTCTGGGTCCACGGCCACGACCACTCGAAGCTCGGCCCCCGGAAGAACGAGCCGGCCATCACCAGCACGGCCCAGAACATCAGGAACGTGGTGAACAGCAGGATGGCCAGCTTGCGGTTCTCGGGCCGAATCGACGGGTTGCGGTCGAAGTAGGGCGTGGCCGCGAGTGCGAGCAGGGCGATCCCGGGGATCGTCACCCCGGCCACCATCGGATGGAAGTAGCGCAGCAGCTCCTGCAGGCCGAGGAAGTACCACGGCGCCTTGGACGGGTTCGGGGTGAGGTTGGAGTTGGCCAGCTCGCGCAGCGGCGCGTTGACCACCATCGAGAAGACGGTCACGAACGCGAACATGGCGAACGCGGCCACCGCCTCGCGCAGCAGCAGGTGCGGCCAGACGTTGACCTTGTCCTCCTGGCGGGCCTCGGTCCGCTGGATCCCCTCCGGCGGCACCATCGCCAGCAGCCGGTGGGTCTCCCCCTGCTTGGCCGCGGCGCCCGCCTGGCCGGGCAGCCCCTTGGTGGCGACCGCGGCCGCCACCCTGGCGGCCCGCTCCTCGGGCGTGAGCCTGCCGCCGTTTCCGGCCGGCGCCTGCGCCGGCCGCGCCGCCGGCCTGGCCGGGGCCGCCGTGGCCGCCGGCGCCTGCGCCGCCGGTGCCTCGGTCGCCGTGGCGGCGGGGGCGGCCGGCTCGGCGGGTGCCCCCGCCTGGGCCGTCGCCTGGCCGCCGCCCTGGAGCGAGGCGCGGTTGGCGCCTCGCTCCTTGCGGATGGCGACCGACTTGGCCTTGGCGCGCGCGGTCCGCTCGGACTCGCCGGCCGCGATCAGGCGGTCGTAGGTCTCCTGGTCTGGCTGAATGTCTTCTGCCATCGGTGCCCCGTTCCCTAGAGTGGCCCCGAGATGCCGCCGTCCTTGCGGATCCTCCAGAAATGCACCGCCAGGAAGATAGTCGCCACGAACGGCAGCGCGAGCACGTGCAGCACGTACCAGCGGATGAGGGTCTCCGGCCCGATCTCCAGCGAGCCGAGCAGCACGAACCTGACCTGATCGCCGAACACCGGGGTGTAGCCCATCATCGAGGTGCCGACCGCCACCGCCCAGATCGCGAGCTGGTCCCAGGGCAGCAGGTAGCCGGTGAACGACAGCAGCAGGGTGAGCAGCAGCAGGATCACGCCGACCACCCAGTTGAACTCCCGCGGCGGCTTGTAGGCGCCGTGGTAGAAGACCCGCGCCATGTGCAGGAACACCGTGAACACCATCAGGTGGGCGGCCCAGCGGTGCATGTTGCGCATGAGCTGGCCGAAGTTCACCGAGGTGGACAGCGCCTGCATGTCGTTGTAGGCCAGCTCCTGGCCCAGCCCGGCCGACGGCCGGTAGAAGAACATCAGGAAGATGCCGGTGATGGTGAGCAGGATGAACAGGAAGAACGAGAGCCCGCCGAGGCAGAACGTGTAGGTCAGCTTCAGCCCGTGCCGCTTCACCTTCACGGGGTGCAGGTGGTACAGGACGTTGTTCATCATCGCCAGCGCCCGGTCCCTGGAGGTGTCGCGGTAGCCGGACCGGTAGATGGAGCCGGGCCGGAAGATCGACCTCCAGACCTGCGAGTCCCTGGTCTGCTTCCAGATCTCGCCCGGCTTTGGCGGCCTGGGCGGCCGAAGCTTCAACGCCACGCGCTACTCCTCGTCGAGATGCCCAACTACGCCTTGGACGCCGCCTTGTCCTCGCCCACCCGGGCATACCAGAGCGCCCCGGTCGGGCAGCGGTCGATGCAGATCCCACAGCGGGTGCACTCGTTGTCGTCGATCACGAACAGCGCGTGCGACGTCTGCGCCAGGGTGGTGACCTCCTGGCTCTGTTGTCCCTCCTGGACGATGTCCGGGGCCAGCATGTAGATGCAGTCCCACGGGCAGACGTCCTCGCAGGCGCGGCAGAGGATGCACAGCTCGGGGGAGAGGGCGATGTGCCGGCGCGGCTTCACCCGCTCCTGGAGCCAGTTGGGGTCGACCGTGGCCAGCGTGTAGTCGTCGTGGATGCTGGGCTTGTTCGGGTTCACGGGTCGATCCTCTCGTGCCGCCTACTTGTAGCCACCGGTGACCTCGCGCTTCTCCTCACCGGACGGCAGCACCTTGGGGTTGCGCCTGTTGTACGCCCGGATCGCCAGCCCGGCCGCGCCGAGCACCAGGCCGTACCAGACGACCACGATCACGTCGCGGACCGCCTGCATCGGCAGGGTGAGCGTGCGCACGCCGAGCGGGAGCTCGAACTTGCCGGTCCACTTCAGCGTGCCGTCGGCGAAGTACAGCCAGAAGGACGGGATCACCGCCATGGTGATGAACAGGCCGATCCAGATGCCCATGGTGGCCAGGGTCAGCGCGACCCAGCGCTCGCCCTCGTCCTTCGGTCGAGTAAGCGACACCCTCGCCAGCCTCCGTGTCCGGTCAGCCGATTGTCCCCGCCGTCGCATCCTAACACCGGTCCGGCGGCCCGCACACGTGACGTCGCGCAGGTCACGGGCGGTATCTGCGGCCGCGGCCGGCGCACAAACGCACATTGCCAGTAGCACGGCAAGTCCTCCCTCCGACCGGCCGATACACTCGGACCTGGGTCGTTCAGTCGTCGAGCAGGCCGGGGTCGCCATGACACGCCGCAACGCCGCCATCCTGGCCGGCGTGGTCGCCGTGGTCGCGGCGCTGGTCGTGCTCGCCGGCGGGGGCGGCGACCAGGCCCCGCAGGCCAGCCCAGGGCAGGTCCAGGCGGTGGCGCCCAACGTCGTGGTGGTGCCGGAGGACGAGCGGGTCCCGCTGCCCGCCTACGCCGGCGAGACCTTCGACGGGGACCGCCTCGACCTGGCCGCGTTCCCCAAGCCCATGGTGCTGAACTTCTGGGCCTCCTGGTGCGGGCCGTGCCGGGCCGAGCAGGAAGGCCTCGAGCTGGCGAGCAGGCGGCTGGCCGGGCGCGGCGTCCGCGTGGTCGGCGTCAACGTCCGCGACGACCGCGGCGCGGCAACCAGCTACCTGGAGGAGTTCGGCGTCAGCTACCCGTCGGTGTTCGACCGGCCGGCCGTGCTGGCCGCGCGCCTGGGCCGCTTCGCGCCGGACTTCCCGCCCTACACCCTGGTGGTGGACGGCAGGGGCCGGGTCGCGGCGCGGGTCTTCGGGGTGCTGCCGGGTGGCCGTCCCGAGGCGCAGGCAGAGGTGCTGGCCGGCGTGGTGGAGCGGGCGACCAGCTCATGAGCTGGGCGGAGCGGGCGCAGGCCATCGTCACCGACGGCAACCCCATGCTCGCCCTGCTGGTCGCCGCCGCCGCCGGCTTCGTGTCGTTCGCCTCGCCGTGCGTGCTGCCGCTGGTCCCCGGCTACCTGTCCTACATGTCCGGGGTGGGCGGCCAGGACGTCGAGCGGCGCGGCGACCGCGCGGCCGGCAGGGTGGTGGCTGGCGCCGCACTGTTCGTGCTCGGCTTCTCGCTGGTCTTCGTCGCCCTGGGCGCCGCGCTCGGCGCGGTCACCTCCTGGCTGGTGCTGAACCGGGGGCTGGTCACCAGGATCGCCGGAGTGCTGGTGATCGTCATGGGCCTGTTCCTGGCCGGGGTCGTCAAGCCGGGCTTCCTGTACCGCGAGCGCCGGCTGCGGGCCGACAAGGTGCCTGGCGGGCTGGCCGGCGCCCTACCGCTCGGCATGGTGTTCGGGCTCGGCTGGACGCCCTGCATCGGGCCGACGCTCGGCGCGGTCCTCGGCCTCGCCGCCGTCGGGGGCGGCGGCGCCCGGCGCGGAGCAGTCCTCCTGTTCGCCTACTCGCTCGGGCTCGGCGTGCCGTTCCTGGTCGCCGCGCTCGGGTTCCGACGGGCGCTCGGTCGCTTCCCGGCGCTGCGCGCCCGCTTCCGCCTGTTCGAGCTGGTCGGCGGCGGGATGCTGGTGGTGATCGGCCTGCTGCTGGTCACCGGTCTGTGGGATAGCCTGCTGACCCAGCTCAGGGTCTGGTCGGGCTCGATCACCCTGCCCATCTAACGAGGTCGTCCGTGGCCGTCGAGCTTCGACCGTCAGACACCCAGCCCGGGCCGACTCGCCGGCCCGGGCTCGGCGACACCCTCCGCCAGGCCTGGCGGGAGTTCCGCTCCATGCGGACCGCCCTGCTGCTGCTGGTGCTGCTGGCCGCCGCGTCGATCCTCGGCAGCCTCTTCCCGCAGCAGAGCATCAGCCCGCAGCGGGTCACCCAGTACTTCCAGGACCACCCCGCGCTGGCGCCGGTGCTGGACCGGCTGGGCCTGTTCGACGTCTTCGGCTCGGCCTGGTACATGGCGATCTACCTGGCGCTGCTCGCCGCCCTGGTCGCCTGCCTGGTGCCGAGGTCGCGGGCGCTCGCCAGGGTCCTGCGGTCGCGGCCCCCACGGGGCGGGCAACTGGACCGCTACCGCACCCGGGCGGCGTTCGACACCCAAGCCCCCCCGGAGCAGGCCCTTGCCGCCGCGCGCGTGGTGCTCCGCCGCCGCCGCTACCGGCTGGCCACCCACGGAGATGAGCTGGCCGGCGAGAAAGGCTACCTGCGTGAGGCCGGCAGCCTGCTGTTCCACGTCTCGCTGCTGCTGCTGCTGGTCGGGCTCGCCTACGGCAAGGGCTTCGGCTATCGCGGTCAGGCGGCCATCGTCGAGGGCGAGACCTGGGCCAACGCCCGCATCGGCTACGACGCCTACAGTCCCGGCCGCTTCTTCGGCAGCGAGCGCCTGGCCCCCTTCCAGCTCCGGCTCGACGACTTCAGCAACGCCTTCCACGACGACGGCACCCCGCGGGAGTTCGCCTCCCGGCTGACCGCCCTCGACCTGGACGGCGGCCGCATCCAGTCCCAGCGGGTCGCCCCCAACCGGCCGATGACCGTCGACGGGGTGCGGGTGTTCCAGTCCGACTACGGCTACGTCCCGCTGGTGCGGGTCCGCCGCGAGGACGGCAGGCTGCTCCCGCAGGAGGAGGTGCTGACCCTGCGCGACCCCGCCTCCGAGCTGTCCACCGGCGCGGTCAAGGTCACCAGCGCGCGGCCGCAGGTCGGCCTGGAGCTCACCATGTTCACCGGGCTGCGCACCGCCCCCGACTGCCCCGGTGGGCTTCCCTTCTGCAACGACCCCCGGCTGGTCCGGCCGGTGCTGGTGGTGCTGGCGTTCCAGGGCGACCTGCAGGCCTCGCGCGCCCAGAGCGTCTTCAGCCTCGACCACGACCGGCTCCGGCCGCTCGGCGGACGGCCCCTGGTCCTCAGGCTCGGGCAGTCCGGCGAGCTCCCGAACGGCCTGGAGGTCACCTTCACAGGGCTCAAGCAGTACAGCGTGCTCACCCTGGCCAGCGACCCCGGGGTGCCGATCGTCGGCCTGGGCGCGGCGCTGGTCCTGCTCGGCCTGATCCCGTCGCTGTACGTCACCCGCCGCCGCGTCTGGGTGCACGCGACCCCCACCCCCGGCGGCAGCCGCGTCGAGCTGGCCGGGCTCGCCCTGCAGGGCAAGGCCGCGTTCGCCGGCGAGCTGGCCCGGCTGGCCAGCGAGGTCGAACGCGGTACGCTGAACCCCGCCCGCACCGCCCGAGGTAACCCGCCCGAGTGAGGAGACGCGCCCATGTCGTCGGCGTCGCTGGCCAACCTCTCCGAGACGCTCGCCTGGATGGCCGTGCTCAGCTATGTGGTCGCGGCCGTGCTGTTCGGCCTCGAGCTCGCCTACCGGGTCCACTGGGTCGGCCTGGCCGGCCTGGCCGTCACCGTCGCCGGGCTGGCCGCCAACGTGGGCGCCGCCGTCGCTCGGGCCCTGGCCGCCGGCCGGGTTCCCTGGGGCAACATGTACGAGTTCTCGGTCATGGTCGGCATCGTCACCGTCGCCGGCTTCCTGGTCTGGGTGGCGCGCCGCCCGGCGGTCCGGCCCCTCGGGGTGTTCGTGCTGCTGCCGGCCGTGCTGGCGATCGGCCTGGCCGGGATCGCCCTGCGGGTGCCGGCCGGGCCACTGGTGCCGGCCCTCAACTCGCGCTGGATCGCGATCCACGTCGCCGCCGCGATCACCGGCTCCTCGGTCCTCTGCCTCGCCGCCATCTTCAGCGCCCTGTTCCTGGTCAAGGAGCGCGTCGAGCGGCGGGCCGCGACGCCGGCCCCGCCGCTGGTGGCCGGCGGCGCCCGCACCGCCAACCGGGTCGAGGTCCGCGAGGCCGTCGCCGGCTACCGGGAGGAGGAGCCGGAGCCCGGGCCGCCGGCCGCGCCCGGGTCGTCCCGCCGGGTGTGGGACCGGCTGCCGTCCGCGGCCACGCTCGACGAGCTCGCCTACCGGACCACCGCGTTCGGCTTCCCGATCTGGACGTTCGCGATCATCGCGGGGGCGATCTGGGCGCAGGCGGCCTGGGGCCGGTACTGGGGCTGGGATCCCAAGGAGACCTGGTCGTTCATCAGCTGGACGATCTTCGCCGCCTACCTGCACGCCCGCGCCACCGCCGGCTGGCGTGGGCGCCGGGCGGCCTGGCTCAGCCTGCTCGGCCTGGCGGCGCTGCTGTTCAACTTCTACGTGGTCAACACCTGGATCGTCGGGCTCCACTCCTACGCCCGCTGACCAGCCTCACGATCCGCCTTGGTCCAGGCGGGCGATGAGCTGGCGGAGCGCGGCCACCTCCGCGGCGAGCGCGGCCCGGCCCGCCCTGGTCGCCGAGACCCAGGTGCGGTGCACGGTGTCGTCCAGCCGCTGCGAGGGGTGTATTGGCGTCAAGGAGTTGGCGTCAAGAAGGCTCCAGAAAGGCCGACGCCCCCGGACCCTGTTGCTGGAGCCGGGGGCGTCAGGCCTGCGGGGCGCTCATCGCCGGTCGCGTGAACGCCGCTCGCGGAGGCGGCGGCGGGCGACCCGCTGCTCCCTGGCCTGCTCGGCCTGGGCGAGCAGCTCGGCCTGGCGGGCCCGCGCCACCTGGTAGCTGATGGGCAGCATGCTTCTCCCTCCTCCGGACACGTGGCAGAGCGCTGCGGGGTACGATCATCCCGCGGAGCGCTCGTGCTTTCTCTGTTACGATGCCAGTTTACCCTAACGAATCGGGGTTTGCACGTGCCTGACAGGCGAAATCGTTCGAGGAAAACGGGCACTTCGCCGAACAAAGTCGTACCGATCAACGAGGGCGCCGAGGCGCTGCGAGCCTCGCTGGACGACACCGACCTGGCGATCGTGCGCGCGTTGCAGGCCAACGCCCGCGCCACCTACACCGAGATCGGCCGCGCGGTCGGCCTGTCGGCCGCTTCGGTACACGAACGGGTCCACAGGCTGGAGGCACGCGGCGTGATCCGCGGCTACCGCGCCGAGATCGACCCAGAGGTGCTCGGGCTGGAGGTGCTGTCGCTGGTGAGCGTGCTGTCCAGCGACTCGATCGACGCCGCCGCCACCGAGGCCGGGATGGCGGCCATCGGCCAGGTCGAGACCGCCTACAACGTGGCCGGGGAGGACAGCTACCTGCTGGTCGTCCGCACCCACTCGATCGCCGAGCTGTCGGAGGTCCTGCAGCGCCTGCAGGCCGTCGACGGAGTCGCACGCACCCGTACCTCGGTGGTGCTGGCCACGCCCGTCCGGCGTGGCCCGGTGGTGTAGGTGGCCGGTTCCGAGCCGACCCCGGCGGCGGAACGCACCGCCGACGGCGTGCGCCGGATGTTCGACCGCGTGGCGCCCCGCTACGACCTGGCCAACACCGTGTTCTCGCTCGGCCAGGACCGGGCCTGGCGGCAGGCGGCCGCGCGCGCCGCCGGCCTCGCCGACGGCCAGCGGGCGGTCGACGTGGCCTGCGGCACCGGCGCGCTCACCCGCGAGCTGGCCGCCTTCGCCCCCGGGGCCATGGTGCTCGGCGTCGACTTCTCCTGGGAGATGGTCCGCCGCGCGGCCAGCGCGCCCGTTCCACCGGGGCACCCCCCTGGGGTTCCCCGGACCCCTCCGGCCGTCTACCTGGTCGGCGACGCGCTGCGGCTGCCGCTGCCGGACTCCTCGGTCGACGTGGTGACGATCGCCTTCGGGCTCCGCAACCTGCCGGAGCCGGGCCGGGGGCTGCTCGAGCTCCGCCGCGTGCTGCGGCCTGGCGGCCGCCTGGTGGTCTGCGAGTTCTCCCAGCCGGTCGTGCCGGTCCTCCGCGGCGCGTACCGCCGCTACCTCACCCGGCTGCTGCCCGTCGCCGCCCGCCGCCTCACCTCCGATCCCGAGGCCTACCAGTACCTGGCCCGCTCGATCGGGGCCTGGCCCGACCAGGCCGGCCTCGCCAGATGGCTCCAGGAGGCCGGCTTCGCCAAGGTCGCCTGGCGCGACCTCACCGGCGGCATCGTCGCCCTCCACCGCGCCACCGCCGGTTCCTGAGCGGTCCTCGGCGAACTATGCTTCGAGCGCCACACCACGGGGAAGGGACGGCGCATGGCCCGGTCCGTTTGCCGCGACGCACCGGTCGCCTTACACTCCACACAGCACATTTGTGCATCGCTTCACAAAGGCACGCGGCCCACTGAAGGAGTTCGCGCATGACCAGGACCGCGGGATCCCTCAAGGCGATCAGGTCGGACGTCACGGTCATGCGCGAACTCCTTCAGGAGCCAAGGTGAGCGACGCCTACGACGCGCTGGTGATCGGCGGCGGCCCGGGCGGTGCCGCGACCGCGTTCCACCTGGCCAGGGGCGGCGCCCGTGTGCTGTTGTGCGAGAAGCAGAGCTACCCGCGCGACAAGGTCTGCGGCGACGGCCTCACCCCGCGGGCGGTGGCGCAGCTCGACGCGATGGGCCTGCGCGAGGAGTACCAGAGCTGGGCGCGGAGCGCCGGGCTCAAGGTCCACGGCGGCGGCCACGTCATCGAGCTGCCGTGGCCAGAGCTCACCGAGTTCCCCTCGTTCGGGCTGGCCAGGCCCCGCACCGACCTCGACCAGCTCCTGGCCCGCACCGCCTCCAAGGCCGGGGCCGAGCTCCGGGAGACCACCGACGTGGTCGCCCCCCTGGTCGAGCACGGGCTGGTCAGGGGCGCCGTGCTTCGCAGCGAGGGCGAGGACCCGGTCGACGTGCGCGCCGAGGTGGTGGTCGCCGCCGACGGCGCCTCCAGCCGTTTCGCCCAGGCGCTCGGCCTGAACCGGGACGAGCAGCGCCCCATCGGCGTGGCGATCCGCCAGTACTACCGGGCCGAGCGCGACGCCGACCCCTGGATCGACTCCTACCTGGAGCTACGGCGCGGCGACGACCTGCTGCCCGGCTACGGCTGGGTGTTCCCGCTGGCCGACGGGACCGTCAACGTCGGCGTCGGCCTGCTCAACACCTCCGCCCATTTCCGCAACATCAACTACAAGCAGCTCCTCACGGACTGGGTGCCGACGGTGGGGCCGGAGTGGGGCTTCGCTCCCGACGACGCCCTCGCCAAGCCGCGCTCGGCCCCGCTGCCGATGGGCGCCAGCCGCCACCCTCCCCTGTACCGCGGGGTACTGTTCGTCGGCGACGCGGCGGGGCTGGTCAACCCGTTCAACGGCGAGGGCATCGACTACGCCATGGAGTCCGGCCGGCTCGCCGCCGAGACGGCGCTGGCCGTGCTGGAGAGCGGCGACCGCACCCGCCTGACCGTCTACCGCTCGGCGATCGAGCGCCGCTTCGGGTCCTACTACGCGGTCGGCCGCCTGTTCGTGCGCCTCGTCGGCGACCCCAGGTTCATGAAGCTCGCCACCAGGTACGGCCTGCCCCGACCGACGCTCATGAAGCTCGTCCTCAAGCTGCTGGCCAACCTCTACGAGCCGTCCAGTGGCGACGCGACCGACCGCGTGGTCCGCGCCATGGTGCGGCTCGCCCCTTCGAGGTGACGTTCGTGCCCGCCCGGGTTTGCGTGCTCTCCGTAGCCGGCCATAGTCTTGCCGCTCCGTCGCCGGCCCCCTCTCCGAGGACCGTTGGAGGCTGCCCGTGAACCTCGGTGCCTTCACCCCCATCCTGGTCATGCTCGTGCTGGCGACCGCGTTCGCCGCCATCTCGATCGTGGTGTCGGCGTTCATGGCGCCCCACCGGCCGACCCGGGCCAAGTACTCGGCCTACGAGTCGGGCGTCGAGCCGGGGCGGCTGCCAAAGGGGGAGCGCTTCCCGGTCAAGTTCTACCTGACCGCGATGCTGTTCGTCGTCTTCGACGTGGAGGTCATCTTCCTGTACCCATGGGCGGTCGTGTTCCGCCAGCTCGAGGTGTTCGGTCTGGTCGAGATGGGCATCTTCGTTGGCCTGGTGGGGATCGCCTACGTCTACGACTGGAAGCGCGGCGGACTGGAGTGGGACTGACCATGCAGACCGGGAGCGGGCTCGAGAAGCTGCCAGGCGGCATCCTCGTCACCACCATCGAGAAGCTGGCCAACTGGGCGCGGAAGGGCTCGCTGTGGCCGGCCACCTTCGGGCTGGCGTGCTGCGCCATCGAGATGATGGCGGCCGGGGCCGGTCGCTACGACCTGGCCCGCTTCGGCATGGAGGTGTTCAGGGCCTCGCCGCGGCAGGCGGACCTCATGATCGTGTCCGGGCGGGTGTCGCAGAAGATGGCGCCGGTGCTGCGGACCATCTACGACCAGATGCCGGAGCCCAAATGGGTCATCTCGATGGGCGTCTGCGCCACCTCCGGCGGCATGTTCAACAACTACGCGATCGTCCAGGGCGTCGACAAGATCGTCCCGGTCGACATGTACGTGCCCGGCTGCCCGCCGCGGCCGGAGATGCTCATAGACGGCATCGTCAAGCTGCACGAGAAGATCAGGCGCGGCGAGCCGCGGTCGCAGCTGAACCCCTGGGAGGAGGCCGGGTGAGCGCCGGGACCGAGACCGCCTTCCAGCCCCCGGAGGCGCTGCAGCCGGTGCTGGCCGGCCTGCGGGAGCGGTTCGCCGAGGCGGTCAAGGAGGTCAGCGGGCACCGCGGCGAGGTGACCGTCGAGCTCGACCCGGCCCGGCTGGTCGAGGTCGCCACCTGGCTGCGCGACCACCCTGCGGCCCGCTTCCGGCTGCTCGCCGACCTCTCGGGCACCGACTACCTGAAGCTCGACGACCGCCCGGAGCGGCTGTGCGTCGACTACCACCTCTACTCGTTCGACCACAACACGCGACTGCGGCTCAAGGTCCGGGTCGGCGTCGAGGACCCGCGCGTCCCGTCGGTGACCGGCGTGTGGGCCACCGCCAACTGGCACGAGCGCGAGGTCTACGACTTCTTCGGGGTGCGCTTCGACGGGCACCCGAACCTGGTCCGCATCCTCATGCCCGAGGACTGGAAGGGCTACCCGCAGCGCAAGGACTACCCGCTCGGCGGGGTGGACGTCGAGTACATCGACGCCCACGTCCCGTCCCCGGACACGCGGCGGTACAAGGGGGGCTGGACGAGCACATGAGCGAGGCACACCCGAGCAGCGAGCTGGCCGACGACGTGGTGGTGCGGCCCGGCGAGGCCCACGACCTGCCACCCGCGGCGGCCGTCGAGCGCGTCGCCATGAACGAGCGGCGCGCCAAGCAGGTGATCGCGACGGGCGGCGGCGACTGGGCCGAGGTCACCGCCCGCGCCAGCGCCGAAGGCGACGACGACATCATGGTCATCAACATGGGCCCGCAGCATCCCTCCACCCACGGGGTGCTGCGGCTGGTGGTCACGCTTCGCGGCGAGGAGGTCATCAGCCTGGAGCCGGTCGTCGGCTACCTCCACACCGGCATCGAGAAGTCCACCGAGTTCCGCACCTGGGTCCAGGGGGTCACGTTCGTGACCCGCATGGACTACCTGTCGCCGATCTTCAACGAGACCGCCTACTGCCTCGCCGTCGAGAAGCTGCTCGGCATCCAGGCGCCGCCACGGGCCCAGGCCCTGCGGGTCCTGATGATGGAGCTGAACCGGATCAGCTCCCACCTGGTGTGGCTGGCCACCACCGGGCTGGAGCTGGGTGCGCTGTCGATCATGCTCTACGGCTTCCGGGAGCGGGAGGAGATCCTCGACATCCTGGAGGACGTCACCGGCCTGCGCATGAACCACGCCTGGGTGCGTCCCGCCGGCGTCTCCCAGGACCTCCCGGAGGGCACCGACGACAAGATCCGCGCGTTCGTGGCCGACATGCGCGGCAAGGCCGACGAGTACGAGACCCTGCTCACCAACAACCCCATCTGGCTGGAGCGGACCAGGGGGATCGGCCACCTGGAGCTGGACCGGCTGATCGACCTGGGTGTCACCGGGCCGCTGCTGCGGGCGGCCGGGCTCGACCACGACCTCCGCAAGGCCCAGCCCTACTGCGGGTACGAGCAGTACGACTTCGAGGTGCCGACCGCCACCGGGTCCGACGTCTACGCCCGCTACCAGGTGCGGCTGGCCGAGATGCGCGAGAGCCTGCGGATCGTCGAGCAGGTGCTGGACGACCTGCCCGGCGGGCCGGTGATGGTGGAGGACCCCAAGGTCGCCTGGCCGGCCAAGCTCGCGCTCGGCCCCGACGGGCTCGGCAACTCGCCGGCGCACGTCCGCCACATCATGGGCGAGTCCATGGAGGCGCTCATCCACCACTTCAAGATGGTCACCGAGGGCTTCAAGGTGCCGAGGGGCGAGGTGTACGTGCCGGTCGAGTCGCCGCGGGGCGAGCTCGGCTACCACGTCGTCTCCGACGGCGGCAACCTCCCCTACCGCGTGCACGTCCGCGACCCGTCGTTCGTCAACCTCCAGTCGGCCGCCCCGATGGCGGAGGGCCGCCTGCTGGTCGCCGATGTCATCGCTGCCCTGTCCTCCATCGACCCGGTCCTCGGCGGCGTCGACCGCTAGAGTCGACCGCTAGAAGGGAGACCGCGACCGCCGTGCCCCTGTCCGAGCAGAGCCTGGCCCACGCCGAAGAGCTGGTCGCCCGCTACCCGCAGCGGCGCTCGGCCCTGCTGCCGATCCTGTTCCTGCTGCAGGCCGAGGACGGCTACGTGTCGCCGGCCGGGGTGGCGCAGGTGGCGGACCTGCTCGGCCTGACCCGGGCCGAGGTCGGCGCGGTCGCCACCTTCTACACGATGTTCCGGCGCCGCCCGGTCGGGAAGTACCTGGTGTCGGTCTGCAAGACGCTCTCCTGCCAGCTCCGCGGCTCCCGGGAGATCGCCGAGGCGCTGACCGAGCGGCTCGGCGTGCCGCTCGGTGGCACCGACCAGAGCGGCATGGTGACGGTGGAGGAGGTGGAGTGCCTGGCCGCCTGCGACGGCGCCCCGGTGGTGCAGGTCAACACCGAGAACTACGAGCGGCTCAGCAGCCAGGAGGCGCTGCAGCTGGTCGAGGCGCTGCTCCGGGACGAGGTGCCGCCGCCGACGTTCGCCGCCGACGGCTCGGTCACCGAGCCCTCCACGGCCGCCCTCCACTGGCGCCTCGCCGGCCTCGGCGAGCCTCCCGAGCAGCTCACGGCGGGGGAGGGGGACCGGTGACCGAGCAGGTGAAGGTGCTGACCTCCCGTTGGGACGACGCGCGCGCCCACGAGCTCGACCGGTACATGGAGCTGGACGGCTACGCCAGCCTGGACGCCGCCTTCGCCAAGGCCCCGGAGGACCTGGTGCAGCTCGTGAAGGACTCCGGCCTGCGTGGCCGGGGCGGCGCCGGTTTCCCCACCGGGATGAAATGGGGCTTCCTGGCCAAGGGCACCGGCAAGCCGACCTACCTGGTCGTCAACGCCGACGAGAGCGAGCCGGGCACCTTCAAGGACATGGAGCTGCTGGAACGGGACCCGCACGCCCTCGTCGAGGGCGTGATCGTGTCCGCCTACGCCATCGGCTGCCGGACCGCGTTCATCTACCTGCGCGGCGAGTGCGGCTGGGCCGGCCGGCGGCTGCAGGCCGCCATCGACGCCGCCTACGAGCGGGGCCTGCTCGGCCGGGACGTCAAGGGCTCCGGGTTCGACCTGGACGTGGTGCTGCACCGCGGCGCCGGCGCCTACATCTGCGGCGAGGAGACCGCCCTGCTGTCCTCCCTCGAGGGCCAGCGCGGCCAGCCCAAGCTGCGGCCGCCCTTCCCGGCGGTCGAGGGCCTGTACCGCGCCCCCACGACCGTCAACAACGTCGAGACCATCGCCACCGTCCCCTGGATCGTCACCAAGGGCGTCGACTGGTTCCGCTCCATGGGCTCCGACAAGTCGCCGGGCCCCAAGCTGTTCAGCGTCTCCGGCGACGTCCGCAACCCCGGCAACTTCGAGTTCCCGCTCGGCGTGCCCGCCCGTGAGGTCATCATGGGGGCGGCCGGCGGCATGCTGGAGGACAAGGCCCTCAAGGCGTGGACGCCGGGCGGCTCCTCCACCCCGATGCTGACCGGCGACCACCTCGACGCGCCCATGGACTTCGAGGGCATCCAGGCCGCCGGCAGCCTGCTCGGCACGGCGGCGGTGATCGTCATGTCCGAGGACGTCTGCATCGTCAACGCCTGCCTCAACTTCACCGAGTTCTACGCCCACGAGTCCTGCGGCAAGTGCGCCCCCTGCCGCGAGGGCACCGACTGGATGCGCAAGATCCTGGTCCGGCTCGAGACCGGGCAGGGCCGGGAGGACGACATGGACACGCTCAAGGACATCTGCGACGCGATCTTCGGGCGTTCGTTCTGCGCCCTCGGGGACGGGGCGACCAGCCCGATCGTCTCCGCCCTCCAGTTCTTCCGCGACGAGTTCAGCGAGCACGTCAGCGGCGGCGGCTGCCCGTTCCCGGGCACCCGCGTCGCGGTCGGTGCCCACTAGTTGATCGGGGGGCTAGCCTTGAGCCCCCCGAGCCCCCAGGAGACCTTGTCCATGCCCGACAGGCCGACCACCGTGAAGGTCACCATCGACGACCAGGAGCTCGAGGTCGCCCCGGGCACGCTGGTCATCCGGGCCGCCGAGCAGATCGGCGTGGTGGTCCCGCGCTTCTGCGACCACCGGCTGCTCGCCCCGCTCGGCGCCTGCCGGCAGTGCCTGGTCGAGGTCGCCGGGCAGCGCAAGCCGCTGACGGCCTGCACCACCACGGTGACCGACGGCATGGTCGTCAAGACCCAGCAGACCTCCGCGGTGGCAAGGGCCGGCCAGGAGGGCAACCTGGAGCTGCTGCTCATCAACCACCCGCTCGACTGCCCCATGTGCGACAAGGGCGGCGAGTGCCCGCTGCAGGACCAGACGCTGTGGCACGGGCCGGGGGAGACCCGCTTCGTCGAGACCAAGCGCCGCTTCGAGAAGCCGATCAAGATCTCCGAGACCGTGCTGCTGGACCGCGAGCGCTGCGTGCTCTGCGCCCGCTGCACCCGCTTCTCCAGCGAGGTCGCCGGCGACCCGTTCATCGAGCTGTTCGAGCGGGGCGCGCTCGAGCAGGTCGCCATCTACCCCGACGACCCGTACGAGAGCTACTTCTCCGGCAACGTCGTGCAGATCTGCCCGGTCGGGGCGCTCACCTCGCCGTCCTACCGGTTCCGCGCGCGCCCGTTCGACCTGACCTCGACCGACGCCGTCTGCAACCACTGCGCCGCCGGCTGCAACCTCCGCATCGACGCCCGCCGTGGCCTGGTCACCCGCCAGCTCGCCCGCGACAACGACGACGTCAACGAGGCCTGGAACTGCGACCGGGGCCGCTACGGGTTCGCCTCCGCGCAGTCCCCCGAACGGGTGCTGGTCCCCCACATCGCGTCCGGTGACGACCTGCGGACCGCCTCCTGGTCGGAGGCGCTGCGCCGGGCCGCCGACGGCATCCGCGCGGGCCGCGCCAAGGGCGTGGGGGTGCTGGTGGGCGGCCACCTCAGCGACCAGGACGCCTACGCGATGCAGAAGCTGGCCAGGGTCGCCTTCGGCACCAACAACGTCGACGCCCGCTGCTGGCCGGAGGGCGGGGCCGACGCGGCGGCCGCCGCCAGGGTCGCCGGCGTGCCGGCCGGGTCGACGGGCGCCCCCACCTACCGGGACCTGGAGGCGGCCAGGGCGGTCGTGGTCGTCGACCTCGACCCGCACGAGGAGTCGCCGATCTTGTTCCTACGGCTGCGGAAGGCGGCCCTTCGCCGCGGCGTCAAGGTGGTCGTGGTCGGGCCGAGGCCCGGGCGCCTGGCCGAGTTCGCCACCGTGGTCGCCACCGAGCCCGGCGCCGAGTCCGAGGCGCTCGACCGGCTCGGACGGGGCGACGGCGACGCCGGTCGCCTGCTCCGCGAGGCCGCCGGACATGGAGCGGGGGCCGCGGGCTCAAGCAGCGGAGCGGTAGCCCCCGGAATAATCGTCCTGGGCGGGTGGCGGGGGGCCGCAAGCGGCGGGCTGGCCGCGGCCGCGCGGCTCGCCGACGGGCTCGGGGCCGCGTTCGCCTGGGTGCCGCGGCGGGCCGGCGACCGGGGCGCCCTGGACGCCGGCGCCAGGCCCGACCTGCTCCCCGGCGGCCGCCAGGTCGCCGACGCCGGCGCCAGGGCCGAGCTGGCCGAGGTCTGGGGTGCCGAGCCGCCGGAGGCGCCGGGCCTCGACGCCGTGGCGATGGTCAGGGCGGCCGCCGAGGGCGAGCTCGGCGTGCTGGTGCTCACCGGCGTCGACCTGATCCGCGACCACGGGCCACGGGAGGTGGCCGAGCGGGCCCTGGAGCGGGCGTTCGTGGTCGCCGTCGACCACCAGGTCAACGACACCACCAGGCACGCCGACGTGCTGCTGCCGGCGGTCGTCCACGCCGAGACCGAGGGCACCTTCACCGACTGGGAGGGGCGGGTCCAGGCCACCCACCCGGCGGTTCCGGTCGGCGGCGCCGCCCAGGCCGTGTGGGAGCTGGCCGACCAGCTCTCCGCCCGGCTGGGAACCGATCTCGGCCTGGCCACCCTCGGCCAGGTGACGGCCGAGACCGCACGGTTCCGTGCCCGGCCCGCGGGGCTCGCCACCCCCGCCCCGCCCGAACCCGACCCGCAGGCGGACCAGGCCGAGCAGGATCACGAGGGCCTCGCGCTGGTCACCTACCCGCTGCTGCTTGACGGGGCGTCGCTGCTCGCCAGGGCCGCCGACCTGAACCGGGAGACGCCAGCGGCGTTCGTGGAGGTCCACCCGGACGACGCCGGCCGGCTCGGCCTGGCCGACGGCGCCACCGCCGAGGTCGACTTCGGCGACGGCCGCACGGCGCGGCTGCCGGTGCGGGTGGCGCCGACGGTCGCCCCCGGCTGCGCCTTCGTCCCCGCCAACCAGCCCGACCTGCCGCTCGGGGCGCTGCTCGGCCCCGCCCCCGCCCTGCGGGTCACCCTCACCGCGGTCGAGGAGGCGGCGGCATGACCGGGACCCTGTGGGACGTCGTCATCCTGCTGGTCAAGGTCGTCGCCGTGTTCGCGTTCCTGATGGTGAGCGTGCTGCTCACCATCTGGCTGGAGCGCCGCATCGTGGCCTTCATGCAGACCAGGGTCGGCCCCAACCGCGTCGGGCCGTTCGGGGTGCTCCAGACCCTCGCCGACGGCATCAAGCTGTTCTTCAAGGAGGACGTGCGGCCCAGCAACGCCGACCGCATCCTGTACGGGCTGGCCCCCATCATCATGATGGTCCCGGCGTTCCTGTCGATATCGGTGCTGCCGTTCGGCACCGCCTTCGGCAGCGAGCGGGCCCAGCTCACCGACCTCAACGTCGGCCTGCTGTTCGTGCTGGCCATGGGCAGCCTGCAGGTCTACGGCATCGTGCTGGCCGGCTGGGCGTCCGGCTCCAACTACCCCCTGCTCGGCGCGGTCCGCTCCTCGGCGCAGATGATCAGCTACGAGATCGCCCAGGGGCTGTCGCTGGTCGGGGTGTTCATGACCGCCGGGACCCTGTCGGCCGCCGGCATCGTCGCCGCCCAGCAGGGCGACCCGCTTGCGGGCTTCATCCCCCGCTGGTACGTGATCTTCCAGTTCCCGCTGTTCCTGGTCTTCCTGTTGTCCGGCATCGCCGAGACCAACCGGGCCCCGTTCGACCTGCCAGAGGCCGAGACGGAGCTGGTCGGCGGCTACCACACCGAGTACTCCGGGGTGAAGTTCGCGCTGTTCTTCCTGGCCGAGTACCTCAACGTCATCACCGTCTCGGCGGTCGCCGCCACCGCCTTCCTCGGCGGGCCCGACGGGCCGGCGCCCGACTTCCTGCCGTGGCTGTGGCCGATCCTGTGGTTCGTGGCCAAGGTCTACCTGTTCGTGTTCCTGTTCATCTGGCTGCGGGCGACCCTGCCGAGGCTGCGCTTCGACCGTCTGATGGGCTTCGGCTGGAAGGTGCTGATCCCGGTCGCCTTCGGCTGGGTCGCGGTCACCGCGGTGGTGCTGGTGGTCGACCTCAGGATCTCCCGCCAGACGCAGCTCATCGCCATCGGCGTGGTCGTCGCCCTGCTGCTGCTCTCGTTCCTGCTGCCGTCCTCCGAGAAGGAGGCCGGTGACCGCACCGCCCCCGGAGGCTCCAGCCCATGATGCCAAGCGAGATCCTGAAGGGGCTCTCGGTCACCTTCCGGAGCATGTTCCGCAAGCGGAACACCATCCAGTACCCGGAGGAGAAGAGGCCGACCTCGCCCCGCTTCCACGGCCGCCACCTGCTCAACCGCTACCCGGACGGCCTGGAGCGCTGCATCGGCTGCGAGCTGTGCGCCTACGCCTGCCCGGCCGACGCCATCTACGTCCAGGGGGCCGACAACACCCCCGAGGCGCGCTGGTCGGTGGGCGAGCGCTACGCCGCCATCTACCAGATCAACTACAACCGCTGCATCTTCTGCGGGCTCTGCATCGAGGCCTGCCCGACCCGGGCGCTGACCATGACCAACGAGTACGAGCTCTCGGCCCCGACCCGGCAGGAGCTCGTCTACGACAAGCCCGACCTGCTCGCCCCCGTCCCCGCCGGCGCCAAGCCGCCACCCCACGTCGACGCCGAGGACGGCCCGCCGACGATCGCCCGCTACGGCCCCCAGGCGTCCGTCTCCCAGGAGTCCACCGAGCCGGTCTGGGCGCTGCTCGCCGACCTGCCCCCCGACGAGGGGCGGCCCAAGTGACCGCCCTGCTGGCCAAGACCACCCCGGCCGAGCAGGCCGAGCTGGTCGTGTTCGTGGTGCTCGCCCCGGTGTCGGTGCTGTCCGCGCTCGGCATGGTGCTGAACCGCAACGCCGTCTACTCGGCGCTGCTGCTGGTCGTCAACCTCTTCTGCCTGGCGGGCTTCTACGTGCTGCTGGAGGCGCAGTTCGTCGCCGCCGTCCAGGTGATCGTGTACGCCGGCGCCATCATGGTGCTGTTCCTGTTCGTGCTCATGCTGCTCGGCATCGGCAACGAGGAGGTCCTCAAGGAGACGATCAGGGGCCAGCGGCCGGCCGCGGTCGTGCTCACCGTGCTGCTGCTGGTGGCGGTCGTCGGAGCGCTGCTCGCGGGCGTGTTCGAGGCCGAACCGGTGAGCCTCGCGCCGGCCAACGAGGGCGGCAACACGCAGGCCATCGGGCGCATCCTGTTCACCCGCTACGTGTTCGCCTTCGAGGCCGCCGGGCTGCTGCTGGTGGTCGCGGCCGTCGGGGCCCTGGTCCTCGGGAAGCGGCGGCCATGAGGGTCGGTCCCGGCGCCTACCTGCTGCTGTCGGCCCTGCTGTTCGGCATCGGCGTCGCCGGCGTGCTGATCCGGCGCAACGCCATCGTGGTGTTCATGTGCGTGGAGCTGATGCTCAACGCGGTCAACCTGTCGTTCATCGCCTTCGCCAAGGTGAACGGCACGCTCGACGGCCAGATCCTGGCGTTCTTCGTCATGGTGGTGGCCGCCGCCGAGGTCGTCGTCGGCCTCGGCATCCTGGTCGCGATCTTCCGCAAGCGCTCGTCGGCCTCGGTCGACGACGTCAACCTGCTCAAGGGGTGACGGTGCCCTGAACGCTACCGGCGCGATCCGCCTGATCTGGCTGCTGCCGCTGCTGCCGGCGGCCGGCTTCGCGGTCAACGTGCTGTTCGGCCAGCGCCTCCGCCGCCTGGCCGGCTGGCTGGCGACGGCCGCGATCGCCGCCGCCTTCGCGATCGCCGTCGCCGCCTTCTTCGAGCTGCTCGGCAGGGACGCCGAGACCCGCACCGCTGTGCTGCGCGGCTACACCTTCCTCACCTCCGGCGACCTGCGGGTCGCCTTCGACCTGCGCTGGGACCAGCTCTCGGCCGTCATGGCCCTGGTCGTCACCGGCGTCTCCAGCCTGATCCACCTGTACTCGATCGGCTACATGGCCTCCGACGAGCGCCGAGAGACGTTCTTCGCCTGGCTCAACCTGTTCGTGGCGGCGATGCTGGTCCTGGTGCTCGCCCAGAACTTCCTGGTCATGTTCCTCGGCTGGGAAGGGGTCGGCCTCTGCTCCTACCTGCTCATCGGCTACTGGTTCAACCGGCCGATGCCGGTCGTCAACCCGCTCGGCCGGCTGGTCGCAGGCGAGCCCGACGACCGCCTTGAGGTCTGGGCGCCGCCCGCGGCCAAGAAGGCGTTCCTCGCCAACCGCATCGGCGACGTCGGCTTCCTGCTCGCGATGTTCCTGATCTTCGCCACCGTCGGCAGCCTCGACTTCGACGACGTCTTCGGCCGGGCGACCGGGCTGGCGACCGGCACCGCCACCGCCGTCGCGCTGCTGCTGTTCCTGGCGTGCACCGGCAAGAGCGCCCAGTTCCCGCTGTACGTCTGGCTGCCGGACGCGATGGCCGGCCCCACGCCGGTGTCGGCCCTGATCCATGCGGCCACCATGGTCACCGCCGGGGTGTTCCTGGTCGCCAGGACCCACACGCTGTTCGAGGCCTCCGGCACCGCCCAGACGGTGGTGGTGGTCGTCGGGGCGCTCACCGCCCTGCTGGCGGCGCTGATCGCCATCGGTCAGGACGACCTCAAGAAGATCCTCGCCTACTCCACCGTCTCCCAGCTCGGCTACATGTTCGTCGGCGTCGGGCTGGGACCGATCGGCTACGCCGCCGGCATGCTCCACCTGGTCACCCACGCCTTCTTCAAGGCCCAGCTGTTCCTCGGGGCCGGGTCGGTGATGCACGGCAACGACGACGACGTCGACGTCAAGCACTTCGGCGGCCTGCGCACGGTCATGCCGGTGACCTTCTGGACCACCGTGCTCGCCTGGGCCGCGATCATCGGCGTGCCGTTCACCGCCGGCTTCTACTCGAAGGACCAGGTCCTGGCGGCCGCCTTCGACCACGGCGGCGTCGGCCGGCTGGCCTGGGCGGTGGGCGTGCTCACCGCCGGCCTGACCGCCTTCTACATGTCGCGGCTGCTGTTCCTCACCTTCTTCGGCGAGCGGCGCTGGCCGGAGGGCCGCCACCCGCACGAGTCCCCGGCGGTCATGACCCTGCCGCTGGTCGTCCTCGGCGTGCTGGCCGTGGTCGCCGGTTTCGCCCTCAGCACCTTCACCGGCGAGGGCGGCCGCTTCCAAGGGTTCCTGGAGCCGGTGCTCGGCCACGAGGCGCACGAGGGCACCTCGGCGGCGGCGTTCTGGCTGTCCGTGGTCGCGACCGGCATGGCCGCGATCGGCGCCGGGATCGCCTGGCTGCTGTACGGCAGCGGCCGGGTCGACTGGCTGGCCATGCGGGCCCGCTTCGCGTCCGCCTGGCGGGCGCTGGCGGAGCGGCTCTACGTCGACCAGGTCTACGAGCTCTTCACCGTCACCCTCGGCCGCGCCTTCGCCGCCTTCCTGGCCGTCACCATCGACCAGCGGACCATCGACGGCGCCGTCAACGGCGTCGCCGAGCTGGTCGGGACCGCGGCCCGCAGCGGTCGCCGGCTGCAGTCCGGCCTGGTCCGCAGCTATGCGCTCGGCGTGCTCGGCGGCGCCGTGCTGATCGTCGCCTTCCTCGTCTTCCGACCATGACCCGACCAGCCCTGGAGCCATCGCCGTGCTGCTGACCGCCGCGCTGTTCGCCCCGCTGGCCGGGGCCGTCCTCGTCGCCGCGGTGCCGGCCTCCCGCCCCGCGCTGGTCCGCTGGCTGGCGTTGGCGGCCAGCCTGGTCGCGCTCGCGCTGGCCGTCGCCCTCGCGGTCCGCTTCCGCGCCGGCGAGGCCGGCTTCCAGCTCGGCACGGCGGCGGACTGGGTGCCCTCGTTCGGGGTCCGCTACCGGGTCGGGGTGGACGGGGTCAGCCTGCCGCTGGTGCTGCTCACCACCGTGCTCGCGCCGCTGGCGATCGCCGGCTCGTGGCGGTCGGCCGACCGGCCGCGCGGCTACCTCGCGCTGCTGCTGGTCCTGGAGACGGCCATGCTCGGGGTGTTCGTCAGCCTCGACCTGTTCCTGTTCTACGTGTTCTGGGAGGCCGTGCTGGTTCCCGCCTACTTCCTGATCGGCTCCTACGGCGGGCAGCGGCGGGTCTACGCGGCGGTCAAGTTCTTCGTCTACACGCTGCTCGGCGGCCTGCTGATGCTGGTCGGCATCATCGCCCTGTTCTACCTGCACCAGAAGGCCACCGGGACGCCCAGCTTCGACTACGACGCCCTCCGCGACCTCGACAAGGCGCCGACCACCCAGCGCTGGCTGTTCGCCGCCTTCTTCGCCGCCTTCGCCATCAAGACCCCGGTGTGGCCGTTCCACACCTGGCTGCCCGACGCCTACACCGAGGCCCCGACCACCACCACCGTGCTGCTGGCCGGCGTCATGTCCAAGCTCGGCGTCTACGGGTTCCTGCGCTTCTCGCTGCCGCTGTTCCCCGACGCCGCCCGCGACCTCCAGCCGCTGCTGCTCACGCTGGCGGTGATCGGCATCCTCTACTGCGCGCTGGTCGCGGCCGTGCAGCGCGACTTCAAGACCCTGGTGGCCTACTCGTCGGTGTCGCACCTGGGGTTCATCGTCCTCGGCGTGTTCGCCCTCAACGTCCAGGGGCTGCAGGGCGGGGTGTTCTACATGGTCGCCCACGGCCTGCTCATCGGTGGGCTGTTCTTCGTCACCGGCATGCTCGAGGAGCGCCGCGGCACCCGCCGGATCGACGACTTCGGCGGCCTGCAGCAGTCGGCGCCGCGCATGGCCGGGGTCATGCTGGTCATCACCCTCGGCGCCGTCGCCCTGCCAGGCCTGGTCGGCTTCGTCGGCGAGTTCCTGACCCTGCTCGGCGCGTTCCTCGCCAACCGCGCCTTCGCGGTGCTCGCCGCCGTCGGGGTGATCCTCGGCGCGGTCTACCTGCTCTGGGCCTACCAGCGGATGTGGCACGGGGCGCTGGAGCGGGAGGAGAACCGCGCCGTCGGCGACCTCACCGGCCGGGAGTGGGCGATCCTGGCGCCGCTGGTCGCCGCCATCGTCGTCCTCGGCCTGTTCCCGCAACCACTGCTGGAGCGGGTCGAGCCGTCGGCCGAGCGCGTCGTCGAGCACACCCGACAGACGAGTCCCTGACCCCGGAGGAGCCACGTGCACCTGCTGGCCCAAGCCGCCGAGCCAATCCCCGTGCCGCGGGTCGACTGGCGCGCGATCGCCCCGGAGCTGGCCCTGGCCACCGCCGGCGCGGTCCTGCTGCTGGTCGTCGCCTTCCGGCCGGGTGCGCGCCGTGGCCTGCTCGCCGGCCTCACCCTCGCCGGGCTGGCGGTGGCGGCCGGGCTGACCGCCTGGAACTGGGACCTGGCAAGGGTGGCCTTCGACGGCGCGGTCTCGCTGGACGGCATCACCCGGTACGCGAGGCTGGTGCTGCTGGCGGTGGGCGCCCTCGCCACCCTGATGGCCGCCCAGGACGGCGGGAGGGGGGACCCTGAGGAGGAGGCGCCGCCAGAGGTCTTCCCGCTGCTGCTGTTCGCGCTCACCGGGATGGTGCTGCTGGCCGCCGCCTCGGACCTGCTGGTGGTCTTCATCGCCCTGGAGATCCTGTCGCTCAGCCTGTACGTGATGGCCGGGGCGACCCGGCGCATGGCCGCCCAGGAGGCGGCGATGAAGTACTTCCTGCTCGGGGCGTTCTCGTCGGCGTTCCTGCTGTACGGCATCGCGCTGTGCTACGGCGCGACCGGCACCACCAACCTGCTCGGCATCGCGCGCGCCAGCGTCGACCCCACCGGCGACGGCACCCTGCTGCTGGCCGGCATCGGCCTGCTCGCGGTCGGCTTCTGCTTCAAGGTGGCCGCGGTCCCGTTCCACATGTGGACCCCGGACGTCTACCAGGGGGCGCCCACCCCGGTGACCGCGTTCATGGCCGCGGGCACCAAGGCGGCCGGCTTCGCGGTCTTCCTGCGGGTGTTCGCCGGCGCCCTCGGCGGCATGGTGGTGTCGTGGCGGCCGGTGATCGCCGCGGTGGCCGTGGTCACCATGCTGGTCGGCGCCGCGCTGGCGGTCGTCCAGAGCGACCTCAAGCGCATGCTCGCCTACTCGTCGATCTCGCACGCCGGCTACCTGCTGGTCGGCCTGGCCGCGGCCGCCACCGTCCCCGCCGGCGTCTCCGCCTCCATGTTCTACCTGCTCGCCTACGCCTTCATGGTGATGGGGGCGTTCATGGTGGTGCAGTACGCCTCGCGGCTGGGGCCGCCCGACCCGGAGCCGGGGGGGTCGGGGGAGCGGTCCAACCTGGACGACTACCGGGGGTTCGCCCGCCGCCACCCGTGGGTGGGGGCGCTGCTGGCGGTGTTCATGCTGGCGCTCACCGGCATCCCGCCGCTGTCCGGGTTCTGGGCCAAGTACTACGTGTTCCTGGCCGGCATCAACGCCGGGCTCACCTGGCTGGTGGTGGTCGCGGTGATCAGCTCGGTGATCTCCGCGTTCTTCTACCTCCGGGTGCTGGTCGTCGCCTACCTGCAGGAGCCGGTCGGCGACACCGAGCCGGTGGCGGGCAGGGCGCCCGCCCTCGGCGTCGCCCTCGGGCTGGCCGGCGTGCTCACCATCGCCATCGGGCTTGCCCCGGAGGTGCTGGTCACCGCCGCCCGGACCGCCGAGAGGATCCTCGGGTAGTGCGCGCCGCCGACCCCGGCACGACACCGGACGCGGGCCTGGCCGGGATCCAGGCGCGGGTCCGGGTGGGGCTCGCCCAGGTCGAGGACGCCCTGCGGGACGCGGTGGTCACCGCCGACCCGTTCGTGCAGGAGGCCGCCAGCTACCTGGTCGCCGCCGGCGGCAAGCGCCTGCGGCCCACGCTGGTGCTGCTGGCCGGCCACACCGGCGACCCCGGCGACCCCCGGCTGGTGGGCGCGGCGGTCGCGATCGAGCTGACGCACCTGTCGAGCCTCTACCACGACGACGTCATGGACGAGGCCGAGGTGCGCCGGGGCGCCCGCTCGGCCAACGCCCGCTACGACAACAAGGTGGCCGTGCTCACCGGCGACTACCTGTTCGCTCGCGCCTCCGAGGTGACGGCCGGGCTCGGCGCCGAGGCGACCCGCGTGCTGGCGAGGGCGATCGCGCGGCTCGTCCAGGGCCAGATCCAGGAGGTGCGCGGCCCAGCCCCCGGCGAGGACCCGGTCGAGCACTACCTGGCCGTGCTCGCCGACAAGACCGGCGCGCTCATCGCCGCCGCCTGCCGGCTCGGCGGGCGCCTGTCCGGGGCGCCGGCGGACGTGGTCGGGGCGCTCACCGAGTACGGCGAGCGGGTCGGCCGCGCCTTCCAGCTCGGCGACGACCTGCTCGACATCACCGCCGAGGCCGCCGTGGCGGGCAAGGCGCCGGGCGGCGACCTCCGAGCCGGAGTCCGGACCCTGCCGGTGCTGTACCTGCTCCGCCGCGGCGGGCCGGACGCGGCGCGGCTCGCCGCCGTCCTGGACGGCGACCACGACGACCGGTCGGTCGCCGAGGCCCTCGACCTGCTGCGCGCCTCGCCGGCCATGGCCGAGGCCCGCCGCGCCGCCCAGGCCGACGTCGACGCGGCCAAGGCCGCCCTCGCCGGCCTGCCGGCGTGGCCGGTCCGGGTCGCCCTCGAAGAGGTCGCCGACCGCGTCCTCGACCGCGAGGTCTGATCCCGGTACATCGGCCAGCTCGTCGGTGCGGGCCGGACCTCACGGCCGCCCGGCCGCCAGCAGCCTACGGCCGACCAGGACCACGCCGGCCAGGATCAGCAGGGCCGCCAGAACGTAGCGGCCGCCCGCACCATAGCCGAAGGCCGCACCGTCGCGGCCGCCGATCCCGACCACGACCTCGAAGAACACCCCCAAGACCAGGAAGGCGACCAGCCCGGCTGCGATCAGCCGGCCGCCGCTGGCTGCCAGGTCGCGGCGGTCGCGCAGGACACCAAGCAGCCACCGGCCGATCCCACTGCCGACCAGGAACACCAGCGTCCAGGCGTAGGCCCAGGTCTCGAACCGGTCGGTCGCGTTCTGGACCAGCAGCACCAGCCCGACCATGGTGACCACGCCGCCGACCGTGGCCAGCACCTCACCCGGTCGGCCGGCTGCGCCCATGCCGAGGGCCAGCAGCGCGAGGCCTGGGGCGATCACGAAGAACGGCCAGCCGACGCGTCCCAGGTCCAGCTCGAAGGCCTGACCGAGCAGGACCATCGTCCCGAGCAGCAACAGCAGCCCGCCGAGCGCCGTCTCCCCGCCGAGCCACCGCCGTCTGGTGTCGTCGTTCACGTTCGCCTCCCACAGCCGGTCTCTCCCGCTGCTGTGAGGCTGGCACGCGGCACGGGACCGCGCACTCGCCCGCACCGGGGAGATCGGCGCCCCCACCTCCCCCTCGCGGGGGAGGACCGCGGCTGGCGCTGGCCGGCGACGAACCGGACGGATATCAGGCCGCCGAGGGGGCGTGGAAGCTGGCCCGGAGGGTGACGCCGGCGCCAGGGCGGGCGTCGACCTGCCAGCTCCCCCCCGCTATCTCCACCCGCTCGCGCATGCCGGCAAGGCCGAAACGACCGTCGCGGACCAGGACCGAGCTCGGCACCGGCTGGAAGCCGACCCCGTCGTCGCGGATCTCGAGTCGCACCTGGTCGCCGGTCTCCTCCAGGTCGAGCCAGAGCCGGCCGGCCTGGGCGTGCCTGGCCACGTTGTGCAGCGCCTCCTGGGTGATCCGGTACACCACCGTCTCCAGCTCCCCGTCGAGGCGTCCGTCCAGCGCCACCCGCAGCGAGCAGTCGACCCCCGAGCGGCGGGCGAACGCGCCGAGCTGGTCGCGGAGGGCGGCCTCCAGGCCGACCTCGTCGAGGGTCGGCGGCCGCAGCGACACCATGAGCTGGCGCAGCCCCTGGACCTCGGCCGAGAGCGCGGCCTGCGCCTGCTCGACCCGGGCGGCCCCCTCGTCCTGGCTGGCCCGCAGCAGCCGCTGCTTGGCGTGCTCCAACTCGTACGCGAGCGCGGTCAGGCGCTGGATGGGCCCGTCGTGGAGCTCGGCGGCGACCTGGATGCGCTCCTGCTCGGTCGCCTGCAGCGTCCGGTCGAACAGGCTCCGGCGATCCTTCTCGGCCCGCTCGATGTCGCGGACCAGGCCGACCATGCGGGTGGCGACCAGGACGAACAGCACCGCCCAGCCACCGGCGACCGCGGCCGCCTCGATCGGGCTTCCCTGCAGGTGCTCGACGGCCAGGAGCGTCGGGGCCACCAGCGCGGCGGCGCCCATCGCCAGCAGCCGGCCCCGGCGGAGGCGGGCCCGCCGCTCGGCCACCGGCTCGGAGAGGCCGACCATCGACGGGTGCAGGGCGGCCGCCCCGAGCAGGACGTAGCCGACGACGTAGCCGGCGTCGGTGGGGCCGGTGTCGGCGCCGCGCAGCGCCAGCACGGAGAAGGCGGTGTCGACGACCAGCGTGACGACCAGGTTGCCGACCAGCAGCCAGTAGGCGACCACCCGCCGCCCGGCGGCGACCGCGAGGGCGGCGGCGAGCGCCAGCAACAGGGCGTCCCCCACCGGGTAGGCGAGCGAGACGACCAGCTCGAGCAGCGCCAGCTCGAGGTCCCGGAAGTAGGGGACCATCACCAGCACCCACGAGATGAGGCCGAAGCCGGTCGCGATGATCGCCGCGTCCAGCAGGGCCGGCCGGTCCCGCGTGGTGGAGCGGCGGCGGACCAGCAGCGCCAGGCCGAGCGCCAGCACCGGGTAGCCTGCCAGGTAGAGGACGTCGGCCAGCGACGGGAACGGCTCGATGTGCAGGATCAGGTCGTTGACGCTGAACAGCACGTCGCCGAGCGCGAACAGCCCCTGCCCGGCCGCCAGCAGCCACCAGGCGGCCCGTCCGGCCGGGCGGTAGCGGATGGTTCCGGCCACGATCGCCAGCGCCGCCGAGGCGCTGACGGCGATCAGCAGCAGGGCCCGTGGCGCCGCGGGCAGCAGCAGGACGACGCAGGCCGCGAGCGCGCCCGCGCCGAGGTAGGCCCGCCAGGCCACCGGGGACATGTCTTCAAGGTCGGCGCGCTCGGCCGCCGGTTGAGCGGTCACCCCCGGCGCTTGTTCGTTCGTGCGGGAAAACGGCCGTCTACCTGCACGTTGGAGTTGGCCGGCCGCGCGTTCCCTGGACTAGAATCGACGCCACCTATGACCAGTTACTTCCAAGCCTACGGCACGCTCGCGGCCTTGCTGGTGCTGTCGATCGCCTTCGTGGCGGTCGCCTTCGGCGTCAACCGGCTGTTGCGCCCCAACCGCCCGAGCGCCGCCAAGCTGACCACCTACGAGAGCGGCATGGACCCGGTCGGCACGGCCTGGTCGCAGACCCAGATCCGGTACTACGTGTTCGCCTTCCTGTTCGTGATCTTCGACGTGGAGAGCGTCTTCCTGTTCCCGTGGGCGGTGGTCTTCGCGGACCTTGGCGCGGCCGCCTTCTGGGAGATGGTCGTGTTCATCGGGGTGCTCGCGATCGGCCTCCTGTATGCGTACAAGAAGGGGGTCCTGCGTTGGGCCTAGTCGACACCGTGGAGCTGCCACAGCCGATCAAGTTCGTCTTCAACTGGGGCCGGAAGTACTCGCTGTGGGTGTTCAACTTCGGCCTGGCCTGCTGCGCGATCGAGTTCATCGCCACCTCGATGGCCCGCCACGACTTCATCCGCCTCGGGGTGATCCCGTTCGCCCATGGCCCAAGGCAGGCCGACCTGCTGGTGGTCTCC